>Ga0308159_1000095_pt1 | contig 353850 bp, 317 predicted proteins | sample PhyCR1_FD_201040 | JGI IMG/M metagenome (GOLD analysis project Ga0308159, IMG submission 201040) | Phyllosphere microbial communities from UC Gill Tract Community Farm, Albany, California, United States - DLSLC.R1 | ecosystem: Host-associated > Plants > Phyllosphere > Unclassified | place...
GTGATGGCGTAGCCGTACCGGATGCCGACCCAACATTGGGCACCTATGAAGCGATGCTGCCGGGTAACTACACGGTGATCGTGACCAGCCCGGCGGGCTGTATCTCCGAGCCATCGGCAGTGTTCGAAGTAGTACGCTCCGGCCCCGCCGTAGCCATAGGGCAGGGGTATGTGGTAAGCAATGCCTTTAGCAGCAACCAGACCGTAACGGTACTGGTAGAAGGCTATGGTGAATACCAGTACAGTTTGTACCCTGAAGGGCCATGGCAGGAGTCGAATGTGTTTACCAATGTATCGAAAGGGACGCATACGGTATACGTAAGGGATACGAAAACGCCAAACGCGTGTGAGCCGTTAGAACTGACCGGTGTAAGCATTATCGACTACCCGAACTTCTTTACCCCGAACCAGGATGGTTATAACGACACCTGGAACATCATCGGCCTTGCAGGCACGGATGCGAAGATCTACATCTTCGACCGTTACGGCAAGCTGCTGAAACAGCTAAGCCCGAACAGCAACCCGGAGAACGGCGAAGGGTGGGACGGTACCTTTACCGGCAGGCCACTGCCTGCGGATGACTACTGGTTTACCGTAACCTTTACCGAGAACGGTGTAACCCGTGAGTTTAAATCGCACTTTGCGCTGAAGAGATAGTCAGATTGTTGGATAATTGGATAGTCAGATAATTAGATAATTCGAAAGATCTAAAAATCGAACAATCTAAAATCTAATCGATATACATAACAAGCAAGGGCAGCCATTTGGCTGCCCTTGCTTGTTATATTTTTAACCACAAGGAGCGCAAGGCTTACATTTTTAAATAAAACACGAAGTTGCACAAAGGAGGCCAATCCGTACGGGATTGGGGAGCACAAGGCAGGATGGAAATGGTATACTTGTAGTTTATATTGAGTGGAAACCGCCCCGGCCTTCGGCCGCCCCTCAAAGAGGGGAATGCGGTGTGTGAAGAAAGTAGTTGGCCTCACCCCCGGCCCCTCTCCAAAGGAGAGGGGGGGAGCCAAGTATGTGAAGAAGAGGATCAGTAATCAATAAATGGAGCAATTTTATACCAACTGGTATATTAAATAATATTAGTTTAAGGGGATCGTTTTATTATACCGTTTGGTATATAATTATCAAATTGCCAAATTACCCAAAAAGTGTTTATTTAGCCCTGATAGAGCCGTTATCCTTGCAGCGCAGCGGAAAGATATAGGCGATAGCAGGAAATGCGATTGTAAAGGGCGCAAGCGTTTGGCTTAAACTTTATGATGTGATGTGTAAGTTAGATTTATTTGGCATAAAAAAAAGCAGCCCGGTTTGGACTGCTTAATATGTTTAGCTTAAAGAGAATATTAAAATTGCTCTCTGCCTGCGAAATGGAATGCGCTTTCGATAGCTGCATTCTCATCGCTATCTGAACCGTGAACTGCATTTTCACCCATTGATGTTGCATATTTTTTACGGATGGTACCTTCGGCAGCATCGGCTGGGTTTGTAGCGCCAATCAATTTCCTGAAATCTTCAACTGCATTGTCTTTTTCAAGGATAGCAGCTACGATAGCACCTCTTGACATAAACTCAACTAGTTCGCCGTAGAAAGGCCTTTCGCTGTGTACTGCATAAAATGCCTGAGCATCGGCCACGGTAAGTTGCGTTAATTTTAATGCTACGATCCTGAAACCAGCATCGGTTATCATTGATAAAATTCCACCGATGTGTCCGTTTTGAACTGCATCCGGTTTGATCATTGTAAAGGTTCTGTTTGTTGCCATGTTTGTTTTATATTTTCCGCAAAAATAGCGGTTTTCAAATTAATATTTTTACTTTTTATTATTGTATTAGTATCTTTTTTAAAGAATAACCACATTAAATTCCTGCTCAAGTGGCTTAAGTTGTTTAAATAGTTCTTCGAGTAATTTGCCATCATACTCCAAATAAAATTCGGAGAAATTAACTTTACGTTCCTGTAGGCTGTGACTGGGGAACAATTCGTTTTGCAGGTTGGCTATGCGCGTAAGCTGATCAGTATGCGTGCGCTTTTCGGCACGGAGTAATTTCTTTTCAAGGTTTTCGAGGCCTTTAAGCTGCTTTATTTGTTGTGCTTGTACAGCTCCTGTAAACGAAGCATCGGTTTTAGCTGCCATTTCGGTTAGCGTTTCAAACTGCTTTTTTAGGAACTCTTTTTGCTCGGTAAAATCTAATTTGAACTCTGAAAATTCCTGAACCTTTTTATTAAGCAGTTGCTGTTGTTTTGTAAAAGCATCGGCCCAGGTAAGGTTTAGCTTGTCGAGTTTTTCGGCTTGCTTTTGGGTTGCTAATAGTACCGAATTACGCAGTAGCAATATAGGGAACGTAATATTTGAAGCCTCGAAAAACGACTTTAACTCTAACCAATAAGCCAATTCGCCGCCGCCGCCAATGTAGCAAAGGTTAGGCAGAATAACTTCCTGATACAGCGGACGCATGATTACGTTAGGGCTGAATTTTTCCGGATTGGTTTCTAATAGTTGTAATAATTCGGCCTCGGTAAATTTCAGGTCGGTATTGTTAATATTGTAAATGCCGTCTTCCAGAATAATACGCTCACGAAGGTTATCTTCGATATAAAAAAGGTTTATTTCGCGCGGGTTAACCTGTATGTTGTAGTCTTTAAGCAGTTGTGCGGTGTCGGCAACCTTTTGATGCGATGTTTGGTGCAGCAATTCTTCTTTAATATGCGGAACGAATAACTTTTTTAAGTCGGGCGTATCAGCATCAATAATAACAAGGCCTTGTTTGCCGAACAGTTTGTTCGCTAAATAACGCGTGGCATCGGCCAGGTTGTTGTGCTTTAGATACGCATTTTCAAAAAGGTCTTTAATGTATTTGGCATTGTTGCCCAATCCCAGTTCTTTTGCAAAAACACCCAGAACATTATCCAGTCCGTCGGTCGATAACCTGCCAACAGGACCGTTGCTTTCGCGGGGCCATTTTATTTTTTTATTGCGGAAGGTAAAGTAGTTTATCTCTTCAAAATCATGGTCTTCAGTAGCCATCCAGTAAACGGGCACGAAGTTATAATCGGGGTATTCGGCTTTTAAATCTTTCGCAAGGTTAATGGCCGATACTATTTTGTATAAAAAATACAACGGGCCTGTAAACAGGTTTAGCTGGTGGCCGGTGGTAACGGTAAAGGTGTTGTTGTTGCGCAGCAATGCTATGTTTTGCTGTGTAATTATGTAGGGACTAAGGTTTGTATACTGCTGTGTGAGCGTGTTTGCCAGAGTATCGCGAAACTCAGGGCTGTAATTGTGCTGCTTTTCCTCCAACTGCAATTTAAAGTTTTGCAGGGTAGGGGAGCGGTGGTACAGGGGCTTTAGGGTATCGTTACCATTAAGGTAATCGTTTATAAGCGGAGTAAAATATCCTGAAGCCTGGTAGCTAATACAGTCTGATGGCATTGTAACTTGTTTTGTGCAAAATTACGGAAAAACCACATAATGTGGAGGTATATTATTTTTTTTGATTTTATAATGTCCGGTTAGTGTTGGGAACTATCTAAGTTGTCTTCTGATCTTAAAATCTGCAAATCCCAAAAATATGCCCTATTTTTGCACTCTTAATCCCGCAACTGTTTTGAGTACTAAAGTTTTAATTATTACCCCGCCTTTTACCCAGCTAAATACACCGTATCCGGCTTCGGCATACATAAAAGGTTTTTTAAATACTAAAGGCATTGCCGCAACGCAGGCCGATCTTGGTATTGAAGTAATACTTAAACTGTTCTCTAAAAAGGGATTAACCGATTTGTTTAACCGTATCGAAGCTCGCTTTGGGGGCAAGGATATGCTGACACCCGACACCCATCAACCGTTATCCTCTTTAACTCCCAATGCCCAACGCATCATTGCCCTTAAAAGCGAATATTTAAAGACAATTGATGCCGTAATCCTCTTTCTGCAAGGTAAAAACCCTACACTGGCGCACCTTATTTGCCGTGAAGATTTTTTACCCGAAGCATCCCGCTTTGCACAGCTTGAAGAACTCGACTGGGCGTTTGGCACCATGGGCACGCAGGATAAGGCTAAGCACCTTGCTACGCTGTACCTGGAAGATATTAGCGATTTGATTGTAGAGTGTATCGATCCGCATTTTGGCTTTAGCCGTTATGCAGAACGTTTGGGCAGGAGCGCCAACTCATTTGATGAATTGTACGAAAGCCTGCAACAACCCTATACCTATATTGATGAAATATTAATAGACCTGCTGCACGAGCGCATGTGGGAGGTTAATCCCGATTTGGTGTGCTTTTCGGTGCCGTTTCCGGGTAATTTGTATGCCGCTTTTAGGAGCGCGCAGTACATTAAACAAAATTTTTCGCAGTCTAAAATTGCAATGGGCGGCGGTTTCCCCAATACCGAATTACGATCGTTAGCCGATGCCCGTGTTATGGAGTTTTTCGACTTTATAACGCTCGATGATGGCGAGGCTCCGCTGGAATGCCTGATTGAATATATTGAGGGTAGGAGAGAAATTGGTCAGCTCAAGCGCGCTTTTGCCCTGGTAGATGGCGCTGTAAAATATATTGATAATTCAAGCTGTAAAGATTATAAACAGGCCGATGTGGGTACTCCCGATTATTCGGATTTATTGTTGGATAGTTATATTTCGGTAATCGAAATTGTAAATCCCATGCACCGCATGTGGAGTGATGGCCGATGGAATAAGCTTACCATGGCGCACGGTTGCTATTGGGGTAAGTGTACGTTTTGTGATATTTCGCTCGACTATATTTCGCTGTACGAACCCGTGGCGGCAAAACTGCTGTGCGATCGTATGGAAGAACTTATGGTGCAAACAGGTCAGAACGGTTTTCATTTTGTAGATGAAGCCGCACCACCTGCCTTGATGCGCGAACTGGCTTTGGAGATTTTACGCCGTAACCTTGCCGTTACATGGTGGACGAATATTCGGTTTGAAAAAAGCTTTACTGCCGATTTGTGCCGAATACTAAAGGCATCGGGTTGTATTGCGGTTTCGGGAGGACTTGAAGTTGCTAGTGACAGATTGCTAGAACTGATACAAAAGGGCGTTACCGTAGCACAGGTAGCACGGGTAACCAATCATTTTACACAGGCCGGTATTATGGTGCATGCTTATCTTATGTATGGTTTTCCTACCCAAACGGCTCAGGAAACGATCGACTCGCTCGAAATGGTACGCCAGTTGTTTGAAGCGGGAATTGTACAGTCGGGGTTTTGGCACCAGTTTGCCATGACCGCGCACAGCCCGGTGGGTATGTATCCTGAAAAATTTGGTGTACTTAAAGAAACTGAAGCTATTGGCACTTTCGCTAATAACGATATTGTTCATGTTGATAAAACTGGAACCAACCACGATAAGTTTAGCTTTGGGCTAAAAAAATCGCTGTTTAATTATATGCACGGCATTTGCTTTGACTTTACTTTACAGGAATGGTTCGATTTTAAAGTACCTCGTACTAAAGTACCGCAGGGTTATATAGAAAGTGTTTTACATGAAGATGACACCTTTACCACCAAGCCTACCGCAAAAGTGGTTTGGATAGGAGGAAAGCCTACTGTAGAGTATTTTACAAAAACTAAAAAAGGGCGTAGTTTCAAAATGGCATCGTTAACCTTCCATGATAAAAAAGAAAGTTTTATTGTGCAGGTAAGCCATGAACAGGGCGAATGGCTAACCGCATTTTTAGATAAAACAGCAGTTGCCAATAAAGCGGTAACTACTTTTTTACAGGCGAAACAAAGTTATGAAGCTACAGAAATGGAAGATTTCGAACTGTTTTGGTACAGTAAACCGGTAAATACACTACGCGAATTTGGTTTACTTGTTTTGTAAACTATCCTTTTCGTTTATCTATTAAAGCCTGGTATTTTTTTAACTGGTCAGGGTTTAAAAGCGGTTTAATTTTAGAGTCTATACGCTCGTTAATTTCACTGGCTTTATCACGTCGTTCTTCTTTTGTAAGATCCTGATCCCTGATGTTACCAATAGCCTCTTTTTCTGATGTAAGTATTTCTTTAATAGCGGCCACCTGAAAATCATCCAGAGTTAACTCTTTTTGATAATATTTTGCTGTCTCGGCAACATAGTCATACGGGCCTGTAGTTGTTTTACTTTTTGGCCTTCTGTATTGTCCGTTACCAATACTCCTGTCTACCTGTGCAAAAGTTTCGGTAGAGAAAAACACAGCAAAAATTATAAAAAAGTAGTATACTTTAAATTTCATGATCATCAGTAATTGAGTGTATCAAACGTAATAAAAAAAAGCCAAAGGTGTTTCACTTTGGCTTAATAATTTTTCTAGTTCAGGGCAATGTCTGCCGGTATTCCGTAAAGGTCAAACTCGGTAGCATCGGTAATTTTTATATTTACAAATTCGCCTGTTTTAAGGTAGGCTAAAGATGCGTCTATCAGTACTTCGTTATCTACATCAGGGCTGTCAAACTCAGTACGGCCTACAAAGTGGCTGCCTTCTTTTCTGTCGATAATACAGCGGAATGTTTTACCTATTTTTTCCTGGTTAAGCTCCCATGATATTTGCGACTGTACTTCCATAATTTCGTTAGCACGCTGCTGTTTTACATCGGCAGGTACATCATCTTCAAGCAGGTAAGCGTGGGTGTTTTCTTCATGGCTGTACGTAAAGCAACCAAGGCGCTCAAAACGCATTTCTTCAACCCAGGCTTTCATGATCTGGAAATCCTCTTCGGTCTCGCCAGGGTAACCTGTAATAAGTGTTGTACGAATGGTCATGCCCGGTACCGCCTCACGAAACTCTTTTAAAAGCTTAGTAGTTTTAGCCTGGGTTGTACCACGGCGCATTGATTTTAAAACGCTATCTGATATATGCTGAAGTGGAATATCAAGGTAGTTGCAAATTTTAGGTTCGCGGCGCATTAACTCTAACACATCCATAGGAAAACCTGTAGGGAATGCATAGTGTAAACGAATCCACTCTATACCTTCTACAGCAGCAAGTTGCTCAAGTAGTTCGGCAAGGTTACGTTTTTTATAAAGGTCAAGACCGTAATAGGTAAGATCCTGAGCAATAAGTATTAGTTCTTTAACGCCGTTTTTAGCTAGGCCTTGTGCTTCTTTAACCAGTTTTTCTATAGGTTGCGATACGTGTTTACCACGCATAAGCGGTATAGCGCAAAAACTACACGGGCGGTCGCAGCCTTCGGCAATTTTAAGGTAAGCGTAATTTTTTGGGGTAGTGGTAAGGCGTTCGCCCAGTAGCTCGTGCCTGTAATCTGCACCCAGAGCTTTTAGTAAGCCAGGTAGCTCTGTAGTACCAAAATACTGGTCTACATTAGGTATTTCTTTTTGTAAATCGGGTTTGTAGCGTTCGCTAAGGCACCCGGTTACAAAAACTTTATCTACCAGTCCCTGTTCTTTTTTGTCGACATAATTCAATATCATGTTAACCGACTCTTCCTTTGCATTGTCAATAAATCCGCAGGTATTGATAACGATAATGTTACCTTCTTCGTGCGCGGGCGCCTCATGGGTAACATCTTTGCCGCTGGCACGCAGTTGGCCCATTAGCACTTCGCTGTCATAAACGTTCTTAGAACATCCTAACGTGATTACATTGATCTTATTTTTCTTTAACGATTTGGTTCTCATGTACTTGAAATTGGAGTGCAAAATTAAGCATTTATTAACAGTTATACGTGTTAAGCTAGTTAAATTTTATGGTGAGTATTAAGATGTGAGTATTAAGTATTAAGAGAAGATGCAATATGAATACTAAGCTTGTTTATTTTAGTAGTCTTCTAAATCTGATATACAGATGTTGAATAACAACATAACATGTCATTAATTTACTATCTCCTGTCTCCCGTCTTAATACTTAATACCCAGACCTTAATACTCTAATTAAAAAAGCCACCCGGTTTATATTTCCGGATGGCTCTTTCGCTATAGTAAGATGAAAAACTATAAATCTATTGTATACGATAACGTAACATTATTATTTGTTGTGGTTACCCTTGCAGCATCTACATAATTAGAGTTTACCAAGCCTAAGTTTGCTTTGCGCTGAAACCATGAGTAAGCAAGGTCTAATCGCGAGCCGCCAAAGTTAAAGCCTAGACCACCAGAGAAACCATAACTGTCGCCAATAACTTTATTGCCGGTGCTGTATGGGCTTTGCTGGTAACGGTAACCGCCCCTTAAACTTAATTTTTTAATACGGTACTCTGCGCCCACGCGTAACTCTCCTGCCCAGTTAAGGGTACTTGCCATTTCGTTATTAACGCCTGCATAGCGTGAGTTAGTATATTTTGTATTGCTATAATCTCTTAAAGCATAATCAACGCTTATTAAACCGCTTCGTCCAAAAACGTAAGCAAGGCTACCTGTATATTTACTTGGTGTTTTTAGGGTGTAATTATCGCTTACCATAGTAAGGTTAGGATCTGTAACAATAGTGCTACCTCCATTAACCGCTATAACACGCTGTGTAATTTCGTCCTGAAGGCTAAGCCATGTAGGCGACTCGTAAGCTAAACCAGCTCGCAGGTTAGTGGTAGCCTGGTAAATAGCGCCCAGGTTAAAGGATGCCCCACCACCGTAAGTGTATTTTTTAGTGTCGAACTGAATAGATTGTAAACCGCTTCCGGAATTATTCATGTTTTCGAAAAAGCTGGTGTTGTTTATATAATCAGCAAAATGTATATTAACGTTAGCCCCCAGGTATAACTTTTTTACTAATTGTACGGCAAAGTTAAGCGCAACCTTACCGTTGTAGCCGGTGCTGGATTGGTAACTGTCCTGATAATGATTGTTTGTAGCAGGTATATTGCTGGTGTAAACGGTATTATCGTTACTGTTGGCAACGGGATTAAAAGCATAAGCATTATAACCTAAATAAGCCTGCTGGTCGATATAGCTAAGGTTTTCGAAATTAGCATTGCGCAGTGTGCCCAAAGTAATACCACCCTCGTTACCAATACCATTTGCGTAGCGCAAAAAGTAATTGCCTATAGTGCCGGTTGGGTTAATGCCTGCGGTGTAAATGTTGTTTTCGAAACTATTAGTATTTTCATAATTAAACCCAAGGGTAAAACGATTCATAACAGCATCTTCTTTACTGTTGTTAAAAACAAAAACAGCCCCTAATTGATTTAAGTCGAAACTATTGTCGTTCTTTTTTTGAGTGTTGCCAAAAAAAGAAGCTTTATTGTTTACATTATAGCTCGACAATGATGCTGTACCTGAATTAAAGTTGAATATGGCAGCACCCGCAGGGTTTACGCCAATAGCAGAAACATCTCCGCCCACAGCACCAAAGGCACCACTCATAGCACGAAAGCGTGCGGTACCCGTAAGGTTATCTATGCTATAGCGCAAGGCATCTGCAGCAGTATTAGCATCTTGCTGTGCGTAGCCTGTTACTGTTGCAAATGCAATTGCAGCGGTAAATAAATATTTTTTCATAGTTTGTGTTATATTGGAAAAATAAAATCCCATGTTGTTTCCTGGTTTTGAAAATAACATGGGACTTTACCTGAATTAAGTATTAACCTCTACGGCCGCCGCCCCCGCCACCTCCGCGGGAACCACCACCTCCACCGCCGCCAAAGCCTCCGCCTGACGATCTTCCGCCACCAAAACTACCACCGCTGCTTCTTGAAGGAGCACTATAGCTTGGGCTACTGCTGCGTGATGGTGCAGAGTTGTTGTAGGATGGGGTATAACTCCTGGTGTTACCACCATTATTAAATGAGCGTGATGAATTGTTGAAAGAACTACGGCTGTTGTTGTAACCACCATTATTATAGTTTGCCGGTACATTACCGCGTGTGCTGTATGATTGTCCGTTTCTGCCGTTATTAAAACGAGATGTGCTTACCGTATTTCTGCCACCATTATAATAAGCGGCACCGCCGTTGCGGCCACCATTTACACTTGTGTAACGGCCATTTGCATTGCTGTACCTGCCCATTGCTCCAGATCGTCCTGCTGCGTAGCCACGGCCTCCCTGGTAATAGGTGTTGTTGCGTGTGTAGTTGTTACCGTAATTATGACCGTAATGGTAGTAATTGCCACCACCGTAGTAGCCTCCGTAATAACCACCATATCCGTAGCCATAACCGCCGTAACCCCAGCCTAAACCAAGGCCCCAGCCACCATAGCCGTAACCTAAGCCCCAGCCGCCATAGTATGGGTAGCCCCAGCCACCGTAATAGCCGCCGTAACCGTAGCCACCATATCCCATGCCGTAGCCACCATAACCGTAGCCCATTCCATAACCATATCCTCCGTATCCGTAACCGCCATAACCACTGTTATAAACGTTTACATTAACGTCTGACGTGTTTTGACCCCAGCCACCATAACTGGCAACCTGGTTTTGGTTTGTGGCAGTGCTATCGTTATAAGTACTGTAATTATCTACATCGGTAACTACCGGAGGGTATTGGTCTTGTAGCGACTCAAAGTAAGTAGTGTAGCCGTTAGGTTGCCCTGTATTATTATTTCTGTTTGCAGTTCTGGTATTGTTATTGCGTTGTACAGAACCGTACACACCATCGGTCTCACCAGAGGCCGTATTTTGATACGAGCTGCATGAGGTTACAGCCCAACCCAGAAACCCTACTAACGTATAGAGAGCCATCCGGCGTGTATTTAAGTAGTCAGTTTTCATATCTCTGCATTTTTTTATTGTTCACCTTACAAAAATAGTTAGTTTTGCTAAACTATTTTATATATTAAAGTTAAACAATTTTTGTGCCAATAATTTACAATGAGTAAGAATTTAACAAAGCGATCTGAAGATTATTCCAAATGGTATAATGAACTGGTTGTAAAAGCAGACTTAGCTGAAAATTCAGCGGTTAGGGGTTGTATGGTTATTAAGCCATACGGTTACGCAATATGGGAAAAAATGCAGGCCGAACTTGATAAAAAGTTTAAAGAAACAGGCCACGAAAACGCTTATTTCCCGCTGTTCATACCCAAATCTTTTTTCAGTAAAGAAGCCAGCCACGTAGATGGTTTTGCTAAAGAGTGTGCTGTGGTTACTCATTACAGGCTGCGCACGGCTGCCGATGGTAAAACCATTGAGGTAGACCCGGATGCTAAGCTGGAGGAAGAACTTATAGTACGGCCAACATCTGAAACAATTATTTGGAACACTTATAAAGGGTGGATACAATCGTACCGCGACCTGCCGCTGCTTATTAACCAGTGGGCAAATGTAGTGCGTTGGGAAATGCGTACTAGGCTGTTTTTACGTACCGCCGAATTTTTGTGGCAGGAAGGGCACACTGCCCATGCTACAGAGAAAGAAGCTATTGCCGAAGCAGAACAAATGATGAACGTATATGCTGATTTTGCCGAGAACTTTATGGCTATACCGGTTATAAAAGGTATTAAAACAGCTAACGAGCGTTTTGCAGGTGCTATAGAAACGTATTGTATTGAGGCGCTAATGCAAGATGGTAAAGCGCTGCAGGCAGGTACATCGCACTTTTTAGGTCAGAATTTTGCAAAGGCGTTTGATGTTAAGTTTGCTAATAAAGAAGGTAAGCAGGATTTTGTTTGGGCAACATCATGGGGGGTAAGTACCCGCCTTATGGGTGCGCTTGTAATGACACACTCTGACGATAACGGCCTTGTACTACCGCCAAACCTGGCACCTATACAAGTGGTTATTGTGCCTATTTATAAAACAGAAGAGCAGTTTGATGCAATATCTGCCGAGGCAAAACAACTGGTGGCTCGTTTAAGGCAGCTGGGTGTAAGTGTTAAGTATGATGACAGGGATACCCATAAACCGGGCTTTAAGTTTAATGAGTACGAGCTTAAGGGTGTACCGGTACGTGTGGCTATAGGGCCAAACGACCTTGCTAACGGAACTTTTGAGGTGGCAAGGCGCGATACGCTTACTAAAGAAACCGTAATAAGCATCGATATTGTAAATTATATTAGCAATTTGCTGGAAGAAATTCAGGCAGCGCTGTATAATAAAGCGCGTGATTTTAGGGATAGCCATATTACCGAAGTAAATACGTTTGAAGAATTTAAAGATGTTTTAGAAAATAAAACAGGCTTTGTTTCAGCCCATTGGGATGGTACAACAGCTACAGAAGAAAAAATAAAAGAGCTTACAAAAGCAACCATTCGCTGTATAGCGCTTGATAGGGTAGAAGAAGCCGGAACCTGCGTGTTTACTGGGGCTCCAAGTACAGGAAGGGTGCTTTTTGCCAAGGCTTATTAATTTTTTTTAAAAATTTTGTTTGGGCTATTGCAGATGTAAAAAACAGTTGTATATTTGCATCCGCATTAGAGAAACAAAATGGCCCGTTCGTCTATCGGTTAGGACGCCAGGTTTTCATCCTGGTAAGGGGGGTTCGACTCCCCCACGGGCTACAAACAAATACCTGTTAAACCAGGTTGCTGTTTTAGCAAAAAAAACGGCCCGTTCGTCTATCGGTTAGGACGCCAGGTTTTCATCCTGGTAAGGGGGGTTCGATTCCCCCACGGGCTACATAAAAATAACAAGATATTTAAGTTAAGAGAAAATGGCAAATCATAAGTCAGCTTTAAAAAGAATTAGAACAAGCGAAAAGAAAAGGGTATTAAACAGATACCAGCACAAAACTACGCGTAACGCTATCAAAGCAATCCGTGTGGCTACTGTTAAGAGTGAAGCTTCTGAGAAACTATCTTCTGTTATCTCAATGATCGATAAATTAGCTAAGAAAAACATCATTCACGCTAATAAGGCTTCAAACCTTAAATCAAAACTTACAAGACACGTAGCATCTCTTAACTAAGACTAAGAGTATTTACGATACAATATTTGAAAGCTCCCTTTTTTAGGGAGCTTTTTTTGTTTATATTGGTTGTGGGATTTTAAAAGAGTTTAATACAAGTTAGAGGTAAGGTTAATAATTGAACAGATGTGGGAATTTACAAAAAAGAGGAGCCAGAAGTTATTCAAATTATATATGTTATTATGTATAGCATTGCTACTCCTATACAGTTGCGCTGCAAATAACATAAAAAAGAAAAAAGATTCTAGCTACTTCGTTGTGAAAACTACCGAAATAATTTTAGAACCCGAGTTTCACTCTTTAATAAAAGAATCAAAAAAAAGATTCAAACAAAAATTTGATAAAAACTCCGAGCTTGTACTAATAGATTTCAATTTGATAGATAACGTTGTTATAATGTCAATTGAAAATAGAATGTCAATGTATATAGATGAAGATGAAAGAAACTTTTATAATATAAGTTTTACCGGAGGTACTATGCTTGACGATACACCTATATTAATAAGTAACAATATCAATTCTACAATTCCTAATCTATATAATTTTACATCAAAAATAAAAAAAATTAAATTAAGATATGGTACTTTTTTAATTGACTGTACACAGCATTACACTATAAAAGATTCAATTATTAAACTTTCCAATGAGTTTTGTTCTTCAGATATGTAGCTACAAACAGGAATCTCCCCCGTTCGGGGAGATCTTTGTTTATAATTAAGTCTTACTAACCTATTCTAAGATATGGTTATAGAACCCGTTAAACTTTCATTTTCAACTACACCTTTGCCTTCTTCTCCTCAGCAAGTTCTATATTGTCGGCATCGGCTTCTAACGATTCCTGCTGGTGTACCGCGGCGGCTTCATATTGCAGGCTAATAAATATGGGGAAATGATCTGAATCGAATGATTAGAAAATTAGCATCTCTTAACTAAGACTAAGAGTATTTACGATACAATATTTGAAAGCTTCCTTTTTTTTAGGGAGCTTTTTTTGTTTATATTGGTTGTGTGGGAAATGTTTCAGGCTTACCTACCAATATGGTACTAACGGTTAGCATTAGTATAGATAAATAAGCCAATTATATTAATATTTATATGAACAATTATTTACTTTGTGTTTTTACTGTGTTTATTTATTTTAACCGGCCTACTACTTTGGTTGCAACAAAAACATATAAATTTGAGCGCAGTTCGGATAAGAATGTAAAGCTAACCGATTACATACAGTTAGTCTCTCAAAACGATTCAATCGTAGAAGGTAAATATTACGGTAATGAAAATGGTTTTCACTTTGTTGCAGATATAAAATTTGATAAAAATGTTACAAACAACGCTTTTTCTTTTTCTTTAATTAATTATAAGTTTTGTAGGGAAGAATCAAACCCATTCTATCAAATTAATTATTATGAAATTGATAGCTTACCCTTTAATTTAAAAGAGAGAGTTAATTTTTATGGAATTATGTCTGGTAAACAATTAGTTTTACGAAGAACGTTTTGGTATTATGATTCACGTTTTGATAAAATGATTTTTAACTTGGTTAAGTAAGAGTAATCGCGATATTTGAAAGCTTACTTTGTAGGGAGCTTTTTTTGTTTATATTGGTCGAGAATTATTAGTTTATATTTCACTGTATGAAAAAATACATACTATTACTAATAGCTGTTTTATGCAGTTGTACTTCCTATAAATCTGTTACCGATAAGAATAATAGTAAAACTATAGATGTTTCTATTATTAGTGTAATTGCTAATCCGGAAAAGTATAATGGCAAAAAAATTCGGCTTAAAGGTTATTTTACCTACCAGTTTGAAGAGCATATGTTATACCTTCACAAAGCTGATTATGATGCTTCATTATATAAAAATGCACTATTTCTTTTTACTAATAAAGAATTTTTAACCGAACAGGGTATCGATGAACCCTATAGGGGATATATTGTAATTGAAGGGACTTTTACCACAGATAAAGGAGTATTTAGTTATGCAAATACCGGAGCATTAGAGGATATTACCATGATGTATCGCTTACCTAAACGCAATAGTGTAATAGACGAACCTAATATGGATTGATAACTGTTTGAAGACTACTACACCTTCGCCTTCTTCTCTTCCGCAAGTTCAATATCATCGGCATCGGCTTCCATCGATTCCTGCTCGTGTACGGCGGCGGCTTCGTATTGCAGGCTAATAAATATCGGGAAATGATCTGAATCGAAATTAGACAGGCGTTTTATTTGTTTCAGCTTAAAGTCGGTCGAAATAAAAGCATGGTCTAACGGAAAACGCATAAACGGGTAATGCGCATGAAACGAGTTGAAAAAGCCACGGCCTCGGCGCGGGTCGAGCAGGCCACTCATTTTTAAAAACAACTCGGTAGTATAGCTCCACGCCACATCATTAAGGTCGCCAATAACAATAACCGGCAGGGCAGAAGCCTTAGCCATATCGGCAACCAGCAACAACTCCTTATCACGCTCTGTAGATCGTGGGTTTTCCTGCGGCACCGGCGGAGTAGGGTGCACGGCATACAGTTGCACTTCGGTATCATTATTAAGTACCACTTTACCATGTATAGATGGGATATCGCTTTCAACCAGATATTTTACCTCGGCATCTTTTAATTCCAGTTTAGAATACAACAGCATACCATATGTATTTTCAAGAGGAGCTTTTACACTGTACGGATATTTTGCAGATAGTTCGCTGGTTTCATTATCCCAACGTTTATTGGTTTCCAGCAGCAATACAATATCCGGATTGTTTTTATATACTTCGGCAAGGCAACCTTTAGTATTTGTATTGTCTTCAAAAACATTAGCAATCATTATGCTCAGGCTTTTAGCATCGTCATGATTAGTAATCCTGATTACCTGTTTTTTACCCAAGGGCGTAAAAGGCATAATTAGCGAAAATAAATAGATAACATTAAGCGCCATAGCAGCTGTAAGGCTCCAGTACATTACACTTGATGAATGAAAAAAATACATAACCATCACCAGGCATACCACCGATGCTACAAATTTTTGCAGCCGCGGGTATTCGAACACCCTAAAAATCCAGTAATCGTTTTTAATGAGCGGTAATAAGGTAAAACAAATAAGTAGTATAGCGAGTACGGCTGTAAAAGTGCTCATTAAGTTGCAGGAGTTATTGTAAAAATTTTCCCAAAGATAGGCTTATTAGTTAGCGATACTACGACACTATTGAATAAAGCCCGAATTGTTAAAAACCTGATCGGCCAGCAACCCCATTATAAAACCTCCAACAATAAAAAAGAATGCCAGAATTAGTAATGGAATAGCAATGAACATATAATATACGGGGCGGCTTTTACGTACCTGTATAAAGTATTCTGCCGGATTTATAGGTTTTACAGTAGCGGGTGCAAGTGCCGATATAGCTCTTACAAAAGTTGATGGAGTTATAGTTTCCAATTTCATGGTGTATTTTCCGCTATTGGCAATAAAATGGTAAATTTCCATACGCCCCTCATAATAACCATTGATTTGTGGACTAAAAAAAGACCGATGTACAGGTATAGTTTTGTTGAATTGATTAATTATTTTAATAGCAAATGTACCAATTGGTAACTTTCTGTATATAATTCCCTTTTGCCAAATTGAATAACTGCCTGTTTCCGTAATTGTAAAGTCAACCTCCTTTTGTGTAAAAGGCGTTTCCGCTATAATGGTTCCGTTAAAAGTTTGCTTTAGTAATCTGATTGCCGTTACCATTATAAATATCCCTATCGGGATAAGACAAAATAGTAGTATCCTAACCATGAGTAATGTCATTACTATAGCTTTTTAAGGATGTTTATAAAAGTATCAATTTCGACTTCAGTATTATAGTAATGTGGCGATACGCGCGCGACCCAATCAATCCCTTTCTGTTCAAAATCTATCAATGAGCCAGACTTTGCGCTGCTGTAAATATTAATTCCGTTGTCGTTAAAATACTTTTTAGTGGTATTTTCATCGTGCCCAGAAAGGGTAAAAGTAACAATGTTGCATTGGTTAGCACCTCTGTCCTGCAATTTTATGTTTTCTATTTTAGAGAGTTCGGTTCTAAGTTTATGTGCGAGCATGCGGTTACGTTCTTCAATATTTTGGATGCCTATATCAAGAATGTACTTTAAAGCTTCGCTTGCACCCAGCACTATGGCGATTGATGTTTCAAAATTCTCAAAACGTTTGGCATCTGGGCGTGATTTATATTCGTTTACACTTGTCCAGTCGGCACCACGAAAATCAGGCAATAAAAGTTCGAGCCCGGCAGCAAGCGCTTTGTCAGATACATAAAGTAATCCCGCTCCCCTCGGGCCACGTAAAAATTTCCTGAAGGTACCACTCACAAAATCGGCGCCTATTTTAACTACATCAACATCCATTTGCCCTAACGACTGGCAGGCGTCTAATAAATACAGTGTGTCGTACTTTTTCACGATGGCACCAATAGCTTCGGCCGGCTGTACCAAGCCTGAACTTGTAGGCACATGGCTAACCGATAATAATACCGGGTTATATTGCTGTAATTTGCGTTCTAAATCAACAAGGTCTATTTCGCCTGTAGCGGTATTATCTACCAATATTGTTTTAATCCCAAACCTTTTTTGCAGCGAAATAAACGCTATAAAGTTTGACGGGTAATCGGTTTGCGTAAGCAGCACAACATCGCCCTCTTTAAAAGGGATTGATGATAACGCACGGTTGTAACCATCGGTAGCGCTGGCAGTAAAGGCAATATTATGGCTGCCACAATGTAATAGTTGCGATGCATAATCGTAAAATAAATCAATTTTATCTTGTTTACGGGCAGCAAGTTCGTAGCCGCCGGTGGTTTCTTCTTCGGTAATATAATCCAGTATCGCGGTAGCTACCTGTTTTGGTGGTAAAGCAGCACCGGCATTATTAAAATGAATTACGGCTTCGCAGCCTAAAGTGTCTTTTCGTATCTGGTCAATATCCATAGTTGTGCGTAAAATATACAAGCTAAGGTCGGGAATATATTTTTTGGTTCAATAAAAAAGCCTTCAAATTAGTTTTGAAAGCTTTATCATGTTATTTTTCAGACACTAATTCGACCAATAAATTTGTGTGAATAAGTGAAATTAGTGTCAGGTATATCTCGTATAAAAATTACCTGTATTTAAGGTTAATGCTTATATATCACTCGTTAAATTATTGGTTCGGGTGTAATGCCCATACCTGATTTCAACCGTATTAAAATGCCTTATGCCCAATACACCTTTTACAGGCGTAAACTTTAAGCCCATGCCTAAAAAGCTACTGTTGAATTTAGATAAGTCGTAGTTGCTGGTATAAAACTGGTCGGCAGCGGTGTGGCCCTGAAATTTATCAAAATATTTAACTGCGGTTTGGGTATAATACCTGTAAAAAGGGCTTAGCGAGAAAAACGGCGACAGCTTAACCGGCACCTCAATATCGGCAGTGTGCGATGTAAGTTTCCAGTCATCGGTATAATAGCGGTAATAAGCCCGTACAATTATATTATCGCCTAAAAAATAGCTCGCCCTAACCGCCAGCGGAATTTTCAATCGGTTATCAGGCAGGGTTTCCTGATGTACAGATCCATCATTAAAATATACCCTGTGAAAAGGCAGGCTTAAATAGCCCTGCTGTGTAATTACATCAGCCATAAAAATAACCTGTAAATTTTGATTTACTATTTGAGAATAGCTCAACGAGCCTGCAAATGTATTGCGTGATGCCGACCCGTAACTCTCGCCGCCAGTGCGTAGTTCAATAGGCTGTATTAATTTAAGCTGATCAATATATGCCTGAAACTTAGCAGTAAACTCGCCATTGCGGTCTTTTGTTTTTTTAGAATAGGCAAGGTTTCCACCAAACGACTGATAATCAAATTCGGTTGAAGAGGATACGCCCATAGCCACGGCATGGCCTTTTTCTTCATTATCAATAGCATACGATATGGATGGATAAAAACGAATATCTGATTTAGAAGCAGATGAGTTGGCGCTTAAGTCGATCATATCTGATGACGCCGAAGTATAATGGTCGATGCCGACAGCAACATCCAGCGTATGTTTGTTACCGGTTTTACCATAGTTTATAAAAGTAACATCGATGTTGTTAGATACATCTGTAAGTTTTTGAGTACCAATACCACCGGTTACGGCAGAGTTGTTACCATCTTGCTTATAATAGCTTGATACGAGATTAATTTCGTCGAGCTTTAATTTTTTGTTTTTATAGGTTGTAGAATCTGTAGGGGTGGTTTGAGCTGCCATGCGAAACAATCCCAGTAAAGCAAAGCCGGTAATTAATATACGTTTCATGTTTGTGCCTGTTTATGGTATATTAATTACAGCCGCAGCCACCGCCGCTTTTGCCTGCATTTGCACCCGATGCTCCCTCACGGTACGACTCAAAACTCAATTCGGTTTTTTCGATTTTACGGTTATTAAGTACCATTTCGGCATCATTTATTTTGCTTTTTTGATATTCCTTAACCGTTGTGCACGAGTTTATTGTAGTGCAAAAACCAGTGACAAGGCAAATTTTGAAAGCCTTAGTGTATAGGTTTTTCATTTTAGATTTATGTTTTTAGAGGTGTATATTTTATTATTGTCGTCTATAATTATGCAATACAAATCAGGTATCTGGTTTATTAAATACAGCCCTGCTTTAATGCCCATTACCGCAATGGGTGTCGCCATAGAATCGGCAAATTCTGCATTGCTGCTTATTATGGTTACGCTTTTTATGCCTGATATGGGTAACCCGGTTTTAGGGTCTATGGTATGCGAATATTTTTTACCATCTATCATTATAAACTTTTCATAATTGCCCGATGTCGCTACCGCCTTACCCGATATTTCTAAATACGAAAAAACATTTTCGGGCTGGTCTGGGTTAGCAATACCTATAGTCCAGGGTGTACCGTTGGGTTGCAGTCCCCAGGCTGTTAAATCGCCACTGGCATTAATAATGCCGCTGTGTACATTGTTGTTAATCAGTATGTTTTTAGCCATCTCGGCGGCGTATCCTTTACCAATACCACCAAAACCTATGCGCATACCTTTCTCTGTTAAAAACACAGTGCTGTTTGCAGCATCTAAAATTATATTTTGATAGTTGATGAGGTGCACCATTTTAAGTGCCTGCTCTTTAGTAGGTAACGTGGTCATGGCCTTATCAAAATTCCAGAGGCTTTTATCAATTCCGCCATAAGTAATATCAAAAGCGCCCTGTGTAATTTTACTAATGTTAATGCTGCGCTGAATAAGATTGTACACTTCGGCATCCACCTTTACCGGGGCAATACCCGCGTTATTATTAATAAGGCTGGTTTGGCTCTCATTATTGTAGGTGGTAAACAATCGCTCAATACGCTTAATTTCGGCAATAGCGAGGTCTATATTTATATTGGCTAAAGCCTCAGTATCGGTAACAACGGTAATGGTAAAATTATTACCCATTAGCTTTAACGACCGCGAATACTTTTGCATAATTATTTTATTTGTTAGCACCGCAAATGGCCTTAATTTCCTGCACCCATTTTTCTACCGAAACATCTGGTTTACCCTTCCATACCTTAAGTACTTTTCCGTTAGCATCTAACAGTAGCGTTAGCGGAAACACACCCTCTTTATTGTAAATGTCGGCAAGTGCCTCGTTACTTTTCACGACATCTGATGCGGGTAAATTTTTCTTTTTTCGTGGGAAATCAGCATTAACTAATACTAAATTATCATTAGCCATAGTAATAAACGTATCACTTTCTAAATATTCCTTTCGCAGGGCAATACACGGCACGCACCAGTCTGATCCTGAAAAGTTGAGCAGTATGAGTTCGTGCTTGTCTTTAGCGGTTTTTTTAGCGGTATCAAAATTAGGCTCCCATTGTAGTTGGGTTACAAATAAAAACAGCAGTGCAAGTAATTTCATGATGTGAAATTTTAAGTATTGGTGTTGTAATAATAAATAACTAAAAGTTACTGCATAGTAGTATTTATGGATGTTTAAGAATAGCTTAAAATTGTATGCTACGTTATTTTAACACCAAAAATGTAACCCACCAGTGCCGATGTACTCATGGCGACCGTGCCCCAAATGCAAATGCGTATGATGGATTTTAGTATGCCCGACCCACCCACACGGCCTGCAAAAATACCTGATATTGCAAGGAAAAGTATAGAGAATGCATATTGATAAACAACCATGTGTTGCAGTGGTGCGAATATAGAAATCAGTAAAGGTAACAAGCCGCCAATTATAAATGCCGCCGCCGATGCCATTGCTGCTTGTAAAGGTTTAGCCTGGGTAATTTCGTTTATTCCCAGTTCGTCGCGGGCGTGGGCTTCCAGGGCGTTATGTGCCGTTAACTTGGTGGCAACTTCTTTAGCAAGCTGGTAGGTTAAGCCACGGTTTACATATATTTGGGTTAGCTCCTCCAGCTCTGCCTCGGGCATGGTAGCCAGTTCATTTTTTTCACGTTCAAGGTCGGCTTCTTCTACATCCGATTGCGAACTTACCGATACGTATTCGCCGGCAGCCATAGATAAAGCACCCGCAACTACTCCGGCAAGCGCTGCCAGTATAATCGCGCTTCGGCTTTGGTTAGCGGCGGCTATACCTATTGCAAGGCTGGTGGTAGATAGTATACCATCATTAGCGCCCAGCACCGCAGCGCGCAACCATCCACTCCTGTTAATAAAATGCTCTTCGGTTTCCATGCAACAAATATATAAGTAATTGTGTTAATTAATTTAACATATCTAACAGAAAATTACTTCAGTTTATTTTATAACAATTTAGTTTGTAGTAAGTTGGTTTATAATGCTAAGGTTAGTTAATTGCATTTTATTTTACATTTAAATAATGTAAATTAGAGATAAATTACAAGCCCTAAAAGCCTCCGTATTATGAAAACAACACCATTTATATGTGCCATACCGCAAGATAATATTAACGACCTTAAGGCGCGTTTGCACCGCACTCGCTGGCCCGATGAGATAGAGGGGTCAGGATGGAAATCAGGCACCTCTAAAAACTATTTGCAGGAGTTATGTGAGTATTGGGCCGATACCTATTTGTGGCAGGATACCGAAGAGGAAATTAACGAACACCCCAATTTTTTAGCCGAAATCGATGGGTACACCATACATTATATTCATGTAAAAGGAAGCTGAAGAAAATCTGTGCCATTGTTAATCACGCATGGCTGGCCGGGATCGTTTTTAGAGATGCTTAAGCTGGTACCGCTGTTAACGATTGATCCTGAATTTTCGTTTGACTTAGTGATACCATCTGTCATCGGTTTTGGTTTTTCAGATAAACCTTTAGACCCCGGTTGCAATGCCGGTTTAGTAGCCGAATTATGGCATAAGCTTATGACGGGGTTGGGCTACAACCGCTATGGTTTACAAGGGGGCGATATTGGTGCCGGTGTAAGCAGCTGGCTAGCGCTTAAAAATCCTGAAAGTATTATTGGGTTGCATTTAAATTACGTGCCGGGGTCGTTTAAACCATTTTTAAAACTAGGTGAGACATTGGATACTGAAGTAATTGAATTTCAGAAGAAATTAGCAGACTGGGTAGATAAAGAAGGTTCATATAGCCATCAGCATGCTACTAAACCGCAAACATTAGCCTATGGATTGAATGATTCGCCTGTAGGGTTGTGCGCCTGGATTCTCGAAAAATTTTATGAGTGGAGTGATAACAACGGCGACCTGGAAAGTGTTTTTACTAAAGATGAATTGCTGGCTAATATTACGCTATACTGGTTAACGCAAACCATGCCATCATCAATACGTATGTATCAGGAAAATAAAAAAGCGCCGTTAACTTTTGCCGCAAATGATTTTATAAAAGTGCCAGTTGCTTTTGCACAGTTCCCTAAAGAGCTGCCTACGCCGCCACGGTCGTACATAGAAAAAGGCTATAACATACAACAATGGACAGTGATGCCTAAAGGCGGGCACTTTGCCGCTATGGAGCAACCAGAATTATTAAGCGACGATATTAAAAAGTTTTTTAAGAAATTATAGTACACTTTTATGATTGATAATTTGCCTGATTGCTGTTAGGTGCGAAAGTAAAACTAACGGCACCAGTACCGATGGCAACAACGTAAATGGAAATTGTAACAATGCAATATTAGGCTGATTAAAGGCAAATTGCTGAAACACTGTAGGTAATGATAATACGGCATTGCCCGCAATATTAACCACCAAACCAAAGCAAATAAAATTCCAGATTAGTAATAGGGTAGGGCTTATTTTGTTTTTCACGAAAGTGAAATAATAAACTACGGGTGCAGATATGCCTGAAAGGATATCAAAATTTCGGCCTTCAAACGTCATCAATTCAGGAACCATTTTATAAGTGCAAAGCCAAAGCAAAACCAGTTCTACCGGTATCCTGATGATGTGTAGTAAAGTGAGGGTTTTAATATCGAGCGAATCTATAAATACTCTTCCTTTTTTTGTCGCAAAAAGTGTAACTATCATTACTACCGGCGGTAATAATAATAAAGCAAACCTTGGCGGTAATGTACTTTCGGTTTTATAAAATCCGGTGAGGCTTACAATAGTCTGGGCAATTATCCAAGCCATTAGTATACCTAAAACGGTTTTAGAATTATGTGCTGCTTTGTAAAAAAGGAATACGGCTGCAACAAGTGTTGCGCCAAAAACCAGGCTGATGTAAACAGGTAAATTTTCCATTGTGTTACTATTTAGTAAAGCAAAGGAAGGTAATAGTACTCCCAATATACTTAGCAAATGGCAAGAACGGCAGGAGTAACTATTTTTTTGAAAGGTCTTTACGAATCCTGCTTAACGAAGTATCTGTAATACCTAAATAAGAAGCGATGTTTTTTAAGGGAGCCTGCTGAAAAATTTCCGGATTGGTTTTTAGCAAATGCGTATAACGTTCTTCGGCAGTTTCGGTAATCATAGTTAGCATTCTTGTTTTAAGTTCGGCAAAGCCTTTAACAAGTATCGATCGGCCAAATTCTCTAAACTCAGGCATTGTATGAAAAAGGCTGTTTAACTGATTATAGGTAATATACCAGCCTTCACAATAGGTAAGTGCTTGTATGTTTTCTTTAGATTTTGTACGGTTAAAAAATGATGATACTTCAAACACTACCTGCCCCGGAGCATAAAAGTTAGTGGTTACTTCATTACCTTCTGTATCATGGGCAAAGGCACGCAGGTATCCTTTTTCTAAAAAAAGATATTTATCGCATAAAGTATCTTCAACCATTAAAAACTGATTTTTAGCGATAACAATATTTATAAACTCGTTAGCAATTTGCTGAGATGCCGATGCCGATATCAGTTTGGTATCTGTTAAATATTGGGCTAGCTTTTGGTTACTCATGTTTTGTTTGTTAGCTGCAACAATATAGTGATTAGTTATATTTTATAAATGGCAATAATGATACATTTAATATATGCTTAGTTGTAATTTTTTATATTCAAAATTACATTTTTATACTTAAAAAAGGAATTAAATTAGTAGACTACTATTTAAATATGTAAAAAATAATTAATTTAATGATTTAGTAATACAACTAACCATAAAAAGTGTTTAATTTGCATGGCAATTTTTACTTAAATTAATCTTAATAAAATATTTTACAAAAAGTGTAACAAATGTTTTTGTTGAGCGTCTTTTAAGTAGATAAACAACCTTACCGTAAATCATGAAAAAATTATCATCGATATTTAATAGTTAGTCCTTGTAATATTTGATATATTATCATGAATAGATCCCTCCCACGTTTGGAGGGATTGCTATTTATAGGCACCGGTTAAACCGGACAGCTTACAATAAAAAAGCCGTCAACATTATGCTGACGGCTTTTAATTATATTAAAATAGTTTATGATTTAATAAACTCTAAAATATCTTTATTAATAGTTGCAGCCTCTGTAGTTGGCATACCGTGCGGGAAACCAGGGTAAGAAATCAGTTTACCGTTAGGTAACAATTTTGCAGCCCTTGGTGCCTGGTTAAAAGGTACAATCTGGTCGTCTTCGCCATGCAGTACAAGTACCGGGACTTCAACACTTTTAAGGTCTTCAGTAAAATCCGATTCAGAGAAGGCTTTAATACCGGCATAGTGCGCCAGTACAGATCCCATCATACCCTGTCTCCACCAGTTGTGTTTAATACCTTCCTGTACTTTTGCACCCTCGCGATTCCAGCCGTAAAACGCAATAGGAAAATCGTAAAAATACTGAGCTCTTGTAAAGCCTGTACCTTCGCGAATTTCATCAAAAACAGATAACGGCACACCCTCTGGGTTACTATCGTTTTTAACCATTATAGGTGTTACTGCGCTAATAAGTACAGCCTTTGCAACGCGGCCTTTACCATGTTGTGCAACATACCTTATAACCTCGCCACCACCGGTAGAGTGGCCTACGTGTATCGCATCTTTTAAATCAAGTGATGCTGTAAGTTCGGCAATATCGGCTACGTAAGTATTCATATCGTTACCATTCGCACTTTGTCCAGAGCGGCCATGCCCACGGCGGTCGTGTGCAATAACCCTGTATCCCTGGTTAAGGAAAAACATCATTTGGGTATCCCAGTCATCGCCAGATAATGGCCAGCCATGATGAAAAACAATAGGTTGCCCTGTTCCCCAGTCTTTGTAATAAATCTCAGTTCCGTCTTTTACTGTAATTGTGCTCATTTTTTTTAGTTTTATGATTAATAAATTGTTGAGGTGACTATTTAATTTCTTGTTTTAGTATAAACAATTTTAAAACCTAATATGTAAATTATTGAAAATTAGCAACTTGTGTTTAATGGACGATTTATGGTTTACGATATAACGTAATTTTATGAAGCCAGTTTTTTTATAGTCGTAAAAGCAGATTTATTTAGGGTTACTTTTTTATTTTTTCGAGGGTAAATATAGTTCCTACCGGGGCAATCCTTATGTTGGTATTTTGCTTTGTTACATAAAAATAGTACGAGCTGTTATTGTCGAACATAAATACCTCTTCTGCCTTACCATCGGCAAACGTTATTTTATAGTTGCAGGTAAAGGTGTTGTTTTTAATTCTTTTAGATATTTTTAATCCGCCGCCAAGCCCCAAGCCCACAAAAAAGGATAGTAGCATGATGGCTAACATGGTTAAAAAGAACGGCAGAATAATTTTCTGGATTTCTTTTTTATCAACGTTGTAATCAAACCGTTCCCTGCCTAATATTTTTTGCACCCAACTTTTATGTTTGTAGTTTACCAGTATGTTTTGAATAATAAATAGTAAAAAAAACAATGAAAATATAATAATTATCAATATCGGATAATCAAACATTTCAGATATTGGCCTTATCAGGATATCGGTTATCGATGAATAGTTTAAAATATTGATGCCCAGTGGGTAATAAGTTAAGCTTTCGTTTAAAAGGCCTAAAAGTATAAGATACAAGTATCCCAGCGGTAAAAGGGTCTGGATTTTTTCTAAATGTTTCATTCAGAATGGTTTGCTTTATAATTGGTGGTTTGTATGTGTTTCAAATATAGCAATTTAACTTTTATTCTTACAGAATATTTTTACGATGCAGAATATTTTTTTTCATATTTAAAACACTTGTTTCAGAATAAAATATATCTTTGCCGAGAATCAAAGTTGTTATGGCAAGAAATGTAGAATTTAACGAAACGGAGGCGATCCAGAAAGCTATGGAGGTTTTTTGGCAGAAAGGCTATACTGGTGCTTCGTTACGCGACCTTACCGATGCTATGCAAATTAACAGCAGTAGCCTGTACAATACTATAGGCGATAAACACCAATTGTTTGTTAAGTGTATTAAAAATTACACCGAGACAAAAATGGAAGAAGCCATTAAGCGTGCCCAAAGTGCCAGTTCGCCCATGGTTGCGATCATCAATTTAATAAACGACTCTGTAAACGTTATTATAAACGATAACAAAAGTTGTATGGCCATTAAAACTACGTTTGAAATTGCCGCTACCGATAAAACCGTACAGGAAATACTTAAGGTAGACAGTGATTTTACCTACGATTTTGTTTTCGGGCTAATAACTAAAGCTATTGAGGCTGGCGAAATGGATAAAGATGAAGACCCAGCCATGCTTACCGATTATTTTATTAGCATGATTGCCGGATGGCACCAATCGTTTATTTTGCACCAGGATCCTATCAGGCTTAAAAAAATGGGGAAGTACCTTATTAACCAATTAACTAACTAAAATTTTTTTTGCCTTATTCTGAAACAATCAATTCAGAAATAATAGTATCTATAACAAAAAATACAACGCGGCTTTTATTTTGAAACAATCACTTTAAAATTAAATATAATAAAAATGGAAAACAACCAGAATTACAATTCAGAACTTAATGGTAAAATTGCCCTTGTAACCGGTGGCACAAAAGGTATAGGGCTTGTAGTTGCTAACAGGCTACAGGCAGCAGGAGCAAAGGTTATTGTTACTGCCAGAAACAAAGCCGATAACCCAAACCCGGAACATTACTTTATTGCAGGCGATTTATCTAAAACAGAAAACATAGCTAAAGTAGTTGCCGAGATTGAAGAAAAATTTGGCAGGGTAGATATTTTAGTCAACAATATGGGAGCAAACACCAGCCCGGGCGGTGGCTTTAGTTCACTTACTGATTCTGACTGGGATTACGAACTTCAGCTAAACTTGTTTGCATCTATACGTTTAGACAAGGCTTTGCTGCCTAAAATGATCGAGAATAAAAGTGGAGTTATTGTACATGTATCTTCAACCAGCGGATTGTTTCCAATATGGGAAGCCACTATGGCTTACAGTACTGCCAAAGCTGCTTTAAATATGTACAGTAAAGCGTTAGCAAGCGAAGTTGCAAGTAAAGGCGTGCGTGTAGTAACGGTATCACCGGGCGCCACAAAAACACAGGCTATGGAAGGTTTTATAAATAACTTAGCCCAACAGGCAGGTGTTACTTACGACGATATGACCAACAACTTACTGCAACGCCTGGGTGGTATACCTATGGGCAGAATGGCAGAGCCGGAAGAGGTTGCCGAAATGATAGGATTTCTTGTTTCGCCAAGGGCAAGTTTTTCTACAGGGGCAAATTATATTATAGATGGTGGTAATTTCCCGGTTGCATAATTTTACAGCACTTTAAAATTAAAACTCCACCAAACATATAATCTGATGGAGTTTTTTTATTGATAACTGTTTTATTAAACTAGTTGAATTTTTAGCCGATGCCACCACACTAAGTTTGTGTAAATATTTAAGTAGAACAAGTTATGATAACATCAGTTAAAGAAATGATTACACAGTATGTTGATGCATGGAATGAAACCAGCCTTGAAGCATACACTACAGAATTTGCTAAATGCTGGGCACCCGATGCCGTTTATACCGACCCATACGGAGAATATAAAGGTGTAGATGCGCTTGCTAACTTTGCCTATACATCGCTTGCTATTGTACCTACACGAAAGTTTGAAGTGCTTGAACAACCGGAGTACCATCACAACTCTGGTAAATATGTATGGAAAGTACAATCTGATGGTGGATCAAACACAGGGTATGACTATTTTGAGTTTAATGCCGACTTTAAAATTACCCGTCTGGTAAGCTTTTTTAAACTACCCGACGATTATCCTTTAGATAAACTATAGTCAATTCAAAAAAAAATCGTGGAATAGTACAATCTATTCCACGATTTTTTTTTGAATTGCAATAACCTTAGCGGGATATTTATCTGCGAACGAATATATTAACTGCATAATGTACTGATTACTTTTGTAGCGGGTAACATGATCCCGAAACTCATACGGGTCGGTAATACTATTATCGTTTGTAATATAACCCATACCATAAAAGTGACCATCTTCTACATAAATGCAACTGCGTTCATCCTTATTGCGGCCTTTATCTACAATAGCAAAGCTGGGTCTGTTTTGCAATAAAAAATCAAGGGCATTTTCAATTTTCGAGTTATGATTTGTCGCATCGGGTAAATTAGAAACATCACTTTTTGTGAAACTTTCACTTTCTGCAGTGGTGCAATATTTACAAAACCGGTTATCAATTTCAAATTGTATCGCCAGGCTGCGCAATGCGCTTATACCTTCATTAAGAGTATTAAACACTTGAATGCACCTTTGAAATTTGCTCACTTTCCCCACTGCTAAATACCGGTGCCCACTACGTGCTTCATATTCATACAGCCCAAATTTAGGTTCAAAACGTTTTAGGGCTTTGTTGTAAATGGGCCAGAGTTTGTTAATCTCAGTACATTCTAACAACAATGCCATAAGTTCTGTAGCGCAAACTTCAAAAGTAATAGCATGTATATCGCGTAAAAAGTGCTGACGCTGCGGCGTGATTTTATGACCGCTAAAGTGCGAAGCCACCCGCTTTTTTAAGTTAATGGCCTTACCCACGTATATCACCTTTTTTACCTGATTATAAAAATAATACACACCGGGTTTTTCGGGTAATTGCTCAAAATCGGCAGGGGGCAGGTTAGGGGGCAGCCGCTGGTCCTGAGCTGTTTTTTTAACCATCCTGGCAATCTCGCCTTCGGTATCCCATTCTAGTAGCCGACTAAAAAGTATAGCAGTAGCATCTGCATCTCCGCCGGCGCGGTGCCTGTTTTCTAAAATTATATCTAACGATTGGCAAAGCCTTCCCAGACTATAAGATGCAAGCCCGGGGCGAATTTTTCGTGTAGCGCGAACGGTACACAGCTTTCTCGCAGTCCATTTAAAACCGGCTTCTTCTAATTGATGACGCACAAACGAGTAGTCAAAGTTTACATTGTGAGCAACAAAAATACGGTCTGTCAATAACTGATAAACCATTTCGGCAATATCCTCAAAAATTGGCGCATGCCTAACCATATCATTATTAATGCCGGTTAAGGCAAAAATAGGTAAGGGTATATTTTTTTGTGGGTTAACAAGCGTTTCCCAACGGTTAGTAATGGTAGTGCCATCATGAATTATAATGGCAATTTCTGTAATACGGCTTCCACTTGCATTACCGCCCGTAGTTTCAATATCTACAATGGCGTATTCCTGTTCTTTCATCAATAATGAACGCATCAAAAACTAAACCAAACTTTATGTATAAAGTTAGAAAGTTATTTAATTGAAAATTACACTTTAAGTAGTGCCTCCGCAGTATTTTTACCGCTGGTTAATGCTGCTTCTACTGTGCCCATAGCGGTACCGTTATATAAATATTCTCCGGCAAAGTATAGGGTGTTTGCTACAGGTTGTAGTAAAATGTTACGTGCCTGCGGGCTTTTAACCTTATCATACGCATACGACCCTCGGGTAAAAGCATCGGCAGTCCAGTTAGCCACGTCCCAGGCAACCAATTTATGTTTTAGTGCTTCGGGGGTAATTTTAAATACATTGCTTAATGATTTAAGCGTAAGCTTTAAAATGGCTTCGGCAGTTAAATCCTTCATTTTATAAGCAGGTGGCCCGCCAAGCCAGCCGGTAAGCAGCGGGCTGTGTTGGGGTGCCTGTGTCCAGAAAGTAGGTATTGCTTCATCGGTAAATAAAAAGCCCATTGTAGCCAGGTTCGCTTTTGCCAGTTGGGTAACGGCATGGCTCTCCCAAAAAACTTCATCAAACTCAAGCAATATTTTAATTACCGACCCAAACCCAATATCGTGTATGGCCTCTTGCTGCTCCCGCAACGGCGGATTAAATTGCAATGCAGCTTCGGCTTCATTAGGAGCTTGCAATACACCTAATGGCAATGCAACAATTACTTTTTTAGCGTTGTAAATAGTGCCGCCGGTAGTAATAACTTTTACATTATTGCTTTCCCAAATCACTTCTTTTACTATGTTATTAATTAGTATATGGTTACCCGCATTGCGGCACACGGTAGCAAGATAATGTATCATGGCGCTGTAGCCGCCGCTAACCCGGTGCTGAGCGTCTTCATCTTCATGGTTCCACTCATTACGCAGGGCAAAAACACTGGCATCTTTTGCATTGGCGGTATCATACCCCGCAACATAATTTTCTATTTGGGTGCGGCGTTTAGCATTTGCTGCGCCAGTAAAATGTTCTTCTAAAAAATCATGCAGTTGCATATCATGCTGTAAACTGTTTAGCTTTTTAAGTAACTCATCCCAGCCTTCAATAAATTCGTCACTTTGCTTAAACGTATTATTATGGTACTGCCACATTTCGAAATCAACATCGTGATTACCAATTCCGGCTTCTTTTAGTAAATTAAGGGTAACGGGTAAATTGCCATGAATAAATTCAGCACCACGCTCGGCATGGATAAAATTATTTTCGTGGTTAAAAGTATGTATACGCCCACCCAGGCGGTTGCGTGCCTCCAGCACAGTAACTGTTTTACCTGCTTTTACTAAAGTATAAGCAGCCATTAGCCCGGCAGCTCCCGCACCAATTATAATAACATCTGTTGATTTCATTTTTAAGAAGATGGTTGCAGTTAATTATGTAACTCAATCAATTTTAGATATCCCTAATTTAATACTATTTTCGTCAACATCGTCTATTACAAAAAAGTTAAGCCGTTCAAAAAGGTTTAGGGCATTTTTGTTATCCTTAGTAGTTTCTGCCCAAATATGTTTTAGGTTCATAGTAGTAAACCCAAAGTTTATTGCAAGCTGCATTGCCAGTGTCATAAAGCCTTTGCCTTGATGCTGTGCTAATAAAACGCAGCCCAGCTCTCCGGCTTTGTTAGTAAAACCACGGTAGTAGCCGCAGGTACCAACAAGTTTATTATTAGCATTATTGGCAATACCCCAATGTATAGAGTTGCCACTTATGTAATCGTTATTTATTTTAGCCTGCATTGCTGCTGCCTGTTGTGCAGATGTTGCCTGGATGGCATTGTAATATGAAATTTCTATAATATCATTCATGTCCGCCGGTTCAATTTGGCGTAGCGTAATACTGTTCCCTATAACAGTGGGGAAAATAGTGTAGGGGGGTAAATTCATTTATGATAATTATTTTTGTAAAAAAGTAACTAAATAACTGTTTGCCTCATATCTGCAACAATTACCTCACGGTGCTTTAATCCCCAATCGGCAAGGCTGTCAATTATTAATTGCAATGATTTACCGTATTCTGTTAGTTGGTATTGTACGCTTATAGGCTGCGTATCTAAAACCTTTCGCGTTATAAGTTTGTTAGTTTCCAGTTCCTTCAACTCCTTGCTAAGCATTTTGTTTGATATTCCGCTAACATCATTCAAAACATCAGAAAACCGCCTTTTGTTATGGTAGCAAATGGAGGTAAGGATAGATATTTTCCATTTTCCGTTAAGTACATCCATGGCGTCGTGTACCGCCATCACTTCTTTTTTACGCACTATAGTACAATCGTAGTCACTCATAAGTTACTTGGTTTCTCAAATGTTACTGTTACTTTTTGTTACAAAGTAACTAAAATATATTTATCTGCTGTAGCTTTGTACCATCAAATAATAAAATAATTTTAAAATGAATTTTACAGATAAAAATGTAGTTATAACAGGCGGAACTACCGGAATAGGATTAGCAACCGCAAAAGCATTTATAAATGCAGGAGCAACGGTTTGGATTACCGGCAGAAATGCTGAAAACTTACAAAAAGCTGCTGATGAAATTAGCAGCCCAAAATTAAAAACAGTAGTGTCTGACACTTCAAACCTGGCAGGAATTGCTGTGTTAGAAAAAGTAATTGTAGATAGTGGTGTTACCTTAGATGCTCTTTTTTTAAACGCTGGAATCGCAGTTTTTACACCTATTGAACAGGTTACCGAAGCTGATTTTGATGCGCAGTTTAATACCAATGTAAAAGGCCATTTCTTTACACTCCAAAAGTTACTTCCGCATTTAGCCGATGGATCATCGGTAATATTCACATCATCTACAGTTGCAACAGCTTCAAATTCAGGAGCCAGCGTATATTCTTCTACTAAGGGCGCACTGAATAAAATAGCAAAAATAGCTGCAAATGAATTAGCCGGCAGAAAAATAAGGGTAAACATTGTTAGCCCTGGCCCAATACAAACACCCGGATTAGAAAGCGTGTTAAGTGCCGAAGCAAAAGAATACATGGGTACTGTAACAGCTTTACAAAGAATAGGGCAGCCTGATGAGGTTGCAAAAACAGTGCTGTTCCTGGCGTCTACCGATGCAAGTTTTATTACAGGTACAGAAATTGTTGTAGATGGTGGTTACCTTACTTATGCAACAAAATAATCAGAAGCAATTTTAAGTAAAAGTATTTTTTACAGATAAATGAAAACCGCCTGAAATACATTTTCAGGCGGTTTATTATTTTTTGAAGTATCGAATTAATTCAGGAATTTATAGTTTAATAAGCTCAACCCTTCTGTTCTTAGCTTTATTACTTTCAGAATCATTTGCGGCCAATGGTTTGTCGCTGCCGAAGCCTTTAGCTGTTAATCTTGCTGCCTGTATTCCGCCGGCTGTTAGCTCTTTCATAACGGTTTGTGCTCGTTGTTCAGATAATTGTTTATTTCTGGCCGCTGTGCCGGTATTATCGGTATGGCCTTCAATCGAAATTTTTAGGCCAGCATCATTTTGTAAAAGCTTTTTAATTTCATCTACAAATTGTTTACCATCTGGTTTTAAGGTTGCCTTATCGGTATCAAAATTTATATAAAGCACGGCTTTTCCGGTTGCATCCAGTTGCTTTTTAATTTCGGCAGCAGGCAGCATGCTCATTGTATTTACAAATGCTTTAGGCTCTAAAATCGTAATGTTTGCATTTTCGGCCCCTAAATTATATTGTACAAATACAGCTTTATCTTTTGTTCTTATTACGTAGGTATGCACGTGGTCGCCATTGTTGCAGGAGTGCATATAGCCATCGCTAAAAGCACTGGGAGTTTCGTTTTTAAAACGGTCTTTCTCGCCACTTTTAATAGGCTCCCCTTTATTAATCTTTACACCGCCAAGGCCGGTTATAAATTCATCAAAACTCCTTGTGATTTCTAATGCCGAAAATTCTTTATCTTTAAATTTAGCGTTATCGCTATCAATTCGTATTACCGCTTTATACGTTTGCCCTTCTTCAGCAAAATAAGTTCCGTGGTTGTAAAAATATTCCATGTCAATATTTTTTGTAACACCCGTGCCGTGGTATTTATTAGGGTCGGTATAAGTATATCCTTCAGGCAATTTAAAGTAAGGAAAACTTCCGTTTAAGTCCTGGGCTACCGGAATAGTATTTACATCAAAAGCACCATTTGGCACTCCGTTTTCTTTAGGTTCTGTAGGTGTTGGTTCTGTTTTGACTGATGTAATGGTGTCTGATTGAGAATCGATAGTTCCATTTTTTGCTTCGTCTTTTTTGCAGGAAAACAAAAGGAATAAAGTAACTGCGGCGGCTAAAAATTTAATTTTCATAGTTTAAATGTGGAGGTTGGTTGTAGTGAAGGTAGTTTATAAATGCGGTTGTACTAATAAATGAGCTTTAAATTTATAGATATTTTATAGTTTTTACTACGCGTCTTTTTTTCTTACACAACTCCCTCTGGGCGCATCGCCTTCCTGCAACACGCTATCTGAATGTAAAAACTGTGCCGCTGCGGCTGAATCTTTTACTTTAACAGCACTGCGCTCTAACATTTCGTATTCAAAATCAGTTAATACACTTTCCTGTATTCCAGCTTTTTTCCATTCTGAGGATCGGCATCCTTTTACTATTCCCCGTGCGAGTGCCAGCGCATCCAGCAATGCCTGATTAGCGCCCTGGCCTTTAAACGGGCTCATAGGGTGGGCCGCATCGCCAATAAGGGTTATATGCTGTGCCTTAGCGAGCAAATCAGGCGTTAGCAGTTCCCGGTCGTAAGCGGGGTAACCGGAAATCATATCGGCTTTTGTAGCCGCTACTATTTGCGGAATAGGGGAGTGCCACTGCGTTCTTCGGCAAGCTTCTTCCTTAAGTGCGGCAGACCCTTTAGCACTTAATGCTCTGGCCTCATTTTCCGGCAGGGGGAAACTAAGCTGCCACATTACCGAATTTGAATTGTAAGGCATCATGTAAATACGCTCGTTGCCATTAGCGGTTTGAAATACCGTAGCCAAATCCAGCAATGGGCTATCAACACCTTCGAGAGCGCTTAAGGGGCAAATACCCAGTATTACAATACAATCCAGGTAGCGCAAAGGGGTAAGCTGGTCGCCTATAAGCAGGTTACGTATTGCACTACGAATACCATCTGCCCCAACTACTAAATTTGCCCTCGCTGTTTTTGTTTGCCCATTTACCAAAAAGTTCAGTTCGACACTTTGTTCAGATTCCTTAAAACTGGTTAATTGGTGGTTCCATTGCACCATGCCCTCGCCGCCAAGTTGCTCTAAAAGCGCTAAGCGTAGTGATTGCCGTGCAATGTGTATATTAGTTTTTTTTACCGATGTTTTCGCATTGGCATCGGGCTCTATCCACTTTCTGTTTCCCCACTCCCCAATCACTTTTCCATCGGTAGTATGCACAATATGTTTTGAAGATACTACACCATCTTTCAGCGAAAAAATCCCAAAACCTTCAATAGCTTTACTGGCTTGTTGTAGCGTAAGACCGTAACCCTGGGAGCGGGCATTAAAATTATCATCACGTTCGTAAAGCGTAAAAGGTATGCCACGGTGTAAACAAGCTACGGCCAAAGCCACGCCGCCAATGCCACCGCCAATAATAGCAACGTGCGGATAATTTTCGTTATTGGGTACAGGAGGTTCATCAGAAGAAACTATCCCCGACCCGGAGCAATTGGCGCACATATACAAATGAGCCTTAGGCCGAATAGGAGCAGTGCCTGTGCCATTATCTTTTTCAAATTGTTCGATTGCGACCTGGTACTGAAGCTTTACCTTTTTGCTCAGGCCCCGGCTTTTTTTACCCCGGCCCTGGCAATCGGGGCACATGGCCCAGCTTGTTTGTACATTGTCCTTATTACTCACTTCAATAGTTTAGCGGTTAGTAAATTTTATTTTTAGCTTTCTGTAGTTAGGATATAGTGTTTTATCAATTTCCAAGATCGCTTGTCTTGAAGAAGCTTCCCCAACTTTTGGACATGGAGATTTAGGATCATCCCAAATGATATAAATCACACTGTCCTTAATAACAGTTGAGAGCTCGTCAATTTGTCCATTGTAGCAGCCCCCTCCAAATGTAAATGTGTATTGTACTTTATCATTGTAATAACTATCTATATCAGGTATTGCCTGTGTTAGTAATTTACCATCAACCTCTTTAATAGATTTATCAGCCTCTACAGAATTAGTTATCCATTGATTTGTGTCTGATTCAGACGTGTAATCATTATGTATAAATCTTGCTTCACGAAAATTTGTCCCTTTTTCGAGAGTTTGATTTTTGCATCCGAATACTATAAAGGCAGCAGACACGATGAGAGCAAATTTATTCATGTGATTCTTTTTCCAAATATAATAAAACACAAATTAATGTATTTGTAAAAGTGTAGTTCTTTGGAAATAAGAAGAACTTCCTACACACTATTCGTTTAAATCAATTAATATCCAGGTACTAATGGAAAGATTCAATGTAAACCAGGCAAAAAAGATTGATTTGGTTGAATACCTTAAATCGATAGGGGATGAACCATGCAAAATAAGAAATTAAGATTTGTTACTTTCAAATAATATGCCTGATAAGCAGTATTTTAGATAATAAAAAAAACCGATGTAAAAATTATTTACATCGGTTAAGTGACCCTGTCTGGATTATTTTCGAACCATTTCATGGGTGATTTAAAGATCCTTGCAAGCAAAACTTACTTTTAGCATTCAAATATAAAACAACAATTCAAATCTCTGAAAAGATGCTCCACTTTTGTCTAAAAATATTTACAGCATAAAATCTTAGATCGATAATTTCTAAAAGGTTAATAAATTATTGAATATCAAAAATTATTTAGAATTACATTAAAAAGTGAAAATTTTGTTAATAATATTAAAATAAATCGCAATATTTGTACAGCACTGCAAAGCTAACATTTGCATTATGGTAGATTAGAATTACTCCGAGGATTATGGCTATAATAAATACAGTTCTAAACTTAAATGTGTCATATCAAGTAAACACTTGGTCACCAATTTCATTTGAGCCAAGTGTTGCAATGATTTTAAATGATATAACTTCTGAAAAACATAAAACGCAGATAGATCTTTTAAGAATAAAGCTTGATAAAGGTGACAAAGAGTATTATGATAGCTATAAAAAGCAGCTGCCTGCTGTAACATTTAGTGCCACTTTTAATTTAAAGAGAACATTTGAGAAGTTAAAAACGTATAATTCATTAATTGTTATTGACATTGATAAGCTCAATTCACAACAACTTAGAGATTGTTATAAATATCTTCTAAGTGATGAGTACATAATTTCGTTTTGGCGTTCACCCTCTAATAAAGGTTTTAAAGGTTTAGTTTCTATCGAATACGAGGTTGAAAAAAATGAAACTGACTTAGACAAATTACATAAAAGCGCATTTAAAAAATTTTCCGATCATTTTTTAGAACTATATGATATTGAGTTGGATAAAAGTGGAAGTGACATAACAAGGCTTTGTTTTCTTTCATATGATAAAGACTTAGTTTTAAAACAACAATTTACAAAATTCCTTATTAAAGACGATGATCTCATTGTTTCGACAAAAATAGGGAGTGATAAAAAAATAGAATTTAATTTTTTAACTCAAAAGGATAAGCTTTATAACCCATTTGAAAGAAATGATCCATCTAATCGAAAAATAATGACTGATATTATAAGATATCTTTCGAAAAAAAAGTCGAGTATTACGTATTCATATTCTGAATGGTGTAAAGTCGCAATGGCAATTGCAAATACTTTTACATATGAAATCGGGTTAAAATATTTTTTAAAAATATGTGTGCTAGATGAAGATAAATACAACGAGATAAGCTGCACTAATTTTTTAAACAATTGTTACGAAACAAGAAAAGGGAATATAAATTTCAGTAGTATTGTTTATTTAGCAAATCAAAAAGGTTATCAAACAAAAAAACAAAAAAATGGGGTAGCGAAGGTGGAGGATTAAGGTCTCTTCGCAAATATCACTCTCATCAACGGTATAAGTCTACCAGAGAGCTTAAAAGGACTTAGGAACAATATGTATCAGTAGCAGTATCATAGTCATATGTGAGTAATCACGTTACAGCGACCCCATTTATTTTATTTATGAAGCAATTTGACAGTTATTTTACCGAAAATGAAATTTTAAGGCAGATATGTAAAATCCGAGTAAAGCTTGCTAAAACTAAATCCAAAAAACATTTACTTCATTTACTTACTTCTTCTGATAAATACAATTACCACTTAAAATCAAATAAAATTCCCAGGAACGAGTTTGAACAATATCAACATGACCTAACAGTATTTTTAAGAGAAATTTTGCCTCCAAGGAGTAAATGGGTTAGGTTAGGTGAAAATTCAAGAAGAAAACCTCGTAATAAGAATGAATTCTTAACATCAAATGATAAAAATTTTTATTCTTTGTTAAAAACGATTAAAGTTCACGGAAGAAAGGACTTGAAAGAACAGTGGTATTTAAATTTAAAAAAATTCGTAGAGGAAACTTTAGAGCTTTCTAAAAATCATTTATTTTCCCTCAATAAACCCTTAATATTGCCAAAATTAAAAGGTAAATTAAAGGAAAAATTTAAAGAAGGTGAAGTGAATGAGTGCAGGCCGATTTGTATATTTAATTTAAAAGAAAGAATAATTTTAAGTATCACAAATAAATTTTTGACACAATTATTTGATGAATATTTTCAAGATAGTTCTTATGCTTTTAGATCTAAAAAAAGTGCTGAGGGCACAATCCTATCACATCACGATTGTATAAATGATATACTACAATTTAGAAGTAAAAATAAAGATATTGTCTTATACATTGCCGAATGTGATATGAAGAAATTCTATGATACTGTAAATCAAAAAATCGTAAAAACGTTATTTGATGAACTTATTACAAAGTCAAAATTACTTTATCCCAATCTAAATCTTGATAATCCGATACATATCTTTGAAAGCTACCTAAATTGTTTTGCCTTCAATATAGATATTCCAAAATCTTCAGAAATAGCATATTGGAATTCCTATAAAATTTCTAGGGGCGAGTTCACGTGGGTAGGTGATGATATTTCAAAACATTATTCAGATATTACAGTTGAAAGAATAGGTGTACCCCAAGGAGGAGCACTTTCTGGTCTTATTGCCAACATATATCTAAATTATGCTGACACTATTTTAAACGGCAAAAACTTTTTATATCAAAGGTTTTGCGATGATATGATCATTATTTCAGATAGCTTACAAGAGTGCACTATAGCAAAAGCTTTATATGAGGGTGCCTTAGGAGAATTGAAGCTTTTTCCCCACAAATTTAGAACGGAAGACGAGTTAATGACAATTGATAAAAAGGGACTAAATTACAAGCCATTTTGGAAGGGAAAATCAAAAGGTCCATATAAATGGGATGAAATTGGGGAAAAATCCTTTCCTTGGATTGGTTTTGTAGGCTATGAAATTAATTACTTAGGTGAAATTAGAGTTAGAAAAAGCTCATTTGAAAAAGAATTACAAAAGCAAAAGACTATAGTCAACGAGATAAAAAGTGCGATTGAATTCGGAATGCGGAAATCAAAAGGCACAGCAACAGAATCGGCAATAAATAGGTTAATAGGAATGTCTGTAGGACGCATTGGGCTTGATAATTTTGATGAAGTATCAACAGATATGTGCTGGAAAAATGGATTTAAACTGTTAAGTATTAATAAGCATTCAATTATCCAGATAAAGCAGTTAGATAGGAACCGAAGTAAACAATATTATAAACTTCTACAGGAAGTTCAAGAACCTGAAGATGTTACAAATAAAAAACCCAATAGACAAATGATTAAATATAACAAACCTTTTAGTTACTACTACCAAATATTAGAAAGGCAAAATTTATAGATTAATAAGAATACTTTGTTGAACAAATTTAATTTACATTGTGACATCCAGCTATTCATTAAATCATTAAGGATTTTAAGTAATAATCAAAATGCATATAAAGTCATTCTATATTGATAATTTTCGAGGCTATAGAAAGTTTAAACTAAACTGTGAAAAAAATCTGAACGTTATTACAGGTATAAATAATAGCGGTAAGACAACAATTTTAGAAGCAATTTCGTTATGGAATGAACTTTTCGGCTACTTAATTTCGAGAGCGCAAAAAGGTGATAATAAACTTTTAATACGTCAGAGCGATTACCGCTTTTCCCATAAAAATGGAAATTATTTTGATTATCGTAAATTTAATTCGGTAAGGACTTCAGGATATAAAGATATTTTTTATGACCTGAAAACTAGAAATAAAATTACAATACTTGCCACATTAGAAAATGGTCCAGAACAAATTGAGATTGGATTTGTTATAACCGCAGTAACTGGAAATAATTATAACGTCTTTTTAAAGGATCACGATAAATTTGATTTTAGAAAATTTAACAGCATTTTTAATTTATTACCGAACCCAATAGGTTGTTTCTTTTCCTCACCTATTGCCACAATACCTACGACTGAGGAGTTTGCTTTATCGCCTAAGATTAAAGAAGGGGTCAAGTCACGGCAGTCTGTACTTTTCTTTAGAAATAGACTTTTTAATCTATATAAATCTGGTCAATATTTTCAAATCTATAAAGCAAAGTTATCGCAAATTATTTTTAACGACACAAGTTCTATCGAATTTAAAATTATTGGTGATATCGAAGTAGACATAAATATTTCAATAGAAGTCAATATTAGAAATAAAGGGTATAAGAACATCTCATTACTTGGTAGTGGAACAATACAGATAATGGAAATCTTATTACATCTTTTTGAAACAAAAAAAGATTTAAATGTAATTCTATTAGATGAACCAGACAGTCATATACATAGAGATATTCAAAAAAGGCTTATTAAGGAATTAGCTATTAGTCAAATCCAATTTTTTATAACAACACATAATGAGGCTCTTATAAGAAGTACAAATCCTAAAAATATTTATTTTATTGAAGATGATGTATCTAACAATTCACTGACAGAATATGATTCAATATATCATCAAACATTAACTGCAAAAAAATCTGGTATATCTCCTTCATATCATTCTCATATAATGCATAAAATCGGAGCAGAAACTTCATTAGATATATTAAATGCTCTTGAAGCAGACAAGATATTTTTTGTAGAAGGCTGTGACGATAGCGACTATATAAGAAAAATAATGGAGATTAACAATATTGATATTGATTGTGTGTTTTGGGCATTTGATGGGCTAGATAATTTAATCAGTAAAATTAAACATTATAAAGTTTTTTTTGATGGTATTGGCAATACCGTAGGGCTTTGGAATAAATGTTCAATTATAATTGATGCGGATTATACTACTGATATCCAAAAGACCAGTTTGTCTGAAGCTTTGGAAAAGAAAATGGGTCTACCAACATTTATCTGGAATACTTATACAATCGAATCTTCAATTTTAAAGAATAAAACTTCTTTATCAAAAATAATATATTTGTTTGCTATGGCAAAAGGAATAAATATGACAGTAGCAGAAATTGAGGATTCAATTGACAAAGTATATAAAGTATATATTGCAGAAAAAACGTCTTTTATGGATGATGAAGTTTCGTTTTGTAATAGTGTCCAAGGGCAAATTGATTGTAGAAGGGCAAATTTGAAAGCTAGTCTAGAAATTTCAAAAGTTTATACTGGAATAAATCTTTCAAATGGATATAGAATTTATTGTAAAGACCAATTTAAAACTGGAGTTATAGATCACGTGTGTAATAAAGATGATGTAGAAAATATTTTAAAAAAGGTTCTCGCAGAATTAGGTTTGCAAATTGATGAATCCATTGAAAATAGAATATACGAATTAATACCATATATTAATATAAGTAACCAACCTGATGGATGGAGTGATTTAGCGACATTCATAGAAAAAAATCCATCAAATATTTCATAGTCTATCGATATTTTTGTCAATTAACTTGTGTCAATTAAATATGATCAATCTTTGGGTAACCTTTGCGGCTTCAATCATTAAAACTTTACGATTTTCATTTAATACTAGTGGAGTAAATTAATTAAGCTAATCGCCATTTTCAAATACTCTGACAGGATATATTAGGTGTTCAATCCTCTTGTAATTTATATAATTAAAATCTCATATAATATTTCGGATAAATGTTTATGTAAAATTTTTAAATATATAAACATTTGTTGTATTTTAGTGTTGTTATTATTATCAGTTATTTAGCCTATATAGAACATGTTGATAATTATATAACCATAAATCCACTCCCTTATGCGAATATGCTTATGGAAAAATTTAATGTAAATCAGGTAAAACAAATTGATTTGATTGACTATCTTAAATCAATCGGGCATGAGCCACAAAAGATAAGAGGTGATGATTTTTGGTATCTCTCGCCCGTGCGAAATGAAAATACACCATCCTTTAAAGTCAACCGTAAACTTAATGTTTGGTATGACCACGGCACGGGTATGGGCGGAACAATTATAGATTTTGGAATAAATTATTTTCGATGTTCCGTTGCAGATTTTTTACATCTTTTGGATGGCAACCCTATTTCGCCGGTCATGGGATTAGCAAAAGAGAATGAAAATCGGCAAACGTCAGGTTTAAATTCTGCCGGTGAAAAAAAAGAAAATCCTGGCAGTAAAACAATCATCCTTGATGTTCGGGAACTGGAAAATAAACTGCTGCTAGATTATGTGCGACGGCGAAGCATTCCACCGGAGATTGCAAAGCGGCTTTGCAAAGAGGTAGATTTTTCATTGAACGGACGGAACTATACAGCAATCGGATTTCAAAATAATGCAGGCGGATATGAACTGCGAAACGAGAATTTTAAAAGCAGCAGCTCTCCTAAAGACATCACTTTTATAGATACCGGCGCAAAGTCAGTAACAGTTTTTGAGGGCTTTTTTGATTACCTATCGTATAAGGTCATGAACCCAAAAGCAGACGACGCTCCATCAAATTTCCTGATACTAAACTCCCTTGCCTTTTTCAATAAGTCCAGGGAGCTAATGGAAAAACATGACAAGGTCAACCTCTATTTAGATAGGGATACCGCAGGCATAAAATGCACTAAAGAAGCTTTAGAGAGTAATCCGAATAAGTTTACTGACAAAAGTTTTTTATATGAGAATAAGAAAGACCTGAATGACTGGCTAAGTCAAAAAAACGAAGTAAAGCGCAGTCAGAATTTCAGGAGGTCTATATAACGTCTGAGTGAGTAGCCAGCTATGTTTTGGTAAAACCAAAACGCTGGCTCAACTCATGCTACGCATTCGTTGAGGGAATTTTTTTCATGCTACGCATTCAAAAAATTATAATGATGAAAGACTATGGAACCGAATGATGAAACTAAAAAAAACAGAGGAGGCCGACCTAAAAAGGCTATTAAAAGAGACCAGCTGATGGCAATTAAATGTACGCTTTTTGAGCGTAAGACAATTGAAACCAAAGCTAAAAATGCGAACCTTACCGTTTCCGAATACCTTCGTGAAATTGGACTGACCACAAAAATAGACTACAGAAATAAGGCACTGCCAAAAGAGATTTTAAACTTCACAGGAGTGCTGAACCACATGGCAGCGAACCTGAACCAAATCGCCAAAAAGCGAAACAGCAATGATGAATTGAACCCACTTGAACGGGCAGAATTAAAAGTACAGTCAGGACAGGTAAAAGACCTTGCAGCCCAGATTAAAAACTTTTTGAAATGATAGGCCATGTATCCATAGGCAGTTCTTTCTACCATTGTATTAGTTACTGCCTTGAAGACAAAAAGGAATTGTCTGAACAGGAAAAAATTGAACTTGGATTGCATGACCACTTGCAGCACAGAGAGCGTGCTGAAGTATTGGAATACAATAAATGCTTCGGTAACAAGCATGAACTTACCGAGCAGTTTAATGATGTCAGGAAATTAAGCAGGCGTGTTGAGAAACCGATGCTGCATTTATCACTCAGGTTAGCGCCAGGAGAAACACTGACCAAAGAACAGCTTACAGAGGTTGGCAGGGCATGCGCTAAAGAATTCGGCATTGCAGACAATCAGTATATCTGCGTGTTGCATAAAGACACCAAAGAGCAGCATATCCATATTGCAGCTAACCGTGTAGGATTTAATGGAAAGGTGGCAAGTGACAGCAACAGCTATAAGCGCATGGCAGAACTATGCCGAAAACTTGAAAAGAAATACGGCTTGCAGGAGGTATTAAGCCCACGAGCGTTCCTCCCGCCAAAGGATAGGCTATTGCCACGCCATGACAGCAGGAAAGACAAACTAAAGTCTGATATCCAACAGACACTAAAGCAGGTTAATTCTTATACAGCATTTGAAAGGCAGATGAAAGAGCTGGGTTATAAAGTGCTTAAAAGCAGGGGGATTTCTTTTATAGACGATAAGAAGGTAAAAATAAAAGGCAGCGAAGTTGGTTTTTCACTGACTAAGATTGAAAAGATACTCAACCTGAAACAGCAGCTTGCAATTAAAAAGGCAAGCGAGAGCAAGGAACGAGAAAATGACAGCAGGCCGTCATTTGCTTCTTTCAACAGCCCACCATCATACTACAACCAACAATCCTTTGCAAAAGAAAATACCGTTGAAGCCATTGCAAGCCAAATTTCAGGGCTGATAGGCCAGTTGATGAATCCGGAATACGTATCAGACTATATTGACCCTGAACTATTGAAACAAGGCAAAAAGAAAAACAAAAAACCAAGGATAAGTTGAGAATATTTAAAATGCATTATTATGGAAACGAATGGGGAAGATGGGCAAATTGAAAGAGAGACATTGCAATTAGTATTGGAAGAGTTCACCCAGGAACAGAAAACATCCAACCAGAATATTGATGAGCTAATAATTGCCGTTAATGCCGTAGGCAACAAAATAGATGAATTCAGAAAAGAACAGGAAATGCACAAGGTTGCTCCAGCTGTGGCTGATACTAAACCTCTAGAGGCCATCTTACAAAAAGGCTTCCTTGATATTAAATATATGATCGGAACACAGCCTAAAAACATTCTTAGGAAATTCCAGATACTGCTATTTCCTGAGCAGGATCACAAACTATTTTACAAAATCGTATTCGGCAGATGGTTCCTGATGCTCGTTATTATGTTCGTAGTGGGCTGTATCTATCAGTGGGGTATTCATTACAGCGATAACCAAAAGGAAATTGAAATGCGGCAAATGGAAAATGACAGGATAAGAAAAGCGTGGAACTATATGTATTATAATAATGATAAAGAGACAAAAAAGGTAATGGATAAAGCTTTTGAAAAATCGAGAGAAAATACGAACAGTAAGTGAGTAATATTCTTGTCTTAGCAGGTTGCCCTTAAAACACTTCTAAAAAATTAGCCTCTATTTTAGAGGCTAATTTATAATTCTGTCAAGTGGCCTAAAGTAGCCTTTTATACAGTCAATATTTTTTACACAGATTTGAATATGATTTTTATCTTTAAAACCTGCGCCCTCATATAAAGGATCTCCTTCCCAGAAAACCCCTCTGGCAGAATCAAATTCTCTTTCGCCAGTTTCCTTTAAAAAACCATGTAAAGATTCTATAACGGCACAGTCGAGTTCCCGTAAGGCTAAATCTTCATTACGCCCTCTATTTCTTGGCAGTGGAGTATCTGATGCATTCAAAGTAGCTGAAAGGATTGTATGACCTTTTTTAAGTAACTCAAAATTTTTAGAATCAAGTAAATCAAGACAATGTCCTAAATCTATAATAGCACCAACTACAGCGGGTTCTTTAATAGTAGAGTTTTCCTTTTTACTAAGCTCAATTGCCCATTCCATTGCTCTCGTAGGGCTATTATCCCAAAAATAGATACCGTTTCCGAGCCAGTCATAAACGTTTATTTTTGGTTCCAAGTCTTCGGTGGAACTATTGATGATTTTATCAGCAATAGTTTTATCAGTGCCATGAAAACCAAGAATTAGGCCAGTTCTTGAGGTATACATATATCTTTATATCTATCTTCAAGTGTACCTTCTTCGTCAACTATTCCTGCATTTTGTAGAAACTGTTTAGAAGCTTCTTTACTTTGTTTTATTTTTTCTATGAAAGCATCCATCTTCAATAGAAGTTCATCAACTTTTCTATCTTCCATAACTATAATTATTTAAATACAAATATATAGATATTCTATAACATTATTATCCATAGGATCTATTTTAACTTCTACACTAACACCATAATTGGTTAATAAATTATAAAAAACTATATTTTATAAATCCCCATATTTTTAACAAATTTAGAGACTGTTAATCTATGTACTCCTAAAATTCTTCCAATTGCGCTAATAGAAACGTTTTTATCTAACAAATTTGTTATTTTCTTTTCATGTCCTGTAAGTTTGGTGCTTGCTGATTTGCTGCCAATAGGTCTTCCTAAAATGACTCCTTCAGCTTTTTTTCTAGCTAATGCTTCTTTGGTGCGTTGTGAAATTAAATTTCTTTCTATTTCGGCAGATAAACCAAATGCAAAAGCTAATACTTTGGAGCTAATATCATTGCCTAAACGGTAATTATCTTTGATTGTCCAAACTTGTATTTCGTTTTGCATACACTGATTTAAAATACCCATAATCATTAAAAGACTTCTTCCTAAACGAGAAAGTTCACTACAAATAAGAATGTCTTCTTTCTTCATTTTGTTGAGTAGCTTACCTAATTTTCTATTTTCTACTTCTTTTGTTCCTGAAATGGTTTCTTCAATCCATTTGTCTACACAGATTTCTTGCTTTTTACAAAATTCATTAATCTCGTAACGTTGATTTTCTACCGTTTGTCTGTCTGTGCTTACTCTGATGTAACCGTATATCATAACTGTATATTTTAAGTTTAAAATATACATCTTATGTCAACAAAAAAGATACATTTTATATATACTATTTTCTTATATACTATGCGGTGGTTTTTTTGATATAACGATTGGGAATCCGCCTTATGGAGTTTCGATAAAAGGAACTTACAGATCTAAAGTACTAAAGACATTAGGTAAAGTTCCAGATTTTGAAATTTATTATTATTTCATTGAAGTTGCTAAAATATTTTTAAAGGAAAATGGAATAAAATCATATATAATACCAAACACATTCCTATTCAATGTTTTTGCTTCGGATTACAGAAAAAAATTATTAAATGAATGGAGTGTGAAAATTATAGATTGCACTTCTTTTAAAATATTTGAAGGAGCTACCGTTTATAATGCAATAACTATTTTTTCAAAAGTAAATACTAGTGAACATATTGAATATAAAATAACTCAAAATGCAGATGATTTTCAGCAATTAATTAAAAATGAGAATGAAAAAATTACAATTGAAAAAATTTTAAAAAACAATCAGAATTGGTGTTTAGTTTTTAAATTAGATAAAAATGTATTAGATTTAGTTTTAAAGATTAGAGAAAACTCCAATAAATTGTTGGATTATTTTCCAGAGTTTAGCCAAGGTTTGATAGCTTATGATAAATATCAAGGTCAATCTCAAGAAACAATAAAAAACAGAGTTTTCCATTATAATAATAAAGAAAAAGATAGTTTAAAAAAATGGCTTTGGGGTAGTGATGTAACTAGGTATTCCATTAATTGGAATGGTGAGGAATGGTTAGATTACTGTGATGGCATAGCTAATCCCAGGAATCCAAAATTCTTTAACGGAGAGCGTTTATTAATAAGAGAAATAACTAACCCATCTATTTTTTGTGGCTTTACCACTGATGAATTATATCACGACCCTGCTAATATTGTTATATTAAAAGGAAATAAATATGATCTAAAAGTTCTGTTAGCAATAATGAATTCAAAAGTTGCCACGTTTTATCATTTCAATTCTTCTCCAAAAGCAACTAAAGGAGCATTTCCGAAAATATTGGTTGAGGATATTAAGAATTTTCCAATTCCGATAATACCTATTGAAACTGAAAGATTGCTTATTGAAATTACAGACAAAATTATTAACTATAAGAATTGTATTCCAGTTATTGAAACTTTAGAATTAGAATATAAAATTGATAAAATAGTTTATGCTTTATACGGATTAAATGATGAGGAAATTATAATTATTGAACAGTGAACTCATCATATTCTTGTTTAGAAAATTTAAAATCAGGCTCAATTATTATTACATCATCGTAAGTTAATTCGTAAAGTTTGTAAATCATCAAATCTATTTTATCTTCCAATGATTTTGTAGATTCATTATTTATATTGAGACTTGAAATTTCATCAAAAATAGTAATAAAAGGTCGTTGGGAAACTTCGGATATAATAGGAATTCTTGAAGTAAATGAATTGTCAAAATGAATGGTTCTAATAGCTTTAGCCAAAATAAAAATATAACAATACCAATTTATTAATTTTGAATTTAACAAACACCAAACAAATTTTTTACTAAATGAAGGATTTGTTATGATGATTTGATTTATAGTGTCAACTATGCAAAAATCTATTTTGTTTGGAATACAAGCAATAATTTTTATATGTTCATAAGGTCTTGTTATATGGGCAACAATATTTTGAGCAATAATTGAATTATCGTTTAATTTTGCTTTTTCAGTAATTAACGAACTATCATTGATATAGCCTTTTACACTTCTAATTCCGTATTTGTTAATTTCTTTACCGCCTATTACAGGAATGATTCCTGCGTTTTGTAATTTATTTTGAAGGATTTCCCCTCTACTATTTTTTGAAATAGAACCAAGAAGAGTGCTTTTACTTAAAATTTTAGTCGCTATTTCTAACTCTGTCAGTGACGTGCCATTTGGTAGAAACCCAAATTTATTTTTTAAAGATTTATCTATTGAACAAATTAGTTCGAATCTTAAGTCTTCTGTAAATTTTACTGAATTATATGATTTTGCATTTGATTTTTTTCGAAGGCTAAAAATACAAGCTTCTAGTTTTACATTTTCAAATGCTTTTCCACAATCAACTAAATATGTTAAATCACTTAATACAAAATTCCTTGTTTGCTCATAATTGGAAGTAAATGTGAATGATTTAGGAATAATATAAGATTGTACTCCATCTCCTTTTAATAGTTTGTTTCCTCTTTCAATAAATAATATTGCAGTCTCAGATGATTTTAATTCATAGTTAGTTTTAAAATATTTAATATGATTCTCAGATAATTTAGCTCCATAAGGTGGATTTCCAATTACTATATCAAAAAAACCACCGTTTATTTTAGGCAGTCCAAACATCCACTCTGTGTCATAAAATGGAGAAGATGCATTTTGGTCGTAAGGATCCCAGTTCGCCAATAATCTTGCAGTATCATTACCAAAGTCTGGAGCTAGTAAATCGCTTATTTTTTCACGCAATACTTTATCCTGTTCCCGAAGATCTCGCTTTATGATTGGTGTCTTTATACTAAATAATTTATGGCGTATTTTTTTTAGTTGTTTTTCCAGTTTTTGAACTTCTCTATTATCAAACAATGACCCTGTAAACTGTCCTTTTTGTGGTTTTTCAATTCCGATAAGAGTATTGGCAGCAACAAATTTAGCTTCAAGATTTGGCAAAGGCCTAACACCAAAATTTTCTTTTTTAGCATCTACTTTTTGGTCAACTACTAAAGAAATAAAGAAACGAAGCTTCGATATCTGTGTGGCTATAGGCTGAATATCAACCCCATAAATACAATTTTCTATTAAATATAGTTTTCTTCCATAGTCAAGTTCATTATTCGAAAAAGAGGCTTCAATATCATCTATTTGGGCTTTTAAATCTTTAATAGCGTTTTCCCTAAAACTATTATCATCCATTTGCTCCAATTCTTCAATAGCATTGTTAACACGGTCTATTTGACGTTGTTTCCACTCCGTATTATTTGGGTCAATTTTATGAAGAATATGTACCATTTTCTGTAAAATCCCCATCGGATAGGCTCCCGAACCACAAGCAGGATCTAAAATTGTACATTTATCTAATGCTTGTATAATTTTCTTTTGAACTTCAGGGTAAGTAGAAAATGGGTTTATATCACTAAAGGAGACTAATTGATGGAGTAGTTCATCTAACTCCTCTTCTTTATTTTTAAAAGGACTTTCATCAATCTTGGCTTCTAATGACAATTGGCTTGTTTTTGTTTCATTCCCAAATAAGGCAATTTGCTTTTTTCCTAATTCTACGACTCCAGCATCTTCGTGTAATAATTTATTTTTAAGGTAGGCAATTAAACTTTCCTCCACCATATAGTTCACAATTTCTCTCGGAGTGTAGAATGACCCAGTTTGTTTACGAGCTGTCGTTTTAGTTTCCGGATTGTAACTGGCTAAAAGGTTTTCAAATACTTTTCCTAACAATTCAGGATCCAACGCTACGTCTTCATCAATCGGTGTGTTTTCGGTAATTGTAAATTTATACGATTTAAGAATCGCAATTAACCCTCTTGTTTTTGCATTCTTATATAATTTATTTGAACTTCCATAATCAGTACTTAAATCTACCTCTTCATCAGCATCAAAAAACAAGAAATCCGGAACGATCAAACTATTATCTTCTCTGTCTGAGAACCCATCAATATAAATAATTTTGTCACCACCTTGTAATCCTTTTATTGTTGGGTGCGGTTTGTCTAAACATTCAAAAAGTCCACCATTCATAAAAGGAACTACATCTTCCATCAATTGAATAAAAAAATCGGGTTCTTTTAAATATGATTTATAACGCATTAATTGCGTAATGTTTTGGTGGGTATTGTCTTTTCTAAATTCTCGTTTTCCGTGTTGCTGGTTTAGTGTTGCAAAAAATAAATTTTGCAATATGGCACGATAATATTTACTATTGTGTTTTCCTTGTGCAAAGACGCCGTGTGGCTTTTGTGGTGTAAAGTCATCAATAAATCGTTTCGCAATTGTTTTCTCGTCAAATAACTCTTCTGGAATAAGCCCTTTTTCTTTGATAAACCAAATAAACAGTATTCTAGTTAATAGTCGGATTACATTTTTACCTTTGTGCTCCTTTACTGCATCTTCATAATTTTCAATACTATTATAATCAATATGTAAAGGTTCACTTGGAAATTTTACTTCTTTTATCGCCCAGAAATACCAATTGGATAGTTCTTTATAAAATTCTTTATTAAGTAGTGAAACACTTAATACTTCTTGCCAATATTTATATAGACTTTCAAAATTAGTTATAGCATTTTTACCGCTTCGGGTGATTGCTAAATTATTTAAAATCCTCTCATGACCGGAATGAACATTAGTATAATCTATATCTCTTAATAAAGAAACTTTGCCAATTTTTTCACCCTCTCTCCAAGTTTGCTTGAATTGGGTTCTCTCGGTATTTGCTAATGCTATATGATTGTCATAACTAAAGACAACTGTTACCGGAGTAAATTTAAAAGTTCTGTTTACCGCTCTAGTTATATCTGATAATTGATTTCTAGTTGGTAATAAACCATTTTCTCTAGGATTTAGAACAATACCAATAAGTAGAATCCCATCATAATCTGCCTGAAATGACTTTACCTCTTCTAAAGTAGTAATCGTTTCGTTTTGTTCAAAAATAGCATCGTTTATTATACCATAAACATAAACTTCGCTAATAAAAATGTTTAATGGGTTATCTCCAATAATATCTGATGCAGTTGCAGGAGCAGTTGTAATCTCATTTACTGGTACATTCAACTTTTTGAATAATGATTGTACCGCTTCTATAAATGGTTTATTTTTAAAATCTTGTAGTAAGTTCATTTTAGCTTATAATTAACCAAGTAATTAAATCAAAATTATCGAAATTAAATTTCGTAGAAATACTTCCTTCCATTTTGAGTTTTTCTAACGTTTGTTTAGGATTGGTTTTTAATTTATTTATTAAATCTAAACCTGCATTTGAAATTACTTCTTTTTTAGTACCATCTTCTAATTCAATTTCTGCTTTGGCTTGGTTGCTAATCCAAATTTTTAAAGCATTGCTTAATTCTCCGATTGATTTAACATCACCACTTTCAATTTTTGGGTCAATTGCTCTTGGTAAGGTGTAATTATTATTAAGTTGTTCGAGGATAACCTTTTGATTATTAGAAATTTGATTTCCTTGTAAATCAATATAAATTAACTCATAGGATAGATAACTGGTTTCAGGGTTGTATTTTTTTTGTGCAGGATAGCCCAAAAGTGAAATAATACCGGGTTGCATTTCGGGATTATTTTCTATATTAATTCCTGAGAAAACTCCATTTGGCATATTCTCAAATTCCTTTTTCTTTTGATTGAGCATATTTTGTAATAACTGTCGATAGTTGTCAAAGGAAAAGTCATCAAATCCTAATGTTTTTTCGCCATCAATGTCTTGCATTGTAGTTTCCATTTGACGTAACATATTTGCATTTTGTTGGTCTTCGAGTTTATCTGCCTCTGCTAATTCATTAAAATCATCTGTAAAATCATCAATAACTTCAGAACCTGATATTTTCATTATCGCCATTCTTTTTTCAACTCTCGATTTTAGATTGATGTAATCATCTATATCTTTTGCAGGCCAGAAATTTATGGTTTGAATTTCAGTATTTGGCGAACCTATACGGTCAATACGACCAACTCTTTGAATAACACGTACTGGATTCCAATGGATGTCATAGTTAATAACCATATCGGCATCTTGCAAGTTTTGTCCTTCGCTTAGTACATCCGTAGCAATAAGAATGTCAATTTGATTATTAATTTTGTTGAATGTAGTTGGTTCATTTTCCTGGATGTATTTTAGCCACTCTTGGTAACATTCTAGCTCGGATAATTCCTTGCTTGAAGGCACAAAATCCTTCCAGTTTTTTTCTTTAAATAATTTTGTATAGGGTGCAAAACGTTCTAATACGTTTTCGTGTTTTTTACTCGATTTTGTTTCATCCCAAACTTTATTTTCATCACCAGATACCATTGCAAAATTTGAAAAACCTCTAGTTGCCAACTGATCAAATAGATATTGAACTGTATCTTTATATACAGAAAAAATTACAATCTTTTTATTGCTCGTTTTCTGCTTTTCGATAATAATTTTTAGTAACTCGTCTAATTTAGTGTCAATAGAAATTAAATCCTTTTCAGGTTTAAATTTTTCTTCAAATTCTAATAAAGCTCTTCTAATGTTACCTAAAATAATTTTGTCTTTTTTAATTGCTTTTTTAAAATCATCGAGGTTATTTGCATCATCAATAGATTTTAGACTTATTGCTGTTTTCTTGCCTAAAGAAAGACTATCTAAAAATCTTAACTCTTCTTCATCTTGCTCTGTTAAAACGTCATTGATGAATTCTACTTCGTCAATTATAATAGTTTGCTTTTCTTTAATTTCCTGGTATTGATTTATTTTTTTTATTGCATTTTCGTGATGATCGTAAATTCTGTCAACCGTTATTTGAAAAGAACACCAAGAGCTTTCCAATCGTTTAAGCATTAAAATCATCATCATTTTTACAAGAAAATGCTCTCTTTGTACATCGTTCTTTAAAACTTCATCTTTCTCTCCCTTAATCCCTTTTTTCTTCTTATCTGCTCTTTCCTTGGCTAGAATTTTCCTTTCCTCTTTGGAAATTGTATAATATGAAGGTTGGTAAGCAGATAAATTCAATTTGAAATTATCCATAAATTCAGCAAAGTTTTCCACATCGCCAAATTTCAAAGGTGTCTTGAAAATATTAATTGGTCTCTTATGTTTAGGAAATGAAAGAGTATTGTCGAAATTTGCTTTTACATTTTTACGAGTTCTTGCTACTAACAAGTGATCTGTCAATCTAAAAAAGGCACTGTCTTTTATTTTGCTATGAAACTCTGATAGCTTTGCTCCGGGTTCAGCACTCCATTTGTTAAATACTGCTTGTATTTCTTTAAATGTACTTTCTATATTGTTTACATCTAAACTTTCTTTAAAGCCTGTGTTCTCACCTTTAGTCATCAACTTGAATTGATTTCTAATATCTTTAAAAGAATTATTAATAGGTGTTGCAGATAGTAAAAGTATTTTTATATCTCCTTGAGATTGTTGTAATATCTCTTCAATTAAATATTTGTAACGACTGGATTTGTCATTTCTTAAATTATGACTTTCATCTATTACAATTAATTTCTTTTTGTCGTTGATAAAATAATCCAATTTAACTTTATTTCTATCAAAACCTTCCTCCCTTAAATCGGTATGGAAACGAAGTTCAAAGTCCAGTCTATCACTTTGAAATAATGAATTGTTTTTATAATAATATTGATTCCAGTTTTGTTCTAGTTTTTTAGGGCATAATAAAATAATTTCGTGGTCAACTTGAAATGATTTCATAACAGCTAATGCACTCCACGTTTTTCCCAAACCAACAGCATCAGCAAGGATAGCACCGTTGTATTTATTCAGCATTCTAATTAGACTGCCGACACCACCTTTTTGAAAATCATACAGCTTATTATATACAACTGTGTCTTCTAATTTTATCAATTGCTTTTCAATTTCAGGATTGTCCTGTTCTTTATGAAATAATTCGAAAAGAATTTTATAATAAATTTGTTCTGGTGTATAGACTTCAAATAATTTTGAAATTTCATCTATTAGATATTCTTTAAAATCTTTTTGAGAAGTTTTACCATTTTCATCAATTAATGTCTTTTTAGAATGTGCTTGAGGTTTATTCCATAAATCATTAAACCAATTTACTAATTCTAAATATTGATTGTTATTACCTGTTTCAGCAATATTTAATTCGACATTACTTGTGTTTTTTTGACCAATACCTGCTTCGGTTAAATTAGAACTTCCAGAAATAAAATAATGGTTTCTATCATCGTTTTTAGCTGTTTTTAAATATAATTTTGCATGGCAAAAATTAGGTTCTAGCGTTTTAGCTACTACCTTCTCTAATTTAAGAAATTTTACAGCTTCTTTAGCTAATCTATTTAATTGAAAAGAGGTGTCTATGTCAATACTTTCATTTAATAAATCGAGTGCTTTAATCTTTTTATCAAAATTTACAATATCCCCCAACACAAAACGATAATTATTAATATTATCATTAGTGTTTTTAGATAAGTACGCTAAAGCACCAATTGTAAAATATCCTGTAACAACATCTAACGTTCCTTCTTCATTATATTTTGTAATCCATTCGTGGACTTTAAGCTTTTGATTTTCGTTGTCTATTATCATATAAATAAGAAAAATGGTATTAGTCAATTTTAGACCTAATGACCAAAAATACTATTTTAAAACTATTATATGACGTTTTTTGTTTGTATTTAGTTTTGACTTTTTGAATAAAAGGATATGCAAATTTCATAATAGAACTAGATAAAACCAATATGTAAGTTACCTATACTTTTAAGAATATGATTAAGTGTTTTAAAGCATAACCTTTTTGTGTATTTGCAATGAGCTGACGCAATACTTTGGAAATTATTGTAATACCAAGTATTGCCAAATCGTTTCCTGACTTTTTTCATAATCTATATAAAAGCCTTGTGTTGAAATGATACAGCTTTTCCTGAAAACTTTAAAATGAAAATACCTTTTATGTAATATTTTTTCGATAGATTTCATACACGGCTGAACTGACCAAAGCTGATTATTATTGATTGACATAATTGCCGATACTACTTCAGTTAAATGCTACATACTGAAGGACTCCGCAGATTATATAATAATAGCTCAATACAATAGCAACTAATAAAAAAAGGAATAATTTAAGTTAGTCTTTTCCATCCGAGTAGCATTTTGCGATTTACTGTTTATTTATTAGCTTCTCCAAATAATCATTTTTATCCTTCTCAGCCTGAACTAAACGTTCGTAAAGTTCAATAACCTTATCTAAAGGATTAAATGTGCAGGCGTGATTATTAAAGTTACTGTTTGTAACTGTGTCGTAAAAATTATTAAAATAGTTAATCACTGCTTCTTCTGAAAAATTCTTTATCGCTTCTACGCTAACGCCCAAAGCTTTAGCTACTTCAATCAATTTTTCTTCTTCAATTGTTTCACTATTTTCCATCATGGATATTGCCTGTTGGTTAGTGCCAAGAGCCTGCGCCAATGCATCCTGCTTCATATCTCGAAGTTCACGGATACGGCTGATTTTACGTCCTATATGATTTGGTTTTGCTGTAGTACTCATAATTCAAAGGTAATGATTAGGTGTGATAATTCGCACAATGTAAAAAACATAGCTTTATGTGTGCTATACAGCATAAAATGATTTGGTACGGTGCCCTATCTCCCTTACTTGCTGTGGTATAACAAAAATACACAATTTCATTTATGTACCACTTCAAAATTCTAAATTATGAGACACGATGTATTAATCCCGGAAGGACACCCAAGGGCGCACCTTTTGGAAAAACTCACCAATAAAATCTTAGATGTAATCAACCCCGACAGTATTTTTCTTTCGGTCAATAACAAAACCAGTCCCGAAACGGTATTCACAATTATTATGGATACTACCTTCAGCCGTATTGACAATGAACTGCTGCTTCCCTTAGAGCGCATTTTTGCCAACTATGACAATATAGCTTTTAGGGTATATTCCTGTGAATATACCGCTGACGGCTTGCGTAAAGGCAACCTCTATTTCCTGAACCATTGTACCCTTGGAGAGGTTGCATTTTCTAACCCCTCCGCAATACATCCTTATTTTCCTGAAGCAGCACTTGCTATAGATTTATTGGCAAGGACTAAAAAGCAATACAAGCGTAATATGTCAAAAATTGAGGGGAGATATACCGATTTTCCTAAGTGTTTAAAATATGAGGAATTTTTAAAGGCGACCTATATCCTGCATCAGATGCTGGAACAACTTTTTAAAGCTGCCGAACTTTTTTTAATGGGTAAACAATTGTTTACTAAAGACCTATCAGAACATCAAGGTTATTTAAGGCAGTTCGCGCCCTCGCTTGCGAACCTTTTTAATGTTGCGGATGAAGAAGAAGACCGCCTTTTAAAACTTCTTTATAAAGCTTATACCGCCCATCGTAATAACGAACGTTTTGAACCCAGAAGGGCTGATGTTGAACGATTGCTTTTTAAAACGCAGTGGGCTAAACAGGAAGTAGAAAAGCTTTTTAAAGAATCAATTCGAAATTGCATCAATAAGGCTCGTTACGATGCTAATGTAATTGAAGCTGAAGAAAATAATACCGCTTTAGATGAGAAAAATTTTAATAATACAGAAAAAAACACTGTAGAGGTAACCCGAGAAATTATAATAGGGGTTGATAAAATAAATTCTGTAGAAATGCCTGCAGACCATAAGGAGGTTATAACAAAGATTATCTATAAGGCAGTAAAAACGGCAGCAATTTACTGCTTTGCAAAGCGCGACTTGACCGATAATTGTAGCAATGTAGTCTATTCGCGTGGGATAAAAAGCAACAAAAGCGTACACTACTATCTTTTAGTATTCTGCTATAAAAGTAATAAAAGCCCGGGAAATGATATTGCGGACACTATAAAGGCAAAGACTAAAGGTACATGTACAGCTACCGTACTTGTCCATAAAGCTACAGATACAGGCATAAACAGGTATAACACTGACCAGAACTGGTTCTATAATTCTGTCATGGCTAAAGGAGAATTGCTTTATACAGATGGTATCATGAGCGTGAATTCAGGTCTTACCGAGCGTGGTGATATAAATACAAGTAAAGCGGAATGGTATTATAATGACAGGGTGCGGATTGCCGCAATAATAATCAATAGCCTTCAGGAAGAAAGTTTTGAAAGAGGCCATGATATTATGCCGGTGATGCTGCATCAGGTTGTAGAACAAACCTGCCTTGGTCTGATCCGTTTTATACTTGGATACACTCCAAACCACTTTTCATTAAACCATCTATTTGAGCTTTGCGGCCTGTTTACGACACTGACCGCTGATTTTTTTCCGCAAACCTCAAAAGTCGGAAAAGAAATGTTCCGGTTATTAAACACCCCTATTTGGGAATTACGATATACTACCCATGATGATGTAGATAAAATCACTGTACAATTGCTTGAAAGGCGCGTTGAACAGTTCCATGCACACGTTGATTTATTTGTACGCCAGAGTAAAGGCGAGGACGATGCCGCCCTAAATTGCTACCATTTCTAAAATAAGCATTCAGTTAAAACAATTGAAAATAATAAAACACTAAAGAAAAATCATGGAAAATAATATAAATATACCCGAAACCTATCCTCAAAAAGAGGCATTACAAAAAGTATCAAAAACACTTTTGGAGTTCCTGCCCCTGCATTCAATATATTTTTCTGTAGAAGATACGGAACCTGACCCAAGGACTATCATAACTTTATTCCTTTCAAAAGAATGCGCCATCAATTCGGAAGATGTAGAACCCTTTGTTGAGCGGGTTTTTAGACCTTACCCCCAGTTTACATTCGTCCTTTTCGAAGTTTGGTGGGCTGCCGAACTGTGGGAACAGGGAAGCTCCTATTTTATGCTCCATGCCACCGAAAGTGAACTGGCCTACAGTTCCGACCCCGAAAATATAATATTCAGTTTTAAGCAGCAAAATTCCAAAAAGTTAATCCGCAATGCTGAAAAACATTATCTGGAAATTAATTCCTGGGCAAACAATTCTTTTACCTCAGTAACATGGTATGAACGGTACGGAGATTATAAACAGTCAGCATTCCACCTGCATCAGGCATTAAAACATACGTTCCAGTTAGCATCATGGATACTAAGTGGTGAATACACTTCTTCAGAAAGCTTAAGAGAACAGCAGCTATATATTATTAATGCAGCCCCGGCCTTTGGGAAGTTGTTTGACACTGAAAATGCAGAAGAGCAGGAAGCACTGCAACAGCTTGACAATGCCTGCATATCGGTACGACAGAATGAAACTTACGAATTTACCGGGGAAGCTGTATTACTTAGTGTTGAAAAAGCAAAACAGTTTTCAGGGGAAGTCGCCCAACTATTTAAGGCACGTATTCAAAAATGTAAAACGAAAATAAAAGCTAAGCAAGCGGCAGAGGGTAAAGACACTATAGAGGGTGCGGACAATGCCCTACAGATGCCCTATAGTAGCATTATTACTGATTTTATTAGTGAACTTAGGGACACAACGTTTTTTAAACTGTCCCATAAAAGGCAAAGGGAAAATAAAAGCGGTTTCAATTTAGAGTTCACTAACTATACTGAATTACTTTTTACCATCAGGGATATGCTTAAAATCGCACTACATACGCTGTATAACGACGACCTTGAGAATTCAGGACAGATTGCTGACCCAAGTTTTCACCTTCAACGCCTGTTAGAAATTACCGTGCAGCTAATACCCCATGGCGAAGGAGAGATACTTGATAAATGCCAAGACCTACACCTTCAACTAAAGAAACAAGATAAAGCTACCACAAGATTAGAACAGGAATAACTTTAATACTACCACTATGGAAACTGAAAAATTAAAAGGTGTTGCAGACTTTGCAGCAAAAATTGAAACGGCACAACAATTTAATGTACTTGCGCCACACCGATATGGAAATGGTACATTTGGAGCAAATCTGCAATTTGGTGGCTACAATCACCTAGTGCTAACTATTATGGACATTATAAAAGTCTGTATCGTAGCATTGGATGCGCAGGAAGACTTAGCACCACAATTTCATTGTGCCAGTAATATATCCAGTGTCTTAGATATTGCACTACAACTTATGCCGATGGAAGAATCGCAGGTTTTGGATGATTGCTACCAACTCCATTTGAAGCTAAAGCAGCGAAGCATGAATGGTACAGTTGAAGAGTAGTGAGGTAAATAATATATGCTTATTTATTTGATGGATTTTATATATCTTTTTATCTTTTCTTTTATTTCAACCGCATCATGTTCAGGATAATACTTATTGAGATATTCGATAAATTCTGTTTTTGTAGTACCTGTTTCCCATTCCATTACAGTTAAATAAAGCATTGGCCAATTCTTAGTTTGCTGCATAAATTCATAGAGCGGCAGGTAGGGAGGCGCATAATAGAACGAGTTGCCAACAAGTTCATCATAGAACGGCTTTGTAAAAGCTTTCTTTGAATCTTTGATAACATCATAGGCGATACGCTGCCTGCTGCCTTCCCTGATTGCCACTGCAAAAGCGGGCATACCCCTGTCTTGGAAAAACGTATATAGGTAATCCCTGAAACCTTCTTCCATACTATCGCATAGATCCCGGCTGTAATAGGCATACTCTTGTTTAAAGATATCTAAAGAAAAATCATCGGGATGCCGGTCAGCAATAAACCGGATCAATTCCATTTCCATTTCAATCGTCTTATCAAGAGAAGGCCCACCCATTAATCCTGCGACAGCCAATATGAATTTAGTTTTGGAAAACAATTCGAAAAAATTGCTTTTAAAAAAAATAGTCTTTCGCTCAAAAGTGACCTGCACATATAATGGGTGGGTCATTTTTGTTCCAAATTGTACTTGCTTCAGCTTTTCATTGAAGTAGGTTTTGTAACTTATTTTATAAGGTTTATCCATTGTAATGCATCAAAACGATTATAATTTTTAATTTAACATTTTCAAAAGCTAACAAATAGCATCAAAATTTACCTGATGTGTACAAATATATAAAAGTTTTTGTAAAATTTAAACTTATAAAAACATTTTTATTATATTAGCATTATGAGAGTTATGACATAATGATGAACGGTAAAGCTAAGCGGTATGGAAAAAGAAAGGACGGATGAAAAAGGAAAAATTACAGCGGAAAAGGCTTGGAAGGTATTAAAAGATGAAGGGTTGGATGTAACACTTGAACAAGCAGCAAAAGTCTTGGAGTTTTTGAGAAAATTAGGTAATATAGCGGTATCTAACTATTTAAGGAAAAAGAAAGGAAAAGGGAAATGAAAAGGATTGCAGATTTATATGTTCGTGTAAGCACCGACGAGCAGGCAGACAGGGGTTACTCTCAACGTAACCAGGAAGAAGTGCTTAGGAAATATTGTGAGATAAATGGCATCGGCATAAGGGATGTGATTTATGAAGACCATTCGGCGAAGACCTTTAACCGCCCGCAATGGAAAAAGCTATTGGTCAACCTCAAAAAATATAAGAATAAAACTGACCTTGTACTATTTACCAAGTGGGACAGGTTCAGCCGTAATGCAGGGGATGCCTATCAAATGATAAGCATGCTCAGGAAGCTTAGTGTCGAGCCACAAGCTATAGAGCAGCCCCTTGACCTAGCTATCCCTGAAAATAAAATGATGCTTGCCTTTTATCTTGCTGCGCCGGAGGTGGAAAATGACCGAAGGGCATTGAATACCTTTCACGGTATGAGAAGAGCCCGAAAAGAAGGCCGCTACATGGGGCTTGCACCGACAGGATATATTAACCGTGTTAAAGAAGACGGCAATAAATACATTGCTTTTGATGAACCGGAGGCCTCAATACTTAAATGGGCATTTGAAGAGATATCCAAAGGGATTTTCAATACCGAACAGGTTTACCGACTTGCGCAGAAAAAAGGGCTTAAAGCGAGTAAAAATAACTTTTGGAATGTTATCCGCAACCCGCTTTACTGTGGAAAGATCGTAATCCCTAAATATAAAGATGAAGAAAAAAGATATGTAAAAGGATTGCATGAGCCATTAATTTCAGAAGCCCTTTATTATGAAGTTCAGGACGTGCTTGAGGGCAGGAGCAGGAAATACCGCCCTAAATCTAAAACCGTTGAACAGTTTCCGTTCAGGGGATTTTTTATCTGCCCTGAATGCAAAAAACTTTTAACGGCAAGCATATCCAAAGGCAGGAGCAAATATTATTCCTACTACCACTGTACGGCAGGCTGCAAACACAGGATTAATTCCGAAACAGCCCACGCTATTATCTTGGACAGTCTAAAGCAATACATTCCAAGGCCTGAACTAAAGAAGCTCTATACAATGGTTATCGCTGAATGTTACAGGGATCAGACCAAAGAAATACAACAGGATAAATATAAGCTTCTGACTCAAATAAAAGATTATGAAGGTAGGCTTTCAAACATACGGGATTTGCTTGCTACCAATCAAATTGAAGCTTCAGATTACAGGGAAATGAAAGCGAACTACAGCGAGGTAATTGATAAACTGGAAGCTAAATTATCGGGTATCGATGTGGAAAAGAGCGATATTGATGAATTGCTGAAAGGAGGTGTAGAAAACCTGCTAAAGCTGCATGAATGCTACGTCAGCGGCAATTGGGGAGAGTGCCGGGACTTGCTCGGTTCGATTTACCCTGAAAATTTCACGATTGAAAAAAATGAGTTTCGAACCGCAAGAGTCAATGAAGTTGTTCCGATAATATATCTGATAAACAGTATTTTAGATAAAAATAAAAATGGGACAAGGAAGAATTTATCTTCTTTGTCCCATCAAGTGACCACGATGGGATTCGAACCCACACGCCTTTCAGCACCACCCCCTCAAGATGGCAAGTCTACCAGTTTCTCCACGTGGCCGTTGCAGTAACTATATGCAATAAAGTATATAGCAAAAAAAAAGTTAAGCTTTGCATTGCTGCGGCTTAACTTTTTGTGACCCGACTGGGATTCGAACCCAGGACCCCATCATTAAAAGTGATGTGCTCTACCGGCTGAGCTATCGAGTCGATAGCTTTCAAGGATTGTAATTTTTGTGACCCGACTGGGATTCGAACCCAGGACCCCATCATTAAAAGTGATGTGCTCTACCGGCTGAGCTATCGAGTCATTAATCATTCATTATTCAACCCCTGAATGCGGGTGCAAATATACGCATCTATTTATTATTTTTCCAAGCGAAATTTACATAAATTTGACTTTTTTTTAATTAAATTATTTAACGTCTTAATTTGTAAGGCTTTATTCTATGAAAAAAATAATTCTTTGTGGGTACATGGGCTCTGGTAAAACAACAATTGCTAAATTATTATCGCAGGCAACCCAAATTCCGTATCTGGACCTTGATGAGGTTATTGAAAAACAAACCGAAAAAACCGTATCGCAGATATTTGATGAGGATGGTGAGATTAAATTTCGCAAACTCGAACACGATACTCTTAGAGGATTAATAGATGTGCAGGAGGAGTTTATAATAGGCCTGGGCGGCGGTACGCCTTGTTATGCTAATAACCACGAATTATTAAAGAGGGATGATGTAGTGTCAATTTATCTTAAAGCCGGCATAGACGAGCTTATAAGGCGTATAAAAGCGCAGGGTAAAACACGCCCGCTTGTAGCCAAGCTAACAGATGATGAAATGCATGAGTTTGTAGCCAAACACCTTTTTGATCGCAGCTACTATTACCACCAGTCTAAACATGCTGTAATAACCGATGGTAAAGCGCCCGAAATGGTAGCAACCGAAATTATGAGCCTGTTTTAGTTAAGGCAAGCATATGGTTCTTCGCCCTCTAAAACAACCTCTATATGCTCGCGCATGGTTGTAGATAGCGATATGCCTTTAAAATCGGCCTTAACAGGGTATTGCTTGTGGTTACGGTCTACCAAAACTGCGGTTTTAAACTTTTTTAAAGGCACCTCTAAAAAGTGTTTTACACCATAAATAAGCGTAGTGCCACTATTAAGTACATCATCAATTAAAACTAAAGCCTTGTTAGTATATGCTTCTGCCGGTAACGATGTATGTACTTTTTCCAGCGGTTGCTCTTTGTTAATAGTTACTTCGCAAAGGGTAATGGTAATGTCAGATATTTTTTCCAGTTCTACAGCCAGCATTTTAGTAAACAGGTAGCCGTTGCTGGCAATACCCGCAAGCACCACTTCGGTTTCGTCCGGAAAAGTTTCGTATATCTGGTAGGCAATGCGCCTGGTTTTAAATTCTATCTCCTGCTTGGTAAGTATTATGTTTTTCATACGTTGTGATTTCTTAAATAATTATTTGGTAGTGTAGTTGTTATTCAGCGTCATCATCATCAATAATATCATCGCCATATTCGTCCAGGTCACGGCGGTCTTTTTTAGTAGGCCTACCGGTACCCTGTGCGCGGTAATGCTCTTTACTAAGGCGTAATAATGCCAGGTGTTCAAAAGCTTCTGGCGGGGTTTCATCTTTACGGTACATATCAACCAGCTTGGCAGCAAGGCGGCTGGTGGGTACATCAAGTATAATAAACTTATAATTTATCTGGTCACGGCGTAGTGTTATTTTATCGGTAGCATACACCTCTCGCGATGCTTTTGCTTGTTGCCCGTTTACGGTAACATGCCCTTTTTGTATGGCCTGGGTTGCAAGGCTGCGCGTTTTGTAATAGCGTGTGCACCATAAATATTTGTCAATTCTCATACTAATTCTTAAAAATCGGTGTTATATGCACTACAAAAATAAAGTAAAATTGTATCTTGCACCCCATAATAAAAATTAAAATGAACAGATTTTTAAAGGCTTTTGGGCTTATTGCGCTTATAACTTTTTTTGCATCGTGTAAAAAGGATGATGATGGCAGCGTAGCGCCACCGCGCCCTTATGGCGAACAGTATATAAAGGATAACGATAGTATAGAAAAGTACCTGAAAAACCATTATTTAACTGTAGATAACGATTTTAATGTAGATATACAGCCTATTGCTACCGGCGGCACCCAAACATCAATATGGGACCAGCAAACCTACCCGTTAAAATTTAAAACGGTAACCAGTAATGATGTAGTGTATAAAGTGTACTACCTATCGGTTTATGATGGCGATGGCGAAGCACCAACCCGTGGCGATAATGTACTTATTGCTTACCGTGGTACCACACTACACGATGTACAGTTCGATTATCAGCCTTTTCCGCAATCTGCAGCATCGCTTACAGGAGTTATAGAAGGCTGGCAGGAAATTATTCCGCTGTTTAAAACAGGTAAGTATGTTGATATACCAGATAATCCAGACCCGGCACAATTTGAAGGTTACGGAGTAGGGGTTATGTTTTTACCATCGGGTTTAGCCTATTACAACAACCCAACATCGAGCTTAATTTCGGCTTACGACCCATTAGTGTTTACTTTTAAACTGTATGGTTTAGAATATACCGATCTTGATGGCGACGGACTTTTAAATAAAGATGAAACCGAGCCGGGTATAGATATTAAAGATTATGATACCGATGGCGATGAAACGCCTAATTACCTTGATACTGATGATGATGGCGATGGTTATCCTACCAAGTACGAATTAAGAAAGTACATTGCCGGAACCAGCCCTTTACAACCTCAGGTACCCGAAGCTTATTATACTGTAGAAGATGGCAATATACCTGTGTGTACAGATAAGCCTATTCATATCGATCCTGCCTGTTTCCCTAAATAAATTTCGAAATACAATAAAAAATCCCAATCGTAAGGTTGGGATTTTTTGTTTCACATAAAGCTATTTAAAGCAGCCATCAAAGCGTAGTTTTAGTAAACGCAGCACCTGCAATATGCTTGTATCTGCCGCCCTGCGGTTGTCAGGATACCGCTACTGTCAGGGCTAGGGATTATCTTAGTTTTGTAAACTTACTAAGTTATGCTTATTTAAATAGCGAAGCAAGTTTGTTCCTGTCTTCCAGCAATGCCCAAATATTTATAGCAAGTAATACTGCTGCAATAGGCAACCCAGATGGTGCATTAAAAATGTTAGTCAGCAAAATACCCACCATAACCGGCAAAATAATAACAGCACCCAGCGCCCTGTACTTAGGTATAATAAATAATACGCCAGCTATAATTTCTATAATGCCTACTAAAGGTATTAGCCAGCCAATTTCGGTAAAAGCCGTCATAACCTTAACCATGCTTTCGGGCATATCCTTTGGCATTGGCATATAATTAAAAAACTTATTAAGCCCGGCATTAATAAACATCAGGCCAAAAAGCAGGCCCGCTACAAAAAGTACTTTTTTTCTCATGCTATAATTGTTTGGTTGATTATAATAAGTTAAAATTAGTGAATTCTATAAATTTATTTCCTTAAATATTAAATATATATTTGTTGAAACTTAATTAATTATGAATTCATACGATTTAATCATTGATGATGCGGACTTATTTAAAGACTATATTTTAGATGAGGTAGATTCTATTAAATACATTCCTAAATTTAATTCGATTAATATTATAGTTGGTGCAAATAACTCTGGTAAGAGTAGGTTCATGAGAAATTTAATGACTAAAGAGAATTTTATCGGAATCAAATCTTTAGCAGAAATATTAATCGAAATTGAAAATTACAATAGCATACTGAATGATGTAAATGTGGAAGTAGATAATAGATTTGATATTTTTAACGAACGTGCTCAAACCACTATTTATGCTGGAGGTACCAATCATGATAAAATAAAGGCAGATAAACTGTTTAGCAACAAATTGAATCCTTTGACTACCAAGAATTTTGGAGATATTGATTTGATTATTAATGTCAATAAGAAAAAAATAATAGCCTTAAAGGAATTTAGTATCGAAAATAGCTATATAAGCACATATGATAAAATTCAAGGGGATTTCTATAAAGTTTATAATAAAATTAAAAGATATTATATTCCTACTTTAAGAACAGCACACTCGTTGTTTGAGTATAAAGATGGTCGCTATTTAAAATTGGAAAATGATATATATTTACAAACTCTATATAACTATTATCAATTAAGGGATATAGACGTCGAAGTTTTCACTGGTATTCATTTGTATAAGTCAATACTTAATTCAAGAAATTCTAAAAGAGAAATTAGAATATTGTTTGAAAAATTCGAACTTTTTATAAGTAAATGCTTTTTCAACGGAAAAAGAATTGATATAGTTGCTGGATTTAATAAGGATGAAAGCTTAATTGGTAATAATAATTTAGAAAACATAAGTGTTCATATTGAAGGTGAGCAAGACAGAGATTTGGCACATTTAGGAGATGGTATACAGGCAATAATCATTTTAATGTATAAAATTTTTATGGCTGAATCAAACTCATTTGTATTTATTGACGAGCCTGAATTAAATTTGCATCCTGGAATGCAGAGGTTGTTTCTAGATCAAATTTCCACCAATCCTGATTTGAAGAAAAAGAATCTAACTTATATTATTTCTACACATTCCAATCATTTTCTGGATTTAACTATTCAAAAAGATAATGTCTCAATTTATTCGTTCTCTCCCTTGGTAGATAGTGATGAGAAAAAAATCGAAGTCAAGAATGTCAATGTAGGGGATAATCAATTACTAAAGCATTTAGGAGTTAACAATTCATCGGTTTTCCTTGCGAATTCGAGTATATGGGTGGAAGGAATATCCGATAGAAATTATTTAAAGTCTTTTTTAAATGCATATGTAAACTATTTGAATAAGCAAGGTGATAATGAATTTGTAAATATTAGGGAAGATATTGATTTCGCATTCTTTGAATACGCTGGGTCTAATATTGACCATTATATATTCGACGAGATAAATAATGAAGAGGAAGAAAAGCTAATTTTAAAGGACATTAATTCATTAGCTTTAAATAATAGGATATTCCTTCTCGCTGACTCAGATGCAGTGAAATTAAATTCAGCTAAATGGAAAAGACTTAAAGCGCTAGAGAATCAGAAATCTGAAAATTTCATACCTAAGATTATTTGGAATATAAGGGAGATTGAAAATTTAATAACTAATGATGTTTGGAAAGAGATATTAATAGAATATTGCAACGATAATCTTGTAAAGAATCATAAGCCTGAAATAGAAGAAAAAATCACAAAGGCTTTAAATAAGTACAATTCTGCGAAACTTAAGAAAGAATATATAGGCGAATTTTTAAATGGTGTACGTGAACACGTTGGCAAAATAGATAAGACTTATATTGTAAATCAATCGTTGTTTGAAGATAAAAAGAGCGGCGAATATGGTACGATTAAAAATAAAAGGAAGCTTAGTGAGATAATTTTTGAAAAGAATTTTACTTGGGAAATTTTTTCAAAAAGTAAAGAAATTAAATTGCTAACTGAGCAGCTATATGATTTTATAGTTAAAAAATAAACAAAAAAATCCCGAAGCTTTCACTCCGGGATTCTCATATACTATGTAGAACAGAAATTACTTTCTTGCAATAACCTTTTCGGCAGCTTCAAAAATAGCCTGGTTGTTAAGCTTGTATTTATCCATAAGTTGCTCTGGGGTTGCACTTTCGCCAAAACTATCCTGTACGGCAACAAACTCCTGCGGTGCAGGTTTGTTTAGAGATAATACACGGGCAACACTTTCGCCAAGTCCGCCCAGTATGTTGTGCTCTTCAGCAGTAACTACGCAACCTGTTTTAGCAACCGATTTTAAAATAGCTTCATCATCAAGCGGCTTAATAGTGTGAATATTGATAACCTCGGCAGAAATACCTTTCGCCTCAAGCGCTTCAGCAGCTACAAGCGCTTCCCAAACCAGGTGGCCGGTAGCAAGTATGGTAACATCGGTACCTTCGCTCAAAAGCACTGCTTTGCCCACTACAAACTCACCACCATCGGGCGTAAAGTTAGGAACCGACGGGCGGCCGAAACGTAAGTATACCGGCCCGTGATGCTCTGCAATAGCAATAGTGGCAGCTTTAGTCTGGTTATAATCGCAGGTATTAATAACCGTCATGCCCGGAAGCATTTTCATAAGCCCAATATCTTCTAATATTTGGTGGGTGGCACCATCTTCGCCCAGGGTTAAACCCGCGTGAGAGGCACATATTTTTACATTTTTATCCGAGTAAGCAACACTCTGGCGAATTTGGTCGTAAACCCTGCCTGTGCTAAAGTTAGCAAATGTACCGGTGTATGGTATCCTGCCACCAATAGTCATACCGGCAGCCATACCTATCATGTTAGCTTCGGCAATACCAATCTGGAAAAAACGCTCAGGATGGTTCTTTTTAAAATCATCCATTTTAAGCGAGCCTATAAGGTCGGCACAAAGCGCTACTACATTCTCGTTAATTTTGCCTAGTTCGGTAAGGCCTGCCCCAAACCCGGAGCGTGTATCTTTATTACCTGTATTTGTGTATTTTGTCATGATGTTTTAATTTAAAATTTAAGAATTGAAAAATTTAAAGATTGCAGTGTACTTAATAGCGAATCGGCTTTAATGTTTCAATTTTTAAATTTTTAAATGATGAAATTAATAATCGGCCAGTGTGCTTACGTTTTGTAAAAAGGCAGCTTCAAGTTGTGCATCGTTAGGTGCTTTACCGTGCCATGCATGGCTGTGCATCATAAAATCTACACCGTTACCCATTTCGGTATGCAATAGCACACATACGGGGCGGCCTTTACCTGTTTTAGCTTTCGCTTCGGTTAAGCCGGTAATAATAGCTTTAATGTTGTTGCCTTCTAAAACTTCAACTACATCCCACCCAAAGGCGATAAACTTTGCGCTAAAGCTACCCATCGGTAAAACCACATCGGTAGGGCCGTCAATCTGTTTTCCGTTAACATCAATAGTCGAAATTATATTATCTACCTTGTTACCGGCAGCATACATAATCGCTTCCCAGTTTTGGCCTTCCTGCAATTCGCCATCGCCGTGAAGCGTGTATACCAAATGGCTGTCGCCGTTAAGTTTTTTAACCTGGGCAGCACCAAGGGCAACACTTAATCCCTGACCTAATGAGCCCGAAGCAATACGAACGCCCGGCAAACCTTCGTGAGTAGTAGGGTGGCCTTGTAGCCTTGAATTTAACAGTCGGAATGTAGCAAGTTCTGCAACCGGAAAGTAGCCGCTGCGTGCCAGTACGCTATAAAATACCGGCGATATGTGGCCGTTAGAAAGGAAAAATAAATCTTCGTTTATACCGTCCATGTCAAAGCCCTCTTTGCGGTCCATGATGTGTTGGTAAAGGGTTACCATAAATTCGGCACAGCCAAGCGAACCACCTGGGTGGCCGCTGTTTACAGCATGTACCATACGGAGTATATCCCTGCGTACCTGTATGGTTAAATCGGTTAATTTTTGTATGTTAGGTTCCATTTTTTTGATTAAAATTAGACTGGGGCAAAGATAATTCTATTTTGCGCCAACGGCAAATTAAATTAACCTTATCGAGGTGCTAAAATCTCGTTAAAACCCAGTGTTTGCAAATGTTTTAATTACACTTGTGGCATTCAAATTGTTTTTCTCCCGAACCCTCTTTTCTATTTTTCATATTCTTTTTCTATTTCATATTCATTTTCATCTTCTAAAGGCTTTTTTTGGCTTTATGTCTGGGTTAAGTATTATTTATTTAGTGGCTTATGCTTGGGATTGTTGCTGGCTTACGTTTGGCTTTTCTGTAAAATTGTATTTTCAGTAATTCAAATTAACCGTTTAGTAGTCAACTAAAAAGTGAATTTTAAAGGTACTGTAGTCTAATTACTTGAAAAATTATTTAGTGAAAGCTTGGGTTAAGTTTGGGTTGTAGTTGGCTTAAGCCTAAAATGATCTTTTAAGTGTAGTTATTAAACTTGCAAGTAGATGATAATATATTTTTAAGATACAATAAAAACTAAGCTTGTTTGAGCTAACTATTTCTTGAATAAATTAGAAAGCCAAATAACTAATGGGTTTAATTTTACGAAACGAAAAATGTTGCAATCTGAAATATTGTATGTTGTATCGTACAGTTGACATGACGGTAAGATATGATGAAGATGTGTTAACTCAAATAATTAAATTATAAGCCAGCCATCTTTCATAAAAGTAAGTTTTGCTCCTTTAATAAATATTGAAAGATCAGTTTTTTCGGTTGCATTTTTATTGGTTAATTCTATGAAATAGACTTGGGGGTTGATGAAACCAGGTGTGAATTTCCAAAACCTGAACCGTTTAACTGTTGGGGTTGTGCTTAAAAATTTAAGTTCTTCAAAATCAGAAATTTTTAAAGTATCATTTTTAGTTAAGAAATACATCAAGCGTTCTCCTTCAGATAGTGCATCAAGTTCTGATTTGCTTTTTTCAGGTGTGTTCGACATATTGCCAAGTAAAAGCTGTGGGTAGAAAATCCCATCAGTAAAAATTTTTAAAAGTTCAGGTTCAAATCCCCAGATAATTAAGGTTTTATTGTCAAATTTTATAGTGGATTTATCTTTTACCAAAGTGGTTCCGCTAAATTTATTATAAGCCTGTAAAGTGTATTTTTCTTCGAATAGTTTTTTTGCCCAATAATTTTCTTGTTCTCCTTGATTTTTAAATGTTTCCGGCTCACTACTAATTGTGCTATTTGTAGCTTGTGCATTTAAATAAATACTGTATATAAGAAATAGTAATAGTACGTTTATTTTCATGTATTTATTGTTGATAATTAAGTATACAAATTACTGCAATCGTTAAATATAAACTATAAAAAAAGCGCATTTTTCAATGCGCTTTATCTTTTTTAGATTTCTACCGAAACAACCTCTGCTCCGTTTACTTCTATTTGTAATGTTTTTTCTGTTAGTTCGGTAATTTCAAAACGCTCTTGCATGTGTATCGTAATTTTATTGTTGTAATTATTTTTTAGAATGGCACATCGTCGTCATCGTGCGCGCTGTTCATATTGCTGCCAAAAGCCTCATTTGCCGATGGTAAATTTTTGGTAATAAATGCCGCGCTGTCGTTCATACTCGACGGCAGTTCATCAAACGGTGAGTTAAAATCGTCAAGGTTATCAAATTTACCCAGGTTACCAATAAATTTAAGCCGTATGTTCTCTAACCCACCGTTACGGTGCTTGGCTACAATAAATTCGGCCTGGCCTTGTGTAGGCGATTGCTCCTCATCATCCCACTCGTCAATTTTATAGTACTCAGGGCGGTAAATAAACGACACGATATCCGCATCCTGCTCGATCGCTCCCGACTCCCTTAAATCCGATAGTAATGGCCTTTTGCTAGATCCACGGGTTTCAACCGCACGCGATAACTGTGATAGTGCGATTACCGGAACCGCCAACTCTTTTGCCAAGGCCTTTAAGTTTCGGGAAATGGTCGATATTTCCTGCTCACGGTTACCGCCACCCTTACCGCTACCACCAGCCGTCATTAACTGAAGGTAGTCCACAATAATCATCTTGATACCAAATTGCGACGACAGCCTTCGCGCCTTCGCCCTAAGGTCGAAGATGGAAAGCGATGGAGTATCATCTATATACAAAGGCGCTTTTTCAAGGTCTTTTACTTTAATACTTAGCTGTTCCCACTCGTGTTTTTCGAGTTTACCGGTACGTAGTTTTTCAGACGACAATCCTGTTTCGCTCGATATCAAACGGGTAATTAACTGTACCGATGACATCTCCAGGGAGAACAATGCTACGGCATGGCCAAAGTCGATCGAAATATTTCGCGCCATAGATAGTACGAATGCCGTTTTACCCATACCGGGCCTTGCCGCAATAATAATAAGGTCGCTTGGCTGCCAGCCCGATGTAAGCTTGTCCAGGTCATGAAAGCCGGTGGCAACACCACTTAAACCCTCTTTGCCGGCAATTTCTTCAATACGCTTTTTAGCCTGTATTACAAGGCTTTGTGCTGTTTCTGAACTTCGCTTGATGTTACCTTGGGTAACTTCATATAGTTTCGATTCGGCTTTATCTAATAAGTCAAAAACATCGGTGGTTTCATCATACGCTTCTTCCGAAATTTCAGCCGAGATACGTATAAGGCTGCGCTGTATAAACTTTTGCAAAATTATACGCGAGTGAAACTCGATATGTGCCGATGATGATATTTTTTGTGTAAGCTGTATGAGGTAAAAATCGCCACCGGCCAGTTCCAGCTTGGCAGTCTTTCTTAGCTGTGCGCTTACTGTTAACAAGTCGATAGGCTGGGTATCGTTAAAAAGCTGCACAATAGCCTCATAAATATGCTTGTGGGCATCTCTATAAAAAGCATCGGGTTGCAGGATATCAATAACCTCATCCACTCCTCTTTTATCAATCAGCATTGCGCCCAGTACCGCCTCCTCAAGGTCGAGTGCCTGCGGGGGTAATTTGCCCTTCTCTAAATTAATAATAGTGGTTTTGTCTACCCGTGTGGCGGGGTTTGTATTCCTAACGTTTTCCATAGTGCTAATGTACTTAAATATATAAGGGAAATGTTAAGCAATTGTTAAGTGCAGACTGTCAACAACTTGTTGATAACCAGACTTTCATTGTTAATAACCCAAAAAAAATCCGAAGCGGTAAGGCTTCGGATAAAATTTGCTAAAACAGGCGCTTAATCTTTGTATTCGCCCATTTTGCTGTACTTATCCATCCTTTGCGCGATTAAATCAGCTGTTGATAAGTCTTTTAGTTCATTATATCCTTTCAATATATATTCTTCCACGTTTTTAAAGGTAGTTTCCCTATCATAGTGCGCTCCCCCTAACGGTTCCGGTATAATATCATCAATCAGTTTATTTTTTTTCATGTCGAAAGAAGTAAGCTTAAGTGCCTCAGCAGCCTGCTCTTTATACTCCCAGCTTCTCCATAAAATAGACGAACATGACTCTGGCGAAATTACCGAGTACCATGTGTTTTCTAACATAAATACTTTATCGCCCACACCTATACCTAAAGCACCACCCGATGCTCCTTCGCCTACAATTATTGTAATAATAGGCACTTTAAGCCTAACCATTTCGAATATATTACGGGCAATGGCTTCACCTTGTCCGCGTTCTTCAGCTTCAAGCCCTGGGTATGCTCCCGGAGTATCTACTAAAGTTAGTACAGGTACATTAAATTTCTCGGCCATTTTCATAAGGCGTAATGCCTTACGGTACCCTTCCGGGTTTGGCATACCAAAATTTCTGAACTGCCTTGTTTTTGTATTAAAGCCCTTTTGCTGGCCTACAATCATAAAGCTTTGTCCGCCTATTTTACCAAGGCCGCCTATCATGGCTTTATCATCTTTAAAACCACGGTCGCCAAACAGCTCCAGGAATGTATCACCGGTTAAGGCACGTACATGATCCATAGTGTAAGGGCGGCTTGGGTGCCTAGATAGCTGTACCCTTTGCCATGCCGTTAGATTTTTGTATATGGTTTTTTTAGTCTCTTCGAGTTTTTTCTCTATCTGTTTGCAGGTATTAGATACATCTACATCTGATTCCTGGCCTATAATTGTGCATTTGTCTAACTGCTCTTCCAGTTCCTTAATAGGAAGTTCAAAATCTAAATATTCCATAGTAAAGGCAGATTTTTAATTTTATTGAAGCTGCAAAGATAAAACTTTTACATTAAGAATGGCAAAGCCTTTTCTCAATTACTTTATAGTTTCGGCTTTACTTTTTAGCATCGCATTGATAATCACTGTAATTAATATAATTGCGGCACCTATGTAAAAGGTGTAGCCCATCTGTTCGGTATCTTTAAAAACCAATAAAGCAAGAATTATCCCATAAACGGGCTCCAGGTTTATGGTGAGCATCATGGTAAAAGGCGTTATAAACTTCATAACCTTTACGGCAGCTATCTGGGCATAGGCTGTACAAATAGACCCTAATATAAACAGCCAGAGCCAGTCGCGATTGGAAAGGTTAAAAAACTCCGTGGTAAATTCGCCTGCAAATAATAGATATAGTGAGAAGAAAAACACGCCGCCCAATAACTCGTAAATCGAGATGCTTACCGGGTTATATTCTTTAGCGAATTTACCGTTGATGATAGCAAACAATGCTGATAAAGATGCTGATATTAAAGCGATTATTATCCCTAAAAATAAATGCCCGGTGCCCGATGATGTTTCGCTTACCACTGCGCTTACTTTATCTAACGAGAATGGCCCATCTAAACTTTTGGTAATTACCTCAACAAAAAACTCCCCGTAAATAATAATGCTCAATGCCAGTATTACTATTAGCCCAAGCAACAACTCATACCATACTATTTTTTTGCCGTAAAAAGCGGTTTCAAGCAGCGAGGCAAAAAATGCCCCGGTTGACATGCATGCTAACGTGACCGATATATTGGAGACTTTTATAGCTTCGAAAAAGGCAAACCAATGCACGGCTATTACCAGCCCGGCAAGCATGAAACGCATAAACGTTTTGCCCGAAACCTTGAGTGGTGTTTTTACTATAAGTGCATATACTACCATTAAGGCCAGGCCTATACACATCCTGAACCACACCAACGGGAATGCCCCTAGTGTAATTAGTTTGCCAAGCACGGCAGTAAAGCCCCAGATAAAAACAATAAAATGGAGGTGCAGGTAGTTTTTTAGCCTATCGCCTTGCATTGCGCAGTAATATTACAGCCAGCACACCAAAACTTACGTTAGGTATCCATACGGCTATTAGGGGTGAAAAGGATGATTTTTCGGCAAGGGTGCCAAATATTTTATCGAAAAAAATAAAGGTAAAAGCAAGGCCAATACCCATGGCAAGGTTAATACCCATACCGCCCCTGCGTTTCATAGATGATACCGCAACGGCAATAATAGTTAATATAAATGCCGATACCGGTATGCTGTATTTTTTATAAAGCACCACTAAGTAGGAGTTAATGTTGCCTGTGCCACGATTACGTTCTGTATCAATAAAGTGGTTAAGTTCTGCAATACCCATTGTCTCGGCAGCGTATACTGTAGGCGTAAGATCGTCTGGCTTAAAGTTAAATTTAAAGTTTTTGGTAGGTGCCGATTCTATTTTATCTTCCATGGCACCCACAGTACGCTTGGTGTAGCCAGATAATGTATAGGTACTATCGGCCTCATTCCATTTAACAGAACTTGCATTTATTTTATACACCAGCTTATTATCTTTAAAACTCTCCAGGTTAAAGTTATAACCGGTTTTAGACAGGTAGCTAAAGCTGCTTACATATATATATTCGTTATCGCTAATTTGCTTGTAAACATCGCTGGTTTGCCGCGTTTCGCTGTTGTTTTTAAGGTAGGTGTACCTAAAATCGTTAAAGCCTTTACTGGCGCTGGGTACAAAAAAGAAACCCATTAGCAATGCCAATACAGAAATAAGGCTTGCGCCAATAATGTATGGGCGCAAAAACCTGTAAAACGAAATACCCGACCCCAGTATGGCAATAATCTCTGTATTATTAGCCAGTTTAGAGGTAAACCATATTACCGATAAAAACAGTAATATAGGAAAAAGCAGGTTAGCGAAATAAATAGTAAAGTCGCCGTAGTAAATAGCAATGGCCTTAAAAGGCACATTTTTAGCCAGCATTTTATTGATTTTTTCAGATACATCAATAACTATCCCTATCGGGATAAACATAATGATCATTACAAAAAAAGTACCAAGGTAGCGCTTAAGTATGTACCAGTCTATTATTTTCACGTGCTGCTTTTATTATCAAATATAAAAATTAAAGCCTTTGGCTCATTTGCTTTACCATCATTTCTTTCCAGGTATAAAAATCGCCTGCAATAATATGCTTACGTGCCTCGCGCACCAGCCACATGTAAAACCCAAGGTTGTGTATGGTTGCAATTTGCTTGCCAAGATATTCGTTTGCTGCAAAAAGGTGCCTTAAATAAGCTTTGGTATATTCAGTATCTACGCCGGTAATGGCCATTTCGTCGATAGGCGAAAAATCATCCTCCCACTTTTTATTTTTGATGTTGATTGTACCATGCGCCGTAAACAACATCCCGTTACGGGCATTACGGGTAGGCATAACACAGTCGAACATGTCTACACCAAGTGCAATATTTTCTAATATATTAATTGGCGTACCCACACCCATAAGGTAACGGGGTTTATCTTCGGGCAGTATGCTGCACACCACATCGGTCATGGCATACATTTCCTCGGCAGGTTCTCCTACAGATAATCCTCCAATGGCGTTACCCACAGCACCTGCATTAGCAATATACTCGGCACTTTGCTCACGAAGGTCTTTATAGGTGCTACCTTGCACGATAGGGAAAAACGCCTGAGAATATCCGTACTTATACGGTACTTTTTCAAGGTGTGTAATACAACGGTCTAACCAGCGGTGCGTCATGTGCATACTACGTTTTGCATAACGGTAATCGCAAGGGTAGGGGGTACACTCATCAAACGCCATAATAATATCGGCACCAATGGTACGCTGAATTTCCATAACGCTCTCGGGCGAAAAGAAATGGTACGACCCATCAATATGCGATTTAAACTTAACGCCTTCCTCTTTAATTTTTCGGCTTGCCGAAAGCGAGTATACCTGGTAGCCGCCACTATCGGTAAGTATTGGCCTGTCCCAGTTCATAAACTTATGCAGTCCGCCTGCTTTTTCTAAAATAGGCGTTTGCGGGCGCAGGTATAAATGGTAGGTGTTGCCCAGTATAATATCGGGTTTAATATCTTCTTTTAGCTCGTGCTGGTGTACGCCCTTTACGGTGCCTACAGTGCCCACGGGCATAAATATTGGGGTTTCTATAACACCGTGATCGGTAGTAATGCTACCGGCCCTGGCTTTAGACATTGGGTCTTTAGTAAGTAAATCAAATTTCATGGGTCTCTTTTACAGCATGCAAAGATAGCGAATACATTTGAGATGATATACGTTAGATTTGAACCCCTTTAAAAGTGGTAATAGGCAGGAAGATTATTTATTTGAATTATTAATTTTAAATTAACAGTAATGTAAATGCTGTAAAATTAACATAAAAAAATGTTAATTATCTTCAGGAAAATATACTATATTTCGCACTTTAATAACCAACCAATATGAAACGCTTTTTTACCCTGCTATTTACCGTGGCCAGTATAACCTTGTGGTCGCAAAAAAACCTGGATCCTACCCCCGAAGATATTGCACTTGCTAAAGAACTTAGGGCCAAACATGATAAAGATGATGTTGCCATTTTATATAGTAACGAAGCCGTAAATTTTTACACAGAAAAAGGCATTGTTACAGTTAAACAAAATGTAACTGAAAAACTTATGAATATTAACCACAGGGCAGATATTCATAAATATGTATCGTATAATGGCGAGTCGAGCATAGATGTTTTTAACCTTAAATACCGTAATGACAAAAATGCCCATTTTACTGTAAAAGATGAGTTTTACAATAGCGAAGGTTTATTTTATGCCGATCATAGAATAAAATATATGTTGGTTGATTTTCCTGTGCAAGGTTATACTTACAACTACGAGCTTAGTAAAAAGTATAACGATGTTAAGTATTTTACCAGTATGTACTTTCAGGACCAGTACCCTGTAGTTAAAAAGCAAATTACTATTACAGTGCCTAACTGGCTGGAGCTTGAAATTAAAGAATTTAACTTTGATGGGTTTGCTATTAAAAAAACAAAACAACCATCGACAGATATTAAGGGTGCAACTACTTACACCTATATTATGGAAAACGTAGACCCCATAGTTAAAGAAGAAGCTACACCCGGCCCGTCGTACCTATATCCCCACCTGCTAATTATTGCAAAATCGTTTACAGATGATGACAAAAAAACGACACTGTTTAATGATACAGCCGATTTATACAAATGGTACAAATCATTAGTTAATGGTATGGATGAGAAGCCTGATGCGCTTGATGAAAAGGTAAAAGAGCTAACCGCTAACGCGAAAACCGACGATGAAAAAATTAAAAACATTTACTACTGGGTACAGGATAATATTAGGTACATAGCTTTTGAAGATGGCCTTGCAGGTTTTAGGCCGGAGGCATCGCAAAATGTATTTGCAAAACGCTATGGCGACTGTAAAGGTATGGCTAACTTAATGCGCCAAATGCTTAAAAAGGCAGGTTTTGATGCACGCCTTACCTGGATAGGTACTAAGCATATTGCTTATGATTATACTACACCATCGCTTAGTGTAGACAACCACATGATATGCACGCTGTTTAAAGATGGTAAAAAATACTTTTTAGATGGTACCGAAAAATATAACTCGTTTGGAGAATATGCCGACAGGATACAGGGTAAGGAAGTAATGATTGAAGATGGCGATAAATTTATTATAGAAAAAGTCCCGGTACTCCAGTCTTCGGCAAACCAGGAGGTGTATACCAGTACATTTAAAATAGATAATGAGTCGCTGGTAGGTAAAATATCGGGCAGTGCAAAAGGCGAAAGCCGTGCTATGTTTTTGTATGGTTACAACAACATTAAAAACGATAAAAAAGATAATGCGCTGCAACGCTACCTTTCGCAGGGCGATAAAAACTTTACGGTATCTAACATTGTAACGTCTGATTTAAGTAACCGCGACAAAACACTTACGCTGGCATATGATGCTACGCTAAAAAACAAGGTGTCATCTTTTGATAACGAAATGTATGTAGACCTGGACTATCTGGAAGAGTTTAGCAGTCTTGATTTTAAAGAGCGCAAAACCGATTATGAGTTTGATTACAAACAGGATTACGAGTCGGTAATAACATTAGAAATCCCTACAGGCTATAAAGTTACCAGGTTGCCCAATGCTTATAATGTAGCAAACGATATTTATGCCATGAATGTATCGTATGAGCAAAAAGGAAACAGCATAGTGTACAAAAAACATTTTTTAGTTAAAACGGGTACTATTAAAAAAGCCGATTTTAAAACCTGGAATGAATCTATATCAAACCTTAAAAGCCTTTATAACGACCAAATTACCTTAACCAAACAATAAATGAAAAAACTAGCATTATTAATACTGCTGCTATGCGGCACAGGCGCTTTTGCGCAGGACAAACAAAAAATTAAAGAAGATTTTTTTGGACCCAATGCCCCGGCAGCAAAGATTATAGCAATACCAGAAAAGTGGAAAAAAGAATCGGCTGTTGTAATTTATAAAAACGAAAACTACGATTTTCATAAATCTGGTTTTAATATTACCTATACTTCATCGTTTAGAAAAAGAATAAAACTGCAGGATCAGGCTGCAGTTAAAGAGTTTTCTGAATTTTCTTTCAAAAATAGCTTTCATTCAACCAAAGGCTATACATGGCGTGAGGGAGTAAGCATACTTGGTATTAAAATTGTAAAGCCAGACGGAACCGAAAAAGAAATAAACGTTGACCAGGAAGCAATTAAAACCGACGATACTAAAAAAATAGCAATTCCCGATCTTGAAATTGGCGATATTATAGACTATTATTACCATACCACAGAGCCTTTTAAAAGTTCTGATGCATACGGTTTCGAGCCTGTAGAAACTACACTTGCAGACCGTTATCCAATTATGGATTTTAAGCTTACTTTTAAAACTGAGAACGACTTTTTTGTAAACTTTAATACCTATAATGGTGCGCCAAATCTTGTTGAGGTATCGCCTGAGGGAAGCAAAGAACGCAGGTATGAACTTACTGCAACAAATCTCGAAAAAAATGATTTTCCAAGATGGTATTACCCTCTTGTAGAGGCGCCAAGTTATAAGTTTCAGGTGTACTTTGCGAGGTCTGGTAAATATGAAGAGCGCGCGGGTGCATTTTTGCCTAAAAAAGAAAGCATCATTAAACAAACGGTTTCTAAAGAAGATGTTTTAGCTTATTATAAAGATAGGTTTGTAGCACTTGGCGACCTTAAGGACATAAATAAATTTATTAAGAAAAAGGTATATGCCAGCGATGAGGAAAAGGTTAAAGATGTGTATTACTATACCCGCCACCAATACTACACCCGCTATGTAGAAGCTTTTATGCTAAATGAGGCTAAAATTATGTATCCCTTTAATTTGTATGGCAACTACCCTGTATTTTTTAATAGCGAAAAACAGTTTGTAAATCATTTTATTGCTTTTCTTAAAGACCAGAAAATAGACTATAATATTATTGTAGCCACACCGCGTATTAACGGCCCTATTAGCGATTTGCTTTTAGAGAACAATCTTGTAACATTACTTAGGGTAAATACTAAAACACCGGTATACCTGCAGTTTTTTACCCCGTATACTAATGCCGATCAAATTCCGGGCAGTATAGAAAATAGTGATGCTTACGACCTTAAAATTTACAACTATAAGGAGGTTGTAGATATCGAAACAATTAAGCTGCCCACATCTACCTATAAAGACAATCGTAGCGAGAGTGTGGCAAATGTAAGTTTTGCACCCGATTTTAATTCGGCTGAAATTAGTAAGCAATCATCATTATATGGTCATACCAAAGATGCAGAACAGCGTGAAAAAATGTACTTTTTTAATTATGTAGATGAAGATTATACTAAATATGAAACCATGCCTGTATTAGATATGGTAAGCAGCAAAAAGAAAAAAGAACAATACACAAAAGAGTTTAGCGCCTTAAAAGAAAAACTAAAGGATAAACAAAAAGAAGAAGCTAAAGCAGCAACCGAAAGTGAGTATGGTTTTCCGGTAAGCGACCATACTTTGCAAATTGTTTCTACAGGGCGTTTTGGCAGCCAGACACCTTTTACCTTTACAGAAAAATTTACGGTTAAAGATAAATTAGCTAAAAAAGCAGGTAACAATTATGTCGTAGAAGTTGGCCAGCTGATAGGCGAACAAATAGACCTTGAAGATAAAGAACTTAAAAGAACCAATAACATTTACATGCCTTACCCAAGGTCGTACAGCCAGGAAGTTGTAGTTACCATACCAGAGGGGTATACAGTATCTGGCCTTGATAAACTTAACAAAAAGGTAGAAAATACTACAGGCGGTTTTGTAAGTTCGGCAACCATTGCAGGTAACATACTTACACTAAAAGCCTATAAATATTATGCTAACTATAATGAGCCACAAAAAAACTGGGCAGATATGACTGCTTTTATTGAGGCAGCCTACCAGTTTACGCAAGAGAAAGTTTTGTTGAAAAAAAATTAACAGCTTTATAATTAGTATGCAAGCCCCGCAACTTTAGTTAGCGGGGCTTTTTATGCAAGATGTTTTACATTAGCCCTGATAGAGCCGGTACCCTGCCAACCGTAGAGCGGCAGATAAAGGCGAAAGCAGGAACTGCCATTACAGGGAAGCCTTGATATAGCGCTGCATAAAAATGTATACTAAAATAAATTTTTAACCTTACCCAATTTTTGTATTTTAGTCCCCCAACTAACACTAATGAGAGAAGACTTTCTGCACCACGTTTGGCAATTTAAAAAGTTTACCGTGCAGGGATTAACCACTGTGCAGGGCGAGCCGGTAGAAATTATTAACGGCGGGCAGTACCTTCAGCTTGCCGGCCCCGATTTTTTTAATGCGCAGGTAGTAATTGGCGGTCAGCACTGGGCGGGCAATGTAGAAATTCATATAAAATCGTCCGATTGGTATCTGCACAACCACGAGCGGGATACTAATTACGATAATGTAATACTGCACGTTGTCTGGGAACACGATACCGAAGTGTTGCGTAAAGACAACACTGAAATTCCGGTGCTGGAACTTAAGCAGCACGTTAACCCAAAACTTCTCGATAATTATACTGCTTTGGCTGCGGCCAAAACCTGGATTTTTTGCGAAAAAGAACTGGAAGGCATGAACAGCTTTGTACTCGAAAACTGGAAAGAACGTTTGTTTTTCGAAAGGTTAGAGCGCAAATCATTGCCAATTTTGGAGTTAGCTAAACAAACTAACGGCGACTGGGAGGCGGTATTGTTTAGTTTTCTGGCTAAAAATTTTGGGCTCAATACTAATGGCGATACGTTTTTTGCTACGGCAAAATCGTTACCGTTTAGTGTGGTGCGTAAAGAAAGCTTTGATGCCGAAAATATTGAAGCACTGCTTATGGGGCGTGCCGGTTTGCTGGATGATGATTTTGAAGACCTGTATGCTAAAGACCTTAAGGCACGCTACGCTTACATGGCGCATAAGCATCAGTTGCAACCCGCACATATTAATAGTGTAGAATATTTTAGGCACCGCCCCGATAATTTCCCTACCATACGTTTGTCGCAATTGGCTCAGTTGTACCATAGTACGCAAAATTTATTTTCTAAAGTTATAGCGGCCAAAAGCCTTGGCAAATTGTATGAGGTTTTTAATTTGCAGTCGGGAGCCTACTGGCAAACGCATTACAGGTTCGATAAAGAAAGCCCTAAAAAGCGTAAGTCGTTATCAATGTCGTTTATTGATTTACTGGTAATTAATACGGTAATCCCTTTTAGGTTCGCCTACAATAAAAGTATAGGTAAAGATAATAGCGAAGAGCTGGTGGCGCTTATGCAACAAGCCGCCCCGGAAAAGAATGCCACCATCGATAAATTTAAAACGTTTAAAGTAGGTACGCAGTCGGCATACGACTCGCAATCGCTGCTACAACTTAAAAACGAATACTGCAACCACAAGCGTTGCATGCAGTGTGCTTTAGGCTTAGAACTTTTAAAAAGATAATTGATTTATTAGTAACTTTGGCGTTAAGTCATAAAGTCTAATGTCCAAAGTCAAAAGGGTTGTGTGAGCAACCTGAAACTTTACCCGAGGGCTATGCCCGAACTGGCGTAGCAAACTTGAAACAATTATAATGAGTTTTATAAACAACATCCGGCATTTTTTCGAAAAGCATGGCTTTGAGGTAGCTTCGCGTTTAGCCGACAGATTGGGTATGCGTGCCACTAACGTACGCCTGTTTTTTATATACATTACGTTTGTAACAGTAGGGTTGTGGTTTGGGGTGTATCTTACATTTGCCTTTTGGTTAAAGCTTAAAGATATGGTGTATACCAAACGCAGTTCGGTTTTCGACCTCTAATTTTTGCTACTTTGTAACTCTGCCACTTTGCACCTTCTTTAAATGAACTACCACTTTTTTTACCGCTATACAAAAAGCCAGCGCAAAGGGTTATTAGCCTTATGCCTGCTAATTGTTTTTGTGCAAGTAGGGTATTGGGTGGTAACATCTTTCGATTATAATTCGGCAGAAAAACAATCGGCAGAGGAGAAAGAGTGGCTGGTGCTTCAAACAAAAATAGATGCCTTAAAAGCCGCGCGACCAGAAAAGAAGAATGTCATTTATCCGTTCAATCCTAATTTTATTACCGACTATAAAGGCTATACATTAGGAATGACCACTACGCAAATTGACAAACTACACGCCTTCCGTAAAAGCGGAAAATGGATTAACTCCGTATCCGACTTTAAAACTGTAACCGGAGTTCCAGATAGTTTACTGGGTAAAATTTCGCCTTATTTTAAATTCCCTGACTGGGTGGTTAAAAAGTATCAGTCAGACAAGCAGGAAAATGCAGTTGCCGAAACAAAATTCCAAACTAAATATCTCGATAAATTCCCTGCTAAAAAGGAAGCTTCTGCAAAACCGGCATTAGATATTAATACCGTTGTTGAAGAGGATTTGATTAGCGTATATGGCATAGGTCCTGCTTTTGCTAAAAAGATATTAAGGCGTAGATCTGATCTTGGTGCTTTTGTAAGCATGGATCAAATGGATGATTTTGCTGAATTTTCGCCAGAAGCACAGGCTGGTTTGAAGAAAGGTTTTAAAGTGTCTGGCAATCCTTCGGTTAATAAAATCAACATAAATACGGCATCGCTACAACAGCTAAGCCGCTTTCCTTACTTTAATCGTGATATCGCAAAAGCTATTATTACTGAAAGGAGTATGAAGGGTAAATTCATTAATTTTGCTGATTTGATAAAAATTAATGATATTTTTACATTAAAGTCAAAAATAATTGCTTTATATTTGGAATACTAAACATTAAGCAACAAAAATGAATTTTGATTATAATGAAACGCAGGCCATGATCGCTTCGTCGATCAGGGAATTTGCAGAGCAGCACATCCGTCCGAACATTATGGAATGGGACGAGTCGCAACACTTTCCGGTAGATTTATTTAAAAAATTAGGCGAAATGGGCTACATGGGAGTGCTGGTTCCCGAAGAGCTTGGCGGATCTGGCCTTGGCTATCATGAATATATTACGGTTATTGAAGAAATATCAAAGGTAGACCCGTCGATTGGGCTATCGGTAGCTGCGCACAATTCATTGTGTACTAACCACATTTTAACCTTTGGTAACGACGAACAAAAAAAGAAATGGCTGCCTAAACTGGCTACAGCCGAACATATAGGTGCCTGGGGTTTAACCGAGCACAACACGGGCAGTGATGCCGGCGGTATGAATACTACTGCTGTAAAAGATGGCGACCATTGGGTTGTTAACGGCGCTAAAAACTTTATTACGCATGCAAAATCGGGCGATATTGCAGTAGTTATTGTGCGCACCGGCGAAAAAGGCGATAGCAAAGGCATGACTGCTTTTGTGTTCGAAAAAGGCATGGCGGGCTTTACCAGTGGTAAAAAAGAAAATAAGCTGGGCATGCGCGCCAGTGAAACCGCCGAACTTGTTTTTGATAACTGCCACATACCCGATGCTAACAGGCTGGGTGAGGTGGGGCAGGGCTTTGTTCAGGCCATGAAAATACTCGATGGCGGGCGTATATCTATAGGTGCGTTATCGTTAGGTATCGCAAAAGGTGCTTACGAGGCAGCGTTAAAGTACAGTAAAGAGCGCCATCAGTTTGGCCAGCCTATAAGTAGTTTTCAGGGCATTGCCTTTAAACTTGCCGATATGGCTACCGAGATTGAAGCGTCTGAACTGTTGCTGCACAAAGCGGCTTTCCTTAAAGACGCTCATAAACCAGTAACGGTTGCCGGCGCAATGGCTAAAATGTACTCGAGCGAGGTATGTGTGCGAGTGGCTAACGAGGCCGTGCAAATACACGGTGGTTACGGTTACACTAAAGATTATCCGGTAGAAAAATTTTACCGCGATGCTAAACTATGCACTATAGGCGAGGGTACTACCGAAATTCAGAAACTGGTAATATCGCGCAATTTATTAAAAGACTAACGCTTAACTAACTCAAATACCCTTGGGGTTCTTTGCACTGCAGGGAACCCCTTTTTTTGTTTTTAGAATGTATATAGTGTTGTTTTTTAATGTGTTAATTAGTTTTTAATATCATTTATTTATCTTAAATAATATAGCTAATATAATTTGGTGGGTATTTAAAATAGTTATAAGTTTGCAGCCTAATGAGAGGAGGTGTTATATTATGTTAATTATACCAATTAAAGACGGAGAAAATATTGATAGGGCGCTTAAGCGTTACAAACGTAAATTTGATAAAACCGGAGTTGTTCGTCAACTAAGGAAACGTTCTGCATTTACAAAACCATCAGTACTTAGAAGGGTAGAAGTTCAGAAAGCGAACTACATCCAAGGACTTAGAGACGCAGCAGAAAGCTAGAAAGCGATTTTTAGTGCTATTATATTAGCCGTTAACAGTAAAAGTATAACTTTGCTGTTAACGGTTTTTTTTATGATTGAAAGTAAACAGGCATATCACGATTATCTTTTAAAGGAAAAAAACTATTCCCTGCTCACGCTGCGTGCTTATTTAGATGATATAGCTGCTTTTGAAGCCTATCTAAAACAAAAAGATAGCGATGCAACACTAGAGGAGGTTAACTACAGCCACGTGCGCAGCTGGATCGTTCAGTTGGTAGAAGGCGGACTGGCTAACAGGTCGGTCAACCGTAAGGTATCTTCGCTTAAATCATTCTACAAATTTTTACTTAAAACAAAGCAAATAGCTATAAGTCCGCTGCAAAAGCACAAATCATTAAAAACAGAAACGAAAGTGCAAATCCCTTTTTCTGAAAAAGAATTGCAGGATGTTATCGATTTTAATGACTACCCTGATGATTTTGAGGGTATGCGCAACCGCCTTATTATAGAGTTGCTGTATACCACCGGTATGCGGCGCGCCGAACTGATAGGGTTAAAGGTGGGTAGTTACGATTCTGGCAATAATAATATTAAAGTTTTAGGTAAGCGTAATAAAGAGCGTTTACTGCCGGTCCTACCTTGTACATCGGTACTTATTAATGCTTATCTTGTTAAAAGGAAAGAACTTGAAGTAGTGGCTGATCCTGAGATGTTAATTTTAGGGGATAAGGGCAAAAAAATAAGCGAATCTTTTGTGTACAGATTAATAAATGGTTACTTTAGTGTTATCTCCGGTAAGGTTAAAAGAAGTCCGCACGTGCTTCGGCACACCTTTGCAACGCATCTTTTAAACAACGGGGCCGATTTGAATTCGGTAAAAGAGTTAATGGGCCATGCCAGTTTGTCGTCTACGCAAGTATATACGCACAGCAGTCTTGCTGAGTTAAAAAAAGTGTATGAAGGCGCACATCCGCGCAACCGCGATAACTCCTAACCAGTCGTTTAACCTAAAATGATTTATTATGAAAGTAAATGTTCATGCAGTTAACTTAAATGTTGACAGGAAATTGGTTGGCTATGTTCAGGACAGATTGGATAAGCTTGAAAAGTATTATGACAAAGTAGTATGCTCGGATGTTTTTTTTAAGCTCGATAACACAAGCGAAAAACAAAATAAAATTGCCGAAATAAAAATAACGGTACCGGGAGATGAGTTTATGGTTAAAAAACAGTGCAAATCATTTGAAGAAGCGGTAGAGTTAGCGGCCGATTCGATAGAACGTTTATTAATGAAAAGGAAACAAAAAATCAGGGCACATTCATAAATGTAAAAAAAATGTGAAGAAATGTTTTGATTAAAATATATTTTATATACATTTGCAGTCCGTTAGAAATAGCGGACTTTTTTATTGAGTCGCCGGTGTAGCTCAGTTGGCTAGAGCAGCTGATTTGTAATCAGCAGGTCGTGGGTTCGAGTCCCTCTATCGGCTCAAAAATACGTTTTTTGATAAACTACTGAAAAGTAAAAGGTTAAGGGGAGATACTCAAGCGGCCAACGAGGGCAGACTGTAAATCTGCTGTGAGAACTTCGTAGGTTCGAATCCTACTCTCCCCACAAAAACAACAGGTTTTTTGTAAAGCTTGTAACGGCCGGTGTAGCTCAGGGGTAGAGTGCTTCCTTGGTAAGGAAGAGGTCACGGGTTCAATTCCCGTCATTGGCTCAAAGTTTAGAAGAATTTGAACACTAATTATAAACTAAGATTAAATTATTAAATCATGGCAAAGGAAACTTTTGATCGTTCCAAACCCCACTTGAATATTGGTACAATTGGACACGTTGACCACGGAAAAACTACACTAACAGCAGCTATTACTAAAGTATTATCTGATGCAGGTTATTCTGAAGCAAAATCGTTCGACCAAATTGACAATGCTCCTGAAGAAAAAGAAAGGGGTATTACTATTAATACTTCTCACGTAGAGTATGCTACTGCTAACCGTCATTACGCTCACGTTGACTGTCCAGGTCACGCGGATTACGTTAAGAACATGGTTACAGGTGCTGCCCAGATGGACGGAGCTATCCTTGTGGTTGCTGCTACAGATGGTCCAATGCCACAAACTCGTGAGCACATCCTATTAGGCCGTCAGGTTGGTGTGCCAAGAATGGTAGTATTTATGAACAAAGTAGACATGGTTGATGATGCTGAGCTTTTAGAGCTAGTTGAAATGGAAATCCGTGACCTACTATCTTTCTATCAGTATGATGGAGATAACGGACCAGTTATTCAAGGTTCTGCACTAGGTGCACTTAACGGTGAGCCACAGTGGGTTGATACAGTTTTAGCTCTTATGGCTGCTGTTGATAGCTGGATCGAGATGCCGGTACGTGATGTTGAAAAACCTTTCCTTATGCCTGTTGAAGACGTATTTACGATTACTGGTCGTGGTACTGTTGCTACAGGTCGTATCGAAACTGGTATCGCTAACACAGGTGATGCAGTTGAAATCATTGGTATGGGTGCTGAAAAACTTACATCTACTATTACAGGTGTTGAGATGTTCCGTAAAATCCTTGACAGAGGTGAAGCTGGAGATAACGTAGGTTTATTACTACGTGGTATCGATAAAGCTGATATCAAAAGAGGTATGGTTATCGTTAAGCCAGGATCTGTTAAACCACACGCGCACTTTAATGCAGAGGTTTACATCCTTAAAAAAGAAGAAGGTGGACGTCATACTCCATTCCACAATAACTACCGTCCACAGTTTTACGTTCGTACAACGGATGTAACAGGTACAATCACTCTTCCAGCAGGTGTAGAGATGGTAATGCCAGGTGACAACTTAACTATCGAAGTAACACTTCTTAGCCCAATCGCTCTAAGTGTAGGTCTACGTTTCGCTATCCGTGAGGGTGGTCGTACAGTAGGTGCTGGTCAGGTTACTGAAATACTATAGTAAATAAATTATAAAAGCAGCCGGTGCTTTAGTGCCGGCTCTTTTTAACAAACGGGTGTAGTTCAAGGGTAGAATAGCGGTCTCCAAAACCGTTGATGGGGGTTCGAATCCCTCCACCCGTGCAAAAACAAGATATAAAATGAAAGTTACAAATTATATATCAGAGGCATTTACAGAACTTAAGGATAATGTAACATGGCCAGAATGGGCAGAAGTGCAAAGGTTAACTATTATAGTTGCTGTGTTTTCTGTACTATTTGCTATGGTTACCTTTGGTATAGACAGGGGCTTTGAAGTTCTTGTTGCTAAGTTGTATGCTTTCTTAAAAAATTAATTTTATTGCGATGGCTGATAACAATGTCAAAAAGTGGTATGTGGTTAGGGCGGTAAGCGGTCAGGAAAATAAAGTTAAAAACTACATTGAAACGGAAATAAACAGACTTGGAATGGGCGATTATATTTCGCAGGTTCTTGTACCTACTGAAAAAGTAGTACAGGTACGTGACGGGAAAAAAATTAGCAAAGACAGGGTTTACTTTCCGGGTTACGTGATGGTTGAGGCTAACCTAACCGGCGAAATACCACACATAATAAAGTCTATTACAGGTGTTATTGGTTTTCTTGGTGAAACAAAAGGGGGCGATGCAGTGCCATTGCGCCTTTCTGAGGTAAACAGGATGCTTGGTAAAGTAGACGAATTGTCTGTTAAAACTGACAATGTTTCGATACCATTTATACCGGGCGAAACTATTAAAGTTATTGATGGGCCTTTTAACGGTTTTAACGGTACAGTTGAAAAAGTTAATGAAGAAAAGCGTAAGCTTGAAGTGATGGTGAAGATTTTCGGAAGAAAAACACCGCTGGAACTAAGCTTTATGCAAGTAGAAAAAGTATAATTTTGTTACACTTATTATAAAACCACATCATTCGCTTCCAATGAAGATGTGCTAAATCTTTTAAAGAAATGGCTAAAGAAATTAGTAAAGTAGTTAAACTACAAGTTAAGGGAGGTGCCGCGAATCCATCGCCACCGGTTGGACCTGCTTTGGGGGCTGCTGGAGTTAACATCATGGAGTTCTGTAAGCAGTTTAATGCCAGAACACAAGATAAACCAGGCAAGATATTACCAGTGCAAATTACTGTGTATAAAGACAAATCTTTCGAGTTTGTTGTTAAAACGCCACCGGCTGCTATCCAGTTATTGGATGCTGCCAAACTTAAAGGAGGTTCTGGAGAACCAAACCGTAAAAAAGTAGCAAATGTTACCTGGGATCAAATCAGGGCTATCGCTGAAGACAAAATCGTTGATCTTAACGCTTTCACAATCGAGAAAGCAATGAGCATGATTGCGGGAACAGCAAGGTCTATGGGTATAACCGTATCAGGAGCTGCTCCTTTTTAATCGTAAAAAGAAAAAGAAATGGCAAAATTGACAAAAAAACAGAAAGAGGCTGCTTCAAAAATTGAGAAGAACAAACTGTATTCTTTGAAAGATGCATCTGCATTAATCAAAACAGTTGCTTCTGCAAAATTTGATGAGTCGGTTGATATCTCAGTACGTCTGGGTGTAGATCCAAGAAAAGCAAACCAAATGGTACGTGGTGTAGTAACCCTTCCTCATGGTACAGGTAAGGATGTAAGAGTGCTTGCACTTGTTACTCCGGATAAAGAAGCTGAGGCTAAAGCTGCAGGGGCTGACTTTGTAGGTTTAGATGATTACCTTCAAAAAATTAAAGACGGATGGACAGATGTTGATGTTATCATCACTATGCCAAGCGTTATGGGTAAATTAGGACCGTTAGGTAGAATATTAGGCCCACGTGGTTTAATGCCAAACCCTAAAACAGGTACTGTTACTATGGACGTGGCTAAAGCTGTTACTGAAGTTAAAGCTGGTAAAATTGACTTTAAAGTTGATAAAACCGGTATCGTTCATGCTGGTATTGGAAGAATCTCTTTTGATTCTGACAAAATTACTGAGAACGCACACGAAATTATTCAAACATTGATTAAATTAAAACCAACTGCAGCTAAAGGTACATACATTAAGAGTATTCACATCTCTAGTACTATGAGCCCTGCGATTGCTTTAGATCCTAAAGCGGTATAATTGGTAGTTAAAAACTTTTTATTATGACCAAAGAAGAAAAATCAAAAGTTATTGAAGATTTGACTGCACAGTTAACCGGTACCGGCGTAGTTTACGTTGCAGATATATCGGGACTAAACGCAACTTTAACTTCAGACTTAAGAAGGGCTTGCTTTAAAGCTGGCATACAACTTGAAGTGGTTAAGAACACATTGCTTGAAAAAGCTATGGAAAGTTCATCTAATAACTATGGTGATTTACCTACCATACTTAAAGGAAACACTTCAATCATGATTTCTGATAACGGGAATGCTCCTGCTAAAATCATCAAAGAATTCCGTAAAAGAAGTGACAAGCCTGTTTTAAAAGGTGCTTACATTCACGAAGCGGTATTTATTGGCGACAATCAGCTAGATGCTCTTGTTAATCTTAAATCTAAAGACGAAGTTATTGGCGAAATCATCGGCTTACTTCAGTCTCCTGCTAAAAATGTTGTTTCTGCCCTTAAATCAGGCGGTGGCAAAATTGCAGGAATCCTTAAAACATTATCTGAGAAATAATCAGGTAATACGCGCAGAACGCACTTAATAAATTATATATTACAAACTATTTAAAACGATAGAAAAAATGGCAGATTTGAAACAATTCGCAGAACAACTGGTTAATCTTACTGTTAAAGAAGTTAATGAACTAGCTGCAATATTAAAAGATGAGTATGGAATTGAGCCTGCTGCTGCTGCAGTAGTTGCTGGTCCTGCTGCTGGTGGTGATGCTCCTGCTGCTGAAGAGCAGACTGAGTTCACAGTAGTTCTTAAAGAAGCTGGTGCTTCTAAACTTGCAGTTGTTAAAGCTGTAAAAGAACTTACAGGCCTAGGTCTTAAAGAAGCTAAAGATCTTGTAGACGGTGCACCTGCTAACGTTAAAGAAGGTATCTCTAAAGATGAGGCTGAAGGTCTTAAAAAATCTCTAGAAGAAGCAGGAGCTGTTGTTGAGCTTAAATAAGCTTACATAAGTTTGAAACCTTAGGTTTAGGCCTTGAGAAAAACTCTCAAAGGCCTAAACCATTTTTCGTATAATAACATTTTATACGTTTTTATATTATTTTTTTTAATCAAAATTTTGTCCATTGATGATAACAAATCAGACTGAAAGATTAAATTTTGCCTCAACAAAAAACATCCCAAGCTACCCGGATTTCCTAGATATCCAGGTTAAATCCTTTAGGGATTTTTTCCAGCTTGAAACCAAATCGGATGAAAGAGGCAACGAAGGTCTTTATAACACCTTCATGGAAAACTTTCCGATCACTGATACCAGAAATCAGTTCGTACTGGAGTTCCTTGATTACTTTGTTGACCCGCCACGTTATACAATTGAAGAGTGTATAGACAGGGGGCTTACTTACAGTGTGCCGCTTAAAGCAAGGCTGAAACTGTATTGTACAGACCCTGAACATGAGGATTTTGAAACAATTGTACAGGATGTATATTTAGGTACTATACCTTATATGACACCCAGCGGCACCTTTGTTATCAACGGCGCAGAGCGTGTAGTTGTTTCGCAGCTTCACAGGTCTCCCGGTGTATTCTTTGGCCAGTCGTTCCACGCAAACGGAACAAAACTATACTCTGCAAGGGTTATTCCTTTTAAAGGATCTTGGATAGAATTTGCTACAGACATTAATAGTGTAATGTATGCTTATATCGACAGGAAGAAAAAACTACCTGTTACCACTCTTTTCCGTGCCATTGGCTTTGAAAGAGATAAGGATATCCTTGAAATATTTGACCTTGCGGAAGAAATTAAAGTTTCTAAAACAAGCTTAAAAAAATATATAGGCAGGCGTCTTGCTGCTCGTGTACTTAATACATGGCATGAAGATTTTGTTGATGAGGATACAGGCGAGGTAGTTTCTATCGAGCGTAACGAAATTATATTAGACAGGGATACTATCATCGACAAAGATAATGTTGAGGAAATTATCGATGCTAACGTAAAATCGATACTGCTTCATAAGGATGATAACAACCAGGCTGATTATGCCATCATTCACAACACGCTTCAAAAAGACCCTACAAACTCTGAAAAAGAAGCTGTAGAGCACATTTACCGTCAGCTGCGTAACGCAGAACCACCTGATGAGGAAACGGCTCGTGGCATTATAGATAAATTGTTTTTCTCAGACCAGCGTTACAACCTTGGGGATGTAGGCCGTTACAGGATGAACAAAAAACTTGGTCTTGATATCCCGATGGAAAAGCAAGTGCTTACCAAAGAAGATATTATTACTATTGTAAAATACCTTATTGAGCTTATTAACTCTAAAGCAGAGATTGATGATATCGACCACCTTTCTAACCGTAGGGTAAGAACTGTAGGCGAGCAATTATCGGCTCAGTTTGGTGTAGGTTTGGCGCGTATGGCCAGGACTATCAGAGAACGTATGAACGTTAGAGATAACGAGGTGTTTACACCTATCGACCTTATTAATGCTAAAACATTATCGTCGGTAATCAACTCGTTCTTTGGTACCAACCAGCTTTCGCAGTTTATGGACCAGACTAACCCACTTGCGGAAATTACGCACAAAAGGAGGTTATCAGCACTAGGGCCTGGTGGTCTTTCGAGAGAGAGAGCAGGTTTTGAGGTACGTGACGTTCACTATACGCATTACGGACGTTTATGTCCTATTGAAACACCAGAGGGTCCAAACATTGGTTTGATCTCTTCTCTTGGTGTTTATGCTAAAGTAAACGGAATGGGCTTTATTGAAACTCCTTACCGTAAGGTTACTGAAGGTAGGGTTGATTTAGAGAGCACCCCAATTTACCTAAGTGCAGAAGAGGAAGAAGGTAAACTGATTGCCCAGGCAAATATTGCTATGGATAACGATGGTAACATTACCGCAGATAAAGTTATTGCCCGTGAGGAAGGTGACTTCCCGGTGGTAGACCCATCTGCTGTACATTATACAGACGTTGCTCCTAACCAAATTGCCTCAATATCGGCTTCATTGATTCCTTTCCTTGAGCATGATGATGCTAACCGTGCGTTGATGGGATCTAACATGATGCGCCAGGCGGTTCCTCTTTTACGTCCGGAAGCCCCAATTGTGGGTACAGGATTGGAACGTCAGGTAGCTTCAGATTCAAGGGTACTTATCAATGCCGAAGGCAGTGGTACTGTTGAGTATGTAGATGCTAACATGATTACGATTAAATATGATAGGACTGAACGTGAAAGAAGCGTAAGCTTTGATCCGGATGAGAAAACATACCAGCTTATTAAGTTTAGAAAAACCAACCAGAGTACCAGTATTAACCTTAAGCCAATTGTAAGAAGAGGCGACAGGGTTGTTAAAGGACAGGTACTTTGCGAAGGTTATGCTACACAAAATGGTGAGCTTGCTCTTGGCCGTAACCTTAAAGTGGCGTTTATGCCATGGAAAGGATACAACTTTGAGGATGCTATCGTTATCTCAGAAAAAGTAGTTCGTGATGATATCTTTACTTCTATTCACGTTGATGATTATTCATTAGAAGTAAGGGATACTAAATTAGGTAACGAAGAGTTAACTAACGATATCCCTAACGTAAGTGAGGAAGCTACTAAAGACCTTGACGAAAACGGTATGATTAGGATTGGTGCAGAGGTTAAACCTGGCGATATCCTTATTGGTAAGATTACACCTAAAGGTGAGTCTGACCCTACACCGGAAGAAAAACTGTTAAGGGCTATCTTTGGTGATAAAGCCGGTGATGTTAAAGATGCGTCGTTAAAAGCGTCTCCTTCACTTCATGGTGTTGTACTAGATAAAAAACTATTTGCGCGTGCCGTTAAGGATAAGCGTAAACGTAGTAAAGATAAAGATGATTTAGGCAAGCTTGAAGGCGACTTTGAAGTTAAGTTCGTAGAACTTAAAGACAGGTTGATCGACAAATTGTTTAACATTATTAACGGTAAAACATCTCAGGGTGTTATGAATGATCTGGGTGAGGAAGTATTGCCAAAAGGTAAAAAATACACTCAGAAAATGTTATATGCTGTTGAAGATTTTGCTCACTTAACTAAAGGCCAGTGGACTACAGACGATGAAACCAATGCAATGGTTAACGACTTGGTACACAACTATAAAATTAAGCTGAACGACCTTCAGGGTGCATTAAGAAGAGAGAAGTTTACCATTACGGTAGGAGATGAGCTTCCATCGGGTATCTTAAAACTTGCTAAAGTTTATATTGCTAAAAAACGTAAACTTAAAGTGGGTGATAAAATGGCAGGACGCCACGGTAACAAAGGTATTGTTGCAAGAATCGTTCGTCATGAAGATATGCCATTCCTTGAGGATGGAACCCCTGTGGATATCGTACTTAACCCGCTTGGTGTACCATCTCGTATGAACATCGGTCAGATTTACGAAACAGTTCTTGGATGGGCAGGTATGAATTTGGGCAGGACTTTTGCAACACCTATTTTTGATGGTGCATCGTTAGACCAGATTAATGAGCTTACAGATGAGGCAGGAATACCAAGGTTTGGCCATACATACTTGTATGATGGTGGTACCGGAGAGCGTTTCCACCAGCCGGCAACAGTAGGTGTAATTTACATGCTTAAACTGGGGCACATGGTAGATGATAAGATGCACGCGCGTTCTATCGGTCCATACTCGCTTATCACGCAGCAGCCTCTTGGAGGTAAAGCACAATTTGGTGGTCAGCGTTTTGGAGAGATGGAGGTTTGGGCTCTTGAAGCTTATGGTGCATCGAGTACCCTAAGGGAAATTCTGACTGTTAAATCGGATGACGTAATTGGTAGGGCTAAAACTTACGAGGCTATCGTTAAGGGAGAAACCATGCCAGAACCAGGATTGCCAGAATCGTTCAATGTATTAATGCATGAACTTAAAGGCCTTGGTCTAGACATCAGATTAGAAGAATAAATTGTTTTCCAAAAAAAGGGAGCGGTATTAAGCCGTTCCCTTTATATACTTTTTAATAATTGGTAGATTACATATCATGACAAGATTAAAAGATAAAAATACCGTAAAAAGATTTAACAAGATATCTATAGGCCTGGCTTCGCCGGAATCTATACTTGCTGAATCAAGGGGTGAGGTTTTAAAACCGGAAACCATTAACTATCGTACCCACAAACCGGAGAGGGACGGCCTTTTCTGCGAGCGTATTTTTGGTCCTGTAAAGGATTTTGAATGTGCTTGTGGTAAATACAAAAGGATTCGATACAAAGGGATTGTTTGTGACCGATGCGGTGTTGAAGTTACTGAGAAAAAAGTACGTCGTGACAGGGTAGGCCACATTAACCTTGTTGTGCCTATTGCTCACATATGGTATTTCCGTTCGCTACCTAACAAAATTGGTTATATCCTTGGCTTACCGTCTAAGAAATTAGACATGATTATATACTATGAAAGGTATGTGGTTATACAGCCGGGTATTGCTAAAGGCCCGGATGGCGAAAACCTAAAAAGGCTAGACTTTTTAACTGAAGAAGAATACCTTAATATATTAGATACCCTTCCGCAGGAAAACCAATACCTTGACGATTTTGACCCTAACAAGTTTGTCGCCAAAATGGGTGCAGAGTGTATCATGGACCTTTTAGCAAGGATAGACCTTGATGAATTGTCATATCAGTTACGCCACAGTGCTAATACCGAGACTTCTAAGCAACGTAAAACAGAAGCCCTTAAAAGGCTGCAGGTGGTTGAGTCTTTCCGTGAGTCTAACAAGAACAGGGAAAACCGCCCGGAGTGGATGATCTTAAAAGTTATCCCTGTTATACCGCCAGAGCTTCGCCCGTTAGTGCCGCTTGATGGTGGTCGTTTCGCAACTTCCGATTTAAATGATTTGTACAGGAGGGTTATCATCCGTAACAATCGTTTAAAAAGGCTTATGGAGATTAAAGCGCCAGAGGTTATTCTTCGTAACGAAAAGCGTATGCTACAGGAATCTGTAGATTCACTTTTTGATAATACAAGAAAAGCTTCTGCTGTTAAAACAGAATCTAACAGGCCACTTAAATCATTATCCGATTCATTAAAAGGTAAGCAAGGGCGTTTCCGTCAAAACTTACTTGGTAAGCGTGTTGATTATTCTGCACGTTCGGTAATTGTTGTTGGGCCAGAAATGAAACTGTTTGAGTGCGGTTTGCCAAAAGATATGGCTGCTGAACTTTACAAACCATTTGTTATAAGGAAACTTATAGAGCGTGGTATTGTTAAAACAGTAAAATCGGCTAAAAAAATTATAGATAAAAAAGAACCTGTTGTTTGGGATATTCTTGAAAATGTAATTAAGGGTCACCCGGTATTACTAAACAGGGCTCCTACTTTGCACAGGCTAGGTATACAGGCATTTCAGCCAAAACTTATTGAAGGAAAAGCGATCCAGCTTCACCCATTAGTATGTACGGCGTTTAATGCGGATTTTGATGGTGACCAGATGGCGGTACACCTTCCGTTAGGGCCAGAGGCTATACTTGAGGCGCAGCTGTTAATGCTTGCATCGCACAATATCCTTAACCCTGCTAACGGTGCGCCTATCACGGTACCTTCTCAGGACATGGTTCTTGGTCTGTACTACATGACCAAAGAACGTATCTCTACAGAAGACCATAAAATTTTAGGCCAGGACCTTACATTCTATTCTGCGGAAGAAGCTAATATTGCTTTAAATGAAGGTAGAGTAGAGCTTAATGCACGTGTAAAAATACGTACTAAAGACTTTAATGAGGCAGGCGAACTTGTTTATAAAGTAATCCAGACTACAGCAGGTAGGGTATTGTTTAACGAGGTAGTTCCAGAAGCTGCAGGTTATATCAATGAGGTACTTACTAAAAAATCGTTACGAGATATTATTGGTAAAATTTTAAGTGTTACTGATGTACCTACAACGGCTGCTTTCTTGGATAACATGAAAGATATGGGTTATAAATTTGCCTTTAGGGGTGGTTTATCATTCAGCTTAGGTGATATTATTATCCCTGCAAGAAAACAAGAACTTATTGATGATGCTAACAGCCAGGTAGAAACTATCTCTGCGAGCTACAACATGGGTCTTATTACAAATAATGAGCGTTACAACCAGGTGATTGACGTTTGGACATCTACCAATGCTACACTTACAGAGCTTGCCATGAAAAACATTAGAGAAGACCAGCAAGGTTTCAACTCGGTGTACATGATGCTTGACTCTGGGGCGAGGGGTTCTAAGGAGCAAATTCGTCAGTTAACAGGTATGCGTGGTTTGATGGCTAAGCCTAAAAAATCTACTGCCGGTGGTGGTGAGATTATCGAAAACCCTATCCTTTCTAACTTTAAGGAAGGTCTATCGATCCTTGAGTACTTTATTTCTACCCACGGTGCCCGTAAAGGTCTTGCGGATACGGCACTTAAAACGGCCGATGCCGGTTACCTTACAAGGAGGCTGCATGACGTTTCTCAAGACGTTATTGTAAACTCTGTAGATTGTGGTACACTACGTGGTATTGAAGTAAGCGCGCTTAAAAAGAATGAAGAGATCGTAGAATCATTAGGCGAGAGAATTCTTGGCCGTGTGGCACTACAGGATGTTATTAACCCGCTTAACAACGAAATCTTAGTTTACGCAGGTGAACAAATTAAAGAGGCCGAAGTTAAAGCTATCAACGCTGCGCCAATTGAGAGGGTAGAAGTACGTTCTCCGTTAACGTGTGAGGCAAGAAAAGGTATATGTGCTAAATGTTATGGACGTAACCTTGCCACCGGCAAAATGACCCAAAGGGGTGAGGCTGTAGGTGTAATTGCTGCACAATCTATTGGTGAGCCGGGTACACAGCTTACGCTACGTACCTTCCACGTTGGTGGTGTTGCAGGTGGTATATCTGAAGAGTCGAGCATTGTTACCCGTTTTGCAGGTAGGCTTGAACTTGAAGATCTTAAAACTGTTATTGGTGAAGATATTGAAGGTAACAAAACAGATATCGTGGTATCACGTTCTACTGAATTAAAACTTGTTGATGTTAACACCGGTATTGTATTAAACACACACAATATTCCTTACGGATCGAGCATTTATGTTAAAGATGGCGATGTTGTAGAAAAAGGAACTACTATATGTAAATGGGACCCGTATAATGGGGTTATTATTTCTGAATTTACAGGTAAAGTAGCTTACGAAGATATCGAACAAGGACAATCGTTCATGGTTGAAATTGATGAGCAGACAGGTTTCCAGGAAAAAGTAATCTCTGAGGCAAGGAACAAAAAATTGATTCCTACCTTATTGATTTACGGAAAAGAAGGCGAACTTATCCGTTCGTACAACTTACCGGTTGGAGCCCACCTTATGGTAGATAACGGCGAGAAAATTAAAGCCGGTAAAATTTTAGTAAAAATACCAAGGCGTTCATCTAAAACTGGCGATATTACAGGAGGTTTACCAAGGATTACAGAGCTTTTAGAAGCGCGTAACCCAAGTAACCCTGCGGTAGTATCTGAAATTGACGGTGTTGTTTCTTTCGGTAAAATCAAAAGGGGTAATCGTGAGATCGTTATCGAATCTAAATTTGGAGAGATTAAAAAGTATCTTGTGAAACTTTCTAACCAAATCTTAGTTCAGGAAAATGACTACGTTAAAGCAGGTTTACCATTGTCTGACGGTGCTATAACTCCAGAGGATATCCTTAGGATACAAGGCCCATCGGCAGTACAACAGTACTTAGTTAACGAAATTCAGGAAGTATACCGTTTACAAGGTGTTAAGATTAATGACAAACACTTTGAGGTGGTTATACGCCAGATGATGCGTAAAGTAAGGGTTCAGGATCCGGGTGATACTCTTTTCCTTGAAGACCAACTAATACACACGTCTGACTTTATTGTTGAGAACGACAAACTGTACGGAATGAAAGTGGTTGAAGATGCAGGCGACTCAGAAAACCTTAAACCGGGGCAACTTATTACGCCACGTGAATTGAGGGATGAGAATTCATTACTTAAACGTAATGATAAAAACCAGGTATCTGCAAGAGATGTAGTTCCGGCAACGGCTACACCGGTATTGCAGGGTATTACCAGGGCTTCGCTTCAAACTAAATCGTTCATATCGGCGGCATCGTTCCAGGAAACAACTAAAGTACTTAACGAGGCTGCAGTAGCAGGTAAAATTGATGGTCTTGAAGGACTTAAAGAAAATGTAATCGTGGGTCACAGAATACCGGCTGGTACTGGTATGAGAGATTACGAGGCAATTATAGTAGGTTCTAAAGAAGAGTATAATGAGCTTTTAACTCCTAAGGAGGAATATAATTACTAATACAAAATGAGCGATCAAAACCAACAATCAGCGCAAATAAACATCGAGCTGGATGAGAAAACTGCGGAAGGCACTTATGCTAACCTGGCTATCATTAACCATTCGGCATCAGAGTTTGTTGTAGATTTTGTTGCCATTATGCCGGGCGTGCCCAAGGCTAAGGTAAAATCACGAATTGTATTAACGCCGCAGCATGCTAAACGTTTGCTAAAGGCACTGGCCGAAAATATCCACCGCTTTGAAGCTGCCAATGGCGCCATTAGCGATACGGAACAACAGCCGCTTCCTTTAAGTTTTGGTCCTCCGGGGCAGGCTTAACAATAATAGAAAACCCACTCGAAAGAGTGGGTTTTTTTATAGGTTTATGTTTTGAAAATTTGCTTCTTAACGGGGTTTATTTCTTCACTCAGCAAAAGTATATTTAGTTTCAAAATTTTATCTATTTAATCTATAAATAGTTACCTATTAAGGGTAAACGTTTTAAAACAATGCTAATTAATAAACTTACCATTAAGCAAATGCAAATGCATGCAACTATACCGGGCAGCGGATGAATAAAATCCCAAACAATATTAGCCTTCATCATAAAGATAATTACTAGTGCATGTATTAAATATATAATATAACTGTGTTTTGATATAAGGTTGCGCAGGTATTTTTTTAAACTTCCAGATATCTGGCTATTTTGCATGAGGCTAAAAACACCTATACTTTGTAAAATAACATTTAAGCTTTTATAACTGTAAAAAGCTTCGGTTAGTATGCTGTACTTATAGGCATAAAAGGCAGTGCCTAATATGGTAATTAAACTTCCGGCAATAAATAATAACCATTTTAAAACTTCCGGTTTTAAAGGATATACGGTAAAATAATAACCCATTATAAAATACCCCGGAAAAATTATAAATGTAGAAAAGCTTATACCGCCAACGGGTGTAAACGTAAAATAAACATCGAGCACATTATATAACAACCAGATTAATAATACATATTCAACCTGTTTTTTAATAAGCTTTTTAATTACATAATTTAAAATAGGTGCTATAGCATATAAACCTACAAGCATGTACACAAACCACAAATGATAAAAACTGCCATAAATTAGTTTTTGTACAGTAAAATTAATAAACTCGTTAGCATTAAAACTATGGTACAGTTTTTTAAAGCCGTAGGTGTAAATTATGTAAAGTAAGCTAAAGATTAAAAAGGGGATAACAATTTTTGTAAACTTCGATGTAACATAGGCTTTAATATTATATGTTTTATCCAGCATTAATGAGCCGGATATCATTATAAAAGCGGGTACACAAAAACGTAACGATTCAAATATATTAGCAATATTCCATTTAAAAAAAGTTGTGCTGTTTAAATTGTAAGCACCCTCGCCTGAAATGTGCAGTGCAATTACACTAACCGTAGCTAAAACCCGCAAATTGTCTATCCATTCAATCCGGGTTGGGCACTGCAAAAGGCTATTGTTCATTATGGTTTGGTTTGCGATAAATATACCATAAATTTTAAAATACAATATCGTTATTTCAAATCACCCTCCTTTCCCCATCCGGTAAAATTTACGTAACTTTGATGTTCCAATAAAACCCCTATTTTAAACACAATGTCGAGCATTATCCAGTTACTTCCAGACCATGTTGCTAACCAAATCGCTGCCGGAGAGGTGGTGCAACGGCCTGCATCGGTAGTTAAAGAACTGCTGGAAAATGCCGTAGATGCAGGTAGTACAGAGATTAAACTAATCGTGAAAGACGCCGGTAAAACCCTTGTGCAGGTTATAGATAACGGAAAGGGCATGAGCGTTACCGATTCACGCCTGTGTTTTGAGCGCCATGCAACATCCAAAATTCGCCATGCGGAAGATTTGTTCGCACTGCATACCAAAGGCTTTAGGGGCGAGGCGTTGGCATCTATAGCGGCTATTGCGCATGTAGAGCTTAAAACCAAACAGGCCCAGGAAGAACTGGGTACGCACCTTATTATTGAGGGAAGTAAATTCACATCGCAGGAGGTTGCGGTGCTGCCACAAGGCACATCGTTCTCGGTTAAAAACCTGTTTTTTAATATTCCTGCCCGCCGTAACTTTTTAAAAAGCGATACGGTAGAATTCCGACATATTATTGATGAATTTGAGCGTGTAGCTTTGGCGCATGCCAACATTGCTTTTGTGCTGTACCATAACGGTAGCGAAATGTTTAACCTGCCATCGGGTAATAAACGCCAACGATTAGTCAACGTTTTTGGCGGACGTACTAACGAAAAATTAGTGCCCGTTAAAGAAACTACTGAGATCGTTCAGATTAAAGGCTTTGTAACCAAACCTGAGTTTGCTAAGAAAAATAGGGGAGAGCAATTCTTTTTTGTAAACAACCGTTTTATAAAAAGTGGCTACCTGCACCATGCTGTTATGGCTGCTTACGAGGGTCTGCTTAAAGATGGTTGCCAGCCGGGGTACTACCTGTACCTGGAGGTGCCGCCCAATACCATTGATATTAATATTCACCCTACCAAAACCGAGATTAAGTTTGACGATGAGCATGCGCTATATGCCATTCTACGTTCGTCTATTAAACACGCGTTAGGTCAGTTTAACGTGGCTCCGGTACTGGATTTCGACAGGGACAATAACCTTGATACACCTTACAGTTACGAAAGCCGTGAGGCGGTAATGCCTAATGTTGTGGTCGACCGTAATTATAACCCATTTGCCAATGAAAGGCCGGTTAGGGCAGCATCGGTATCATCGTCATCATTTGGGTCGCCATCGCCATCGTCGTTCCGTAAACCGGAAAAGCAGCAGGCATGGGAAAGTTTGTATATTGGCACTAGTGCATCTAACGAAGAAATTGCCGAGATCCATTTTGAATCGGAAGAAGTTACCGGGTCGTTATTTAACGATCAGGAAGTAGAGCAGCAGGTATACAAAACCTACCAGATTCATAAAAAATATATTGTAAGCCCTATAAAATCGGGTATGGTTATTATCGACCAGAAAAGGGCACACCAGCGCATATTATACGAACAGTTTTTGCGTAGCATAACGGTACAGCATGCCGCGAGCCAGCAGTTGTTGTTTCCGCTGCAATTGCATTACAATAAGTCGGAACTTGATTTAATTCAGGAAATGCAGGATGCTTTGGTAAATACCGGTTTTGTTTTTGCTGAGTTTAACGACGACCATATTGTGGTATCCGGGCTTCCGGTAAATGTAGCCGAGAGCGAGGTGTCGATTTTACTTGAAGAATTAATAAACGACCTGCAACAGGAAGTGCCCGATAGTAGTTTTAGCCAAAGTGACAGCATTGCGAAGTCTATGGCACGAAGTTTGGCTGTTAAAACAGGTACGCTGTTATCTGACAAAGAGCAGGAAAATATGGTAAACTCGCTTTTTGCCTGCAAAGAGCCCGATGTTTCGCCTTTTAATAAACCAACTTTCATTACCATGAGTGTGGAAGACCTAGATAAACGATTTGCTATATGATGCGAATTACCGAGACTGTTAAGCAGTTGATAATTATAAATGTGATTTTTTTTATATGTAGCCAGCTAGTTGGCAAACCTGCTTATGATTTATTGTCGCTGCATTTTCCGTTAAATCCGCAATTTAAATTTTGGCAGCCTTTTACGTATATGTTTATGCACGACCAATTTAGTTTTAAGCATATATTATTTAATATGCTGGGATTATGGATGTTTGGCACGAACCTGGAAGATTTGTGGGGGGCAAAAAAGTTTTTGTTTTTTTATATTTCCTGTGGGCTTGGCGCCGCGCTTTTGCATGTAGGTATTAATTATATTACTTTTCATCAGGCAATTGATGTTTTATTAGATAACGGATATACTAAAACAGAAATATTTAGTTATTTAAATAAAGGCCAGTACAATCCGGCTTGGCTGGAGCTGTTAACCCCTAACCAGTTTACTGGTTTTGCCGGTGCTTTTGTATCGCCAATGCTTGGTGCTTCGGGCGCACTTTATGGTATATTTATTGCATATGGTATTTTGTTCCCAGAGCGGGAAATGATGCTGTTTTTAATACCTATACCTATTAAAGTAAAGTATTTTATAAGTGTTATGGTACTATCTGATTTGTATCTTGGCTTTAGGGGATCGTCTTTTTTTGGCGGTCACAGCGATGGAGTTGCCCACTTTGCCCACCTTGGCGGCGCGTTAATAGGTTTTATAATGATGTGGTACTGGAAAAAAAATGAAAATAACAGCAGGCGCTGGAATTAATTTATGAGCATAATAAACGATTTAAAATTGCAATATAAGGTGGGCGGCATTGTGCAGCGCCTTATGTTTTGGAACATAGGTTTGTTTGCGTTGCCTATGGTATTGTTTAGTATTTTAAGGTTAAGCAACGTAAATATTGCTGCTTTCGACTGGACGGATGCGTACCCGGGCGACTGGTTTTGCTTATCCAGCAACCCTGCCGACTTGCTTTGGAAACCATGGTCAATCATTGGGTATTCATTTTTACATGCGGGCTTTTTTCACCTGCTGTTTAACATGATGATGCTCTATTTTGCAGGGCGTTTATTTTTGACTTTCTTCACCCAAAAGCAACTTTTTGCCGTATATATATTGTCGGCTGCTTTTGCAGGGCTTGTGTTTATTGGTGGATATAATTTAATCCCTGCATTGAAAGGAACCTGGGCAGGCATGGTAGGGGCTTCGGCCGCTATTATGGCAATACTAGTAGCCACGGCGGTATATTCGCCTAACTACCCGGTAAGGTTAATGCTTTTAGGCACGGTTAAGTTATGGAATGTAGCTGTTGTTTTTGTGGTGCTTGATTTAATTAATGCATCGGTAGAAAATACCGGTGGGCACCTGGCGCATTTAGCGGGGGCATTGTTTGGGTTTATCTATATTAAGTTATTACAAAACGGGACTGATTTAAGTAGGGGAGTATCGGGTACAATAAGCTTTTTTAGCAATATGTTTAAGACCAGAAAAGAGCAGCCGTTTACAAAAGTACACCGCAATACTGCACCGCAATACCACCGTAACACAGCCGTAAAGCCTAAAGATATTACGCAGAAACAAATAGACGATATACTCGATAAAATAAGCAAATCAGGTTACGATAGCCTTACCAAGACAGAGAAGGATTTTTTATTTAAAGTTGGTAAATAATATAGTAGCTTTGGCTTAGCAAGGCAGCATAATGAAAAAACTTTCGTGGTTTAATAAGGGCATCTATTCACTTAATATAGTACTTACTGTATTAACTGTTATTGCTTATATTTTACCATTTATGGCGCCTAAGCTGTTTCCTTTACTATCGGTATTTACGCTGGTAATGCCTTTAATGCTGGTGCTAAACGCTATTTGTTTTGTGTACTGGTTGTTACAGGCTAAAAGGCAAATGCTGCTTTCCGGACTGATACTTTTGTTAGGGATAACTTTCATAAGCAAATTCTACAAATTTTCGGCTAAAGATGCCCCGGCAGATAAAGACGATTTTACGCTGATGAGCTATAACGTGCGCCTATTTAATATTTACGACTGGTTGCCACAACGCGATATACCACAGGTAATTCCGGCTTTTGTAAAAGAAAATAATCCCGATATTTTATGCCTGCAGGAATATAACAAAATAGGCGATGGAGCCTTTGGAAGTTATAAATACAAGTACATTTATAAAATGGCAGGCCAAACGGGGCAGGCTATTTATTCGCGTTTCAGGATTATTAATAAAGGCGATATCCAGTTTCCGGGATCGGCTAATAATGTGGTTTATGCCGATATAAAAAAGGGGAAAGATACCCTGCGTATTTACAGTATGCATTTGCAGTCGATAAAAATCAGTCCGGATATTCATGAGAATTTTGATGAAGAACGCTCTAAAATTATCTTTAACCGAATAAGTGCTGCTTTTAAAAAGCAACAGCTGCAAGCCGAATTAGTTGAAAAACACAAAAGCGAATGCCCTTACCCAATGATTATTTGTGGTGACTTAAATAACAGTGCCTTTAGCTACGTATACCGAAGTGTAAAAGGCAAAATGAACGATTCGTTTGAAGAAGCCGGCAAAGGCTTTGGTAAGTCGTATAACTTTAAATATTATCCTGCACGTATAGATTATGTTTTTACCGATAAAGCTATCGATGTAAAACAGTATACTACTTTTTCAGGCTTTATAAATTCAGATCATTTTCCTATCATGACACGCCTGTGTTTTGAAAAGGATAATGAGTAATTTATAGCGATTGATTTTTTAAATAATCTAATGCATAGCGGCCTTCATTAAATAACAAATCCAGTATGCTAAGGTTGTTTAGGTAACCATGTTTATCGCCAAATACCTGTGTGTACGTCTCAAATTCTGATGCATCTTTTTTACCATTTGCCAGGTTACGGTAATCGGTAACTCCTGCGCCAGTTTCAGGAAAAAATTCTGTTGTTTTCGTATACTTAAAATCAATCCCAAGGCAAGAGGTCACAATTTCCATAGCCTCAAAATTAAGATCCATCATAAAGGTGTGTTTCTTCTCAAATAGCGGGCGTATATCATCTTCAAAATACTCAAAGAATGGCGAAGTACGGTACGCTGCTTCAAGCGATTTAAAATGCTGTTTCTGCCATCCAAAAGCTTGTTCTATCTTAGTATCCTTAAATTTACTACGTGCACCTTCCGCATGCTTTACAGGTATGTTAAGCAACTGCAAACCATTTGGGCTGTAAATGTACATACGGTTACGGTTGGTTTGCTTCTGAAAGTTATCTTCTACTTCAAAGGTAATTGTATCGGCCTTAGCCATTGCCACAAAATGACTGATAGAGGGGAAGTATGTGGGGTGAATTAATATATCCATTAAGAAGTGGATTCGTTGATTTGTTTATTTGGTAATTTGAAAATTCGTCTAAAATTTCAGACACGAATTACACCTATTCACACTAATAAATTTGTGAAATCAGTGTAATTCGTGTCTGAGAATATTCTTATTAAGAAGATGTGGAAGGGCTAATTACCAAATCTTCAAATTAACTTTTAAGCTGCTGTCTTTCTCTTTTTTCTAAAGAAATCAAATACAAACCAGGCAACAAGTAAGCCAAGGAAATATTTAAAATATGAAACCGGTTCGCCGCTACCGCCTACAGTTGTAAACATACGCTCCCAACGGATTTTTTTACCAATATGGCCCCATGTTTCGTTTTGGTCTACACTTAACCAAATAAATACCGGTTTACCCACAATGTGATCTTCCGGAACAAAACCCCAGTAACGGCTGTCTTCAGAGTTGTTACGGTTATCACCCATCATCCAGTAGTAGTTTTGTTTAAAGGTATACGATGTAGCCACTTGTCCGTTAATACGAATTTCGTCGCCATTTACTTTAAGGTCATTCTTTTCATACTCGGCAATTACCATTTTGTAAAAAGGCAGTGTTTGAGCATTAAGTGTTACAGTTTTACCCTCTTGTGGAATGTAAATATCGCCTATGTTATCTACAGTCCATCCAGGTTGGTTGTGCGGAAAGATTCTGGTTTGTTCCTCAGCCGCAAACATAGTATTATCTTTAAATATCCTTCTTTCAATCGATTTAATGCGCGAATTACTTTTCATTTTAACCGCATTTTCTTCGGTAAGGCTTCTGAAAATATACATTTTGTTAGCTTCGTCATAGCCAATATCGCGCGGATTTATTTGCAAATCGTTTACTAGGTAGTTAGGATCTAACATTCCGCCATCGGTAGTAGTAACATCATACCAGTGTTGTAAACGTGCACGATCGTTAACTTCCATTACTTTACTGTTAATGTAAACAACGCCGTCTTTCATAGAAAAAGTATCGCCCGGAGCACCCACACAACGTTTAACGTAGTTTGATTTTTTATCAATAGGCTTGCGTAAACCCACGGTTTTTCTGTCGCCAAAATAATGAACGGTATCTATAGGCCAGTTGAAAACAACAATGTCATTTTTAGAAACTTTTTCGTAACCAGGCAACCTGAAATAAGGTATTTGCGGCCAGTTAAGGTATGATTTTACATTAAGAATAGGCAAGCTATCGTGCACCATTGGGGCAGCAACTGCCGTCATTGGGGTACGTGCGCCATAATTTAATTTACTAACAAAAAGAAAATCACCTACCAGTAATGTTTTTTCTAACGATGGGGTAGGGATGGTAAATGGCTGTAATACATATGTATGCACTAATGTAGCTACAATAATAGCGTATAGTAGTGAACTTACCGTATCGCCGCTTTTACTTTTCGCTTTAAGGTCGCGTTCAGGTATATGCTTAACATCCTGAGTGTAATTAATGTAGTAAATATAAATGCCAAGGGTTACAATGCCCAAAACAGTATCTGTAGTGGTGTTTTTACCAAAACTCCTTAACGTTTCTACCCATATAACCGGAAACATAATAAGGTTAACAATAGGTATAAATAACAGGATTACCCACCAGCGCGGCCTGCCAATAATTTGCATTAAAACAACTGCGTTATAAACGGGAACTATAGCTTCCCAAGGTTTTCTTCCGGCTTTAACGTAAAGTTTCCAGGTGCCTGCAAAATGAACTACCTGTACTACCAGGAAAAATATAAACCATTGTAATAGTGTCATCTCTTAAATATGTTTTTGTATATATGTAGTATTTAAACGCAATTTGTTACACCAGGCCTAAAACATCTTTCATGCTGTAAACACCCTGTTTGCCATATAGCCACTCGGCAGCAATAACGGCACCCAGTGCAAAACCTTCGCGGCTGTGTGCGGTGTGTTTAATTTCTATAGCATCTACGTCGCTGTCATACACCACAGTATGAGTACCGGGAACACCTTCAACACGCTTGGCATCAATAAAAACATCATTGGCTTTTGGGTTACCAATTGCCCAGCCCGCGTAATCAGAATGGTTTATGATATCTTTAGCAAGCGTAATGGCGGTACCGCTTGGCGCATCTAGTTTTTGAGTGTGGTGTACTTCTTCCATACTCACTTTATACTCTTTAAGTTTCGACATCATTTTAGCCAAATGAATATTCAACTCAAAAAATATGTTTACCCCAAGGCTAAAGTTAGAGCCGTATATAAAAGCACCGTTTTTATCTTCGCACAATTGTGCCATTTTAGGATATTCTTCCAGCCAACCGGTAGTACCACTAATAACCGGAATATCGGCATTTAAACAGGCAGTAATATTGCCCACGGCAGCATCTGGTATACTAAAATCAATAGCAGCATCGGCTTGTTCAAGGCCATCATAACTATCGTCAGATCGTTTTTTTAAAACTATTTCGTGGCCTCTTTCTAAAGCAATACGTTCTATTACTTTGCCCATTTTGCCGTAGCCTAAAAGTGCAATTTTCATTTGTGTAGGGTTAAAATTGGTAGCTTAGGGTAAGCCCCATGTTGTATTTATAATCTAATTGGCTTTGCTGTATGCTTGGTACCAGCGAAAGGTTTTCGTTAACGTTAAACTGTTTAAGGTGGGCATCTACATTGGCATCTACAATGTTAAGTATGTAAATTCCTACCGTAATAAACATAGAAAGGTCACGATTACGCCTCTGAAATTTTTGTGCCCTTATAAGTCTGTCGGCATCGAGGCCTGCAAGTTTACCCGTTAGTGGTTTACCTGCCAAAACATCTTTATAAGCGTTGCGGTATTGCCTGTACAATTTATCGTTCCAGGTATAAAAGTAAATACTGGTACCCATGCCACCATAAACTATGGGCAGTTTCCAGTATTTTTTATTGTATATCTGGCCTAAACCCGGTAGTATGGCCGAGTAAAAAGCGGCTCTGGCAGGCGCCAGAGCATCTATAGTATAGGGTTTTAATAGGGTAGAATCTTTAACTACAATAGGCATATCCTTTTCATCATCCTGCGCGGTGGCAGAAAATGAAAATAATAAGAATGCTGTAAGTATAAAAAATATGTTTTTCACTAACCCTGTATAAGTTTAATGATTCTGTTGAAGTCTTCTTCAGAATGAAACGGAATGGTAATTTTACCTTTACCCTTAGCATCTACCTTAACATCAACTTTGGCTCCAAAAAAGTTAGTAAATGTTTTTTTCTCGGTATCATCTACATTAAACGATGCCCCTTTAGCCACTGCTTTAGCCGCGGCGGGGTTAAGGCTTTCATGATACGATTTTACTAGAGCCTCAGTTTCACGAACCGATAGGTTTTGGCTCACTATTTTTTGATAGATGTCTGCCTGAGCATCATGATCGTCTATGTTGATAATGGCACGGCCGTGGCCCATAGTAATAAAGCCATCGCGAATACCGGTCTGGATAATTGGGTCCAGTTTAAGCAAACGAAGGTAATTTGCAATAGTAGAGCGTTTTTTACCCACGCGGTCGCTCATTTGCTCCTGCGTTAGCTGAATTTCGTCTATAAGCCTTTGGTACGATAAAGCAATCTCAATAGGGTCAAGGTCATGGCGCTGAATATTTTCAACCAATGCCATTACCAGCGAGTCGTTATCGTTAGCTATACGTATGTATGCCGGTATGTGGGTAAGGCCAGCCAGTTTAGAGGCACGCAACCTACGCTCACCACTAATAAGCTGGTACTTGTTATACTCCTGTTTACGCACGGTAATAGGCTGTATAACACCAAGCTCTTTAATAGATGTGCTTAGCTCGCGCAGCGACTCCTCGTTAAAGTTTGTCCTGGGCTGAAAAGGGTTTATCTCAATAGCATCAATTTCAAGCTCTATGATATTGCCCACCACTTTATCGGCATTTTTATCATCTACCGATTTTATGTCGTTTTCAGGGTCTTTCAATAATGCCGATAATCCCCTGCCAAGGGCTTGTTTTTTTATCGCTTTCGTCATAAACCTACTTTACTGTTTTTCTTTATAATCTCTTCTGCAAGGCTAAGGTAGTTTGTAGCACCTTTACTTGTAGCATCATAGTTAATAATGCTTTCGCCATAACTTGGCGCTTCGCTTAGTTTAATGTTACGCTGTATAATAGTATCAAACACCATATCGTTAAAATGCTTTTGCACTTCTTCTACCACCTGGTTAGACAGGCGTAAACGCGAATCGTACATAGTTAGCAGCAACCCTTCGATATCAAGCTCCGGGTTATGAATTTTCTGTACACTTTTTATGGTGTTAAGCAGTTTACCCAAACCTTCAAGCGCAAAATATTCGCACTGGATTGGGATTACTACCGAGTCTGCCGCGGTTAATGCATTAAGGGTAAGTAACCCTAACGACGGTGCGCAGTCTATTATTATATAATCGTATTTATCTTTAACGCTTTCCAGTGCCTGTTTAAGCATATACTCCCTGTTAGGCTTATCTACTAATTCAATTTCGATAGCAACAAGGTCTATATGTGCGGGTATAACCCACACGTTTGGTGCGCTGCATTCTATAATAGCTTCTTCCGGGGTGCTGCTGTGTTCCAGTATTTGGTACGTACCAATTTCTACCGCTTCGACATCAATACCCAGGCCCGAACTTGCGTTAGCCTGTGGGTCGGCATCAATCAATAGTACTTTTTTTTCGAGTACACCAAGCGAAGCCGCCAGGTTTACCGATGTTGTTGTTTTACCTACGCCGCCTTTTTGGTTGGCAATAGCAATGATTTTGCCCATTTATATCTAAAAATTTTGAACCGTAAAAATACAATTATTTATGGTACGTAAAAGCGGAATTTGTTAACAAACCGAAATAAAAAAAGCCGCACTAAATAGTGCGGCTCCATATCAATAATTGATTTGCTTGGTATTATTGTATAACCAGTTTTTGTGTAGCTGTAGCGTTACCTGCAGTTAGCTTAACAATGTACATACCTGATGAAAGAGATGAAAGGTTAAGTTCTTTATTATAAAAACCAGAGTTGTTTGTGATTTTAGTTTCGTAAACTTTAGCACCGCTTAAAGAGTAAACAGTTACTACGTTATTATCTGTAGCATTGTTTTTTAGGTCGTAAAGTAACGTTACATTTTTAGTAGCTGTTGGGTTAGGATATAAACCAAAAGAAAGGTTTTTGTTAACATCTGTTAAGCCAGCTGTTGAAGTAACATCTTTATAGTTAAAAGTTGCTGTACCAGCTGCCGATCCTGAGAATGCAGTAAAATAAGCCCTGTATATTTTACCGGCTACATCTTTAATATAAAAAGTATTGTTTGCAGCTACACTATAAGCAGTACCACTAAATGTTTTCCAGTCGTCACCAATTGTATTAATATCTGCACTGTAATCAGCTGCAACAGGTAATGTAACTGTAGCGTCTGCGGCTTGTGTAGTTTGAGCAATAGTAACATTGCTGTTTTGTAAAGCACCGGTAACGCTATACATTACTGTTGTTGCGCCGTTGGCAACTGGTGCAATATATTTTCTAAATACTAAATCCCAGTCTGCATCAGCAGGAGCAACAGTTACAGCAGCATTTGTAGCTAATGATACGTAGTTAAAAGTTGTAGTAGCTGTAGCATTGTTAGTTACACTACCTGCCTGGTCTGCACCCCATGTAGATGTTGTAGCATCCCATGTAGCGAATTTGTAGTTAAATTTACCCAGCGTATAATCTGTAATAAATATTTTTGTATAAACTGGTGCTGCAGCAGCACCAGATTTAAGTACATATACAGTTGCACCTTCTACAACATGGCTAACACCATTGTAGTTACCCCAGCCATAATCGGCTCCGCCTTGATCAAATGCACCTTCAGACCAGTCTGTATATGAATTGAATAATTCTGTCCACGCTGTTTGAGTTGCAACATCTACAGTAGCATAGTCTGCAGCTACAGCCGATGTTTTAAAAAGTTGAAGTGCTTTACCATCATTGATACGGATGGTTCCCATATCCATTTGTCCCGCAACATTTTCGAAAGCTAGATCCCAGCTTGCAGCAGCTACCGGAGTTTGCTTGTTGGTTACAAATTTGTAATAAACCTGATCTGCATATGCAGGTTTCATGTCAATAGTTACTGTAGTTTCTTCTTGTGCAAAAGCAAATCCTCCAATTAGAAGAGATGCAATCATAAGTAGATTTTTTTTCATTGGTTCTTTATTTAGATTTATTAAAGATAATATTTCGAGGGCAAATATAAATATTTAATTTATATCAAGTCTAAATAAACCGCAAAAATATTAAAAAAAAGCAGGAATTTCCTGCCTTAATGGTTTGTTGAAAATAATATAATTTTAACTTATTGTAAATAAGTGCTTTATTAAAGTTAAATTGACTATTAGTTTACTCCTTGTTTCTTTTTGCTTTTATTGCAGCTTCCAGCATGTCCCAGGTTTCCTCAGATATTTCTTCAAGCAAATTAAACTGGCCGGCACCTTTAAGCCACTCGCCACCATCTATAGTAATTACCTCGCCATTTACATAAGCCGAAAAATCAGATACTAAATAAGCTGCAATATTTGCGAGTTCCTGATGGTCGCCCACACGTTTTAACGGCACTTTTTGTGCAAGGTCAAATTTTTCCTGAAGGTCGCCCGGTAATAACCTGTCCCACGCGCCTTTAGTAGGGAAGGGGCCCGGTGCAATTGCATTACTGCGAATGCCATATTTAGCCCATTCAACTGCAAGGCTGCGCGTCATGGCCAGCACTCCTGCTTTTGCGGTGGCGCTTGGTACCACATAGGCAGATCCTGTCCAGGCATAGGTAGTAACAATATTTAAGATGACCGATTGTTTTTGTTTACTGTCTATCCAGTGTTTGCCAAAAGCAAGGGTACAGTTTTTAGATCCTTTTAAAACAATATCTATAACAGTATCGAAGGCATTCGCCGATAAACGCTCTGTAGGCGATATAAAGTTACCCGCCGCATTATTAAGCAATACATCAACTTTACCAAAAGCATCAAGCGTTACCTTAAGCATATTTTCTACTTCATCATAATGACGCACATCGCACTGTACGGGCAGGCACTGGCCACCGGTTTCGGCTTCCAGTTCTGCGGCGGTGGTTTTAAGTTTGTCCAAATCGCGCGATGTTATGGCAACTTTAGCGCCCAGCTCCATAAAATATTTTGTCATGGCTTTGCCAAGGCCGCTGCCGCCACCGGTTACAACAATTACTTTATCGGCCAGTGCATTGTCGCGTAACATTTTATCGGTATAACTCATTGTTTTGTGTTTGTTATTGTAAATATATAAAATATTATGCGTGCATTATGTTGCAATAGTGTCAGAATTTATTGATTGCGTAAAAAAAGGTATAAAACGTTATTAAACTGTTAAGTTATGTGTGGTTTTGGCGCAATAAAAAGCTCCTGTTAAGGAACTCGTGTTTATAAATTTACTTTTCTAGCTTTTGGATATTTTACCTGATACGATAATTGCTTTTTAACCGATTCCTTTGCTTTTAAGTTAAGCTTCCAGGTAAGAAGGCCTTTCTTTTCGTCGTACTCTGCACCGCCGGTAGTAACTTCTTCAACCTTAATTTCTTTATTTTGCGATACCGGTATCCTGTCCATTAAAACTAAATTAATGGCGGTTGCTTTATTATTGCGTACTGATATTTCGTAGTTTTTATTAATAATGCGGGTAGTGCCTAAAAACGATTTTGCTTTTAAATCATCTATTTGTTTACGCTCTACAATTACCGATGGGTCTACACCTAAAGATATAGTAAGTTCCTCGGTGGTTTGCATAGGGTCTAAAAAAGTTTTGCCGGCGTAGCTGCCCTCAAAATACACATTGGCTTCGCCCGGTAGCAGGTCAAATTTTTCCCAGTCTTTAAGTTTAGCCGTTAAAAATACGTTTGCATTTAAAAGCGGAGCGGTAAAAAACTCATATTCGGCAGGGGCATCAAAACGGTCAATTGCAATAACAGTAACCTCTTCTGTAGATAAAATGCTGTAAGGTTTGGTAATTTTAAAACTGGTATTTGTAATACCTTGTTGTTTAACATCGCCGGTAGCAGTAAGGTCTTTATCAGCGTCCGACTCAGACTCTTCATCTCCCTGATTAGTATTTTTAAATTTTTCACTTCTACCGTACCCTACCACAACTACTTCTTCAAGCATTTGCGCATCATCTTGTAAGGTAACATTTATTTGTTGAGAATATATTGGTAATACGGTGCTTTTCATTCCTATTACATTATAAGTAAGCGATTGTCCTGATGTGATGGTGATTGTATATTTGCCATCAATATCTGTCTGTACATTATTGCCGGTACCGTTTTCAGTTACAGTTGCTCCCGGTACGGGTAAGCCTGCATTATCTAGTACAATACCGCTAACTTTTTTTACGGTAGGGTTATATTTGTAATTGTATGATTGTATACTGTTTTGTGGTGTATAATTGTTTCGTACAAAATTAAGGTACTGCGGCAGCACTTCAGGCTTTTGGTTATTTACGTTAGGGTCTGCTGTAGACAGCGTTACTTTAACATCGGCCCAGTCTTCGCCGGTTTGCTGATATACGTGGGCATTATAAAAAATACTAAGCGGCTGTTGTATGCCCTGTGTTTTTAAATCGTAAATAGGAAACCAACCAGCATTGCTAACATTATATTTAGTAATTAAAGTTAAAGTAGTGGCTACAGGAACATCTAGCTTTACAAGTATTTCGCCACGCTGTTCACGACTATCGTTTTTAAGTTTGCTAAGTTCTGTAGTAACATCATTTATTTCGCGATTTAATTTTATAATGGTTACATTATTATCATAAATTTCGGTTTGAAGCGCGGCAATGCGTTCACGGTAATATTTGCTAAGCGTAGTTATTTGTAATAACGTAAGGCTTTGCTGTTCGCCATTTATTTTTTTATTAGTATCAAGCAAAGTCTCTTCTTTCTGCAAGCCTTTTATAATATTTTGTAATAAATTCATTTGGCGAAGTTTATTTGCAAGGTTAGCCTCCAGCGTAGTTATTTTTTGAGAATCGATTTGTTTAGCGATAGAATTAACCGAAAAATTTATAGAGAGTATGGATGCGTCCTTAAGGCCACTAACCTGTATACTGTTTTTATCGATAAGAGGCGAAAGGCCTGTAAGATATATTTCAGATGTACCCTTGGGCAGCGTAACGGCCGATTCTGCTGTTACTTGCGCGCCGCTTAAATAAATTGTAACTTCTTTAATAATGCTTTTTGGTTTTATTTCTCCTGCTATTAACAGGGTAGGGATTAGTAGCAGTACAAGTAGTTTTTTCATAGTAATGGCTTGGTTTGTTAATTTATTGGCTGTAGCCAAATATACCAAACTTTAACACATAACAACATTACTGCATAAAAAAGCCGAACATCGCTGTTCGGCCTTAAAACGCACTATTAAAAAATAGCGCAGTGTATTGTAAAAACTAAGTTTATTTTTTAACCCTGATAGGGATAAGTTTCTTTTGGTTTTTAGTAACTTGAATAGAGCCTAAAGCTAAAAATGCGGCAGCCATAGGGTAAAGAGCAAAAAACACAGCGTGTACAGGTAAATCAAACACAAGCGCCAGTGTAATGTGCAGTAAAGAAATTACAATCAATCCAACTGTTCCGATTGTAAAGAAGGGATTAAATTTTTTCATTTCCTGTTTTTAGGATTAATTATTTATAAAAATACGCATTAATTAAACCATTGGTTGTTAAATACAACCCCTAATTTTAGATTAAATGTAACTTTTAACTTTATTGCAATTTCCGTGCCTGTTTGCTACTAATTCTCAACTCAATTTGCTTTTTACCGTCAACATTCAAATTTAATTCTGAATAAAAACTTTTGTGTTTTTTACTGCCTTATTTACTACATACGTTTGCGCTACCTTTTGCACTGCTAAAATGTAGGCTGCAGTGCGCAATGTTACGTTGTGTTTATCGGCTGTGGCTAAAACTTCAATAAAACTTTGTGTAAGTATTTGCTCTAAACGAGTGTTAACTTGTTCTATATCCCACTTTTCGTTAACCGAGTTTTGTAACCACTCAAAGTATGATACGGTTACACCACCTGCATTAGCAACAATATCTGGCACTACGGTAACATTGTTTTTTCGAAGAATTTCATCGGCATCGCTAGATACCGGGCCGTTGGCGCCCTCTACAATAATGCCTGCTTTTATATAAGGAGCGTTTGCTGCCGTAATAACATCTTCTTTAGCCGCAGGGATAAGTACATCTACATCAAGCAATAACAAACTGTTATGCATTATGGGTGCCGATTTTGGGTAGCCCGCAATACTTTTGTTATTAAGGTTGTAGTACAAAATAAGTTCCGGAATATTTAGCCCGTCTTCATTATAAATGGCAGCATCAATATCGCTCACAGCAGTAATTTTTAATCCGGCTTCATATAAAAATAATGCCGAGTGCAAACCTACATTACCAAAACCCTGTACTGCGACTGTCGTCGAGTTTTGATTGTATGCCAGTTTTTTTAGGGCAAGTAATGTAATAATGCTTACGCCACGGCCGGTAGCTTCGGTACGGCCTAACGATCCGCCGGCGTTTAAATGTTTACCGGTAACTACTGCATGAATTGTTTTACCGTGCAGTAACGAAAACTCATCCATCAACCAGCCCATTTCGTCAGGGCCGGTACCCATATCCGGAGCCGGCACATCTTTATCTGGACCAAAAACATCGACTAAAGCTTTTGTGTAAGCGCGTGTTATGCGTTCCAGTTCGGCTTTGCTGTGTTTTTTAGGGTCGCAAATAATGCCGCCTTTTGCACCGCCAAAGGGTATGCCCGTAACGGCCGATTTCCAGGTCATCCATCCGGCAAGGGCTTTTACTTCTTCAAGATTAACGGCAGTATCGTAACGAATACCACCTTTAGAGGGGCCTAATGCTGTTGAATGTATAATGCGGTAACCCTCAAAGTTTTGCTCCTCACCATTATCTAATGCGATAGAGAAATTTATAAGCACCTGCTTTTCCGGGCGCTGAAGGGTTTGGCGTAATGATGGTTCTAAATTTAAAATGTCGGCAGCAGTATTAAACCTGTCTAACATTGACTGAAAAGGATTTTGTTGTATGATTTGTGTACTCATGATTGATATTATATTCGGGTATTGAAATTGATTGAAATTTTAGTTATAAAAAAAGCCCTTTTACAGCGTTGTAAAAGGGCTTAGGGAGTATTAGATTACTATTACACACACGCACTTTTGCAACACGAAAGCAGTTTCATGCAGCAGGTGGTTGGCATCATCATCAGGATGGTGTTTGGAGTAGTATTCATAATTTATGTTTTAAAATGAGTGTTCATTTTTTGATTAATTGATTTTGATAGGGCAAATGTAGCTAATTTTTCAATTACTCTATAGATTTAATGGAGTATTAAGAAAAATTTAATGTAGAAAAAATATAAAATTTATTATTTGCTTAAAAATCAACTACTTGTTGTTTTTGGTTTTACTGTAGAATCTTTTAAATTGCTGAGCGTTAATAATTGCGCCACTACTTGCGGTGTTGTTAAAGTAAATAAATACTTCTTTTAAATTGTTTTGTGACAGAATATCATTGTATAAAGCCCTTAATTCAGCTTCACTATATTCCGAATAAAATAATTTTGGATTGCCGTGCAGCCTGACATAGCCGGTTGGGGTAGTGGCAACAACTGCAGTAGGCAGCTTAGGATAGTTAACACTGCAAAAGGTTATGTTGTTTTTAGCAAAAGCATCGTAAACGTCCTGTCGCCACCAGCTTTCATTTCTAAATTCGACTACATTTTTAAAATCTGGGTTTAATGACGATGTAATAAGGTTTAGCCGCTCTTCGGTATAACTAAAACTCGGCGGCAGCTGAAATAATATACAGCCCAGTTTCTCCGCTAAACCTTCTTTACAAACAGTGTAGAGTTGTGCAATATCTTCAGCGCAGGCCTCAAACTTTTTTATGTGGGTAATTTGTTTAGGTGCTTTTACGGCATAGGTAAAATCATCGGGTGCTTTATTGTACCAGTTTTGCATAACCCGAAGCGTGGGGAATTTATAAAACGTAGCATTAATTTCGTACGTTTTAAAATGCTCACTATAAAACGTAAACCATTGTTTAGAGGGCATATCTTCCGGATAGAAAACACCTTTCCATAACTTGCTGTAAAAGCTGGAGCAACCTATGTTGATTGTAGGTTTCATGAGTATAGTTCCTGACAGTTAGTACAAAAAAAGCTGCGGCGTTTTTTAACGCCGGTATATTCTTTATACAAGGGCAGGTCGCAACGCTTGCATATTTTTTTACTGTGCGCCAGCCAGTGTTTTTTAAGTTCGTCTTTTTTCTTCCAGCGCAAAAAGTCGAAACTATAATTGCGGGCTTCGGTAATCAGGGCATCTATTTTATCATCGGGTATTTTACCCATTAATGATTGCGGATGTATGTGGACCCTATACAAAACCTCGTTTTTGATGATGTTGCCCACGCCACTAAATATATCCTGTTCCAGCAAAGCATCACAGGCCATTTTGTTAGGTACATCGGCAAGTTTAGCTTTTGCCTTTACAGGATCCCAGTTGTCGTTCATTACATCTCCGGTAAAATCGTAATGACTGTTTACATCGCCTTCCAGCACTTTCATAGCAGCCGTATAAAAGTTAAGTTCGCCACTGTTAAATGTGAGCCCAAGCCGCAGGAGTGAGTCTTTACGCTCGTTAACCCTATACGTGCCAAACAATAAAAAGTGAATGCGGATTGTAAACCCATCAAAACACAATAACAGGTGCTTGCCCCAGGTTTTAATGGCGTTTAGCTTTTGATGCTGTAGCCTGTCCATATCAATTTTAGCGTTGCCTTCAGCAGTAATAACAGTGTGACCGGTAAAAATATCGGCGGCTTCTTTAGCAATAATAAGGCTTGGTCCTTCGGGCATGGTAGCGATGTTTGTTACTTAAAGATACGATGGGAGAGGAGTTTATTTTTAATCTTTACAGAAGATTTAACAGGGGGAAATTGAAAAAGTCATAAAGTCGAAAGTCGTCGGTCTGTCATTTTGAGCGGAGTGCAACGAAGTCGAAAAATCTCAAATAAAAAAAGAGATCCTTACTTCGTCAGGATGAAAAAAAATCGAAGATATGATATATAAAAAAATCCTTCCTGTTACAGGAAGGATTAAGTTTAGATGGATTTGGATTTATATTATAAACCTAAAGCGCTTTTCAGGTTTTTAGCAGCCAGTGCCTGGGCATCTTTAGCTTGCGGAACTACCGTTGCCATACCAAAAAATTCGTGGGTAACACCATCATACAATTTGTACTCTGTATCTACACCGGCATCTTTAAGTTTATCGGCAAGTAGTTTACCTTCAGTTTGAAGTGGGTCGATCTCTGCACCAATAATAAGTGTTTTAGGCAGGCCTTTAAGGTTAGCTTTTACAAGGCTTAAGCGAGGATCGCCAGATTGTGCTTCAGATGCATAATTTTTAATAAACCAACCCATCATAGCTTTGTTGAGTGGTTTCGCCTGAGCATATTTTACATAGCTTTCGCTGTTCATATCGTTATTAGCCACCGGATATACCAATACCTGGTATGCCGGAACCATTATTTTTTTGTCGCGTGCCATAATGCTCACGTTAACAGCAAGGTTACCACCGGCACTTTCGCCAGCAACAGCTACTTTACCAGCATTACCATTAAACGATGCCGCATTTTTAAGTACCCACTGGTACGCATCGAACGCTACAGTATGTGCTGCCGGGAATTTTTTCTCCGGACCTTTAGGGTATTCAACCGATACTACAATAGCACCTGTTTGCTCACAAAGGCCTTGTGCCCCACCGTTGTAAGTATTAATATCGGCAATTACAAAACCGCCACCGTGGTAGTATACAATAACAGGGAACGGCGCTTTGCCTTGTTTAGGCGTGTAAATACGCACATGTGTTGTACCGCCTGTAACCGGAATTTGTTTACCAATAGTATCGCAAAGCGGGTTAGGCATTACAATACCTTTATCTTTCATTACGGCCATAACAGCATCTGTAGGTGTTGGCTGCTGGCGGGCTTCTTTAGCATCCAGCGTTTCGATAGGTTTGCCCCCCAGCGACGCCAGTTTTTCTATAACCACAGCCATTTCTGGTTTAATATCTTTACCCCATTCCGGAGCGGGGCCTGTTGGTTCTAATTTTACATCTTTGTTTTCACTAACAATGCTGTCGTTCATCTCTTTTTCGGGAGTTTCTTCTTTTGCTTTGTTACATGAAAATAGGGCCGACATTGTAAAACAAAGCAGCATTGTTTTTGTTAAGTAGTGCATTTTGACTTTCATAAATTTTAGGTAAATTGGATTTATGCTAAGTTAAAAATTATAGATATAACGAAATGTTAACCAGTTTGCTAAATATTTCGTAAAAGTTTTAAAGTCATAAAGTCATAAAGTTGAAAGTCGGCGGTCTGTCATTTTGAGCGAAGTGCAACGAAGTCGAAAAATCTCGTATAATAGTAATCTTTTTTAAGTCAGGATGACAAAACATACTGGTTGGAGTTGGGGATGTGTTCTAAACAAAAAATCCTTCCCGTTGCCGGAAAAGATTTCTGTATAAAAGTATAAGTTGGTTAGATTACCTTCTTCTTCTTTCTTTAATCTTAGCTTTTTTACCAGTAAGATCGCGGAAGTAAAATATACGTGCTCTTCTAACTTTACCTCTTTGGTTAAGTTCAACTTTTTGTAAAGCAGGCATGTTTAAAGGGAAGATACGCTCTACACCTACAGCACCAGACATTTTACGGATTGTAAAAGTTTGAGTGATACCAGCTCCTCTTTTTTGGATTACAACACCTTTAAAGAACTGAGTTCTTGTTTTTTCACCCTCTTTAATTTCATAATAAACAGTGATGGTGTCTCCTGCTCCAAATACAGGAAAATCTTTTTTTGTAACAAACTCGTCTTGTACGAATTTAATTAAATCAGACATGATTTTTATCTTTAATTGTTTAGATCAGAGCAACATATACACGATTATCGCCAGAGGTTGGTCCGAATGAGGGTGCAAATATAAATATTATTTTTGAGACACAAATAAAAACTTGTGTTATTACGTTGATTTTTAATTTAGTTGGGGTTCAATAATATTTGTTAGCCTCAATCTTCCACAATTATAAGCATTTTGTCTGTATCCAATTTTAGGTGGTTAATTGCATTTTCGTTATCAGAACTGTATTTATAATATAATGTATAATTATTACCATAAATATAGCTATACGATTTATTGTTAAAACCCACTTCATTAAACAGCAAACTATCATTTACTAAAATTTTCCTTGTTTCGTCTACAACGAAAACTATATCAACTTTAATTTTATTATATTTTTCATTATTGGCAGTTACCGTTTCAGGGGGCATTCTAACCATCCAGACATTTCCGTAATTTTCAGTCGAAAAACGGCTAATTTTAATAAGATTTCCATTATCGGGAGAAATTGCAGGTTTGTTATCTAAAAAAAAATCGCAAAATTCTTTTTTATTTATAATATCTAATACCTGCCCAACATTTAATTGGTATTGTTTATCGTAATTAATTTCATTTTTCAAGCTTCCATCTTCATTATACTCCGATTTTAAACCTAAAAACACATAATCATACGAACTGATAATTGTTTTAACATTCCCGGTCGGGAAATATAAAATTTGAGATGTGGTATGATTAGTATAATGTATTGAATGAATGAAATACCAATCTTTTTTGAAATCAAGATCATAGATTAGAAATAATTCACTCACGGTACCATCACTATATTTAACGTTAATTGCTTTTACATCGTTACTATAATGAAAACTAATAATTTTAAATGCGCCTGTTCTTGCTTTAGGGCTAATTTGTTTTATTAGCAATTTAAATTCTTTCGATTTGTTAATGCCGGTAAGCCTGTCACTATACAGGGTATCGCAACAATTATGTACGAAATTATTTTTTTTGGCAATTCGTTCTATTTCGTTGTTAAACCGGCTGCTCGAAAAACTAAGTTTCATTTCCTGCGGGCTGTATAGTGGTACTTTTAAAATAGTATTACATAAGTTTATGTCAAAATAATTTCTGGTCGCAACCTTCGATTGGCCTTTTACACAATTGCAGCCTATGCACGTTAACATTAAAAAAGCAACTACAGTAAATATTTTTTTCATGGCTTTGTGTCTGATTAAATTTTATAGTAGTCTATTAAATCCAGCATTCCGGAAGGGGAATAAATTCCTTTAAAAACATATATCTTTTTACCATTTAATTGCTTTTCTATAACAATATCTTTATGTTTAGTATAAAATTTATTGAGTGTTTTAAAGTTTGCGTAATTGTCAATTATTACATAGGGATCATACCAATCTTCAATTTCTTTGGCCGAAATAATCCCATCATTCCTCCTAAAACGTATTCCGCTTTTAATTAGAATTTTTTCATTATAATGTAATAAACTATCTTTTTTTTGATAGGTAGAAAATCGATAAAAGTTATTATAAACAAAAAGAGAATCCTTGCGAGCTTTTGAAATTTTTATCGCATTTCCATTTATATTATTTTTCTTTAAAAAAATAGTATATTTATTTAACTCGTCATAATTTATATTATCTATTCGTATACTATCATTTTTCCATTTATTATAAATATCTATTACAAATTTTGCGTCTGTGTAAAAATCAAAATTTGGTTTAAAAACAGGCGTACCATCTTTTAAAAAATAGGTTCCATATTTATCTAACGTTTTAAGAATTAAACCATGTATTGCTGCTATATTAGTATCTGATAATAACTTGTTAATAGTTGTATCATTAAATCTTTTAAATGCGCTATTATCAACTTTTTCAATTAAAATTAAATCAGTAAATCTTCCCAGAGTTATTTCAACTAATTTAATATCCTTAAAATTTGTTGTTACATAATCCCTTTCTTTTTCTAAGAGAGATTTTGTTGTATCTCCATTATTAAAAACCGCATCGTTAAAAGATAGCAACAGTTTTGTATTATCTTCTTTATAAAAGTTTTTGTTTAAAGCAACTCTATACGGTTTGTAGAGCTTTAATTTTATTTTTTTAGGCAAGCCGTTTACACCCTGAAATCCCTTTTCATTATACTTTTCATGATAGGCCATTACACTATTATAGTCTTTAGGTATAGTATCAAAATAATAATACTTACCTTTTTTATTGTACTTACCCGTAATAGGAGGTATTTCAAACCCTTCTATAGTTACTTTAGCATCTTTAATATTTTTACCGTTGTAAGCATCTTCAAGATATATTTTTAGTGCAGGCGTAGTACTTTGCGCTATTGCAAAAAAGCTGTTTAAGAGAATGAGAAGGTAAAGTATTGCTTTCATGGTTAAAAATTAGGTATTACTTCTAAATGTAACAAAGTAGATAATAAAGTTTAAGTTAGTAGTCTCCATGTTCAACTATAGTATCTGAAATAATTTCTCCAGTTGTTCCATCTATGCGAATTAACCTGCCCGTAAATATTCCTACAGGTTCGTTAATTACATATATATATCTATCCTCTACAGAATTATAATATCTTTCTACCGACCTTTTGCTATTTCGTTCTGTTACATCAATATTAAATTTAACTTTTAATAAATTTCTAATTTGATCTAAGCTAAAAGCGTAAGGGGCATCATTATCTATCTCTTTATAAACCTTTCCATTAGAATCATAAATTTTTGTGATACCTACTTCAACTTTAGAAAACTTTTGTCCTTCCTCCATGAGTATTCCTGTTTTGTAACTATAGCTTTTTACAATTGTAGTATTGTTTTTAGGAGGATATTTCGACTCAATATATTTACCGTCGCTGCTGTAAACATCTGTTATTGTGTCACTTTTTATAGATTGATAATACCCTTCTCGTTGAAGAGTGCTGTATTTTTTTAAATCAATTTTTTTTATTGGTACTGTTATATTTTCATGCTGGGCTTTGCATGAAAACAGGCACAGCATTACAAAAGCAAAAATTATATGTTTTACATTACTCATGTTAATTATTAAATGAGTTAGTGAAAATATAGGTGTGCTTTATGTCTTTTTTGGTAGCAATGTCTAATATTCCCAATCCTATTGCACCTTTCCCATTTACAGGAAAAACAAAATTTACGGAAGGAATAGCGTTGTCATCACCACGAGGCATCATTAAAACTATTCCCTTAGATCTTGCTGCCAGATCACTGGCTAAATTTGTATAAATAGTTTGAAAAGGTTCTTTAAGCACATTAGATAAAAAATAATTATCAGTAGCCTGAGTAATATATTCAGAGTAATATCGAGAGTTTATATTAAAAAATTCATCAGGATTAAATTTGTCTTTACCAAAATAATCGACTTTTCTATAAGTAATAGCCATTACTACAAATCCTAAATCTCTTAATTGTTTAATTTCATTTGAATTGAATCTGCTAAACTTTTGCCGGCTTTTTTTATTTAAAAAAAATATTCTGTACTTACTTTCCCATCCAAGTATATTGTCACAGCCACGAAATACAGAACCATCTTTGTAATCAACATCTTTTTCATAATACAAATTTCCCCACGAATTTGTACCGTAGCAATTACATACACGATTGATGGTTGTATCTCTTAAAGACAGAGTAATTTCTAATGATAGTTTTGTCAAAGTTTTTTTTATAGTATCATTCGAAAATTCGGCACCATTCATTTTTGTTAATATCGCTATATGATAAGGGTCTTCCTGATATAAATATTTAAAGTTTGGCAGACTAAGACCTAACTCATTACTATCCAGCATTTTTTCAAGCTTTTTTTGATAAGAAGTTTTTATTCTATATTTTCCTTCAATTGAACTTAAAATAGGCTTTTCAAAAGAGTAGTAAACACCTCGTGGGTCATGTAATTGTAGTCGAAGCTCAGCTGGCAAGCCATTTACATCTTTAAATCCTTTCTCGTTATACTTTTCATGATAAGCCATGACAGTATTATATCCGGCAGGAAGTACATCAAAATAATAATATTTACCTTTTTTATCGTATTTACCTATAATTTCAGGTATTTCAAAACCTTCAAGAGTTACTTTAGCATCTTTAATATTTTTACCTGTATAAGCATCTTCAAGATATACTTTTAGTGCAGGGGTAGTGCTTTGCGCTATTGCAAAAAAGCTATTTAAAAAAATGAGAAAGTAAATTGCTGTTTTCATAACTACATCTAAATAAAAATCTATTTAAATGTACGCTTTTTATTGTAAAAGTGTAATACTAAAAACCCTGATACACCAGCGATTACAGATGCTGTAAGTATAGCAAACTTAGCTTCGTTTTGATACTGAACTTTGTTAAATGATAGTAATGCAATAAATATCGACATGGTAAAACCTATACCGCCTAACAAGCCTAAACCTATAACGTGTGTCCAGGTAGTAGCATGCGGCAACTTAGCAATTTTTAGTTTAACCGATAGCCATGACATGGCTACGATACCTATAGGTTTACCTAAAACTAATCCTAACAATATACCCAAACCCATAGTTCCTGTTAAGCCTTGCAGCATTCCGGTTTCAACAGTAATGTTGGTATTGGCTATGGCAAAAATGGGCATAATGATGAAATTTACCGGTCGGGTAAGCAGATGCTCCAGTTTTTCAAGCGGTGACTCAATATCAGTATCGTTAGTAGGCAAAGTTAATGCCGTTAGTACCCCAGCAATAGTAGCATGAATGCCCGAATGATGTATACAATACCACATAACCATACCGGGGATTATATAAAACGCGAGGTTTTTTAAACCCATACGGTTGAATATAATTTGTATTGCAAACAGGGCCGCAGCATATTCCAGATATTCGAAATGGATATTTGTTGAATAAAAAATGGCTATTACCAGTATGGCCATTAAATCATCTACAATAGCTAGAGCCGCTAAAAATATTTTGAGTCCGCCGGGTACTTTGTTGCCCAAAAGGGAGAGGATGCCTAATGCAAAAGCAATATCGGTCGCCATGGGTATTCCCCAGCCATTTGCAGTGGTAGCGTTAGAACTATTAAATGAAGAGTAAATAAGCGCAGGCACAATTACACCTCCAATAGCAGCAAGCACAGGCAATGCCGCTTGCTTAACCGATGATAATTCACCCTCTACAACTTCGCGTTTTATTTCCAAGCCGACTAACAAAAAGAAGATAGCCATGAGCCCATCGTTTATCCATAATAAAATGGGGTAGCGCAGGTTCACGTTACCCGTATTGTAGCCAACTTCAGTGTTTAATATTTCGGTGAAGCCTTCGGCTAAACTGCTGTTCGCAATTAATAATGAAATTGCCACACACAGCAGCAGCACTATACCACCAGCCGATGACGATTTGAAAAAGTGCGTGAATACTTTAGGATTGATAAAATTTACCATATCTACAAAAATACCCTTACTGTGCAAATTAGGCAAGGTAAATTACTTTTAATGTGTGTCTTGTTCAGTAGTTGCTCTGTCCCTAAGCCGTGTTTCGGCAGGGTTGGAAGATGAATTCCATAATACAATTACAAGAATATAGAATAGTAGTATAGCCAGTAGAACCACCATTACAGATGTTATAATTTTATACCGGAAGGTTTTCTGTTTAAAGTAAATAAAAATGAATGTTACTATTATAGCAAGAAATAGTATAAGTGTAAATGCCATGATATGTGGTTGTTTACTATCAAATGTACAGATATTTACAACCTCATTAAACAAAAAAAACGCCCTCATTACTGAGAGCGTTTCCTTCTGATTTGAAAAACTTTAATTTTTATCGATAGCACCAAGTACACGCATCATAAAACTATTTAGCGCTTCCTTTTTTTCCATGCCGCCTTTTATCATTTTGTTTACCTCGAGCGCACCGTACATGTTAGAGATTAATTCTCCCACAACATCAAGTTCCTCATCTTTTAAAGATGGTACTTCGGTAAGTGCCTCCAGCACCTCCAAGGCTTCAATTACGTAGTCCTGGTCGTTATCCTCAATAAATTGAGTTAAGTGCTTAATTACTGGTAACTTCATTTACAAGATCTGTTAAAACTTCAACTTTATTTGTTTGTACCTGGTTAACAAGTACGCCGTCTCTAAAAGTGGCAAATGTAGGCAGGTTATCAACTTTTGCCAATTTACGCGATTCCGGAAAATTCTCGGCATCGGCTAAAACAAAAGTAATACCGTCATTTTCGCTTGCCATTTTTTTAAATTTAGGCTTCATTATGCGGCAGTTGCCACACCATCCTGCTGAGTATTGTACTACAACAACCGGCGCTCCTGCAACGATTTCTGCCAAATTATCTTTTTCTAATTCCTGTAACATGATGGTTTAATTTTATAAGTTAATTAGTTAGAAGCAAGGTATGATGCAACACCGTCACGGTCGGCCGTCATCGCTTCTTTTCCTTCTTCCCAGTTAGCAGGGCAAACTTCTCCTTTAACCTGTACGTGAGTATAAGCATCTACTAAACGCAGGTACTCGTTTACGTTACGGCCAAGAGGCATATCGTTTACACTTTCGTGGAAAATTTTTCCTGTTTCGTCAACAAGGTATGTAGCACGGTACGTAACGTTGCTGCCTTCAAGAATAACCGAATCAGTTTCGTCGTTATAACCAGAAGTTTCAATATCAAGAATACCTAAAATGTTAGATAAGTTTCTTGTAGTATCTGCAAGTATAGGGTAGGTAACGCCTTCAATACCACCTTTATCTTTAGGAGTGTTTAACCATGCAAAGTGAACTTCCTGAGTATCGCATGATGCGCCAATTACAATAGTATTTCTTTTTTCAAATTCGCCTAAAGCAGCCTGAAAAGCATGAAGCTCAGTAGGGCAAACAAAAGTAAAATCTTTAGGATACCAGAACAACAATACTTTTTTGTTGTTATTTACTGCTTCTTCAAAAATGTTAATTTTTAGGTTATCGCCCATTTCAGATATTGCGTCGATTGCAATGTTTGGGAATTTTTTACCAACTAGTGACATATATTTGTGTTTAAAGGGTTTCTCTGATCAAATTTCTACAGTACAAAAGTAAGCCACTTATGCCTACCAATACAATTAGACTAATCAAATTTATCTATTTAAAGATAGAAAAATCCTATTTAATATAAATTAAGAAAATTTTGTGAATTATCCAAATAAGCTAAACTTTTTTGTTTTTCTTATTATATTTGTTAGCTACGCAATAAATAACCTATGGCCCTTAAAGATCTTTTTAGAAAAAAAAATGTACAGGATATACTTAATCAGGTAGAGCAAAATGCCGATGGTCACGATTCGTTAGGCAGGCACCTGGGCGTTAAAGATTTAGCCGCCTTTGGTATTGCCGCCATTATTGGTGCCGGTATATTTAGTACCATAGGTAAGGCCAGTGCCGATGGTGGCCCTGCTGTTATTTTTTTGTTTCTTTTTACTGCCATAGCCTGTGGTTTTGCTGCCTTTGCCTATGCCGAATTTGCCAGTATGGTACCGGTATCGGGTAGTGCATATACGTATAGTTATGTAGCTTTTGGCGAATTGGTTGCATGGATTATTGGTTGGGCGTTAATTATGGAATATGCTATAGGTAATATTACCGTTGCCATATCGTGGAGTGACTACTTTACCGGGCTGCTCGACAGCGGTGGTATACACCTGCCGCAATGGGTACAAATGGATTACCTAACCGCCTCTAACGGCTTTACCGATGCCACTGCTTTAATGCAAGGGGGTAAAACATTCGAAAATCTAGATGCCGGATTACAGGCTGCCTACACCGCATGGACGACATCACCAACTTTAGGTGCCTTTCATTTTGTTGCCGATTTACCCGCACTACTTATCATTATAATTATAACCGCCTTGGTTTACAGGGGCATGAAAGAATCGCGTAATGCCAGTAACCTCATGGTTGTGGTTAAACTATGCATTATATTATTAGTTATAGCTGTAGGTGCATTTTATGTAGATACTGCCAATTGGGACCCGTTTGCGCCCAATGGGGCTGCCGGTGTTTTAAAGGGAGTATCTGCCGTGTTTTTTGCCTATATAGGTTTTGATGCCATATCTACCACTGCCGAAGAATGTAAAAACCCACAACGCGATTTACCCCGCGGTATGATGTGGGCCATTATTATATGTACTGTTTTATATGTTATTATTGCCTTGGTATTAACCGGAATGGTAAGCTATAGCGAGCTTAACGTAGGCGACCCGCTTGCCTTTGTATTCACCAAACTTAACCTTAAGTGGATGAGCGGTATTATAGCCGTTAGTGCTGTAATTGCAATGGCAAGTGTACTGTTGGTTTTCCAGATGGGCCAGCCGCGTATCTGGATGAGTATGAGCCGAGACGGGCTGTTGCCTAAGCGTTTTAGCAAAGTACACCCTAAATTTAAAACACCATCGTACGCTACAATTGTAACCGGTTTTGTGGTAGCTATACCGGCACTATTTTTAAACCTTACCATGGTGACCGATCTTTGTAGTATAGGTACACTCTTTGCCTTTGTACTGGTTTGCGCTGGTGTGTTAGTACTGCAAAATAAACCGAATATTCCGCGTGGGAAATTTAAAACCCCATATGTAAATGCCAAGTATATTATGCCGGTGGCTATTATTATTGGGCTTATACTATCCTACACCTATAATAAAGATGAGGTTATAAGTTTTATAACCAACAAGCAGGTGGTTAACAGCCCAGCTACCATTGTAACATCGCTTAGTAAACAACAAACTACCGATGTTTACAACTCGCTTTTAGCGCGCGACGTTGCAACCGGAAGCCAGGATTTAGAGCACATACTAAGCAGTTACGAAAGTAACCCTGAACAATATGAGCGCTTAGTTTCTGAATTGCCTATTGATAACAGCCTTAAATACGAAAGTGGCTTTAGCCTGTTGAAGCACAAAATACCCATGTATATTTTCCTGATATCGCTTGTTGCATTGGCAATATGGTCGTTCAGGCAAAACCTATCGCTTATTCCGTTATTGGGACTTATTTGCTGCCTTTACATGATGGCACAATTAAGTGTATGGAACTGGATTTACTTTTTTGTGTGGTTACTTATTGGCTTAATCATTTACTTTGGCTTTAGCCGAAAAAACAGTAAGCTGAATTTTGTAAAAAACACTTAATCATGGAATTCATTTACAGGTTCTCGGTATTTTTTTTATTTGTAGTAATGCAAATTCATGCTCAGGAATCTGTAACTGTTCTTGATTCCGTTAGGATACTTAGTTATGAAAAAACGACTAACAGAAAAACCATAACCATTAAAGATGAAGTTATGGCAGATAGTGATGTTATAACAGTAAAATCATCATTTACTAAAGCAGGTAGTAATGAGATGTGGGGCGATTGTAATACATCTAATTTTATTAACAGCACCATTAAGTTCAGGAAAACAGAATTTTCGCAGGATACCATCAAGGTATACAGCTTAGACAAAAATAGTAGGGGTATATTGAGGCCTCTTACGTATGTACCCAGCGAATTTTACGGAACCGGGCACCAGGTATATCATATAATTAATTACAATACACACTATTATATTCTAGATACAGGGCCTTTTGGTTGCCAGGGTTCGGGTTGCGGCAGCAACTATTATCTTGTTTTTACTGTTACAGGTAAAAATGCTAATTTGTATGCTATAGAGCATTTGTACAGTCAGCCAATAGCTTTTAACGATAATTTATTTACTATTATAAACGGCAAGCTTACTGTTTACCTTTTTGAAGAAGATACACAGGAGTGTGGCTTTGCAGCCCGATATGCCATAAGCAAAACCGGATTGATAAAAATATCTGACAAGCAAAAGCTTTGCTGGGAATAATTTTATTTATCGAATTATTTACTTTACAAAAACGTACCTGCTACTAACCAGTTTTTAAGGTTATCCATCCATTTATCAGCAGTGGTAGGGTTGTTCATGCCAAAACCGTGGCCACCATGCGGATAAATAAGCATTTCGCTGTAAACTTTATTTTTGAGTAAAGCATCATAATATACAATAGCGTTTTGTACAGGCACCACATCATCATCAGACGCGTGCACAATAAATGCGACAGGTGTTTCGGCATTAACCTGTAATTCATTACTATAAAGGTCGACACTTTTCTGCGAAGCATTTTTACCAATCAGGTTTTCACGGCTGCCCATGTGGGTAAGCGCTTCGCTAAAACTAATAACAGGATAGATCAGCACCGAAAAATCAGGACGAAGCGACGTCTTTTTCGGATTATCTATAACTTCATTTTTATAATGTGTTGAAGCCGTCGCCGCCAAATGCCCCCCTGCAGAAAAGCCCATAATGCCTATTTTCGCCGGGTCGATATTCCATTTTGTGGCATTTTCGCGCACCATTTGTATAGCACGTTGCGCATCCTGTAAAGGCGCGATCGATTTATCTTTCATAATAGTATCATTCGGTAAACGGTACTTTAAAACAAAGGCGGTAATTCCCATTTTGTTAAGGGCCTCAGCTACATCTTTACCTTCATGGCCGGCAGCCAGCATGCCATAACCGCCACCCGGACAGATTATTATAGCGCTTTTTAATACGCTTGATTGTGCGGGTTTGTAATAGGTTAGGGTAGGAACAGATACATTGTTTATAAAATTACGCTGCTTATCGTATGTTTTTTCTTTATTAACCGATGGTTTGCTGTTAGGTATGGTTTTGTATAAAGCGAGAGCCTCTTGAGCATTCATGTTTAACACGGTAAGTAATAATAAGGATATAAGGACTTTCATATTTGATTATAAGTTGTTGCACTACAAAAATAGCTTTTCTAATGTGATGTTTGTTAATAATGTTGTTGTGTAATTTAACTCTTTTTAACATTTCACCTCACAATAGTAGCCTTTCACCTCATATTTTATCGTAAAGTGTTAATTTAAAATACATTCGTGTTTTAAACTTCCCCATTATGCAGTTCAGTCGTTGTATTTTACTATTCGTTAGCTTATTTACCATCTCGTTTGCACAGGCGCAATTGTGTACGGGTAGTTTGGGCGACCCTGTGGTAAAAATCGACTTCGGTTCGGGCACTGCAACGCATGGTGCTGCACTGGGTACGGGCGTTACCAGCTATACCTACACCAGCGCTGATTTTCCTAACGACGGTAGCTATACTGTAGAGAGTCGCACTAACACTGCCGGAACTTGGTGGACAACTACCGATCATACCGGTGGCGGCTACATGATGGTAGTTAACGCAAGCCTTTCTATAACTGATTATTTCTATAAAAAAACAGTAACAGGTCTTTGTCCTGATACTACTTACGAATTTGCTGCCTGGATAATGAACCTGCTAAAGGGCACCGATAGGAGTACACCAAACATCACTTTTACAATAGAATCTGAAAGCGGTACGATACTCGCAACCTATAATACCGGCGACATTGCGTTATCTGGCAGTGCGGTGTGGAAACAATACGGTTTCTTTTTTGATACTCCACAAGGTCTTGATACGGTTGTGATTAGAATGCGAAACAATAAAATAGGGGCAGCTCCCGGTAATGATATAGCGTTAGATGATATTACCTTTAGAGCCTGCGGACCCGAAGTGGTTTCGGCAGTATCAAACAACACCAGTACCAGCATTACGGTTTGCGAAAACCAGGTGCCGCAATATACTTTTACAGGTGGTGCTACTACTAGTGTGTACACAACACCTGCCTACCAGTGGCAAACCAGTACCGATAATGGCACAACTTGGACAGATATTGCAGGCGCAACAGCTACAACAACCACTGTACAACCACCACAAACGGCGGGCGTTTATATGTACAGACTAAGTACTGCCGAAAGTGCTAATATAGCATCGTTAGGGTGTAGGGTAGCCTCCAATGTGATTACTATAACTGTAAAAGCAGGTTTAGCGGCTCCCACTGTAACTGTATCGCCTACAGATTGCAGTAATCCTAGCGGAACCATTACAATTACTGCTCCCCTCGGTTATACCTATAGCATTAACGGAACCGATTATCAATCTTCAACTATATTTACAGGGCTTTCTCAAAAAGAATATAGCGTTACGGCTAAAGATGCAGCGTCTGATTGTCCCTCGGCGATAACTAAAGTTAATGTTACGGTAGGGGCAGGTATACCCAATGCTCCAGTGGTGAATGCTATAGGCCCTGCTACCTGCGCCGATACTAACGGAACTATTACCGTTACCGATGTTGCCGCAGGCTATAGTTATGATAATGGAGTAACCTGGGTTACAACTAATACAGCCGCAAAACCAGCCGGCGATTATCAGGTTAAAGTAAAAAATGCATCAGGTTGCGAGTCAGATGCTACTACGGTAACGGTTCCCGCCGCAACGGGATTCCCACCGGCACCTACGGTTACAACCGTCCAGCCCGATTGTACAACACCTACCGGAACTATTACTGTAACAGTTAATAACGCATTAGATACCTATAGTTTTGATGGCGGAGCAACGTGGGGTACAACAAATTGGGTAGTAAAAAGTGCAAACACATATACAGTGCTTACCAAAAATACATTAGGCTGTGTTTCTCCGGCCACAACTGTAGTATTATCTCCATATGTTAATAATGAACCGTTACCAGTGGCAGATGCTGCACAAACGTTTTGTCTTTACAGCAATGCACTTGTTAGCGATATTACTATTACAGGTACTAACATAAAATGGTACGATGCTGCCACAGCGGGTAATTTATTACCTGCTTCAACCGCACTACAAGACGGAAAAACCTACTATGCCACCCAAACCGTAACGGTGTGCGAGAGTAATAGGGTTGCAGTAACCGTAACTGTTTTAGATGTTGCTGCCCCAACGGGCGATGCTGCCCAGCAGTTTTGCACCACGCAAATACCTACCGTCGCGTTGCTTGAGGCTACGGGCACAGCCATACAATGGTATGATGTCGCTACTGGCGGAAATTTATTGGCAGCTACAACAGCTTTAACTAATGGTACGACCTATTATGCTACCCAAACTATAAGTGGCTGCGATAGCCAGACAAGATTCTCGGTGACGGTTACTATAATTTCGCCAAGCATACCGGTTAGCAATGTGGCGACTTATGTATGTGATGAATTAAATGATGGTACAGAAGCAGCCGATCTTACTACTTATACATCGGGCATTACAGTTGATGCAGATGTTACATTCAGTTTTTACAAAACGCAAGCGGGTGCTGATAGTGCTGATGCAGCTCAATTAATAACAGATCCTTCGGCGTATGCCTTGGCTTTAGGCGACAACATAATTTACGTTCGGGCAGATTCATCTGATAAATGTTACCAGGTGGTGCAAATAGCATTAACGCTAACGCCGGTGCCGGTTATAAATATTGCCGACACACTTGCTTTGTGTGAAAACAAGACATTGGTAATAAACGCGGGGCAGGTGTATGATAGTTATCTGTGGTCTACCCAGGCCACAACCCCGCGTATTATTGTATCTGAACCCGGCGATTATTCGCTTACGGTTACCAAAAAACACGGCGATGTAGTATGTACTACTGTAAAAAATTTCACTGTAATATTGTCTAACGTTGCTACCATTAGCACAATTGAAATCAGCGACTGGACAGTAAGCAACAATACTATTGCCATTTATCTTGCCGAAGAAAGCCTGGGCGATTATGAATATAGTATTGATGGTACTAATTTTCAGGACAGCAACATTTTTACCGATCTTGATACCGGAGCTTACACCGTGTATGTTCGCGATAAATACGGCTGCGGCAGTACTAATCAGGAAGTATACATACTTAATTATCCTAAGTTTTTTACCCCTAACGGAGACGGTAGCCATGACAACTGGCACGTGCAGTTTGCAGCCTACGAACCCGGACTTCAAACCGAAATATTCGACCGTTATGGGCAGTTAATTAGTGTGTTGGGCTATCAACAGGCTTGGGATGGTAATTTTAATGGACATCCTCTCCCCTCAACCGATTATTGGTTTGTGGTTAAACGTGCTAATGGCAAGCAGTACAAAGGGCATTTTAGTATGGTGAGATAGTCATCAAGTCTAAAGTCATCAGGTCTTAAAGTCGAAGGTCATAAGGTCATCAAGTCTTAGTCGCAACATCCGACGTCCGACGTCCGCCAACCATCAACTAACAACCAAAAATTAGTCTTCAATAATTTTTCTGCGGTGCAGCTCGCCCCAGTCTTTTAGCTCGTGTATTAGCTTGCCTAAAGTTTGGCTGTGGGCAGTACGGGCATACTCTACCGTTGGTGGAAAGGTATCACGCACCGTTCGGGTAATTAGTTTGTTGATTTCAAGGTCTTTTAATTCCTTGCTCAGCATTTTATCGGTAATACCGCCTACCTCTTTAGATATTTCCATAAAACGCTTAGAGCCACTCATAAGCGAAACTAATATAGGTAATTTCCATTTGCCGCTAAGCACCTCAAGGGCATCTTTAATGGGCATAATTACCGCTTTGTTACATTTAATAGGGGTTGTAAGGCTAACATTGCACATATCTATATCAAAAACATCTGTTGTCATAAAAGTAAATTTTGTAATACTATACTAAAGGGTATCGCTATCGTTTAGGGTAGTACTATATTTTGGGTAGCAAATATAATTAAGTTTGTAACGCTAATAAAGCAATAATTTAATTATTTACCCTTATGATTTTAGTTACAGGAGCTACAGGCCATTTAGGTGCCGCTACCGTTGATTTTTTATTGAAAACAATTCCCGCATCGCAAATTGCAATTTTAGCAAGGGACGAAAGTAAAGCTGCGGCTTTAAAAGCAAAAGGTGTTGAAGTTAGAATAGGCGATTATAAAAAATACGAATCTTTAGTAGCTGCATGTAAAGGTGCTGATAAAGTTTTACTAATATCATCGGCTGATTTAGATGACCGCTTTAAACAACACAAAAATGCTATTGACGCTGCTAAAGAGGCTGGCGTAAAACACCTTATATATACCAGTTCGGATATTAAAGATATCACGAATTCATCTACAGGAGACATTGCAGATGTACATAATCGCACCTCTCAATATTTAAAAGAGTCAGGGCTTACGTATACTTTGCTTAACAATAACCTATATGCTGATGTGATTCCGACTTTAATAGGCGAAAAAGTATTAGAAATGGGCGTATATTTCCCTGGTGGAGAAGGTAAAGTACCGTTTGCAACCCGTAACGATATGGCTGAAGCTGCTGCCCATGTGTTATTTAATGAAGGACATGAAAATAAAGAGTATGTAATATCGGGCGATGTGGCTTATTCGTTTGGAGATATCGCCAAACTACTTTCTGAAATATCTGGGAAAGAAATTACATATACCAGTCCATCTTCTGACGAATTTAAACAGGCACTTACTGCTGCCGGCGTTCCGGAATTTTATGTAGGCATGCTTGCCGATTTTGCACAGGCCATTAAAGATACTGAGTTTGATACCCAAAACAGCGATTTAGAAAAACTTATTGGCAGAAAGCCAACACCACTTAAAGAGTATTTGCGAGGAGTTTACAACGCGCAATAGTTTTGTTTTATCTTCACGAAAATCCCGGTGCTTTTATTACTGCCGGGATTTTTAATTTTGTCTAAAGTCTATTTTCTTATACAATTTGTATTTAGGGCTTTCCTGCAATTGCGATGAATATATTCCGCTTTTTCCTGAGAAAAAATAAGCTACGAAACATGCCACGCCAATATACAGGCCGCATTGCCAGCCAAATAATTCCATACCCATAATGGTGCAGGCAATAGGCGTATTTGTCGCACCCGAAAATACCGCTACAAAACCCATCCCAGCCAACAGTGCCATAGGCAGCGGAATGAATAAACATAGCACATTGCCTAATGTAGCGCCTACGAAAAACAGGGGAGTAACCTCGCCACCTTTAAAACCCGCACCAAGTGTAAAAGTAGTAAGCAATAGTTTTAGGATAAAGGCGTACTGCGGCTGTGCGATAGTAAAGGAGTCGACTATGGTGGGTACGCCTAAACCAATATATTTTGTAGTACCTAACGCCCAAACGGCAAGCGCAATAATTACCCCGCCGATAACTGGTCGAAGCGGCGGATAACTAATCGTGTTTTTAAAAATATCTGTAAAAAAATGTACTGATTTAGAGAACAGCCATGCCGCGAACCCAAATAAGATTCCGCAGAAAATGGTATATAAAAAGCTATCTACTTGCATTGCAGGAATTATAGGGATGGAATAATGCGTATGGGCAACGTTCCAAAAATGACAGGTATAGTCGGCAATATAAGCAACAAGCAAGCTGGGGATTAGGGCGGTGTAACGGGTTCGGCCTAAAAGTACCATGACTTCTAACGCAAAAATTGCTCCGGCTAAAGGCGTACCAAACACCGATGCAAACCCCGCGCTGATTCCCATTATTATAATTACTTTACGGGCCTCACTATTAAGTTTAAAGAGGGAGGTAAACTGATCGGCAATGGCACCACCCATTTGTACGGCAGTACCTTCACGCCCGGCAGAACCTCCAAAAAGATGCGTAACCAATGTACCAAACAGTACCAGTGGTGCCATTTTTAAAGGGATAACCTGTTTAGGGTTATGAAATTCCTCAAGTAATAAGTTGTTGCCTTTTACTACACTGTTGCCGAAGTAATGGTAGGTTAGGCCAATTATAAGTCCGCCCAGAGGTAATAGCGCAATAATCCATACATGGCTTTCACGATAATTGGTAACCCAGTTTAATGCAATTAACAAAAATGCAGAAGCCGAACCCACCAACACACCTATTAAAAGTATTATGAGCAGCCACTTAGCTGATTCAGTTATAAATGATAGCGGATTGGCAACACTTGTTTTGTAGTTCATTTTTATTTTTGACTTGAATTAATACATCTATATTGGCATAAGCCATTGATAGACGTCATTAGCTGCGGGCAGCGGTTCAAGGCAGACATCATTGCCGTTTGTAATGCTAAAATAGTGATTTTATTGCTTGAAAAGTGTTAGGCATCAAAACTTTTCAAACACGCCTAATCCAAACAAGGCGAAATCATATTTAACCGGGTCATTGGAATCCATAAGACGCAGTTGGGTGTCAAGTTCCGCTAGAGCCTTGGCATCATTTTGTTTTCGGGTAAGTATGCCGAGCTTTCGGGCTACGTTGCCGCTGTGCACATCGAGCGGACACGATAGGGCAGAAGCAGGAATGTTTTTCCACAAACCAAGGTCTACGCCGGCATTATCATCACGAATCATCCATCTCAAGTACATATTAATACGTTTTGCCGCCGATCCTGCCAGCGGGTCGCTAACGTGTTTTTGGGTGCGGTTTTGATGATCGATTTCAAAAAATATTTTTTTAAACTGGTTAATGGCTGGTTGCAGGGTATTGTTACTTTGATGTTTTGCAAACACACCTTCAAGCCCACCGTGGTTTTGGTAAATATTACGCAACGCTTTTATAAATGTGGCAAAGTCGAGTCCGTTAAAAGTGCGGTGCACAAAACTTTCAAGTGGTTCTAAATGATGGTCGGCATGCGTCATTACAAAATCGTACGGGCTGCTGCCCATAAGAGCCACCATTTTTTTAGCGTTATTGATTATAATTTTACGGTTACCCCAGGCAATAGTGGCAGCCAGGAAACCCGCAATTTCAGCATCTTCCTTTAAGGTAAAAAGGTGCGGAATTTGCACTGGGTCACTTTCAATAAAATCAGGGTTATTGTACAGTATAACTTTCTCGTCGAGAAACGCTTTTAATTCAGTAATATCCATAGTCGCTTGCATGGTGCAAAGATACAAAAATGCGGCAAACTACTTCGTATCTGCTTTTGCAGCATAAAAACCATCTGCTAAAGTTTTACCCCTCATTTGCGGAATAATACCATATTTAATTTTAAAACCTTCAATTTGTTTTTCACTGCCACAAGGTAATGCACCATCGCCGGTTGCCCAGTAAAATTCAATATTTGTGGGAGTATTATAAATAAGGTTACCGGTTTTTATGGTAGTAAATGGCGTATCTAATTTCGAATTTTTATAAGGAACTACAAAATTGTTAAATGAGAACGTACTGGTTGTCATTACAAACTTATTCTGGGTAAAGTTGTTGAGGCTTATGGGCACAAATAATACAAAGCCTGTTAATAATGTAAAGACGAATAGTATGGGCAGAATCTGTTTTTTGTTTGAAACTATTACAGCAAAAATCACGAAACTGAACAGCAATAAAAAATTCATAAAAAAGCGGTATTGTGGCGATGATGCAAATAACAGCAGCATTTGTGTACACATTACAGCATACAGCATCCAGATGGCTTTTTTATTGAGATACTTATAAATGAAAAACGGAGTTACAAAAATTAAAGCAACACTAATTTTATTGAACAACCCGTGCAGTTTGGGCATGGCTAACCAATGCATAAACAGTTGCGAAACTGACATTGCATTGTACTGTTGCGGCGTTACAAAAAAGCCGTAATATTTAGTGGTTTCATAATAATATTGCGCCACTGTTTTAGGTATGCTGTAATCTAAATCAAACCCAAAACTCACTATCGGGAATAATGGGTAACCGCTTACAATGGTGTTTTTTATACAGAATAACAAAGCTATAATTACCGATAGACAGACAAGCGGCAATAATTTTGTGAGTAACTTTTTAAAGTTAAAGGCTAATAGCAGTATCGGGATTAGCAGTAACGCTACTGAGGTAGTTTTTATATAGAGGCAAAAAATTACGAGTATAGATATCAGGGTAAATATCTCGGAATCCATGTTTTTATATCGGTCTAAAAAGTAGAAAAATATAAAGAATGAGAATATATAAATAGGCACATCGGGCGATGGCGCGCTTATAAACTGAAACAAAAATATATTAGCTAGGGGCAGTAATCCTACCATCAAATAGATTTTGTTTCCGTTAGTAAAATAGTCGTTCAGCTTAATAATAGCGAACAGGTTGCCTAATAGCAGACAGAATCCGCTAATGTCATTAAAATTTTTATACAGAAACGAATAGTTCAAAGCACTTTGCGTAATGTGCCATGCGCTGGTTTGTGCTAAAAAAGGGTGCAGGTTACCCAGTCCTTTTACTAAGCCATATTCGTTAAGCCATTTAATGGTTTGCAGGTAATACGATTCGTTGTCTATAACATAGGGTATTGCTGCGCATTGTGCTATAATAAATACCGTAATTAGGCTTAAAAGTACTTTTAGGCTATTAGGTAAAAGTTGCAGTTTTTGCAGAAGGTTTTTGTAAACATTTGCAACAGCATCTTTATGTTTGAAAATAACAATGATGTTTAGTAGCAAAATGACCGACTGAAACTCCCAATTTATCCTGCCAAAAATAGCCCAGATGCTGGCAACTATTGTTACGGCAAATAATCCAAAGGTAGAAAGCACCGCAAAATTAGTAATCCTGGTTTTTACCAGTACGTTAAACAGCAGCCCAAAATTAATGGTAGTAAATAAAATGTAGATAAAACTTATAACTACCAGTACCATAGCATATAGTATTAAATTACCATTTAATATTACCGTCGCTCATAACCAGTTTACGGTCGGCCATGTTTGCAAGCTCTTCGTTGTGAGTAACAATAACAAAGGTTTGCCCCATTTCGTCGCGCAGTTTAAAAAACAGGTTGTGCAGGTTTTCGGCAGAGGCCGTATCCAGGTTACCCGATGGTTCATCGGCAAAAATTACGGCAGGCTTGTTAATTAACGATCGTGCTACGGCCACACGCTGTTGCTCGCCACCGCTTAATGTGCCCGGCTTGTGTTTAATACGGTGCGAAAGGCCAAGGTAATCTAATAATCTTTTAGCTTCGGCTTCCGTTTCGGCTTTAGACTTTTTACCAATGTAAGCAGGGATGCAAACATTTTCTAGAGCTGTAAACTCGGGCATTAATTGGTGAAACTGAAAAATAAAGCCCAGTTGCTCGTTACGAAATTTAGAGAGTGCCTTATCCTTCATATGTAAAACATCCTGTCCGTTTATGGTAAGCGATGATCCTTCTTTAGCATCGGGAGTATCAAGCGTGCCCAGTATTTGCAGCAGTGTGGTTTTACCCGCGCCCGATGCGCCAACGATCGATACAATTTCACCTTTTTCTATAAGCAGGTCAACACCTTTTAAAACATGCAGGCTGTCGTAATATTTATGAATATTTTTGGCTTCTATCATTCGTGCGGTTTTAAGCAAAGAAACAAACATTTTAAAACATAATAAATCTTTTTTGGCACAATATTTCGTATATATAGTTGTAAAGTTACGTTAACAACATTTAAGCACTACTAACAATCAATTAATTTTGGAGGGATAATAAATATGAAAAAATTAGCAATGCTGGTACTTGCCGTAATATCGGCTTCGTGCCAGGGTAAAAGCGTAGATGAATCGTTTGAGGCTGAAAGCCTGAATAAAATTTCACAACAAGTTAAAAAAGGAGATTTGAATATGGATACTACAAAAACAGAAACCGCCATTTTTGCAGGTGGTTGCTTTTGGTGCACCGAAGCATTTTTTACCGATTTAAAAGGTGTTAGCAAAGTAACATCGGGTTACATAGGCGGCACAAAAGCCGACCCAACTTATAGAGAAGTTTCTAGCGGAACTACAGGCCATGCCGAAGCAATACAAATTACTTATAACCCGGCTGAGGTGGCATATGAGGATTTGCTGGAAATATTTTTCTCCACACATGATGCCACTACATTAAACCGCCAGGGTAACGATGTAGGCACGCAATACCGTAGCGAGATATTTTATACTACTGAAGCGCAAAAAGCATCGGCAGAAAATTTTATTAAACTGCTTACCGACCAGAAAATTTATGGCGATAAAAAAATAGTAACCAAAATATCTGCGGCTACCACATTTTACCCGGCTGAAGACTACCACCAGGATTACTATGCGCAAAATTCAAATCAGCCGTATTGCCAAATGGTTATTGCACCTAAGCTTGATAAGCTTAGAAAAAACTATAAATCGAAACTGAAAACGAAACAGTAATTTGCTGGTTCTTGTTAAATACAAAATCGCCCTGGAGTTTATCCAGGGCGATTTTTTTTGTTTATTATATCCTCACCCCAGCCCTCTCCAAAGGAGAGGGAGCAGCTACGCTTGAATATTTTGATTGCGTTTCAAAAAGTTATTTTTGAAACAAATTTTCAAATTGTACCCGTTGTCGGCTCCCCTCTCCTTTGGAGAGGGGTTGGGGGTGAGGACTAAGTGAAGCGGAATTGAGAAATCTCTTTAAATAAAAAATCAAAAATTCCCCAAACAAACTGTAAAACAAACTTTAACCCATAAACTGAAACAAAAAGTTTACTTTTGCAAAAAATATCCCAGCGTGAATTATCTTTCAGTAGAAAATATATCTAAGTCGTTTGGAGAGCGTACGCTTTTCGAAAATATTTCTTTCGGTATCAACAAAGACCAAAAAATTGCTTTTGTGGCAAAAAATGGCAGTGGAAAAACCAGTATCCTTAAAATTATTAATGGCGAGGATACTCCCGATACCGGCCAAATAGTATTGCGTAAAGAAATCAAAATGGCATTCCTGTCTCAGGAGCCAACGCTTGATCCTGAACTTACTATCGAAGAGAGTATTTTTGCATCGGGCAACGAGATACTTAAAGTTATTGAACGCTATGAAAAAGCACTGGAAAATCCGGAAGATGAAGAAGCCTATCAAAAAGCTTTTGATGGTATGGATTTGCACAATGCCTGGGATTTTGAAACGCAGTACAAGCAAATTTTAACTAAACTTAAAATGGAAGACCTAAAGCTAAAGGTGAAAAACCTTAGCGGTGGGCAAAAAAAGCGTTTGGCATTGGCAATAATTCTTATTAGCAAACCTGATTTGCTAATTCTGGATGAGCCTACCAACCACCTTGACCTTGAAATGATTGAGTGGCTGGAAAACTATTTTGCTAAAGAAAACATGACGCTGTTTATGGTTACGCACGATAGGTTTTTCCTAGAGCGTGTTTGTAACGAAATTATAGAGCTAGATAACGGTAAACTATACCAATATAAAGGTAACTACTCGTACTACCTTACTAAAAAAGAAGAGCGTATTGCTGCCGAAAATGCCAGTATAGACAAGGCACAGAACCTTCTTGTAAAAGAACTTGCCTGGATGCGCCGCCAGCCTAAAGCGCGTACTACCAAAAGTAAATCACGCCAGGACGATTTTTATGTAATTCAGGAGAAGGCAGCCAGCCGTCGCCTGGAGCATAAAGTTGAACTTGAGATTAACATGGAGCGTATGGGCAGCAAGGTGGTAGAGCTGCATAACATTAGCAAAACCTTTGGAGATAAAATAATACTCGATAACTTTAGCTTTAACTTTAAAAAAGGTGAGCGTATTGGTATTATTGGTAAAAACGGTACAGGTAAATCAACGTTTTTGAACATGATGACCGAGACCATTCCGGTTGATAGCGGCAGGGTGGTAATAGGCGAAACAATAAAAATAGGCTACTATACCCAAAGCGGTATTAATCCTAAAGAAGGCCAAAAGGTTATTGATGTTATTAAAGAATATGGCGAGTTTATTCCGCTAAGTAAGGGGAGGACAATATCTGCAGCGCAATTACTTGAACGCTTTTTATTCGACCGTAAAAAACAATACGATTTTGTAGACCGCCTAAGTGGTGGAGAATTAAAACGTTTGTATTTGTGTACGGTGCTTATCCAGAATCCTAACTTTTTAATTCTCGATGAGCCTACTAACGACCTTGATATTGTAACGCTAAACGTGCTTGAAAGCTTTTTGCTAGATTATCCTGGATGTTTGCTTGTGGTAAGCCACGACCGTTACTTTATGGATAAAATTGTAGACCATCTTTTTGTATTCAGGGGTCAGGGTATTGTGGAAGATTTTCCGGGTAACTATAGCGACTTCCGTACTTATGAAGATAGTGCTGAGCCTGCTAAGCAAGAACTGAAAGCGGTAGGTGATAATAAAAAAGCTGATTGGAAACAAAATAACGTTAAGCCCGGACTTACTTTTAACGAACAAAAAGAGTTTACCAAGGTTGAAAAAGATATTAAAGAACTGGAGCGCGAAAAAGAGGTAATTGAAAAACAATTTGCTGACGGATCGATTCCGGATAGCGATATTGCCCGTAAAGCAACCGACCTTGAAAAGATTCTTAAAAAACTTGACGAGCAAACCGAACGCTGGTTTGAGTTAAGTGCTAAATTAGAGTAATAAATAACAGTTTTCAGTCGCAGTCACGGTAGGCAGTTGCCAGTAGTGGAGCGACTGAAAACTGTGACTGAAAGCTGTGACTATGTTTAAAGCTGCCTATATAAAATTTCTTTGGAACTCGGTTAACGCACACGGGGTGCATTCGCCTTTTGTGTATAGTTTGGTTGCAAACGGTTTTTATGCTAAACAGTTAGATATAGAGGTTGATAAAAATGCTGCTGCTTCGGGATTGAATAAGGCAGCATTAACTACACTGTTTAAAACAATTCGATATTTTAAATCGTACAAGCTTTTAGTTTTAGGCGAAGATACTACACCTGTAACCGAAACCATACGTGCCGTTGCAGAAGATGTAAGCGCTAAAATTTGGTTCTATTCAACCGTTGTACCTGTTCCCGGCGGAGTAGATCTGGCTTATTTAGTAGGCGATAATACTACGTCTTTATTAGCGGCATTGGAAGAGTTGTTACCAAACATCAACAACAACAGTGTTTGTGTTATTGCTAACATTCATAATACTCCGGAAATGGAAGCAGCCTGGGAAGCCATAAAAAAAGACCCAAATGTTACCGTCACTATCGACACGTATCATTTAGGCCTTGTGTTTTTTAGGCGTGAACAAACAAAACAGCATTTTGTTATTCGGCCTTATAAATCATTAATTACAGATGCATTATTGGGCATCCGTAACTTATGGGGATTAATAGGTTAATTACTGCGCAATGCTTTCATTAACTCGGCTTTCGTCATTTTAGAGCGGCCTTCAATCCCAACTTTCTTAGCTTCATCATACAATTGCTGCTTGGTTTGGTCTTCATAAGCCTTCGCTTTGCCGCCCCTGTGTTCTGCACCTTTGCTGTTAGCTATACGTGCACTTTTTTCTTTACTATAACCTTTGTCTCTAAGGGCCTCATACTGGTCTTTATCCTTAACCTGCGGGCCTGGTGATTTACGTCCTGGCATGATAGTTTAATTTAAAAGTTTATATACACAAAGTTACCAAGGTTATAAAATGCATCGCGTTAACCATTGGTTAAAAGAGTTTTAAAATCGAGCCAAAAAAAGAGGGACGATATACCGGCAGTATATCGTCCCCTTTAAAGTAAGTTGGATGCTTACATTAAATATTATTTAGTTCGCAGCATCTTTAGCGGCTTTGTTCTCGTCGCTTTTAGCAGTCATACGTTCCCATTTAAATTTAGGAGCGAATTCTAATTTAAGAGCAGCAATTTTTCTGTTGTCCGGTCCTGTTAGGCCTTCTTTTTCAACAGTATTTTTTCTGTTATCAAGTGCTTCGTACCAAGCTTTTACTTTATCAAAATCCTGTCTTGAGTAAGATTCGTGGTTAGCGTTAAAAGTATCAACAAATTTTTGGTATACACTAACAATATTGTCTTTGTTAACCCATGCAAATTTCATGTCGTTACCAACTACATTACCAGGTCCAAAATAAAGGTCAACCATCGATCCACCTGTTGCAGGCTTAGGAGCGGCAGCAGCAGCTTCAGCTTCTTGTTTTGCTTTAGCATCAGCTTCAGCTGTAGTTTTTACACCTTCATATTTAGATTTTCCTTCGTTTATGCGTTCTTGTGCTTTAGCATCGTTTTCAAGTGTTGCAAGTGCAGCATCAGCCTCAGCAACTCTTGCCTGGTAGCCCGCTTCAATAGCAGCCCAGTTAGCAGCTCTTTCGGCAGCATCAAGGTTGTTTACAGAATCTACGTATACTACGTAATGATCTACATGCTTTTCAGCAGTTTGTTTTGCTTCATCTTTGCAAGATGCAAAGCTTGCTGCTATTACTGCAGCGCCTAGTACTAATTTGTAATTTTTCATGATCGGTTTATTTTATGTTACTTTAGAGAACCAAAATTAGTGTATAAATCAGCATGTTTCAAAATTGTAGTCTTTTTATTAAGAATACTTTAGTAAAGTTGTGAGTATTTTATGAATTTTAATATTTTGTTAACTGTTTTAATTCTCGTTACCACATTTATATTTTTTTTAATATATAATAAGTAAGTGTTTTGTATTTTTACTATATAACCTTTAAATGAAGTAGTTATGCAATATCGTAAAGTGTATCATGTAACTAAGAGCGGTGCAGGCTGGAGAGGTAAATTAGAAAATACAAGCCATGAACCCGTAACCGGGCATGATAAAGAAGATGTAATAAACCGCACTATAGCAATGGCAAAGTGCAATACCATGAGTTGTGTAGTGATACATAAAGCTGATGGAAGCGTACAGGAAGAGCGAACTTATCCGCTTGCACAAATTCAAACTCATCATTAAAACAATAATCATAACCATCCATCAGGATGGTTTTTTTATACTCAATTGCCAAATCTAAATTAAAATAGATTGCGACTTGTAAATAATAAGTAGATTTGTTAACATAAGTAATTAACTACAATTAATTAGGACTAATGATTTATAAATCTACTCCGTTTTATACAAAACTGGCACATATTAGTATAAGTATACTTTGTATAGGCTTTATAGCTGTAATAGGTAAAACTATATTGGCTCCGCTTATTATGGCATTATTGCTGGCAATGCTGCTTATACCTGCTGCTAATTATTTAGAGCGCAAGTTCAGGTTTCCGCGTGGGCTATCATCTTTTGTGGTAGTGTTAATATTAATCAGCGTTATTTTTGGTATCATGGTGTTGCTGGGTAGCCAGCTATCGGAATTCTCTCAGGATATTCCGGCTTTTCAAAACCAGATAATGACATCATTAGATTCGCTTCAGGACTGGATTGCGCAATCATTTCATATAAATAATAAGCAACAGGAACATTACATAAACAACACTGCGGCCGATGCTATTGGTAAAAGTACCGCGCTTATAGGTAGCACGTTGCTGTCGTTATCATCATCGTTACTGTTTATGGTGTTTATAGTACTGTATACTTTCTTTTTGCTAATGCATCGTAGTTTGCTGTTGCGCTTTATATTGGCGCTGTTTAATGAAAATCACAGCCCTGTAGTGTATGAGGTTGTAGCGCGAATACAATACATTATCCGTAAATATATATTAGGCTTACTCATGCAAATGGCAATTGTGGCAACGCTTAGTTGTATTGTATTTGCGACTTTGGGTATTAAGTATGCCTTTTTACTGGGCATGCTTACGGGTATTATGAATATTATCCCGTACGTTGGAATTTTTATATCATTAATGTTGTCTATATTGGTAACCTTCGCAACGTCAGATCCGAGCCATGTACTGTTTGTAGTAATTTCGCTCGTGGTAATTCACTTAGTTGATAGTAATTACATTATGCCTAAAATTGTGGGTAGTAAAGTGAAGCTTAATACGCTTGCTGCGGTATTGGGGCTGGTAGTTGGCGAAATGATATGGGGAATTACCGGTATGTTTTTATCGATACCTGTTATTGCGATTGCCAAAGTAATTTTTGACAGGGTAGAAGGATTAAAGCCGTGGGGAATGGTTTTAGGAGAAGATAGCCTTGCGGTAACTCAGGCTAAAATACCTGCCGATGAAGAATTGCCTCCACTTGCAGAATAATCAAATTATTATAAAACATAGAACTGCTGATTCAATTTGAATCAGCAGTTTTTTTATGAATTTACGAAAAAGCGACAAAAAGTCATTAAAAGCGACATTTTGTCATTATGTTTTAGTTTGGAATAAATGTTGACTATTACTTATCAAATCAAAAAGATTTCTAAACTTAAAAATATAGAAAATGAACTTAGTAAAACGCAACCACAGTAACGGATATCCAGGAGCAATGGATCAGATTTTTAAAGACTTATTAGGCGGAACCCAATACACCCAACGCGCTACACCACCCGTAAACATTAAAGAAACCAATCAGTTTTATAGTGTAGAGCTAATTGCGCCTGGCCTGAAAAAAGAAGATTTTAATATTGAGATTGATAACGGCCTGTTAACCATTTCGCATACTGTGAATACAGAGGCTACAGAGCAAGCCGAAGGCAAGTACACCCGAAAAGAATTTACTCAAACATCGTTTAAAAGAGCATTTACTTTGCCGGAAACCATAAACGAAACTGACATAAATGCCGCTTACACCGATGGTGTTTTAAAATTAACGCTTCCCAAAAAAGAAGAAGCATTGCCAAAAGCAAAAAGATTGATTGAGATTTCATAATGATTGGATTAGTTGGTTTGATTAGCGCCCCGTGATGGGGCGCTTTTTTTTGTTTTGGAGCTAAGCTTCGGAGAAGCGCATATCTATAGTAAAAAACAAAACGTCAAATTACTATATTTGCCCCATGCAGTTATCCGTTATTATACTTAATTATAATGTGCGCTATTTTTTAGAGTTATGCGTACTTAGTGTTCAGCAGGCAATAAAAGGCATTGATGCCGAAATTATTGTTATCGATAATAATTCGCCCGATGATAGCTGCGCCATGATGAAACAGCGCTTCCCGGAAGTGCAGCTTATCGAAAATAAAGATAACGCGGGCTTTCCTAAAGGGAACAATATAGGTGTAGCTGCCGCTAAAGGCAAGTACATTTGCATTTTAAATCCCGATACCGTAGTTGCCGAAGATACCTTTGTAAAAATATTGACCTTTGCCGATAGCCAGTACAAATTAGGAATAGTGGGTTGTAAACTTGTCGATGGGCGGGGTAGCTTTTTACCCGAAAGCAAACGTGGTGTGCCTACACCCTGGGTGGCATTTACAAAAGTCGGGGCGTTGTATAAACTATTGCCTAAATCCCAAATATTTAATAAATACTACGCGCAGCATTTGCAGGAAAATCAAATGGGTTATACCGATATTTTAGTCGGCGCCTTTATGGTTATGAAACGCGAATTATACCTTGAAGTTGGTGGCTTTGATGAAGATTGCTTTATGTATAGCGATGATATCGACCTTTCATACACAGTGCTTAAAAAAGGGCTGCATAACTATTATTTTCCGCAAACATCGGTCATTCATTACAAAGGCGAAAGCACCGTTAAAGATGGCGCTTATATGAACCGTTTTCGTGAGGCGATGCAGTTTTTTTACAAAAAGCATTTTAAGCAATCGCCTGTTTTTGATGTATTAATGCGCATAGGTACGTTGTTTTTTGCATTGGCTAAAAAAAATAAAAAGGTAGCGGCGCATGTTGTGCAGCAATATGTTTTAGTTTCTGACAATGAAAACTTAACGCCTATTCTGCAAAAGCAATTGCAAAAAAACGTGCTTCAAACAAGCGAATTTAATCAGGATGCCTTATTTTTACAAAACAAAGGTGCCGAGGTTATATTTGATAATTCCCTTATTACTTTTGGGCAAATGATAGCGTTTATGGAAAAACACCGTGCGCTTAATTTTACATATAAAATACTGCCTGCGGGCGCTAATTTTATATTAGGCAGCAACAGTAGTAACGATAGGGGAAGTATAATAGTTTTAGAGGGAATTTAGTTAAATCGCCTCAAATAATTATTCTAAAAAAAGTAATACTTCGATTTTTTTATTAAATTCGCAAACGTAAACAGCATTTTTACCTTTAGGTTAACGATATGGCAAAATTTGAACTTAGATTACCCAAAATGGGCGAAAGCGTTGCAGAGGCAACTATTACCAACTGGTTAAAAAAAGTAGGCGAGCATGTTGCGGCTGACGAAGCTGTGCTTGAAATCGCTACCGATAAAGTAGATTCAGAAGTGCCATCGGAAGTCTCGGGTGTATTATCTGAAATTTTATTCAAAGAAAATGATGTGGTGCAGGTAGGCCAGATCATTGCTTATATTGAAACCGAAGGCGGAGTGGTGGTAGATGCACCAAGCGAAGCTACTACCGAGGCTAATATTGATTTGGCTTCAGTTGAGCAAACCATAACTGCAGCTAAAGAGTTAGTGGCTACACCGGAAGATTTCTCATCATCAGATAAATTTTACTCGCCGCTGGTTAAAAACATTGCGAAAGAAGAAGGTATTGCCCTTGCCGAACTGGAAAGCCTTAATGGCACCGGTAAAGACGGGCGCGTTACCAAAACTGATATTTTAGACTATGTAGCTAACCGCCAAAATAATAAAACTCAAAGTTCAAATATTCAGGCAAAACCTGAAACTAAACTGGCAACCAACAACCAACAACCAACAGTTGCTTCAAAAGCTGCCCCGGTATCGGTTAATGGTGGCGATGAGATTGTAGAGATGGACCGTATGCGTAAACTAATTTCTGGATACATGACCCAGAGTTTACAAACATCGGCACACGTGCAATCGTTTATAGAGGTAGATGTTACCAACATTGTGAAATGGAGGGACAAGGCTAAAAATGCGTTTGAAAAAAGAGAGGGCGAAAAGCTTACGTATACTCCAATTTTTATGGAGGCGGTAGCAAAAGCGCTTAAAGATTACCCTATGATGAATATATCTGTAGATGGTGATTATATAATTAAAAAGAAAAACATAAACCTGGGTATGGCCGCGGCACTGCCTAATGGCAACCTTATAGTACCGGTTATTAAAAATGCCGATCAGCTTAATATTGTAGGAATGGCAAAGGCAGTTAACGACCTTGCTAACCGTGCCCGTATAGGCAAATTGAAACCAGACGATACTCAGGGTGGTACGTATACCGTTACCAATGTGGGTACTTTTGGAAGTGTGTTTGGTACGCCAATTATTAACCAGCCACAAGTAGGTATCCTTGCGCTAGGTGCTATTCGTAAAGTGCCTGCAGTTATAGAAACTCCCGATGGTGACTTTATAGGTATCCGCCAAAAAATGTTCCTGTCGCACAGTTACGACCACCGCGTGGTAGATGGTGCTTTAGGTGGTGCTTTCGTTAAGCGCGTAGCCGAATATCTTGAAGCTTTTGATGTAAACAGGGATTTCTAATTCTTGAAAAATATATTTTTGATATATAGCTAGTCCCGCAATTTGCGGGGCTATTTTTTTGTAATATTGCAGCAAATAACCAATCATTACCAAATGAAAAATAAAATTACCCTGATGCTGACGCTTCTGTTGGCAGTTTTTAGTTTGCAAATATCTTTTGCTCAGGACGGATCAAATGATCCTGCTTTTAATCCTACAGATACTGGTTTTAGCAACGGTGTTGACGGCCCTATAAGTAAAATGGCGGTACAGCCCGATGGTAAAATACTTATTGCTGGTGCTTTTACCCATTATACGCTGGAAAACAGGCAGTATGTTGCGAGGATAAATGCAGATAGATCGCTGGATAAGAGTTTCGATTCTCATTTGGGAGCTAATAATAATATAGAAGATGTTGTTTTGCAACCCGATGGTAAAATTATTATTACAGGCTATTTTTCAGAATATGCCGGTGTATCTAGAAACAGAATTGCCAGGCTTAATGCAGATGGTAGCCTTGATGAAACTTTTAATCCGGGTACAGGTGCTAATAATGTAATTTATAGGGCTTCATTACAACCCGATGGCAAAATTATAATAGGTGGCGATTTTACAACGTATAATGGTATAAACATAAATAGGTTTACACGCTTAAATAGCGATGGCAGTATAGATGTTTCTTTTACAAATACGTTGGGTGTTAATGGCGACGTATATGCATTAGCAGTACAGCCCGATGGTAAAATACTTGTAGGTGGTGTTTTTACACAATTTAACAACTCACTTCGTAATAACATAGTACGTGTAAATGCCGATGGAAGTGTTGATACCTCTTTTATTAGTTTTGGTACAGATAGCGTTGTGCGTAATTTTGCACTACAACCCGATGGTAAAATATATGTAGTAGGCTTGTTTTATAATTTTAATAACCAGTCAAAAGGGGGTTTAGTAAGGCTTAATTCTAACGGAATAATTGATGATAGTTTTGCCGGAAACGGTGTTAGTGGTTTCGGGGCAGTTGATGTAGTTATGCAGCCTGACGGTAAAATTGTTGTAGGTGGTGTATTTTCAGGATACGGAGACGATTCTGTTAATGATATTGCAAGAATAAATAACGATGGTACTCTAGATACCTCTTTTAAAGCACCTGTTAAAAGAGACGGAGCTATACTAGATGTAGCGCTTACAGCAGAGGGTAAAATTATTGTGGCGGGATTGTTTAGGGAATATGATTATAAGACCAACATTTATATAGCTTCTCTTGAAAGTACAGGAAGCTTAGATGCTACTTTTGATATTGGCCCGGGCACAGGAGCTGATGATACGGTATTGGCAATGGCATCGCTTGCGGATGGTAAAATACTTATAGCGGGTCAGTTTAATAATTATAATGGGGTGCATAAAGGTAAAATTGCTAAAATTAGTAAAGATGGTGTTCTCGATCCTAATTTTAATATAGGTGCAGGTGCTAACGGACAAATAAGGGTAATTACAGTTCAGGCAGATGGTAAAATACTTATTGCAGGCGAATTTACTTTATATAATGGCGTTGCCAGAAATAACATTGCACGTTTAAATGCAGATGGCAGTCTTGATGAATCCTATAATCCGGGTGCTTATTTTTTATTAGGTGTTGTTAACAGTGTAGAATTACAAGATAGTGGTAAAGCAATTTTAGGCGGCTATTTATATTACAATATTGATGGTACTTTGCGTTACGAGTATATATCCCGATTTAACACAGATGGTACTTACGATTTTACATTTACGGCACCTGTTATAGGTTCAAGCTTAGAAGGTGAAGCGAAAAAAATTATTGTACAAAAAGATAATAAAATAGTGGTTTGCTTTGGTGGAAGTTCCTTTAGTGGCACAAGGGTTAATAGTGTGTTTAGGCTAAATGAAAATGGAGATGTAGATGATTCATTTACTGCCTTGCCTGTAAGTACTATTAAGGGAGTTTGGGATATGGATAAGGATGCAAATGATAATATTGTATTATTTGGAAATGCACCCGGTGAATTTGGTGATTTTGATAAAGGCACCCTTATTAAGTTAGATAAAGATGGTAAGGTAGTTACCGATTTTAATACTAAAGGTTTTATTCTTATTAATAGTTTAAGAATAAATAAATTAAAAGTACAGGGTAATGGTAAAGTTATTATATCTGGAACCTTTAATGATTATGATGGTGTAGAAATGCATGGTTTAGGCCGTTTAAACGCAGATGGTTCTCCAGATGCTACTTTTAGCTCGGGTGCAGGTTTTACCACTTATCATAATGAAATTTTAGATATACTATTACAGCCTGAAGACAAAATTATAATAGGGGGTATTTTTAATGCTTATAATTACGTAGGGCGTAACTGTATTGCACGTTTAAACAGCACTGGTGCTCTTGATGTTAAAACTCTGTTAGCAACTACTGAAAGCATTATAGTTTATAAAAACAACAACACACTTACGGTTACATCATCTAATAAAAATATTTCAAGCGTGGCAGTTTACGACTTATTGGGCAGGCTTGTGGCAAGTAAAAAAGCTATAAATGCTTCAACCGCACAATTTAAAGATTTGCATTTAACAAGTACGGTGCTCATTGTAAATACTACTTTAAATGATGGTACTACCGTCTCTAAAAAAATATATTACTACTAACCAATCATTACCAAATGAAAAACAAAATTACCCTAATGCTAACACTTCTGTTAGCAATTTTTTACACGCAAACATTTTTTGCCCAGGACGGAACGAATGATGTTACTTTTAACCCTACAGATACTGGTTTTAGCAATGGTGCCGATGGGCCTATTAATGCTGTTGCTATACAGCCCGATGGTAAAATGCTTATTGTAGGTAGCTTTAAACGCTATTTAACCCAAATCAGTGCGGGTATTGCGCGTTTAAATAGCGACCAAAGTTTAGATACAACTTTTAAGGTAGGTACTGGTACAAGTAATCCTGTTACTACGATTGCTTTACAACCCGACGGTAAAATACTTATTGCGGGCAATTTTACATTTTATAATAATATACTTTCTAATAAAATAGCCAGGTTAAATTCAGATGGTAGTTTTGATGATACTTTTTTTGTTAATGCTGTAAATAACTCTGAATCAATATCTAAAATTTTACTTCAAAAAGATGGTAAATTATTAGTAGCTTATTCAACTGCTGTTGCTCCCGCCATTATTCGTTTAAATACAGATGGATCTGTTGATAACAGTTTTAAAGTGCCTGTAATTGATGGCAGTAAAATGGCCGATATTGTACTTGAGCCAGATGGTAAAATAGTTGCAGTTGGTACTTTTAACAACATTAATAATGTACCACATAAAAATATAGTAAGGCTTGCTGCTAACGGAAGTGTGGATGACACTTTTAATGCTGATTTTCCTTCTGAAGCTTATGCAATCGCATTACAAAACGATAATAAAATAATTGTAACCGGATTTCGTACACAGTTTTTAAACGGTATAATGCGTTTTAATAGTGACGGTAGTATAGATGATAGCTTTGTAAATATCCAAAACAATAGCCCTAAAACCATAAATGATGTCGCTGTGCAATCAAATGGTAAAATAGTAATTGTAGGCAATTCAATTTTCTCCAGATTAAATGCCGATGGTACATTTGATGATTCTTTTACAACAGTAAACACTAATTCGTTCAGTTCTACAAATTCATTAACATTGCTTGCAGACAGTAAAATAATCTTAGCCGGCGATTTTTTACTTTACAACGGGCTTACAACAAATTATATAGCAAAATTTAATGTGGATGGTAGTCTTGATGCTTCTTTTAGTATGGGAAATGGCACTGGGGCAAATCATTCTGTTTTTAAAATGGTAAACCAAGGCGATGATAAAATTGTTATGGTAGGCGCTTTTACATATTATAATGGTATTGCCAGAAATCATATTGCCAGGATAGCTAAAAATGGATTGATTGATGAAAGCTTTAATCCGGGCACTGGGCCTAGTGGCTCTGTTAGTTTTGTTAAAGCTGTTGCAAACGGAAAATTTATTATTGGTGGTTCGTTTACATCTTATAATGGTAGTGTTGCTAATCAGGTTGCGCGTATTAATTCTGACGGTAGCCTAGATACTACATTTAGTACAGGTACCGGTTTTCCAAATTCTCAAAATTTTGGACCTACAGCTATGGATGTGCAGCCAGACGGTAAAATACTATTGGCATCCAGCTTATTTACAACATATAATAATATTCCATGTGCTCAAATAATTAGGTTGAATACAGATGGAAGTCTCGATACTACTTTTAACACAGCTCTGTTTCCTTATGAAGAATATAGGGATATCACTAAAATTATAGTACTTCCGGACGAACAAAAAATATTAATAGGGAGTTCTGATTATTTTAGTGCAGCAGTGAAAGCAGTAGTAAAAGTAAATTATGATGGCACTCCTGATGAAAATTTTGCGCCAATAACAGAAAAAATATTGATAGATGTTATTGAAATGGAAGTGCAATTAGATGGTAAAATAATTGTGTACGGATATTATACAGAAAACGGTACTGATTTTATATATAAGTTTTTACGCTTTAACAAAAATGGTGGTCCAGATATAACTTTTGCTGAGGGAGAAATTACAAATGATTTTTATGTTAGTGCTGTTTATCCGTTGCCAGATGGAAAAATTGTTGTTGCAGGAGCAATTCACCACTTGAATCCTTTACTTACAGGAACTATTGGTGTTATCCGTTTAAATAATAATGGTACTCTTGATGGAACATTTGAGTCGCAAGTTATAAATTCCAATTTTATAAATGCTATAGTGCCACAACAAAATAAACTTGTCATTGCCGGAGATTTTACCAGCTATGCAAATTATGGTCGTAATCGCATTGCGCGTTTAGTCAACAAGAGTACCCTGGATGTTAAAACTCCGGTAGCAACTAATGAAAGTGTTATGGTTTATAACAACAACAACAACAACAACACACTTACGATTACATCATCTAATAAAAATATTAACAGTGTAGCGGTTTACGATTTATTGGGCAGGCTTGTGGCGAGCAAAAACGCTATAAATGTGGCAACTACACAATTTAAAGATTTACATTTGTCAAGCACAGTACTCATTGTAAATACCACTTTAGATGACGGTAATACCGTCTCTAAAAAAATATACTATTAATAATTTCAGCCCCAATTTGGGGCTGTTTTTTTATGCTTATATTTGTTTTTTGCTAATACATGAAATTTATAAAAAGCATATTTTTCTTAACCCTGGCTGTGTTGCTTTGCTCTGCGATAGGGGCGGACAATGCCTATAATTTCCGCGTAGGCGGAATGTTTCAAACGGAGAAAGATTCCCTTTGGAGGGAAGTAAATTTCGACTCGCTTACTATCGTTAATAAGATGGCGTATGCCGATACGGCTAATTTTATGCATGAAAAAATATACCCTTGTGCTAAGTGTTTCCTGCGCCCGGAAGTAGCTGCTTCGCTTGAAAAAGCCAATGAACTGGCGCACGATAAAAACCTGAAACTTGTTATTTACGATTGCTACCGCCCATATGGTTATCAGCAAAAAATGTACGAAATTGTAAATAACCCTAAATATGTGGCTAAGCCGGGCAAGGGTAGTAACCACAACCGTGGTGCGGCTGTAGATCTTTCTTTAACCGATGAAAACGGAGAACTTCTGGATATGGGTGGCGCTTTTGATGATTTTTCGGAAGTATCGCATTACGGTTACAGCAACATTTCGCGTAAAGCGAAACGGAACCGTAAACTGTTGCGCAACATAATGGTTAAGGCCGGTTTTACACCTTACGAAAACGAATGGTGGCATTTTGACTATCGCCAAAAACAGTATCCTACTGCCGATTTTAAATGGAATTGCGACTAATTTCATCGGCGTGCATTGCGATTTTGGCTGTAATTAGCACGTTAAAATCTTCTTTTTAAAATCTTCTTAACCTATATTTGTAATAAGACAAATTTATTATGGAACTTAAACTGCACAGGCCAATCTGTTTTTTTGACCTGGAAACCACAGGTACCGATATCTGCAAAGACCGTATTGTAGAAATCTCAATTTTAAAAGTATTTCCTAACGGCAATAAAGAGAGTAAAACCTGGCTGGTAAACCCTGAAAGGTCTATACCGGTACAAACCATAGCTTTTCATGGTATTACCGATGAAAAGGTGGCTAACGAGCCTACCTTTAAACAGCTATCGCACCAAGTATATAACATGATTAAGGATGCCGATCTTGCCGGATATAATTCTGACAGGTTTGATATTCCGTTATTGGCTGAAGAGCTGTTGCGTGCAGGATTGGATTTTGATATGAAAAACCGTGTGGCGGTAGATGTGCAAACCATCTTCCATAAAAAGGAAGAGCGTACACTTAGTGCTGCCTATAAGTTTTACTGCGGTCAGGTGTTGGAAAATGCCCACACTGCTGCCGCAGACACTAACGCTACTTACGAAATTTTAAAATCGCAACTAGACCGTTATACCGATCTTGAGAATGATATGAGGTTACTATCTGAATATACTACCCGTAAAAAAGCGCTCGATTTTGCAGGCTTTATTGCTCTTGATGAAAATGGTGAGGAGATATTTACTTTTGGTAAACACAAAGGTGTTAAGGTAGAAAAAGTGTTAGATAGTGAGCCGGGCTATTATGGCTGGATTCAAAATGCTGATTTTCCGTTATATACTAAAAAGGTTTTAACGGCTATAAAACTCAGAAAATTAAATAATAAGCTGGCTTAAATTTATTGTAATGAAAATTATTTGCATAGGCAGAAATTATGTAAACCATATAGAAGAACTGCAAAACGAAAGGCCAACAGAACCGGTTATATTTATGAAACCGGATACTGCCATGCTACAAAAACAGTTTCCATTTGTAATTCCGGAATTTACTAATGATGTGCACCATGAAATAGAACTGGTGGTTAAAATTAATAAAGTAGGCAAGTACATTAGTACTAAATATGCTTCAAGATATTATGACGAAATTACCGTAGGCCTCGATTTTACTGCCCGCGATGTTCAGGATGCTCTTAAAAGCAAAGGCCTGCCGTGGGAAAAAGCCAAGGGTTTTGATGGCTCGGCAGTATTGGGCGAATTAGTCTCTAAGGCTGATTATGAAGGCCAGGATGCGATTAATTTCGAACTTACTAATAATGGTAATGTCGTTCAGAGTGGGAGCACTAAGCAGATGCTTTGGCAAATAGATGAACTTATTGCAGAGGTGTCTAAATACTTCACCTTGAAAACAGGCGATTTAATTTATACAGGTACGCCGGCAGGAGTGGCAAAGGTAAATCCGGGCGATGTGCTGGAAGGATTTTTAGAAGGAAAAAAACTATTTAAGGTACAGATAAAGTAATGGCGTTACACTATAATTTATCTAAAGTATATGCAATATCAGAAAATGATGTTGATTTTGCGCGCCAAATTGTGGTGCTTTTTTTAGAGGAAGTTCCGGCAGAGGTTAAAAACATCCGCAAAGGCCTTAAAGAAAAAGACCATACTATGGTGTACCATGCCGCGCACAAAATTAAGCCTACGCTTGATTTACTGGGTATGGACCTGGCTTATGAAGATGTGCTGGCAATAGAAAGCTGGAGCAGGGCAGAGGGCAGGAAAAAAGAAATTAAGGAAATAGTAAAAAGCCTTAAAAACTATGTTAAGCTAACCGTTAAGGAGCTTAAAAAAGACTACAATTTATAATTTATGAAGGCAGCTGTTGTTACTGTTGGTGATGAAATACTCATAGGGCAAATTGTAGATACCAACTCAGGATTCATCGCAAAAGCACTTGATAAAATAGGTATTGGCGTGTATGAAATGCTATCTATTAGTGATGACAGGCAGCATATTTTAGAAACCCTTACGTCGCTACAAAACAGGGTAGATGTAGTAATTATTACAGGCGGATTAGGTCCTACAAAAGATGATATTACCAAGAAAACCCTTTGCGAATATTTTGATGATGAGCTGGTTGTAAACGAGCAGGTACTGGCGCATGTGATAGATATTATTGAGAGGGCTATGAAACGCCCGGCATCTCAAATGAATAAAGATCAGGCGCTTGTGCCATCTAAAGCTACGGTGCTGCATAACGCTGTAGGCACCGCTCCGGGTATGTGGATGAAAAAGGAAAATACCGTTTTTATATCGCTGCCCGGCGTGCCGTATGAAATGAAATATATTATAGAAAATGAGGTGGTACCCAAGCTTGTTGCGGAGTACGAAAGGCCTTATATTTTACATAAAACCATACTTACTTATGGACAGGGCGAAAGCCTTGTTGCCGAGCGTATTGAAGATTGGGAAAACAATCTTCCTGACTTTGTAAAGCTGGCGTATTTACCGGCACCCGGTAAAGTGCGTTTGCGCCTTAGTGCACGCGGAACTGATGAGCAATTACTTCGCGACCGCATAGAATCAGAAACTGCTACCCTAAAAGAAATTATAGGCGATATTATAGTGGGTTATGATGAAGGTGAAACGATAGAAGTAGTGCTGGGTAACCTGCTTGCGCAAAAAGGGTTGACTATTGCCACGGCAGAGAGTTGTACAGGCGGCAGAATTGCGGCTACGCTAACCAGTGTAGCAGGAGCGTCACGCTACTTTAAGGGCAGTTTTGTAACCTATGCCACCCAGGCAAAAGTAAACGTGCTGGGTGTACCACAGCAACTTATTGATGCCCAAAGTGTAGTTAGTGCTCCCGTTGCCGAGGCGATGGCGGCACAAGCTAAACAAATTTATGGTACTGATTATGCAATTTCTACCACGGGTAATGCTGGTCCCGATAAGGGTGATGCAGATGCTGAAGTAGGTACGGTGTATATTGGTATTGCCACACCTACAGGTGTTTATAGTCAGAAATTAGAGCTGGGCCAACCGCGTGAAAAGGTTATTGACAGGGCAACGAGCAAGGCTTTGGAAATAATTTATCAGGAAATTTTAAAAAAGTAGTAAATTATGTTTGTATAATACTATTGTTTTTTGTTTCTTTGCACCCTGATTTTGAATAACGATATAAAAGCGAGAAATAATGTCAAGAGTTTGTGCCCTTACAGGTAAAAGAGCGATGGTTGGAAATAACGTTTCCCACGCAATGAACAAAACTAAGAGAAAGTTTAGTGTAAACTTAGTGAAGAAGCGTTTCTATCTTCCTGAAGAAGATAGGTGGATCACTCTTAGAGTAGCTGCTTCTACTATCAAAACAATTAACAAAAATGGTATAGCTGCTGTTTTAAAAGAAGCTAAAGCTAACGGATTTATTAAATAATTCCTACCATATAAATATATAGCACGATGGCAAAGAAAGGTAACAGAATACAAGTGATTTTAGAATGTACTGAACATAAAACTTCAGGCGTTCCGGGTACTTCAAGGTATATCACAACTAAGAACAAAAAGAATACTCCTGACAGGTTAGAGATTAAAAAATTTAATCCTATTTTGAAGCGAGTGACTGTACATAAAGAAATTAAATAATTAGGTCATGGCAAAGAAAACCGTAGCATCGTTACAGACATCTTCAAAGAGGTTAACAAAAGCAATCAAAATGGTAAAATCGCCTAAAACAGGTGCTTATACTTTTGTTGAGAGCGTTATGACTCCAGAAGAAGTGGATACTTTTCTTAAGAAGAAATAATATTCCATAAACATATATAGAAAAGCTACTTTCGTTAAAGAAAGTAGCTTTTTTATTTTTTATATTTACCATCGGAAACAACAAAGACTATATTTTACAGACATGAATTTCTTTAAAAAAATATTTTCATCCGAAAAGAAGGAAACCCTTGATAAAGGGCTTGAGAAAACCAAAACTTCTTTCTTCTCAAAATTATCAAAAGCAGTAGCCGGAAAATCGAAGGTAGATGATGAGGTGCTCGATAATTTGGAAGAGATACTGGTAGCATCAGACGTTGGTGTAAACACTACGCTTAAAATTATCGATCGTATACAGGATCGTGTTTCTAAAGATAAATACCTGGGCACTGCTGAACTGAACCAAATTTTAAGGGACGAAATTGGTGGCCTGTTATCTGAAACGAATTCGGGTGAAGCGACAGAGTTTGAAATTCCTGCAAATAAAAAACCATACGTTTTAATGGTGGTAGGTGTTAATGGCGTGGGTAAAACTACTACTATTGGTAAACTTGCGTACCAGTTTAAAAAAGCTGGACATAGCGTTGTGCTTGGTGCTGCAGATACCTTTAGGGCTGCGGCTATAGACCAGTTACAGGTTTGGGCAGACAGGGTAGGTGTATCAATTGTAAGGCAAAATATGGGTAGTGACCCGGCATCTGTAGCGTTTGATACGCTGCAAAGTGCCGTGAGCCAAAATGCCGATGTTGTTATTATAGATACCGCCGGCCGTTTGCACAACAAAATAAACTTAATGAACGAGCTTACCAAAGTAAAAAGGGTGATGCAAAAGGTTATAGACGATGCGCCTCATGATGTATTGCTAGTTCTTGATGGTTCTACCGGGCAAAATGCTTTTGAGCAGGCCAAGCAGTTTACAGCCGCTACAGAGGTTACCTGCCTTGCGGTTACAAAGCTGGATGGTACTGCTAAAGGTGGAGTTGTAATTGGTATATCAGACCAGTTTCAAATACCCGTTAAATACATAGGTGTAGGCGAAGGTATCGAAGACTTACAGGTATTTAACAAACACGAGTTTGTAGATTCTTTCTTTAAATAGAAAGAATCTTTTTTTAACCCCATACAAATTACATAACCACCAATAATTCTCATAACTTGAAAAAAACTATTTTTCTGGCTGTATTATTTATAGCCACGATCGCTGCGTATTGCCAGGAAGCACAAAAAGGATATTACATTACTAATAGCAATCAAAAAGTTGAAGGTTACTTTAAGCCTACCGATTTTTATGATGTTACATCGCTTAAATTCAAAAAAGCATTAGAGTCGGATTATATTAGTTTACCGGCAGACGGTATAACAGAGTATGGTATTAGCGATGTTTATAAGTTTGAAAAACATACGGTTGATATTGATGCATCTGCCAATAGCTTTAAAAATATCGATTATGGTAAAGATCCTCAATTTGTAAAAAAAGATATTTTTTTAGAAGTTATTTTGGTTAGCGATGCTACACTTTATGGTTATAATGATGGTAGTACTACTAAATACTTTTATAAGGTAAATAGTAAAAATATTCCTATAACCCAATTGGTTTACAAAACCTACAAAGTTACTGAACAGTCAACTGCTAATAATACACAGTTCAGGCAGCAGCTTTATGCTAATGTTAAGTGTGAAAATGATGGTATTAATTCGTTTTTAAAACTTAATTACTCAAGAAAAGATTTAATAAGTGTTTTCGAAAAATATAATAATTGTGCGGGCTATGTAACTAATGTATTGGGTGTAGCTACTGAGGAAAGGTATAAAGTAAATTACACTGTTTTTGCCGGAGCTGCAATTTCAACATTTGGCATTACAGGCCAAAATCTTGATACCAATAACGATAACAATACTGTTATTGGCGGTGGGGCAGAGGTATCACTTACACTACCATCCAGAAGCTGGTCTATTTTTGCAAAGGCAGAATATGAGCAGTTTTCGGCAGAAGCTAAAAGTAAATATTCAGGACAGGGGTCTTCATATAATAAACTTATGAATATCTTTAGTGCAGACTATAAAGGTATAAACTTGCATGTAGGCCCTCGTTATAACTTTTTATTAAATCAGCATAATAAATTATTTATAGATATTGCAGTGGCTATTGCAATACCTTTAGATGGTACAATTACTCAAAATGTTGTTGTTACAAACAATGCCGGTACTTTTGATAATGCAAGGTATATTTACAACCCTGCTGCAACTGCATTTTTTAATGCTGGACTAGGTTATATGTTTAATAATAAATTTGGTGCCGATATAAGGATTGATACAAATCGCGATTTTATAGCAGGTAACGTTACTGCTTTTAAAACAAAATCATCGCGCGTAGCTTTAAATTTAAGGTATACCTTAAACTAATATTATTGGCACTTTTAATTATTCTGCATAAAAATTTAATACCTAAATTTGCGGTATAATCCTGTTTTAAAATGAAAAATATCGCACTACTACTGTTTACTTCTTTTGTTCTTTTTTCGTGCTCCGGGAAGGTTAATAAAGATGATCTCTCAAAAATTAACGGTTATTGGGAAATTGAAAAAGTAATATCGCCTAACAAGGCAGAGAAGGATTATGTAGTAAATCCTACTATCGATTTTTTTGAATTGAAAGATGGTAAATCAGGGTTTAGAAAAAAAGTAATGCCTCAGTTAGATGGTAAATATTTGGTTGATGACCTTTCTGAAGCTATTACAATAACCGAAGACAAAGATAGGTTTTATATCAATTATAAAACCGATTATGCAAAGTGGAAAGAAGAGATACTACAGCTTAGTGATGATAAGCTGGTGCTAAAGAACAACCACGATATGGAGTACCACTATAAAAAACCTGTACCTTTTAGTGTAAAATAATGGCAAAGCGACTTAACGATAATAACTCTATAGGCGATGTGCTTAAAGAAATTATGCAGGTTAACAAACTGCAAAGCGGGCTAGATAAAATAGATGTGCGCGATGCCTGGAAAAACTTAATGGGTAATGGCGTAAACAATTACACGCGCGAAATTATGCTGCGGGGCACAACATTGTATGTAGAGCTTACATCGGCAGTACTGCGTGAGGAGCTTAGCTTTGGCAAAGACAAAATTATAAAAATGATTAATGAAGAAATGGGGCGTGTAGTAGTTACCAATGTGGTGTTACGATAAACGCTTACTAATATAAAAAGTAAGGCTGCCCGTTAAGGCAGCCTTTATCATTTCCTGGGGGGGAGTGATTTATTAAAATTTATATCCAATGCCTAATTGAAATACAGAGTTTTGTATATTAAGATTATCTGCAATATCTGTAATGCCCTGGTTGTACCTTGCGGTAGCAAATAAGCCCAGGTCTGTCTGGAAAGTAAAACCACCAGCTACACCAAATTCAAATGTTTTTAGGCTATCTCTAACTGGTGTTGGGCTGTCGCCACCATCAGAGTTTGGGTTTGTATCAATCTCATCGTTTACAAGAAAACTAAATTGTGGCCCTGCTTCAAAGCTAAAACCTTTAAACAGGTAAAATTTAGCAAGTACCGGTACATTAATGTAATCTAACTGTAGTTCTGCTTTATCGCCATCGGTACCTCTAAAATCAAATTTAGCACCCTGGCCAGAGTAAAGTGCCTCTACTTGTATAGAGAATATACGCTCTATAGGAAATTCTGCAAATACACCTGCATGAAAGCTGGTGCGAGAGTCTGGGCTATCGATATCGCCATTAATAGTTGCAAGGTTAACACCGCCTTTAATACCAAAGCTTACTGCCATAGATTGGGCATTGCTACCATTGTCTTGTGCATTGGTTACTGTTACAGCGCCAATCATAAGTGCACCAATTGTAAATAATTTGAATAGTTTCATCTTTTAAATAGTTTTAGTTTTGTGATTTCAAAATTATATCTTTAAAAGCGCTACTTTTCCGAAGGAATTCTTAATTCACATAACTTTAACCGTATGAAAAATTGGGTTAAATACATAAACGACTACAAATCGTACCTTAAAATAGAGCGTGGGCTATCGGTTAATTCTATAGTAAATTATGCATTTGATGTACAAAGGCTTACTGATTATCTGATAGATAACAACATTGAAGTTTCTCCAATTAACATTACAGAAGATACACTTCAGGAGTTTATTTACCATGTTGCGGGCGAGTTAAATCCACGGTCGCGTGCCCGTTTAATTTCGGGCCTTAAGAGTTTTTTTAACTATTTAGTATTTGAAGATTACCGAAAAGACATGCCTTTAGAGTTAATTGAGGTGCCAAAAACCGGTAGAAAGTTGCCCGATACGCTTTCTACCATCGAAATTGATGCCCTTATTAATGCAATTGATGATACAAAAGAGGAAGCGCCACGCAATCGCGCCATGCTTGAAACATTATACAGTTGTGGTTTGCGTGTAACCGAATTAGTGACGCTTAAATTATCTGACTTGTTTTTTGAAGAAGGATTTATAAAAATCACAGGTAAAGGCAATAAGCAAAGGTTTGTACCTATTGGCACTTTTACACAAAAATTTATTAATGATTATATAACTAATAATAGATCTAAGCTTGCTATAAACAAAGGACACGACGATACATTATTTTTAAACCGTCGTGGCCGTGGGCTTACCCGTGCCATGATTTTTACTATAATTAAACAATTAGCAGTTACTATTGGATTAGAAAAAACCATTAGTCCGCACACTTTTAGGCACTCGTTTGCGACACATTTGCTTGAAAATGGCGCCGATTTGCGATCTATACAGTTAATGCTGGGTCACGAATCTATAACAACTACAGAGATTTATATGCACCTTGACCGCAAGTTTTTAAATCATGTTATAAATACTTATCATCCAAGGCGGTAATTTATCGTTAATACCATAACTTTCGTCATAAAAATCTTTTTTATTTTATAACTAAGAGTATTTTTGTACTGTATTTAGCCCCCAATACTAATGCTTCAAAATAACGATGAACAAAATATAAGCGCCTTTTATAAAAAGATGCTTGATGAAGTACCCGACCTTATTTTTAAGGCGGTTTTTGTTGATGGTAAGTTTTCAATTGTTTTTTGCAGTGAATCAGTAAATGATTTGTATGAAATTTCCGCAGAAACGTTTAAAAACAATCCGGATCTTTTTTTAAACGACCGTATTTTACCCGAAGACAGGCCTACTTTTATAAAAAAACTCGAACTTTCTAAACGGAGATTATTGCGTTACGACCATGAGTTTAGGGTAGTATTGCCAGAAAAAGGCTTACGATGGATGCGTATAACGGGCAAGCCTGAAAGAGGCCCAAAAAAATCAGTCGATTTTTATTCGCGCGTTACAGATATTACCGATTTTAAAGTACAACAGCAAAAATTTATATCGACTGAAGAGCGTTTCGAATTTGCAATGAAAGCTTCGTCTGAAGGGGTTTGGGATATAGATCTTATCAATAATACTATTTATTTATCGGCTCAGTTGATGAAAATATTAGGCAGAGAAGAAAAAGAATCTATCGTGCCTACGTCGTTTTGGTTATCAAGGATACATCCGGATGATTATGATAATTATATGAATGTGCGCCAAAAACACCTTGACAGAAAAACTACGTATTACGATAATATTTACCGGGTGCGTACAGATACTGGTAAGTACAGGTGGGTGCTAAGTAGGGGCAAGGCTTTAAGTTACAGTTCTAAAGATAAACCGGCGCGCGCAATTGGTACACTTAGAGATATTACCCAGCTTAAAGAAAAAGAAATTCAGTTAGGAAATACGGTTAATATTATTGGCGATCAAAACAACAGGCTTAGCAATTTTGCACATATAGTATCGCACAATTTACGATCGCATGCCAGTAATTTAAAAATGCTGCTTGATTTATTTAAAAATGCTAACGGAGCAGAACGCGACGAAATGTTGCAGCACCTTGAAGGTATATCAGACGGGCTTAGTATTACAATAAGCCACTTAAAAGAGCTGGTAGAAATACAAACCGAAATTAAAACTGTACGGGAAAAATTAAACCTTAGGCACTACTTAAAAAATATATTAACCATACTGCATAACGAAATTACTAAGCACAGCGTTACTATAGATATTAATATACCACTGGATGTAACTGTAGAGTATAATCCGGCATATTTAGAAAGTATATTGCTTAACTTTACTACTAATGCTATAAAATATTCGAGCTCAGACAGAAAACCCGTGATAGCTTACGATTTTGGGATTGAAAATGATAAAAAAGTATTGTCAATATCAGATAATGGTCTGGGAATTGATTTAAAGAAACATAAAAACGCCTTATTTGGTATGTACAAAACCTTCCATAAAAACCAAAATTCGCGGGGTATAGGTTTGTTTATAACCAAAAACCAGGTAGAGGCAATGGGTGGTAAAATTGAGGTTGCAAGCGAGGTAAATAAGGGTACAACTTTTAAAATTTATTTTAATGAAGAAAATTAATAGTATGTATGTTATTGATGATGACAGGATATATCATTTTTTATTAAAAAACCTGTTTAAGCAAAATGGCATTGAAATAAATTCTACATTTTTTAATAATGGGCACGAAGCTATTGAAGCAATAAAGCTAAAAAAAGAGCAGGGAGAAGAAATGCCCGATCTTATTTTGCTTGATGTAAATATGCCTATAATGAATGGCTGGCAGTTTCTTGAAGAATATGCAAAGCTTAAAGAAATGTTGCCTAAATCATCTACAATATATATGATAAGCTCCTCTAACGACGAGGTAGATATTAACAAGGCAAAAGGCTATAGCGATATTGTTAAAGATTACTTTTTAAAGCCTATTTGTAAAGAAGATTTAGATAAAATATTTGTTGTAGGCGATAATTAAATAAAGCCGTTCAAAAAAAATGCTGCCAATTGGCAGCATTTTTTTTGAACAAGTTACTGAGGTGCTAAGGCTCTAAGAAGCTAAGAACCTCAGTAACTAAGAATATTATTTAGCAATATTAACCGCCCTCGTTTCCCTGATTACAGTAATTTTTACCTGACCAGGATATGTCATTTCGGTTTGTATTTTATGTGATATTTCAAACGAAAGGTTAGCAGCAGCTTCATCGCTTACTTTTTCGCTCTCTACAATAACACGCAGTTCACGGCCAGCCTGTATAGCATAGGCGCTTTTAACACCACCAAAGCCATAAGCAATATCTTCAAGGTCTTTTAAACGCTGAATGTACGAATCCAGTACCTGGCGTCTTGCACCCGGCCTTGCGCCCGATATTGCATCACACACCTGTATAATAGGTGATAGCAGCGATTTCATTTCAATCTCATCGTGGTGGGCACCAATAGCGTTACAAACCTCTTCTTTTTCACCATATTTTTCGGCCCATTGCATACCAAGTAATGCGTGAGGCAGGTCGCTTTCAGCATCCGGCACTTTACCAATATCGTGTAATAAACCGGCTCTTTTAGCAAGCTTAACGTTAAGGCCAAGTTCTGCAGCCATAATACCACAAAGTTTAGATACCTCGCGGCTGTGTTGCAATAGGTTTTGCCCGTAAGAAGAACGGTATTTCATTCTTCCTACAATTTTTATAAGCTCCGGGTGCAGGCCGTGAATACCAAGGTCTATCACGGTACGTTTACCTACTTCAATAATTTCGTCTTCGATTTGTTTAGTAGTTTTAGCAACTACCTCTTCAATACGTGCCGGGTGAATCCTGCCATCTGTAACCAGTTTGTGGAGGGCAAGACGTGCAATTTCTCTACGTACAGGGTCAAAACACGATAGTATAATAGCCTCTGGGGTATCATCTACAATAATTTCTACACCGGTTGCAGCCTCAATAGCACGAATGTTACGGCCTTCACGACCAATAATACGGCCTTTAACATCATCAGATTCAATATTGAATACCGATACACAGTTTTCAACAGCCTCTTCAGTACCAACACGCTGTATGGTGTTAATGATTATTTTTTTAGCCTCCTGCGCAGCAGTAAGCTTGCTCTCTTCAATAGTTTCCTGTATGTGTGCCATAGCACTGGTTTTAGCCTCAGCTTTAAGGCTTTCAACCAACTGGCTTTTAGCTTCTTCAGCCGATAAGCCAGAAATTACTTCAAGCTGCTCAACCTGGCTTTTGTGTAGCCTGTCTATTTCTTCCTGTTTTTTATCTAAAACTTCTACACGTGCAGAATAGTCGGCGATTTTTGCCTCTGCATCTTCGTTAGATTTTTTAGCTTTAGCCAATTCGTTAGATACCTGCGATTCTTTATCACGGGTTCTTTTGTCGGCCTCTTTTTGCCTTGCCTCTGCCTCAGCGATTTTTTTGTCTTTACCTAAAATAACCTGCTCATGCTCAGCTTTTAGTTCTAAAAACTTTTCTTTAGCCTGTAGTAATTTATCTTTCTTAAGGGCTTCACCCTCGTTTGTAGCATTTTTTAGTATTGCTTCAGCTTCTTTTTTAGCGCTGTAAGTAAGGCTTGCTGCGCTTTTCTTTTCCATCATTTTCGCTATTGCGAAACCTATGCCTAAGCCGCCGGCCAGGGCGATAATTATAAATAGTGTAGTGTCCATAGTTTGGTTTTAATGTATATAAAAAAAGCCTACATCAGTGGTAATTGTATAAACTCGATAAGACAAGTTTTGGGCTAACCCGCTGTTCAAGGATCTGCTCAAGGCAGCATGCTATAGTAGCGACGATTCACCCATTTTAAAGAATTGGCGTTGAGTTTATCAAAAAAGTACTAATGTAGGCAGTATTATTGACGTATTTTAAAGAACGTATTTGTATTGTTATTTAAGAAGGTCACCCAGTTTTTCACTCATTTGTTCCAGCCGCAATTGTGCTTCATCCAGTTCTGCACTACGGTCTAACACTTTTTGCTCAGCCTGCGCTGCAAATTGCAGGGCACACATGGCCAGTACATCCTGTTTATCTCTTACGGCATAGTTTTCTTCAAACTGTTTTATCATGGCATCGATTTTTTTAGAAGCGCTCCTAAGCCCTTCCTCCTGAGACGGATCTACCGTTAGGGGGTATACCCTGTCGGCTATCGATATTTTTATTTTCAGTTTATCGTCCATACTTTCCAGCGTTAATCAGAAAGTTGTGCTATGCAATAATCAATTTCCCGGATCAATGAATTTATTTTGAGTTTCGTTTCTCTCTTGTTGTCGTCACTGCCCAATAATGAGTTAGCCATCTTCAGCGATTCGTTTTGTTTTTTCAACAATTCAATTTCGTCTGCCTGCCTGCTTATAAGCGTAGCCGATTGTGATAGTTCCTGTTCCAACTCACCTTTTGCCCTTTGCAGGCCATTAAGTTTGTGGGCAAGCTTTATAAGCTTACTTTCAAGAGAATCAACTATTTCGGTTATTCCGCCCATGACAGCTAAATTCATTACATGATTTTACAAAGTTAAGATTACTTTAATGAGAAACAATAGCTATACAAAAAAAGTTCGATATTTTTTAAATTAAGCGTAATAAATTGCTGTGCAAATAGTTATAACTTTAAGCTAAAGCCTTGTGGTTTTTTTAGCGCTTTTTTATATTTTAGCCCAATGAGATTTTGCTTTTTATTTATTTTATTTAGCCTAACGGCATGGGCGCAAAGCCCTTATCCTCAGGATTACTTTATATCTCCTATAAATTTGCCGGTGCACCCATCGGGCACGTTTGGCGAATTACGTGCTAATCACTTTCACGCGGGTTTAGATTATCGTACCAATCAAAAAGAGGGTTATCCGGTTTATGCCGCCGCTGCGGGATACATTTCGCGCATAAAAGTATCCAGTTACGGGTACGGTACCGCTTTGTATATTGATCATCCTAATGGGTTTACAACTCTATATGGACATTTATCGGCTTATGGCCCGGGCATAGAAGAATACGTGCGTAAAAAACAATACGAGAAAAAGTCGTTTGATATAGAACTGTTCCCTAAACCGGGAGAAATTCCTGTTACGCAGGGGCAGGTAGTTGCATTTTCGGGTAACTCCGGCGGATCGGGTGGGCCTCATTTGCATTTTGAATACCGCGATACTAAAACAGAGGTTATTATTAACCCGCTGCTTTTTGGGCTCGATAAAAAAATGAAAGATACTAAACCTCCTACTATATATGGTATTGTAGCCTATCCGTTAAGTGAAGATGCTATGGTAAACGAGTCTAAAAAACCGGTACTGATTAGTTTAAAACTTCAAAAAGACGGTACTTATATAGCCGATAAAGTTACTGCAAGGGGTAAAATAGGTTTCGCGATTAACGCTACCGATAAATCTACCGGCAGTATGGGCAACAACGGTATTTATAAAGCCGAGACATTTTTTAACGGTAGCCCATACTTTAGTTACACGTTTGATAAATTTGCTTTTGACGAATCGCGCTTTGTAAACAATTTTATCGATTATTCCCGTTATTATACCACCGGGCAGCGTTTCCAGAAGTTGTTTATTAAAACGCCGTTCTCGCTTTCGTTGCTTAAACACAACAGTAAAAACGGCCAGTTTGCGATTGTGCCCGATACTATTAAAAACTTCAGGATAGAGGTAAGCGATTTTCACGGTAATAAAACACTGGTTAACGGCAGTATCGAATATTCTGACGCGCCTGTTGTGGCGGCCGACCCCAAGCACATTACTCCGTATTATGTAAAGGCGGCCAACGATAATAATTATACAAAAAATGGCGTGTCGGTATTTATACCGGCAAAAGCTTTTTACGAAGATTTTTATATGGATTTTGATGTTAAAGATTCTATACTGCACCTGCACAATGCCAGCGTACCGGTACATACTGCGGTTACAGTGTCGTTTGATGTGACCGGTATTAGTAAGGAGGATTTACAAAAAACATTTATAGCCGGCTTTAGCGATAAGCGTGTAAGCTACAACAGCAGTTATATGGAAGACGGCAGGCTTACTGCCAAAGTTAAAACGCTGGGAAACTTTAAGCTTGCTAAAGATACTACACCGCCTAAAATTTTTGGCATTAGCTTTACCGAAGGCCAATCGCTTAACGCCAATAAGGTTTTTAGCTGTAAAATAAGCGACGACCTTAGTGGTGTTGCCACGTTTGATGCCTGGCTAAACAATAAATGGATATTAATGCATTACGATTATAAAACCCGCATTATATACCACAATTTTAGCGATGGTATTGTAGATGAAGGCCGCAACGATTTAAAAATCACGGTTACCGATGGCGTTGGAAATTCGACTACCTTTGAAACTCATTTTTTTAGAACACAAAATACAACCCCTGTTGAAAACAATAAATAAATTTATTACGCTCATAGTTATATTATTAAGTACCGCTGCATTTGCGCAAAGGCAACCTTTTGTATATGGTGTGGCGCTCGATGAACAACATAAACCGTTAGAGGGTGTGTTTATATATTATGACGATGCCAAAGGAAACAGGGTTGAAACAACATCTGACCCAACTGGGTTTTATAAAATTGATACCCCGGTAGGGCAGAAAATTACAATATGGTTTTCGCACCTTAGCTTTCAGGGGTTATTTGTTGATGTTGATATGAACTACAACGAAAGCCTTGAATTTAACTTTGCGTTTACACCGGGGGTTCAGCAAATGGCAGAGGTAGTTATTGATGCCGATACCGGCCGCAAAAGAGTGGAGGGTATTACCGTTATACCGGCAGATATCGTTTTAAAAATGGTAGGCCCCAATGCCGGTGTAGAAAATATTTTAAAGTCGTTAGGTGGTGTTAATAGTAATAATGAGCTAAGTACAGGCTACAACGTGCGTGGTGGTAACTTTGATGAAAACCTTGTGTATGTAGAAGATGTTGAAATTTACCGTCCGTTTCTTATCCGTTCTGGTCAGCAGGAAGGGTTGAGTTTTACGAATAGTGCAATGGTATCTAATATCGAATTTTCGGCAGGTGGTTTTCAGGCAAAATATGGCGATAAATTATCATCGGTTTTAGATATTAAGTACCGCAGGCCAACTAAAAACGCTGCAGCGCTGGAGGCAAGTTTCCTCGGCGGAAGCCTTACGCTCGATGGTATTTCTAAAGATAAAAAATGGAGTGGTATTGTAGGTGCCCGTTACCGCAATAATAGTTTACTTGTAAACAGCCAGCAAACCCAGACCAATTATAAGCCTACGTTTGCCGATGTGCAGGCCATGATAAATTTTAACCCTAATAAAAAGTGGGAGTTTAATTTTATAGGTAACATTTCTCAAAACAAATACCATTACCAGCCACTTACAAGGCAAACCAATTTTGGTACAATATCAGATCCTATCGCGTTGCAAATTGTTTATGACGGACAGGAAAAAGATGAATATAAAACCTACTTCGGGGCATTAACGTCTAAATATCAGGTAAACGATGATTTTGCCTTAAAATTTATAGGTTCGGTATACCACACACAAGAGCAGGAATATTTTGATATTGATGCACAATACGCACTGGGCGATGTAGATACTAACATTGGGTCGGATAATTTTGGTAAGATACAGTTTGCCCGTGCAGTAGGCTCTCAGCTTAATCATGCTCGTAATAACCTCGATGCTCTTATTGCAAATGCAGAGGTAAAAGGATATCATAAACTGGGTGCGAAAACAAATATCGAGTGGGGTGTAAAATATACCCGCGAAGATATACGTGATCGATTGGTAGAGTGGGAAGTGATCGATTCGGCAGGGTTTTCTATCCGTCCACCAATTGTAGATTTAGCCGGTCAGGGTAACGACCAGCCGTACAACTCCTACACCGGGCCAATAGTGCCTTATAACAATGTTAGGGCTTTAAATTTTGTGACTATAAACCGTTTTTCGGGCTACACGCAATGGAGCCACAAAGCCAACTGGGGTAACAGTGAGGTGTTTTTAAATGCAGGTGTTAGGGCACAGCAATGGCAGGTTAATGTTACCGATGGCGAAAATGGTAAAAGCCAGATAGTGGTTAGCCCGCGTGCACAGTTTGCTATTAAACCTAAATGGAATAATACAGATATGCTTTTCCGAATTTCAGGAGGGGTATACCAGCAGCCGCCGTTTTACAGAGAATTACGTGATTCACTAGGTCAGGTACGACCTAATGTAAAAGCACAAAAATCGACACATATTGTATTGGGTAACGATTATAGCTTTAAACTTTGGGACAGGCCTTTTAAACTGGTATCTGAAGCATATTATAAAGATATGACCGATGTTAATACGTATACTATAGAGAATGTACGTATACGTTACCGTGCTAATAATGATGCTGTTGCTTATGCTTACGGGGTAGATGTACGTATGAATGGTGAGTTTGTATTAGGAACAGAATCGTGGATTACTTTGGGTTATATGAAAACCGAAGAGAATATTAACGGCCGTGGCTATATTGCCCGCCCAACCGATCAGCGATTTAAAGCCGCTATCTTGTTTCAGGATTATGTGCCTAACATACCTAACTTAAAAATGTACCTTAACTTAGTATACAACACAGGTTTGCCGGGTGGTTCGCCATCGTATGCTGATTCATACCAATACCAAAGCCGCTTGAACGATTACCGCCGTGCCGATGCAGGTTTCTCGTACGTATTTGCAGATAATACCATCAGGCCTAAACCAGAAAGCTGGATGTCTGCCTTTAGGGAACTGGCATTAGGGTTAGAAATTTTCAACTTGTTCGATAACCAAAACTCAATCACCAATACATGGGTACGCGATGCTTATACCAAGCAACAGTATGGTATACCTAACTACTTAACCAGCCGTGTTTTCAGTATTAAGCTAACCGCAAGGATATAATTATTAAAACATTTTGCGTATTTTTGGGATACATCTATCAATACACATGAAAAAAGCCGCCTTTATAGCAATTGCTTTTGTTGCCACATTTTTTACCAGTTGCAAAGAAGATACACCGAAGCCTAAAGTAATTTATGAAGGTAATCGCGCTGCTAAAACGCAGCCTAAAAAAACGGATTCTACCCAAATAAAAGTGGCCGATTTACCGGTGCTTATGGAGGGTACAAAATACCTTATACATCCGGTGGGCGATATTCGTATTTATGATGATAGTAACCGCAGTTATGGCACTAGCCGTACTAATAATTCGGTAAGTTATGCGATATCCAACTACAACCGTTTTGAAATTACTGGCTATTTCGAAAACCTTAAATTTCAGCACGTTGATTCTACCGCATTACGTCCGTTAACTACTCAAAAAATACAAATACAAACGGCTACTTATCTTAATACCATTGCCGAAAAAACTAAAAAGCAAATACTTATTTATACCCTTACAGATGCCGATACGAACCTTGATGGCAAAGTAGATGCTAACGATATTAAAGCGCTGTACATAAGTAATAGTAACGGTACCGGTTTTAAAAAATTATCGGTTGATGTTCAGGAGCTGGTAGACTGGAATGTTATTGAAGCGCTAAACCGTGTGTACTTCCGTACCATAGAAGATATCAATAAAAACGGCGCTTTCGATAAAAATGATGTGGTACACTACCATTACACCGACCTTTTATCGCCGCAATGGACAGTTACTGATTATAAGCCTGTGGAGTAAATTTAGTTTACAGTCGCAGTCACAGTTTACAGTGTGCATTATTGCGATGTAAGAAGTGTAGAGTGTTTGTAATTCTGAGCGCAACACAACGTAATCGAAGAATCTATATTTAGTGTATTCCATTTCGACGTTAGGAGAAATCCCGATAAAGAGATTTCTCAACTCCGTTTTACTTCGTTCGAAATGGAACAACGGCAGTATATAGATTCTTCCTTCGTCAGAATGACAAAATTATGTCCAGTTTATTGTATGAACGTTTTGTCATTCTGAGCGGAGTGCAACGTAGTCGAAGAATCTATATTTATTGTATTCCATTTCGACATTAGAAGAAATCCCGACAAAAAGATTTCTCAACTCCGTTTTACTTCGTTCGAAATGGAACAACGGCAGTATATAGATTCTTCCTTCGTCAGAATGACAAAATTATGTCCAGTTTATTGTATGAACGTTTTGTCATTCTGAGCGGAGTGCAACGTAGTCGAAGAATCTATATTTATTGTATTCCATTTCGACGTTAGGAGAAATCACGACAAAAAGATTTCTCAACTCCGCTTTACTCCGGCCAAAATGTAAAATAGTAATTAAAGATTCTTCCTTCGTCAGAATGACAAAGATCCCTTCATTAACGATTTCTGCTGAAAACTGTGACTGCGACTGAAAACTATATCAAAATATCACTCTCCAAATCTGATTTTTCAATTTTAAAATCAAAACCCAATTGCTTCATTAGCTGAATAACAAGGTTTTTATACCAGTTTTCTGATTTAGGGTGAATGTATATTTTTTCGATTAACGTATTGATGTCTACATTAACCTTAGCGCCTTCATTAATGTTTACATGATGCTCGGTTAAGTCGGAAACAATGCGTACTTCGCGCTCGTACTGAAAACTTTTGCGTTTAAATAAAAACGGGAAAAAGTTATTATCAAACGGAATATACTCCTTTTTATAATCGATGTATTTTACTTCGCCTATGTATTGCTCATAACGGGTTTCGGGCAGCATAGCATCTTTCATACGCTGTATGGTGCTTTGTATGGCTAATCCCTCGTTATTTTTAGTAAAGATTTGCCACATAGCATACGACTCATATTCGTTTATATGCCAGCTGCTAATTACCACATTTTTACGGTGGCTTTTGTAATAATCTAAAAAGGCGGGGTTGTTTTCAGACAGTCGCCTGATTTCCTCATACGTAGGTTCGCTAAAAGTACCTTCGTACTGATCTTCAAATTTATCCGATCGCGACATGAACATCTGTCGGCAAAACAAAAGGTCTAAAAATTTAGAAAGGTCGAGGTATTTCCAGACAATCGTATCCGGATCGGGAATGGTTATAGCATCGGTAGATACATACATAGGCAGCAGTTAGCGTTAGGCGTTATTGTAAATATCCAGCAGTTGTTTAAAGTGTGTAATTTTATAATCGGCGTGGGTAACATCAAAAGCATCCTGTTTATCATATAGCACAGTACGTATATTAAGGGCACGTGCGGCAGCAATTTCGCTTTCGGGATCATCGCCCACAATCAGTACTTCGCCGGGGCTGTAATGGTAACGTTTTAATATATCGGCAAATACTTCTTTCTTGCTTGTTTCAACCGGGTTTACTACATGCACTTCTTTAAAATCAGCTTCAATACCTAATGATTTAATTTTGCTTAGCTGCATATTCTTAAAACCTGTAGTCACTAAAAATCGCTCAGCCGGAATATTTTTAACTTCAGGGTAATCTTCAAAAGTATCAATAGGTTCATTGTAGGTAAGCGTATGCTGAATGTCGACCGTTTTCTGTGTAAGCTCTTCGCTAAAGTTATGGCGTTGTGCTACAATCCTGAAAGGTGTGCGCATAGTAGCATACTTAATGGCATCGAGGCTATCATTATGCTGTCCGCTTTCGGCAATGAGGTCGAATACAGGTCCAAAAAGCTTTTCGCCAATGGCACTTACCGGAAATATTGTATTATCAAGGTCGTATATAATGGCTTTTACAGGCATATAATTAGTTTTAAAATTTAAAGATACGGCATAAAAAAATAGCTGCAAAAAATGCAGCTATCCTTAACCAAATATTATTATTGTATTTAAAGAATTAAATTTATGTGGATGAGTCTAATAATCCAATCATCAAATAATCCAAAAATCTATTCGAACGATTGCATCATTACCAGTTTATGGTAGGTGCCGTTGTGGGCTATAAGTTCGTCATGTGTGCCCTGCTCTACAATGCGCCCTTTTTGCATTACCACAATTTTATCTGCCTTTTGAATGGTAGATAACCTGTGGGCAATAACAATCGATGTACGGTTTTGCATCATGTTATCGAGCGCCTGCTGTACCAGCCTTTCACTTTCGGTATCAAGGGCAGATGTAGCTTCATCTAACACCATAATAGGCGGGTTTTTTAGCACGGCACGGGCAATGCTAAGGCGTTGTTGCTGCCCACCCGAAAGTAAGCCACCATTATCGCCAATGTTAGTATCTAAACCATCGGGCTTATCCATAACAAACTCATATGCGTTAGCTACTTTTAGGGCTTCAATAATTTCTTCATCGGTAGCATCTGGCTTACCAACCGTCATATTGTTACGAATAGTATCGTTAAATAAAATACTATTTTGCGTTACAAGGCCTATCATGCCCCGCAGTGAGTTTAAAGTATAATCACGAATATCGATTCCATCAATCTTAATAGCACCTTCCTGCACATCGTAAAAGCGGGTAAGCAGGTTAGCAATGGTGCTTTTACCTGAACCCGACTGCCCAACAAGTGCCACCGTTTTACCTTTTGGCACATGAAGCGAAAAATCATGCAGTACATTTTCTTTTACATACGCAAAGTTGATGTTCTCTATACTAATTCCGCTATCAAATGATTGTTTGGTAATTGCTTCTGGCTTATCATCAATAACAACATCGGCTTCTAATATCTGTACAATACGTTCGGCCGAAGCGGTACCACGTTTAAGGCCATAACTTGCTTTAGAAATATCTTTAGCGGGTGTAAGTATGTTGTAAGCCATAACAATATAGCCAAGAAAGAATCCGGCCTCCATATTTTTATCTACAAAAACCAGGTAACCACCATAAACTAATAGTACACCAATTACCATGATGCCTAAAAATTCGCTCATGGGCGATGCCAGGTTTTGCCTGTTCGCAACGGTATTACTGTGCTCAAAAAGCCTGTCGCTGGTAGTATTGAATTTTTTGCCGAAAATAGCTTCTGCCGTAAACGACTTAATAATTTTAAGTCCGCCTACAGTTTCTTCCAGTATTGATAATACCTGACCCTGCTCGCGTTGCAGCATCATCGATTTCTTTTTAAGGGTTTTACCCACCTGAGAAACTAAAAATCCTGCAATAGGGATAAACACAAATACAAATAAAGTAAGTTTTAAGCTTAGTACGAGCATTACCCCTAATGTAAACAGTATGGTAAGCGGCTCTTTAACAATCATTTCTAGAATGTTTTGCAGGGAACTGCTTATCTCATTAACATCGGTGGTAATACGGGCTATGACATCGCCTTTTGTAGTTGCCGAGAAATACGATGCCGGCAGGCGTACCAGCTTAGCATACATAGCTTCCCTAACATCTTTAATAAGGCCGTTACGCAAGTAGGTTATAAAGTATAACGCCAGGTAACTGGTTAAGTTTTTAAGCAAAAAGATGGCAATAATAACCCCAATAATATACATAAGCACGGTAAAAGTACCGTGCAAATGTATTTGTGTAGTTAGTATGTAATTAAGGTACTGTTCAGAAAAGCCTTTTAAATGTAAAAGCCCCTCATAAACAGGTTCTTTATAGATTTGCTCATTATCTTCAAAAATTACCTTAAGTACAGGTATAAGCGCAATTAACGATATGGTACTAAAAAAGGCACCAAGTATATTAAAAAAGATATTTAAAAATATATACTTTTTATAAGGTTTTGCAAACTGCGCTATTTTTCTATAATCACTCATTTAATTAATTCAGGTCCAATTCCTGTATAATGTTTTTAATTTTCTGGTCTAAAGATGCTTCCACTTCTTTAAAGTTTTTAACATCATCCAGAGGTTCGTTTACGCTAAAATAAAATTTAATTTTAGGCTCTGTACCACTTGGGCGCGCGCATATTTTAGTACCATCTTCAAGATAGTAAATAAGCACATCGCTTTTTGGCATATCCAGTGTTTCCTCTTCATCCGTAAGCAGGTTCTTAGCGGTAGATGATTGGTAATCCTCTAGCATAACCACACGCTGGCCGTTGATTTCTTTACGAGGCGTTTCGCGCATATTAATCATCATTTGCTTGATCTCTGCAGCGCCTTCAATACCTTTTTTAGTTATCGAAATAAGGTATTCTTTATAGAAACCATATTTTACATAAAGTTTTAAAAGCTCCTGGTATAATGAGCTTGCTTTAGCCTTAGCCTGTGCAGCAATTTCGCTTAGTAATAGGGTAGAGGTTACAGCATCTTTATCGCGCACGGCATCGCCTACCATAAAGCCGAAGCTCTCTTCGCCACCGCCAATAAATTCCTGCTCCGGGAAATCAACAATCATTTTAGCGATCCATTTAAAGCCTGTAAGCCCTACTTTGCACTCAATACCATATTCGGTAGCAAGTTCCTGCATCATTGGTGTAGATACTACCGTAGACCCAATAAATTGCTTACCGTTAAGTTTGCCTTGTTTTTTCCATTCACTAAGTAAAAACTCAGTCATTAATATCATGGTCTGGTTACCGTTAAGCAACGTCATAATACCATTACCATTACGTACGGCAACACCTAAACGGTCAGCATCCGGGTCAGTTCCCACAACAATATCAGCATCCAGTTCGTCAGCCAGTTTAACTGCCATAGAAAGTGCCTCAGGCTCTTCAGGGTTTGGCGATTTTACAGTAGGGAAGTTACCGTTAGGTACCGCCTGTTCTGCCACGATGTGTACATTGCTGTAACCTGCATCTTCTAAAAGGTCCGGTATTAATTTAACCGATGTACCGTGCAGGGGCGTGTAAACAATTTTAAGGGCTTGTTTAGCTTCAGCCGGTGTGTTAAATGATGCGTTAAGCAACGACGATTTTATAAATGCCGCATCTACTTCATCATCAATATATTCAATAAGGCTATCGTTAGCCTCAAATTTAATCTGGCTGTATTCTAACGCTTCAATAACCTCAATAAGTGCTTTATCGTGTGGTGGTACAAGCTGCCCACCATCTTGCCAATATACTTTGTAACCATTATATTCCGGCGGGTTGTGCGATGCTGTAAGTACTATACCTGCGTGGCAGTTAAGCATTTTTACAGCGAAAGAAAGTTCTGGTGTAGGGCGAAGTTCAGAAAACAAGAAAACCTTAATACCGTTAGCCGAAAACACATCGGCTACAAGTTTAGATAATGTATCGCTGTTATTACGGCAGTCGTAAGCTATTGCAACTTTTAGCTCTTGCTCTCCCGGAAACTGAGATTTTAAATAATCAGAAAGGCCTTGTGTAGCCTTTCCTAAAGTATATTTATTAATACGGTTTGTACCAGGGCCCATTATGCCACGCATACCACCTGTACCAAACTCAAGGTTACGGTAAAAACTGTCTTCCAGTTCTTTAGGCGATGATGTTAGCAACTCTTTTACGGCATTTTGTGTATCGGCGTCAAAAACGGGGGTAAGCCACACATTTGCTTTATCAAGTATAGATTTTTCAATTTCCATTCTTCTTATTTTTATAATTGTTTGATAGGTTAAATTTATAAAGTTTCGCTGATTTTATAGCGTTCTTCATTGTTTTTTGTACGAAGAATTATTTCGCCTAAAAATCCGGCTAAAAAAAGCTGCGTACCAATAATCATGGTAGTAAGCGCAATATAAAACCACGGGTTGTTAGTTACCAATATAGCAGGCTCGTGCATAGCCAGTTTATATAGTTTATAGACGCCAATATATGCTGCCGAAAATAACCCAATAATAAACATTACTACACCCAGCGCACCAAAAAGGTGCATAGGCCTTTTGCCAAAACGCGACAAAAACCAAATGGTTATAAGGTCTAAAAAGCCATTTACAAAACGCTCCATACCAAATTTTGTAGTGCCGTATTTACGTGCCTGGTGTAAAACTACCTTTTCGCCTATGTTGCCATAGCCTGCATTTTTTGCCAGCACTGGTATATAACGGTGCATTTCGCCCGAAACCTCAATATTTTTTACAACCTCTTTTCGGTACGATTTTAGTCCGCAATTAAAATCATTAAGCGTAACGCCAGATGTTTTACGTGCCGCCCAGTTGAAAAGTTTGGAAGGCAGGTTTTTAGCTACTACAGAATCGTAGCGTTTCTTTTTCCAACCCGAAACCAGGTCGTATCCATCGGCAGTGATCATGTTATACAGACCCGGAATTTCTTCGGGGCTGTCCTGCAAATCAGCATCCATGGTAATAATAACATCGCCCTGCGCTTTAGCAAAACCTGCATGCAATGCCTGCGATTTGCCATAGTTACGCAAAAAGCGAATGCCTTTTACATTAGGGTTTTTTACAGATAGTTGTTGAATTATGGCCCAGGAAGCATCGGTGCTGCCATCATCAATAAAAATAACTTCGTAGCTAAAATTATTTTCAGCCATTACTTTTACAATCCACTGGTGTAACTCGTTAAGGGATTCCTCTTCGTTTAAAAGCGGTATAACTATAGATATATTCATTTATTAAAATGCTCCGGGATTTTCTTTTTTAACTGCAGCGCCAACAATTAGTGATATTATAAGGCCAATAAAGGCATACATTACTATAGATATAGGGCCTGCTATATAAGGTTGCATTGTTTTTTCTATAATACTAAGCGACAATTTTAACTGCTCGGCAGTCATATTAGGGTTTTGCTTAACGGTAATAATTTTTATCTGCTCAAGTGTTTCATCAATAAACTCAGGAAATATAAGGTAATATATAAAGTAAAATACAGCATACATAAATCCGGCCAAGACAGTAACAGATACGCCCGATTTTAAACATTCGGAAAATGAAATATATCCGCCGTTTATTTTATTTTTGTAATTATTACAGGCAAGCGTAATTAATAGTGCAGGTAATACTAAAAAGTTTAAAAGGTTAGTAACAATACCTACCCATCCCATTTTGTTAGGATCTGGTTTCCATACCTGCATCAAAACAAATTCTACAATCATTATTATACCAAATATAATTCCGTAAGGTATTGCTGCTTTTGCAGGAGAGGTAGTGGTTTCTTTCATCGATGGTTTGTTTTAATCTACAAATATACTAATTCCGCTGTTAAGTGAGGTTAAAAAAGTGTTAGGGTAAATGAGTAAAAAAATGCACCTAACTATTTGATATTACAAAAATAGTTGTACTTTTGCACCCTGAATTAAAGTTTAAAAACAAAAAGCTGTAAGGCGTTTATACCTTTCCTTAACCCGAAAGCCGCAAAGCAACCTGCAGCCAAACAATAAAAAAATTTACAAGATGAAAAAAGGTGTTCACCCGGAAAATTACAGATTAGTAGCTTTTAAAGACATGTCTAACGAAGAAGTTTTTATTACTAAATCTACTGCTGATACAAGAGAAACAATTACACACGAAGGAGTTGAATATCCTGTAGTGAAAATGGAGATTTCTAGAACTTCTCACCCTTTTTACACTGGTAAATCTAAACTTATCGATACTGCAGGACGTATCGACAAATTTAAAACTAAATACGCTAAATTTAGCAAAGAAACTCCAGCTACTGAAGAGTAATCTTTTGTTAACATTATACAGAAAGCCTTCCGGTAACGGAGGGCTTTTTTATTTTTAAGGCTCTGAGGGACTTAGATACTTAGGTTCTAAGCTTCTCAGAATCTCAAGAAACTAAGTCTCTCAGTCTCTCAGAACCTAAGCACCTTTTTCGTAACTTTGACTTTCAAAACTTTCAAACTAAAGAGATGAACTACATTCTTTTTGATGGCCCTGTGCGTAATGCCCTGTTGCCGTTTACCTTTACCCGCCCCGTGGCCGATATTCGTATAGGCATATTAACCATTCGCGAAAAATGGGAAAAATACCTGGGGTCTACCACCACTACAATTACTGAGGAATATTTAGCAGATAAATATCCTATGGTGGAGCTGGAAGAGAATGTAATGATTAACGCCGCTTATTTACCTAACGAAGTACTTGCCGAAATGGTTACATCGCTCGAAGTAAACCAGGCTATTTTTAGTGGAGATGAAGTTGTTGCGTTTTACAGCACCGATGATCAGGAAGATGTAGACTTTGATACTTACGAAATTATAGATTATAACGAAAGCGGAATAAAAATTGAACACGCTTGGGATATTTTTAAAAAGAACGATGCTGCCCTGCGCGAAGATTTTGAATTGCTTACCGAAGGCCGCACATCGCAACCCATCCCTGCAAGTGTAAATACAATCGCTCCCGAAAATATTTTTATTGAAGAAGGGGCTAAGCTGGAGTTTGTTACCCTTAACGCATCTACAGGCCCTATTTATATAGGTAAGAATAGCGAGATCATGGAGAATTCGGTTATCCGTGGGCCTTTTGCCTTATGCGAAGAAGCCGTGGTTAAACTGGCTACTAAAGTGTATGGTGCTACAACAGTAGGCCCACACAGCAGGATAGGTGGCGAAGTTAGTAACTCGGTACTGTTTGGTTATTCTAATAAAGGCCACGATGGATTTTTGGGTAATTCGGTTTTAGGCGAGTGGTGTAACCTTGGGGCCGATACCAATAACTCAAACCTTAAAAATAACTACGAAGAAGTGAAACTGTGGAGTTACGAAAAAAGCAGTTTTGTAAAAACCGGGCTTCAGTTTTGCGGACTCATGATGGGCGACCATAGCAAGAGTGGCATTAACACCATGTTTAATACAGGTACTGTAGTAGGGGTTTGCGCTAATATATTTGGCAGTGGTTTCCCGCGCAATTTTGTACCGAGTTTTTCATGGGGTGGTGCATCGGGTATGGTAACGTATGATGTTAAAAAAGCCTTTGAAACTGCACGTATTGTAATGTCGCGCCGTGATATAGAATTTACAGAAGAAGATGAAGCGATACTTACCGAAGTATACCAGCAAACCGAAAAGCTAAGGAGTATATAACTCATGGCGAAACAAAGGCGACAAAAACCTAAATACAGCATTGCTACCCTTGTAGTACTTTTGGCACTTGCCATTTACTACAATTATGGTGTCAAAAATGCTCATGTAAAACCTCCGGTTGAGCATTACCCTACCGGGGCTCCGGCTAAAAAGACTAAAAAATATAAGGCGCCTAAAAAGCAGGCCGACCTGCGTAACCTTACTGTTTTTACCGGTAAAGTTATAGGTATTAAGGATGGCGATACCTACGAAATTTTATATGACGGCCAACCCGAACGCGTGCGCCTTGCCGATGTTGATTGCCCCGAAAAGTCGCAGGCGTTTGGCAACAACGCTAAGCAATATGCATCTGATTTATGCTTTGGTAAAACTGTTACCGTAACCAGTGCTGCAAAGCGCGACCGCTATGGCCGCCTTATAGGCACTGTGGTAACTGATGAAGGTACCAACGTAAACGAAGCCCTTGTAAAAGCGGGCTTCGCATGGCATTATAAGCAATACTCTAAAAGTGAGGAAATCGGCGATTTTGAAGTTGCCGCCCGTAAAAATCATTTAGGCCTGTGGGCCGATGTAAATCCTACACCGCCCTGGGATTATAGAAAAGCGAAACGCAAGAAGTATTAGTATTCAGTAATCGGTATTCAGTGTTCAGACAGGAAGCTACTGATCACTGAATACTGACCACTGTAAACTGAACTAATCGTCTATCCTTAAAAATTTACCGTTGGTATCAAACTCTAATTCTAAGTCGTTAGTAAATTCCAGTTTGTAGCCCCAACGTTTTTTCTCAAATTTATCTACGGTATGGCCTTTGTAGTTTTTAGCAACATAATCGGCAATTGCTTTAGGGTAAATAGAAACTGGCAATAATGTTTTATGGCCCTCAATTTCTTTCCAGTTACCACTACCATCAAATTCAACTTCGGCACCACCGGTAAATAATACTTTGTATTCGGTTTCGGTAATGTCCTTATCTTCTATAATGTAAGTTGTAGCCTGATTAGGGAAGTTGGTTTTAATAAACGTTTGTGCCGGTGCTGGCATTTGCGCTAAAGTTATGTTGCGTTTTTGTGCATTGCAGGCAAAACATAGTAATGATGCCGCGGTTAGCAGCAGTGTTTTTGAGTATCCAATTGTAGTTTTCATGGTATCTTGTTTTTAATTATAGTACAAGTTTATAACCTGAATCTGGAAACAATTGGGAATAGTTTTGTTTTGACACGAATTTCACGAATTCACACAAATTTAAAATTGAAAAAATTTGTTTAAATTGGTGTAATTCGTGGCTAGTTTTAGTGGAGGTTTACTTCTTCGGGAAATGAATTGTAAACGTATGGTTGCCACTAAACGCATACTTTACAGCAAGCTGATAGGTATTCGCGATAGACCATACAATAGATAACCCCAGCCCGGTTGACTGGTCGTTACCGGAATTGCGGTAAAAACGGTCGAAAATTTGCTTTTCATCTAAAGCTTTACTCGCACCTGTATTTTGTACAGATAGGTTATTTTGCGTAATAAGTATAGTTACCTGTCCGCCTGCATGGTTGTGTACCAATGCGTTTTTAACCAAATTTGTAATAAGGGTAATTGCCAAACCTTTGTTCATGGGGTAGCGTAATTGCTCCTGTGCAATTACATTAAGGGTGATCTCCCTGAATTCGGCTAGGTCAGCAAAATCATCAGTAAGCTGGGTTACGATTTCATTAAAGTTTACTTCCTCTTCCTCGGCATACTGTCGGTTTTCAATTTTACTAAGCATCAGTAGCGATTTATTAAGCCTTACCAGTCGGTTAAGGGTATCGCTTATTTTTCCCAGTTCCATCATTTGTTCATCGGGCAGGGTATTGTTCTCGGCAAATAACTCTAGCTTATTTAGGCTAATAGCTAACGGAGTTTGCAGCTCGTGCGATACATTTTCAATAAACTGTTTCTGGCTCGAATAAATAGCTTCGCTACGGGTAAGCAAATCTTCCAGTTCGTGGCCTAAAACTTTAAATTCGGTTACTACAGATGGTGGTGCTTCAAAACCTTTACCTGTACCTAATTTGTATTTTTTAAGACTGTTGAGTAATTGATAAAACGATTTCCAAACCTTACGTAAAATAATGCGGTTAAGCAACGCAATGCTGACAACCAACATAGTATAAAGGGCTACAAGGGCGGTAAGTAAATCTTCCAGCAGTTCATCTTCTTCAACCATACTGGCACGGATGGTTAATTTATGCGGATTACCTTTTGGGTCGTTAAATACGCTTTCTAAAACCCGGATAGGCTGGTCTTCATTATCATATTCAGAAAATTCAAACGTACTGGTAAATTTATCCGAAAAATCGTAATTGCCCTTTGGCAACGTGTTTATTTTAAACTGGTTGATGCCAAATTCAGGGGTGTTTAATACTTCCGGGTTAGCGAATGATTCCCTAACAATAAGTATTTTAGAGTTTTTAAGTCCGTCATCAATGTTATCGTAAACTTCATCCAATATCAAGGCATAAAAAAGTCCTGCCCAGACCGCGATAACTAGCAGTAACGCCACAATTAAGTAACGTAATGTATAGCTTTGCAGCGAGATGCTTTTGCCTGATGAAGTTGTTTTATTATCCATTATATTATGAGGTAGTCATTTTATAACCCATGCCGTACACCGCCTGAATATCAGTTTCGGCACCTGCATCTTTAAGCTTTTTACGAAGGTTTTTTATTTGAGAATATACAAAATCGAGGTTATCGGCCTGGTCGATATAGTCACCCCAGACTGATTCTGCTAACGCAGTTTTATTTACCAGCCTGTTAGGGTTTATCATAAAATAGTATAACAGGTCAAATTCTTTTCGGTTTAATGTAAGGTCGTCGCCGTTAACAGTAACCGATCGTAATTCAGGCGAAAGCCGTATGTTTTCTAAAGTAATATGGGTGTCGCCATCATGGCTGTTACGACGAATGGCCGACTTTATGCGTGCGTGAAGTTCGGCTAAATGGAAAGGCTTAGCAAGGTAATCATCGGCACCCAGGTCGAGGCCGCTCACTTTATCATCTACACTATCTTTAGCTGATATAATAATAACAGCTTCCTTTTTATTGAGTTTTTTAAGTTCGCGAACCAAGTCGAGACCGCTACCGTTGGGCAGCATGATATCGATAAGCACACAATCGTAATCATACGTGCCTATTTTTTCGATACCGGAAATATAATCGTGGGCGGTTTCTACAATGTATTTTTCTTTTTCCAGCGATTCCCGGATTACTTCCCTAAGTCCCTGCTCGTCTTCTACAATAAGGATTTTCATATTCCTGTACGTTTGTCGTATATCAAATATACCAATTAGCACTGCAAGGAACAATTCAATTCTGGAAACATTTGGGAATATCCTGTAGTAGAGACGTTGCATGCAACGTCTTATTTGTATATAACGTGGATAATGTTAGACGTTGCATGCAACGTCTCTACGGAGAATAAAATTTATCTTTATTCCATAGCAAGGGGTTGTCAATAATGTATTTTCTTATTTTATTATAAGAGGCATCATTCCTGACAATGTGGTCATGAAATCTTGTTTGCCAGTAAAATTCAGGATTTGTCTTGCGAGCTTTCTTTGATACGGCTGACTTATACGAACGAATAATTGTAGATATTGATCCTGATTTTGGGGATATGGTCGACATCTCCTCGTTTTTAACACTATCAATTTCGGTACTCCTAGACGTTGCATGTATCGTCTCTAACTGACGTAGGGATGTTTGATTAATTATAATTAATGCATGAATATGGTTTGGCATGACCACAAAAGCATCAATCTCAGCAAAAGTAAAATGAATAGGAATTTGATATAAAAATGTTGAAGCGATGACCCCAATATCAGATAAATGAACAAGTTCATTTTCAATTTTGCCAAAATAATGCTCCCTTCCGCCAGTGCAAATAGTTATAAAATACGCACCGTTGGCACTGTAATCCCAATTTGGAAATCGCGCTGATGGTATTCTGTATTTGTTGAAATAGATTGACAATCTGATATAATTTTCTAGGTAGAGACGTTGCATTGCAACGTCTAATATTTGTTTGAATTATATGTTAGACATTGCAATGCAACATCTCTACAATTTCCTTACCCGTTTTAAAACCAATAAATTCAGCGGGTTAATACCTAATCCGGTCACGTTGCTACGGGTAAACCGCGAAGCCTTATCGTAAAATAACGGAATAACCGGAGCTTCTTCCATTACCAGTGCATCCATTTTTTTGTAGAGTTCCTGGCGTTTTTTATCATCGGTTTCTAAAAAGGCAGCCTCATATAGTTTATCGAAATCAGTGTTTTTAAAATGGGTGTAATCGGGGCCACCTGGCGAAAAATTCTTACTGTAAAATAACGAAAGGTAGTTTTCGGCATCGGGGTAATCGGCAATCCAGCTTGCTTTAAAAAAGCCAACTTTCCCGTTAGAAATCGACTGTGTTAAGGTACTTGGTGGGTTAACATCAACTTCTACATTAAGCCCAATTTTTTGCCATTCACGTTGCAGGTATTCGGCAATATCAAGGTACGATGCACTCGTGCTCATTTGTATGGCGGGGTTGCTATCGCCTGTTTGCTTTTTGTAATCGGCTACCAGTTCGCGTGCTTTAGCAGGGTTGTAATCATAACCTTTAGCACCAAAGCCCGGCAAACCGTCCGGAATCATTCCGCTCGTTGCTGCAGTTCCCATCCCGTTGCGTAAAAACAGGATCATTTTTGCTCGGTCAAAACCATAATTCAATGCCTGGCGAATGCGTTTATCTTTCACAGCTTTATCATTACCATCAAGGCGAAAGCCCATATATTCGGTATTAAGATAGGGGCCGGTAATCATTTTTACGCTGTCGCGGTATTTGGTAGCGAGTTCGCCCTTTGGGGTCAATATCTCATCTTTATACGAAGGGTCGAGCCCCGAAACAAAATCGAGCTTGCCTTGTACAAACTGTAAAAAGCCACTTTGCTTATCGGGTAAAAAGGTAATAGCAACAGCTTCAAGGTAGGGTAGTTGCACGCCTTTATCATCCCTCTCAAAATACAAGGGATTTTTACGAAGTACCAGCTTTACATTCTCTTCCCAAATTTTAAACTGAAAAGGCCCTGTACCAATAGGTGCCGACCTAAAATCATAACCCGGCTTTTCAAACGCCTCATGTGGTACTACCGATGCGTATTTCATTGTTAGTAATCCTAAAAAAGCAGGAAAGGTTTTGTTGAGGTGTATCTGGAAAATGGTATCGTTTATGGCTTTAAAATTTTCTACATTTTGTAATATCCATCGGCCGGGAGCCGCAACTTTCTCATCTAAAAGGCGGTTAAGGCTGTAGGTAAAATCTTGGGCTGTAACTACGCGGGTGCTATCTTTCCCAAAAAGACTGCTTTTATGAAAACGCACATCATTACGTAATATAAAGGTGTAGGTTTTACCATCGGGCGATAATGTCCACGATTTAGCAATATCGGGTTTAATGTTCAGGCTATCGTCAAGCTGTACCAGCCCATTGTATAACTGGTTACATACCCAAATGGAGGGGCGGATTTTTGCAAACGCCGGGTCGAGCGAGTTTACGGCAGCATTTTCGTTGTATCTAAATACAAGCTTATCGTTACCCGATGCCGATTTATTTGTGCAGGAAGCAAAAAGTAACAAAAAAATAATTATCTGCAGATATTTAAAAATTGGGCGCATGTATAGGTGATAATATAACTATTGTGATGATTAATGTTTCTGAAACTGATTATTATTTAAAACTATTCTATTTTACGTGAATTAAATTCTTTGTTTGGAGTAGTTTGGTTATAAGTCAACTTCAATATTAACATTTTTTATAGATTTTTTTCATAATTTAACCGCCCGCTTTTGTAAATAACTTTTGGCGCGGTAAACGGCATAAAGATATTGTATTTAGCGTAAAATGTAATGAGCAATGACAAATTTAATGGAGAACGAACAACAGGGGCTTTACAACCCAGACCATGAGCATGATGCCTGTGGGATAGGGTTTGTGGCCAGTATAGAGGGCAGAAAATCGCATCAGCATATAGATGATGCGCTAACTATATTAGAAAATTTAGAACACCGTGGTGCCTGTGGCTGCGAAGATAATACAGGCGATGGCGCGGGGATATCCTTTCAGGTGCCGCATGCTTTTTTAGTAAGCGAGTGCCTTAAGCTTGGCATTAAATTACCCGAAGCCGGACAGTACGGCGTAGGCATGGTGTTTTTCCCGAAAGGGCTGGAAGACGAGTGTAAGGAAATTTTTGCTGAAGCAGCTGAACAGCTTAACCTTGATATTTTAGGCTACCGTAAAGTACCCGTAAACCGTACCGATATTGGCGATACCGCATTAAGTGTAGAACCCGAGATCGAACAGGTTTTTATAAAACGCCCGGAAAGCATCGCTACCGATATTGAATTTGAACGCAAACTTTTTGTGTTGCGCAACTACGCCTCGCATACTATAAATAGTACTATTCGTAAAAACGAGACAGGCTTTTACATTGCTTCGCTTTCGGCAGCAACTATAATATATAAGGGGCAGTTAACTAGTAACCAGGTGCGTCGCTACTTTCCTGATTTGCAAAACAAACGGATGACGAGTGCTTATGCGCTGGTGCATTCGCGCTTTGCAACTAATACATTCCCCTCATGGGCATTGGCACAGCCCTTTAGGTACATTGCCCATAACGGTGAAATAAATACTTTACAGGGTAACCTTAACTGGTTACGCACTAACGAGCAGCGTTTTTCATCTCCGCACTTTACAAGGGAAGAGTTTGATATGCTGTTGCCGCTTGTTCCGGGTAAGCAGTCTGATTCTGCCAGTTTAGATAATATGGTTGAGATGCTGATGCTTTCGGGAAGATCGCTGCCGCACGTACTCATGATGCTGGTACCCGAAGCCTGGGATGGCAACGAAGCGCTTGATGCAAATCAGAAAGCGTTTTACGAATACCACGCATGCCTTATGGAACCCTGGGATGGCCCTGCTGCTATTTGCTTTAGCGATGGTAAAATGATAGGTGCCACGCTCGACCGCAACGGGCTACGGCCTATTCGCTACAGCATTACTGCCGATGGGCGTATGATCATGGCGTCGGAAACCGGAGTGCTTGGCCTGCATGCCTCACAAGTAGTAAAAAAAGGAAGGTTACGCCCTGGTAAAATGCTGGTGGTAGATCTTGAAAAAGGTAAAATACTATTTAACGACGAGCTTAAAAAAGAGCTTTGCTCGCAACAACCGTATGCAGAGTGGCTGGAAAAATATAAAATAACCATGGCTAAGGTGCCGGAGCCTCGTATTACGTTTACGCCGTTGGCACACCAACAGGTTTTCCGTTATCAAAAGGCGTTTGGGTATACTACCGAGGCTATTGAAGAAATCATTATGCCTATGGCGCTCACCGCTAAAGAACCGGTTGGGTCTATGGGTACCGATACTCCGCTGGCGGTTTTAAGTAAAGAGCCACAGCATTTAAGCAGCTATTTTAAGCAGTTGTTTGCGCAGGTTACCAACCCGCCGATTGACCCAATTCGAGAAAAACTGGTAATGTCTCTCGCGAGCTTTGCGGGTACAAGCGGCAATATTTTAGACGAAGACCCAATGGCAGCGCATTGCATTGTGTTGCGACACCCAATATTAGATAACTATTATTTAGAAAAAATACGCAGTATCGATACCGGTACGTTTCAAAGTAAAACCATACAGTGCTACTTTAGGGCAGATGGCAGTGCTGATGCGCTTAAAAAAGCACTCGACCGTGTGTGCCGTTATGCGGTTGATGCAGTGGAAGATGGTTACCGTATCTTGATTTTGCAGGATAGGGCAATCGATTCAAGGCATGCGCCAATACCGTCGTTACTATCGGCGGCTGCCGTACACCACCACCTTATCCGTAAAGGGATACGCGGCGAAGTTGGTATTATTGTAGAAGCCGGCGATGTTTGGGAAGTGCAGCATGCGGCCTGCCTTATTGCCTTTGGCGCAACGGCTATTAACCCATACATGGCATTTGCTACTATACGCGACCGTGTTGCCGAAGGTTTGTGCGATACCGCAATACCTTTTGAAGAACTGAAGGAGAATTATATATCGGCAGTTAATAACGGCTTGCTAAAGGTGTTCTCTAAAATGGGAATTTCAACGTTTCAGTCGTACCAGGGCGCGCAGATTTTTGAAATATTAGGATTGAACAAAACAGTTGTTAACCAATATTTTACAGGAGCAACATCTAATATTGAAGGGTTAAGCCTTGATGATATTGCCGAAGAAGCCCTGATAAAACACCGCTTTGCGTATAGTAACAAACAAATTCCGGCCGACAGGCTACCCGTGGGAGGCGAATTGCAATGGAAACGTAAAGGAGAATTTCACTTGTTTAATCCGCAGACGATTCATTTACTACAGCTATCAACCCGAACCGATGATTATAATCTATTTAAAAAATATTCGAAGCTGGTTAACGAGCAGGGAGAAAAAGCCTGTACGCTCCGCAGCCTTCTAACGTTCGATAAAAAACAAAAATCAATTTCTATTGATGAGGTAGAACCTGCCGAAAACATTTACAGGCGTTTTTCTACCGGGGCCATGAGCTTTGGCTCAATTTCCTGGGAAGCCCATACTACTTTGGCTTTAGCCATGAATAAACTGGGAGCCAAAAGCAATACCGGCGAAGGCGGCGAAGACGAAGCCCGTTACGAAATTGCCGAAGATGGCAGCAGTATGCGCAGTGCTATTAAGCAGGTGGCCAGCGGGCGTTTTGGAGTTACCAGCCGCTACCTTACAGAGGCAACCGAATTACAAATTAAAATGGCGCAGGGTGCGAAACCCGGCGAGGGCGGTCAGCTTCCCGGCGAAAAGGTAGACGAGTGGATTGGCCGTACGCGCCATGCTACACCGGGAGTAGGTTTAATCTCGCCACCGCCGCACCATGATATATATTCTATCGAAGATTTAGCACAATTAATATTCGACCTTAAAAATGCCAACCGTGAAGCACGCATTAGTGTAAAACTGGTAAGCAAAGCAGGGGTTGGCACTATAGCATCGGGCGTTACAAAGGCTAAAGCCGATGTGGTTTTAGTATCTGGTTTCGATGGTGGTACTGGGGCTTCTCCGTTAAGTTCTATTAAACATGCGGGCTTACCGTGGGAACTTGGCCTTGCCGAAACCCACCAGACCCTGATGAAAAACAAACTGCGCAGCCGTGTGGTTGTTCAGGCCGATGGGCAAATGAAAACAGGCCGTGATATTGCCATTGCCGCCCTTTTAGGTGCTGAAGAATGGGGCGTTGCTACTGCTGCTTTAGTTGTTGAAGGCTGCGTGCTTATGCGCAAGTGCCACCTTAATACCTGCCCTGTAGGAGTTGCCACGCAGGATAAAGAACTGCGCAGCCGTTTTACCGGCGAGGTAGACCACGTGGTTAACCTGTTTAAATTTATTACCGAAGAGTTGCGTGAAATTATGGCCGAACTGGGCTTCAGGACAATTGACGAAATGATAGGTCAGAGCGATAACCTGAAACAGCGCGACGATATCGAATTTTGGAAACATAAAAACATCGACTTATCGAGGGTGCTTTACAAAGAGCCAAACCCGGATAACATAAGCCTTTACTGTACCGAAAAGCAGGATCATGGCTTGGAAGATATACTCGACTGGCAATTGCTTGAGGCGGCACAACCCGCCCTTAAAAACGGCGAAAGGGTTGAAGCATCCTTCAAAATAAAAAATACACGCCGGGCAGTGGGTACACTATTAAGTAACGAAATATCGAAACAATATAAAAGCGAAGGCTTGCCGGAAGATACACTCAACTTTCAGTTTTATGGGGCTGCGGGGCAAAGCTTTGGGGCGTTTGCGGCGAAAGGTTTAACCATGCGTGTTGAGGGCGATGCTAATGATTATTTTGGCAAAGGTCTCAGTGGTGCGAAACTAATTATTTGTCCGCCGCCTAATGCAGGCTTTAAACCGGAAGCAAATAGCGTTGTAGGTAATGTGGTATTGTACGGCGCTACCAGTGGCGAAGCTTATATTTACGGGCGTGCCGGCGAGCGTTTTGCGGTTAGAAATTCGGGGGCTAAAGTTGTGGTTGAAGGTATTGGCGACCACGGTTGCGAGTACATGACCGGAGGTCGCGTGGTAGTGCTGGGTAAAATAGGCCGCAATTTTGGCGCGGGCATGAGTGGCGGTATTGCCTTTGTGTATGATGTGTACAAAGATTTTGCCGAACGGTGTAATCCCGAAATGATTGATCTTGAAAAATGCAACGAAGCCGACCGGGATGAATTGTTCGTGATGCTTCAAAAACATTTGGAGTATACCGGCAGTGCCACAGCTAATTTTATTTTAAAGGATTTTGATAACCAGCTCGACAATTTTGTAAAGGTGTTTCCTAAAGATTACAAAAGGGCATTGCTTAAACAGGAGGCTGATAAAGTGGGGAATTAAAGAAAGCATCATGGAGAAGGAAAAAATAACAGGATTTAAAGAATACGAGCGCGAACTTCCGGCGGTGGAGCCGGTAGCAAAACGCATTAAACATTATAGCGAGTTTACAGCGGCATATACACCAGAAAAATTACACCAACAATCGGCGCGTTGTATGGATTGCGGCGTACCGTTTTGCCATAGCGGCTGTCCGTTAGGGAATGTAATTCCCGAATTTAACGATGCAGTGTTTAATAAACAGTGGGAAGAGGCGTATGAAATATTATCATCTACCAATAACTTCCCGGAATTTACCGGCAGAATATGCCCAGCACCGTGTGAGTCGGCTTGCGTGCTGAACATAAATAGGCCAGCCGTGGCTATTGAAGCCATTGAAAAACATATTATAGAAATAGCGTTTGAAAAAGGACTTGTAAAACCATTTTTACCCGAAAACCGCACCGGTAAAAAAGTTGCCATTGTGGGTAGTGGCCCGGCAGGACTTGCCGCGGCCGACCAGTTGAATGCCGCAGGGCATTGGGTTACTGTTTTTGAGAAAGACGATGCCGCCGGTGGTTTATTACGCTACGGCATTCCTGATTTTAAATTGGAAAAAAATGTAATCGACAGGCGTGTTGCCGTAATGGAGCAAAGCGGCGTTACTTTTAAATATCATGCTCATGTAGGTGTAAACGTATTTCTATCGGATATTTTACATGAGTATGATGCCGTGGTTATGGCGGGTGGCAGTATGGTGCCGAGAGATGTAGTGCTTCCGGGGCGTGAGTTGAAAGGTATCCACTATGCTATGGAGTTTTTAAAGCAGCAAAACAAACGTGTAGGCGGTGCCGACCCGTTGGCTTTTGCCAGTATTGAAAGTAATATTATTGATGAAGAAATAACAGCATCGGGTAAAGACGTAGTTATAATAGGTAGCGGCGATACAGGATCTGATTGTGTGGGTACGAGCATTAGGCAGGGAGCAAAATCGGTTACGCAACTGGCGTTGATGTTTCAGCCCGGTACTAACAGGCCGTTGCACACGCCGTGGCCACAATATCCGCACGTACACAGGGTGTCATCTTCGCAGGAAGAAGGTGCTGAACGTCTTTTTGCTACGGTTACTAAAGAGTTTATTGGCGATGTCCACGGTAACCTTTCCGCGCTAAAGGTAGCCGACCTGCAATGGGAGTTTGCTCCTAATGGTAAAGCGATAGGGTCTACCGAAAGGGAAGGATCTGAACGGATTATTCCGTGCGATATGGCGCTGATTTCTATTGGTTTTTCGAAACCGGAGCAACTACTTATCGATCGTTATGATATTGCTAAAGATGCCCGCGGTAATATCCTGGCCGATGAGGTTACATATAAAACAAGTTACCCTAAAATATTTGCCTGCGGCGATATGCGTCGGGGTCAGAGTTTAGTAGTTTGGGCTATTAGCGAAGGCCGTGAATGCGCCCGTAATGTTGATGAGTTTTTGAATAAAGAGGCATCGGTTTTAGAAAATAGGGATGCGAGTCTAGAGACGGAGGCTTTTGGGAGATTAATGTAGTAATTCATTATTTTTTTAATGTAGCAATTTTGGCGGTGCGTTATGGAACGCGGATGCTATATGCGTTCAGTCATTGCGAGGTACGAAGCAATCTAATTTTTGTCGAGATTGCCGCGCTACGTTGCACTTCGCTCGCAATGACTGCGCATGAAGAAATTAATGTTATTAAACTGCTAAAAAACAGCGTTTTTTTAATCGGTTTTTGTTCGTAACTTTGCAGGCTAATTTGAGTGTGGAGTGGCCGCGAGAGGGATAGCAGTGAAAAGCCCGCAGTAAATGGTGTAAGAATGAAGCCATTAACGAGGACTTGCAGCGCATAGCCCGGCCCGAGGATGGATGAAGCGGGGGAGAGGGCTCGCCCAAAAGAAAGGAATATGATGGAAGTAAGAAAAAAAGTCGCTTTTTATACACTGGGATGTAAACTGAATTTTTCGGAGACATCTACCATTGCGCGCAATTTCACGGAAGAGGGTTTCGACCGTGTTGACTTTGAGGAAGTTGCCGATATATATGTTATTAATACGTGTTCGGTTACAGAAAATGCCGATAAGCAGTTTAAGCAAATTGTGCGTAAAGCATTAAAGCATAATGATAAAGCATTTGTGGCCGCTGTAGGCTGCTATGCGCAATTAAAGCCGGAAGAACTTGCCGCAGTTGATGGCGTGGATTTAGTTTTAGGCGCTACCGAAAAATTTAAAATTACTGATTACATAAACGACCTTAGTAAAAACGATATGGGCGAGGTACACTCGTGCGAAATATCTGAGGCTGATTTTTATGTAGGCAGCTACTCTATAGGCGACCGTACCCGTGCTTTTTTAAAGGTGCAGGATGGTTGCGATTATAAATGTACGTACTGTACTATTCCATTGGCACGAGGTATTTCGCGTAGTGATACCTTGCAAAATGTGCTGGATAATGCCAAGGAAATATCGGCACAGAACATTAAAGAAATTGTGCTTACCGGTGTAAACATAGGCGATTATGGCAAAGGCGAATTTGGTAACAAAAAGCACGAACATACGTTTTATGAGCTGGTTCAGGAATTAGATAAAGTGGAAGGGATTGAGCGTTTACGTATATCGTCTATCGAGCCTAATTTACTTAAAAACGAGACGATAGAATTTGTATCGCAAAGCCGCACTTTTGTGCCGCATTTTCATATTCCGTTACAAAGTGGCAGCAACGATATTTTAAAATTAATGCGCAGGCGTTACCTGCGTGAAGTATATACAGAGCGTGTTAATAAAATACGCGAAGTAATGCCGCATGCCTGTATTGGGGTTGATGTTATTGTGGGCTTTCCCGGTGAAACCGATGAGCACTTTTTAGAAACTTACAATTACCTTAACGAAATGGATATTTCGTACCTGCACGTATTTACGTATAGCGAGCGCGATAATACTGCCGCGGCAACTATGCCGGGTGCCGTTGCACTTAATGTGCGTAGTAAACGCAGTAAGATGTTACGCGGATTATCGGTCAAAAAACGTCGATCTTTTTATGAAGGCCAGCTTGGTAGTACCAGAACCGTGCTTTTTGAAGGTGAAAACAGGGAAGGCTATATTACCGGCTTTACAGAAAACTACGTAAAAATTAAAATGCCTTGGAATCCTGAATTGGTAAACACATTACAGGAAGTTAAACTTGTAAGTATTGATGAAGACGGGCTGGTTAAAGCTGAATTTACAAATCCGGATTTGCTTGATAAAATTTCGAGCGCATTTGAGAGTTTGTTTGCATAAAGATTTAATATAAAAGAAAAGGGAACCGTAATGGTTCCCTTTTTCGTTTTTATTGAGATTCTTCGACTCCGTTGCACTTCGCTCAGAATGACAAAATGTTTTTTATTAAGAGGAACGAGGAATCTCTACAGATGAATAGATTCTTCGGCTCCGTTGTACTTCGCTCAGAATGACAAAATATTGTTCACTTTAGTAAGCTTGAGAAAATAGAGATTGCTTTGTGCCACGCAATGACAGAAATCTAAGGATTAGTACTCCAAATACCGCTATCTTTAATAAATACCCTTTTGTTTAATTTAAGCTGGGCAACAATAAGTTCGGCTACATCTTCGGGCTGCATCACTTTATCGGGGTTGCCATCGGTAAGGTTAAGGTCTTTAGCCATATCTGTAGCAACGGTACTTGGCGTTAGGGCTGTAACACGAATGTTATGTTTACGTACCTCCTGCATAAGCGATTCGGTTAATCCCATAACCGCAAATTTAGAGGCACTATACGCGCTTGTGACTGCGGCTCCACGCAAGCCAGCGGTAGATGATATATTAATAATATCGCCACTTTGCTGCGCTATCATTCCCGGTAATACGGCACGGGTAGCATAATAAGTACCAAACAGGTTTACTTTTATAATATTTTCAAAATCCTCTGGCGACAGTTCTAAAAATGTACCAAACTTGCCTACGCCGGCATTGTTGATTAAAATATCTATGGTGCCAAAGGTAGCCAGCGCTTTTTCAACTGCCTGGTTAACCGATGTTATATCGCTAATATCGGCAGTAACCACAAGGGCTTTTACGCCTAGGGTTTCAACTTCTTTAGCCAGTGTTTCTAAGTCGGCAGTGGTACGTGCCAATAGTATTACGTTAGTGCCTTCGGCAGCAAGGGCAAGCGCAACGGCTTTACCAATACCTTTACCAGCGCCGGTAATCAGCGCATTTTTTCCTTTTAAACTTTGCATTGTATATATTGGGTTAATGTAATTATAATCGTATTCCCGGAGGGAGCATATCTTTATACCTCGGGTTTTTCCTAAAAAAAGCCGCCACTTTAGGGTGAGTAGGTACTACGCGCCATCTTTTTTCTTCGGCAATAGCTATAATCTCTTTCAAAAAGTCAGATACTATAGGCTCTTCCTCAACACCTTCGGGTACGTTTATCCGGGTTAGGAATAATTTACGTTCCTGTACAGAATATTCTATCGATATCATTTTGCCTTCGAAGGTAGTTTCAAACTGCCTCGAAAATTCGTTGTCTTTAATTTCCATAGCTTTCATTAAATTGCATTGGTACTTCGATAATCAAAATTTTAGCCGGCGTGCGGGTACTAATAGGTAAGGTGTCAAATTCTACGGCGCCAAAGGCATCGCGTTCGTTAATTACCTGCCCGTCAATTTCCAGTTCGCCTTCAATCAAAAATATATAAATACCGTTTCCGGGTATTTTAATGTCGTATTCTATAGCCTGCCCAGCATCAAAAACACCAAGGTGTAAGTAGGCCTGCTGGTGTATCCATAAAGCATTGCCATCGTTTTTATCTTCCGGCGATACTACGGTTACCAGCGAGTTGCGGCTACCATCAATATCAAAACCCTTTTGGCTGTAACGTGGGGTAACATTCATCACTTCCGGAAAAATCCATAGCTGTAACGTCTTGGCACGGTCATTTTCGCTGGCATTCATTTCAGAGTGTTGTACACCCGTGCCGGCACTCATAACCTGTACTTCGCCAAAGCTTACAGTAGCTTCATTGCCCAGACTGTCGCGGTGCGTAAGTCCTCCTTCAAGCGGAATGGTAATAATTTCCATATTATCGTGCGGGTGGGTACCAAACCCCATTCCGGCAGCAATAGTATCATCGTTTAATACACGAAGCATGCCAAACTGCACATTATCCGGGTTGTGATAGTTACCAAAAGAAAATGAAAAATTAGCCTGTAGCCAGCCGTGGTTAGCGGTGCCGCGTTCGCTTTTAGGGAATAGTCTTGTTCTCATAAATTTATTGACAAATTAAAATTTTGCCCGTTGTTTGTGGATAAAAACTTTAATTTTATACAAATTTCGGAATAAAAATTGATTGTAAGCCTTCGGGGTACGTTAAAACTCACAACATGGATAAAATACCCGTTTACTTTATGCCGGGACTGGCCGCAAGCCCCAAGATATTTGAAAATGTAGTGCTGCCGCCCGATGCTTTTGAATGCTTTTATTTAGAATGGAATATTCCGGTAGATGATGAACCTATTGCCGACTATGTATCCCGGCTTGCCGAAAATATAAAGCACGATAACCCGGTTTTAATAGGTGTTTCTTTTGGCGGGGTTATTGTACAGGAAATGGCAAAGGTTATAAAGGCACGTAAAGTAATAATAATATCGAGCGTGCGGTGCAATGCCGAATTTCCACGGAGAATGCGGTTTGCTAAAATGACCCGCGCGTACCGAATTTTCCCTACAGGATTAATGCAGCGTGTTGACTGGCTGGGTAAAATTGCCGTGGGTAATAACATGATTACCAAACGGCTCAATTTATACGAAAAATTTATGTCGGTACGGGATAAGAAATACCTTGACTGGGCGTTAAAAACTATTATATTGTGGGACAGGTGCGACCCGGATGATAGCGTGATTCACATTCATGGCGATGCCGATGAGGTATTCCCGCCTAAATATTTAAAGAATTTTATACCGGTTAAAGGAGGTAAGCATATTATGATTATTAATAAATCGAAATGGCTTAATGATAATTTGCCGGGACTAATTGAAAGTTAGTCGAAAGTCTAAAAGTCATAAAGTCGAAAGAGCAAGAAGAAAAATAAAAGGCAATTAACAAACAAGCAATAAAACAAGTACCTATTATGGAATGGATTAAGAAAACGAGCATGATTGCCTCGATGGTATTGGTAAGTGGTGTAATGGTGCACACGGTTAACGACAAAAGTGCAACCGAAAAGGTAGTTGAAAAAGGCAGACATTTCCCAACCGAGATTGATTTTGCCGGAGAAAAAGCACCGTTGCAATTATCTGACGTTCGTGAACGATTGGACAGGGAATTGTTGGTAAACGCAAACCTTGATGCTACTACCTTACTAATTATAAAAAGGGCTAACAGGGCATTCCCAATTATAGAGCCTATTTTAAAACGCAACGGTATACCGGACGATTTTAAATATCTGGCTGTTATTGAGAGCGGACTTGTAAATGTAGTATCTCCCGCAGGGGCAAGGGGCGTTTGGCAATTTATGCCCGATACCGGTAAAGAACGCGGCCTGGAAATTAACGATGTGGTAGATGAGCGTTATCACTTGGCAAAATCTACCGAGGCAGCTTGTAAATATTTACAGTCGGCGTATGCTAAATTTGGCTCATGGACACTGGCAGCGGCATCTTACAATGGTGGTTTTGGCGGTGTGAACAAGCAAATCACGTTTCAAGGGGTAACCAGTTATTATGATTTATTATTGACGGATGAAACTGCCCGTTACGTTTTCAGGATACTGGCACTTAAAGAAATTATGCAGCACCCTACATTGTATAACTTTACGGTTCAGCCAGGCGAATTGTACCCGTTAATTCCGGTTAAAAATGTTCCGGTAACGGCATCGATACCCGATTTAGCTGTGTTTGCGAAAGAGCAGGGCGTTAATTACAAAATATTAAAAATACACAACCCGTGGTTGCGCGACCGTAAACTAGATGTTGCAACGGGTAAAAGTTATATACTTGAAATTCCGTTGTCGGGGTATTAATAATAAATTCAGTTTAAGAACTATGGAGATCACAATAGGGCAGTTAAAGAAATTTTGCTATTTACTAATCTCCTTACTATTTTTTACGGGATGTGCAGATGATAATGTTACGATTCATAATAAATTAACCCTTCTCAGCAAAATTTATCATACTAATAAGTTTTATTGGGAAGTATATCCTGTCGAAAATTTACATACTGATGATATGCTTAATGTAAATCAGGTATCAAAATTTGTATTAGAAAACTATTCTTCTCAAATATCGAAATCTCATAAATTATATAGAATTAGCTTTTACAATTATGATTCCAGCAACAATAATGGTATCAGTAGTACACTTAAATTAGAGAAGGACTTGATAGAATGGAGATCTGATTCTTTAAAACTAGAATATGATTGGCAAGATGGCATTTTTTTAGGTGTTACAATTTACGATTCTGAAGGACTAATGGTGTCTGCTTACACCCCAGTCGATGGTTTTGAGAATTTATGAAGTAACAAAACGGATGGTATTATGGACGGAGGAATAACACCGTTAGAGCGTAATGGATTTTAAGACTTGCAGTTTATATGTGATTATTCCGAATTCCGAAATTTATACTCCGATTCTCTAACTATAAAATTTTCAAAACGAGTTTTTATATATCAATATTGAATTATGTTTAATGAATATGATAATTTCTTGTGATTAATATTTGTGTTTAGAGTTTAAGTGAATAAAAAAATCACTAAAAAGGTTGTTTTGTTGAAAAAATATTCTAAATTCGTTATATCAATATGAAAACAAACAACAACATATCAGCAGCCATTATCAGCATTATTGTCATTAGCAATAAGGCCTGAGGGGTGCTGTAGTTATATAAAGTATACACAAGCCGTTCCCTCAAAAAAGGAGCGGCTTTATTTTTTAAAATTATGCGAAAGAGATACATCAACATTATTATTGTCATTATTAGCTTGCAAACGTGAGAAGGCATCCCGCACCCTAAATATCCGGCCCTTCTCACTATGAGTAGGGCTTTTTTTTGAAATATATTTAAACAAAACAAACAACTATAGCATGTATTATAACAACGACACCATCATTTATTTTAACGGAAGCTTTGTAAAAGCAACCGACGCGAAAACCGACCTCTATGGGCAATCACTTCACTATGGCTATTCGGTTTTTGAAGGTATAAAATCATATAGAACAGATAATGGAACAAAAATATTTAAGGCTAAAGAACATTACGACCGCCTGCGCCGATCGGCAGAATTAATGCACATGCCCTTTAACTACACCACACAGGAACTGACCGATTTAACCTACCAGGTTTTAGAGCGTAACGGTTTTAGCAATGCCTACATAAGGCCTATTGTGGTGTGTTCGCCTAATATGTCGCTTTCAAAAGGTATCGAAAGTCATTTGGCTATCGAGGCCTGGGAGTGGAGCAACGGTTATATGGCAAACAAAATGCGTATAATGACATCAAGCTATGAGCGCCCAAACCCTAAAGCATTTAAGGTAGAAGCTAAGGTAAGCGGGCATTATGTAAACTCAATATTGGCCTGCCAGGAAGCTAAAGATGCTGGTTATGACGAAGCTTTAGTACTCGATGGTAACGGTTATGTAGCCGAAAGCAGTGGTGCTAATGTGTTTTTCGAGAAAGATGGTACATTATATACTCCTGCGAAAGGCAGTATCCTGCCGGGAATAACCCGTGCTACGATATTAGATATATGTAAGGAACTTGAGATCCCGACCGAAGAAAAATTCTTCACACCGGATGAAATGCGTGGTGCCGATGCCGCCTTTTTCTGTGGTACAGCCGCCGAAGTATTGGCCTTAGATTCATTGGATGATGTTCCGTTCACAAAAAACTGGGACGATAGCCTGAGCAGCACAGTACAAAAAGCCTACAGCAATTTAGTACTGGGCAAATCACTGGAAGAATTTAAACTGCAACTGGGGTAAATTTTAACGGACAATTTCAAAGACAACAAACAAAAAATAATCAGTGCTTAAAGTCTAAATGCATCATAACCTGAAACTTTAAACTTTAAACCTGAAACTTAAATATGGAATTAAACAAATATTCAAGGGTTTTTACCCAAGACGATACACAACCCGCCGCGCGCGCCATGCTATACGGCATAGGCTTTAATGACGATGATATGAAAAAGGCGCAGGTGGGCATAGCCAGTATGGGTTATGATGGTAACACCTGCAACATGCACCTTAACGATTTAGCCCAGGTTGTAAAAAAAGGTACGTGGCAAAGTGGCCTTGCCGGGCTTGTATTTAATACTATAGGCGTAAGTGATGGTATGAGCAACGGTACCGATGGTATGCGATATTCACTCGTGAGCCGCGATGTAATTGCCGATAGTATTGAAGCTATTTGTGGCGCACAATATTACGATGGACTAATAACACTACCGGGCTGCGATAAAAACATGCCGGGTAGTATTATGGCAATGGGCAGGCTTAACCGTCCAAGCATTATGGTTTACGGTGGCACCATTGCTCCGGGCTGTTATAAGGGCGAAGACCTAAATATCGTTTCGGCGTTTGAAGCGTTGGGTCAAAAAATAGCAGGCAATTTACCCGAAGAAGATTTTCAGGGGGTAATACGTAATGCGTGTCCGGGTGCGGGTGCGTGCGGTGGTATGTATACCGCAAACACTATGGCTGCAGCTATCGAGGCATTGGGTATGAGTTTGCCGTATTCGTCAAGCAACCCGGCGCTAAGCAAGGAAAAACAACAGGAATGCCTTGATGCCGGCGAACATATAAAACTATTATTAGAAAGAGACATAAAACCAAGCGATATCATGACGCGCAAAGCTTTCGAAAATGCTATGCGCGTTGTTATTGTTTTGGGGGGTAGTACTAATGCGGTACTGCATTTTATTGCTATGGCAAAAAGTGTAGATGTAGTGGTAACGCAGGATGATTTTCAAACCATGAGCGATACCACGCCCATGCTGGCCGATTTTAAACCGAGCGGTAAATACCTAATGCAGGATTTACATAATAATGGCGGTATTCCTGCGGTAATGAAATACCTGCTTAAAGTGGGGCTTCTACACGGCGATTGCCTTACCGTTACCGGAAAAACCGTTGCCGAAAATCTTGAAAATGTAGCCGACCTTGATTTCGGAAAACAAAAAATAATCCACCCAATAACAGATCCTATTAAAGCTACCGGCCATTTGAGGATTTTATATGGTAACCTTGCACCGGGCGGCAGCGTGGCAAAAATTACAGGTAAAGAAGGGGAGAAATTTACTGGCCCGGCCCGTGTTTTTGATGGGGAGAAAAACCTTATTGCAGGAATATCTAACGGAAAAGTGCAGCACGGCGATGTTATTGTTATTCGTAATGAAGGGCCTAAAGGCGCACCGGGCATGCCCGAAATGCTGAAACCTACCAGTGCCCTTATTGGTGCAGGCCTTGGTAAAAGTGTTGCCCTTATTACCGATGGGCGTTTTAGTGGCGGTACCCACGGTTTTGTGGTTGGCCACATAACTCCCGAAGCTTTTGAAGGCGGAACTATCGGCTTGGTTAACGATAATGATATTATAGAAATTGATGCTGTAAATAATACACTGGTACTGCACGTAACTCCCGAAGAGTTGGAACACAGGAGGCAGGCGTGGGTACAGCCAAAATTAAAAGTAACAAAAGGACTGTTGTTTAAATATGCCCGATCGGTATCATCGGCAGCAGAGGGCTGCGTGACCGATGAGGCTTAAAACTAATATACAATACGTATGGAAAAAATTATAGAACAAGCCCAGCCCAAAACCGAACCTGCCCAGCAGGGCATTACCCTAACCGGAGGCCAGGTACTGCTCGAAGCTTTTATACAAGAGGGTGTGAGTACCATTTTTGGCTATCCCGGTGGTGCCATAATGCCCATTTATGATGCACTGTATGATTATAACGATAAGTTAAAGCACATATTGGTACGCCATGAGCAGGGTGCTATACATGCGGCTCAGGGGTATGCAAGGGTATCGGGTACAACGGGTATTGTATTTGCAACCAGTGGCCCCGGCGCTACTAACCTGGTTACCGGCCTTGCCGATGCGATGATAGACAGTACTCCGCTGGTATGTATTACAGGTCAGGTTTTTGCGCACCTTTTGGGTACCGATGCTTTTCAGGAAACCGATGTTATCAACATTACAACGCCTGTTACAAAATGGAATTACCAGGTTACCGATGCTGAAGAGCTGCCTGAAATACTGGCTAAGGCTTTTTATATAGCAGGGTCGGGTCGACCGGGACCTGTATTAATTGATATTACTAAAAACGCACAGCTGCAAAAAATGCAGTTTACAGGTTATAAAAAGTGCGATTACATACGCAGTTACCGCCCTAAGCCTATTGTGCGTAAAGTATATATAGAAGAAGCTGCCAAACTTATTAACGCTGCGCAACGCCCATTCGTGGTGTTTGGTCAGGGCGTATTGTTAGGCAAAGCCGAAGATGAGTTTAAAGCGTTTATAGAAAAAGCAGGCATCCCGGCAGCGTGGACCATATTAGGTATGAGTGCCATACCTACAGATCATCCGCTTGGGGTGGGCATGGTAGGTATGCACGGTAACTATGGACCGAACAGAATGACTAACGAGTGCGATGTGCTTATTGCTATAGGCATGCGTTTTGACGACCGCGTTACCGGCAGGCTCGATATGTATGCCAGCCAGGCAACAATTATCCATTTGGATATTGACCCGGCTGAGATTGATAAAAACGTAAAAGCTGATGTGCCGGTGTGGGGCGACTGTAAAGAAACCCTACCATTGCTTACGGCTTTAGTAGATGAAAAGAAGCATCCCGAATGGCACCGCAAGTTTACGGATTGCCTTAAAAAAGAAACAGAAAAAGTTATTCATGATGAGGTATATCCTACGCAGGAGGAACTTACTATGGGGGAGGCAATTCGCAACTTAAACGAGCTTACAGGTGGTAAGGCTATTATAGTAACCGATGTTGGTCAGCACCAAATGGTAGCCTGCCGCTATGCGGAATATGGGCAAACAAGAAGCAATGTTACCAGCGGCGGATTAGGTACTATGGGGTTTGCTTTGCCAGCCGCTATTGGTGCTGCTTATGGCGACCCAAGCCGTACAACGGTAGCCATTATTGGCGATGGCGGTATCCAGATGACCATACAAGAGTTGGGAACTATTATGCAGTTTAAGCCCAATGTAAAAATAATGATACTTAATAATTGCTTTTTGGGTATGGTGCGCCAATGGCAGCAGCTGTTTCATGAAAAGCGGTATTCGTTTGTGAATATCGAAAGTCCCGATTTTGTGCAGGTAGCTAAAGGTTACGGTATACCGGGCAATAGTGTTTCGGCACGCGAAAATTTACGCGATGCCATAAAAACCATGCTCGACCATGATGGCAGCTATCTGCTCGAAGTTATGGTAGGTAAAGAAAATAACGTATTCCCTATGGTGCCACAAGGTAAAAGCGTAAGCGATATTGTGCTGAGCAGGGAGGAAATGTAACTAAGTCTTAAAGTCTGTAAAGTCATAAAGTTGAAAGTGCCACGATTGCTAAGTGTAATTGTGACGTTTGAGTGAAGCTAAGGCCTTAAACTTCGTTGCGTTAAGCAAATCGGGAGTTGAGGCGTTAAAAGCGATTTGGTGTTTGAGCGCAGCGAGTTCAAATCGGTTAGCCGAAACGACTAATTTGTAGCAAAAGAAGTTAGAGCCTTGAATTTTTGTTTCTTTTGTTTCAAGACAAAAGAAAAAGCGTGAGGGATAGCAGCGGCATCCCCGCAGTGCAACGGAGGGATAGAGCGGATAGCCCGCCCCCCGCTTCGGCCGAAGAAAGGGAAGGGGCACGCCAAAAAAATGTTGGTACTATGATAAGGCATCCAAGCCTTTAAAAATTAAAACCATGAAACAGGAGTTTACCATAACGGTGTATACAGAAAATCATATTGGGCTGATCATTAGGATTGCGACTATTTTTTCGCGCCGTAAAATTAATATTGAAAGTATTAACGCCGGCCCCAGCGAGGTAGAGAATATTCACCGTTTTACGATTGTGATTACCGAAACGCTGGAGGTGGTTCAGAAACTTGCTAAACAAGTAGAAAAACAGGTAGATGTACTGAAAGTATTTTTTAATACCGACGACGAAATTGTATGGCAGGAAATGGCCATGTATAAAGTACCGACAAAAGTTATTGCCGAGCAGGTTAAAGTAGAGCGACTGCTGCGTCAGTATGGTGCGAACACCGTAGTAATTAGAAATGATTACACTGTGTTTGAAACTACCGGGCACAAAGAGGAAATTGATGCTCTTGCCGCCGCACTCGAACCTTGGGGACTTATAGAGTTTGTGCGCAGTGCACGTATTGCAATTATTAAAGCCAGCGAAGGCATGCATAAAGCGGTACTTGATTTTGAAGCCGCCGAACCAAGCGAAGCCCCAATTGAAAATGAATTTTTAGATAAACGTGATGGCGTGTTTACGTTGTAAAAGCAATCGTGGCATTCCCCTCTTGAGGGGTGCCCGTAGGGCGGGGTGGTCTTATATAATAACTTGACCACCCCGGCTTTCAGCCACCCCTCAAGAGGGGAATGCTTACTCAAATATGATAAGATCAGATAAAATCAAATTAAAAAATAAACAAACAAAGAAATGGCAAAATTAAATTTTGGAGGAGTAGAAGAAAATGTAGTTACCAGAGACGAATTTCCGTTACAAAAAGCACAGGAAGTTTTAAAAGATGAGGTTGTGGCGGTAATAGGCTACGGCGTTCAGGGTCCGGGGCAGGCGCTTAACTTAAAAGATAATGGCGTTAATGTAATTGTGGGTCAGCGTAATAATTCTAAAAGCTGGGATAAAGCTGTTGCCGATGGCTTTTTACCCGGAGAAACTCTTTTTAGTATTGAAGAAGCCCTGCAAAAAGGTACTATTATTTGCTACCTGCTTAGCGATGCCGCACAAATAGAATACTGGCCACTGGTTAAAGAAAACCTTACTGCCGGTAAAGCACTGTACTTTTCACACGGTTTTGGAATTACATTCAATAGCCAGACCAACATTGTTCCACCAGAAAATGTTGATGTATTTTTAGTAGCACCTAAAGGGTCAGGTACGTCATTACGCCGTATGTTTTTACAAAACCGTGGCTTAAACAGCAGTTTTGCTATTTTTCAGGATGCTACCGGTAAAGCCTGGGATAGGGTAGTTGCATTGGGAATATCTATTGGTAGCGGGTATTTATTCGAAACTGATTTTCAGAAAGAAGTATACAGCGACCTTACCGGCGAGCGTGGCACACTTATGGGTGCAATACAAGGTATTTTTGCTGCTCAGTATGACGTATTGCGTAAAAGAGGCCACAGCCCAAGTGAGGCTTTTAACGAAACGGTTGAAGAGCTTACACAGTCGCTTATGCCACTGGTATCTGAAAATGGTATGGACTGGATGTATGCTAACTGCAGCACAACAGCACAACGTGGCGCGTTAGACTGGTGGAAACGTTTCCGCGATGCAACTGCTCCGTTATTTGAAGAGTTGTATGATAGTGTTGCATCGGGTAAAGAGGCAGGATATAGTATTGATAGCAATAGTAAACCGGATTACCGTACAGGCCTTGAAGCCGAACTGGCGGAACTTCGCGATAGCGAAATGTGGCAGGCGGGTAAAACCGTACGTAGCCTTAGGCCGGAAAATAACTGATTATAAATAACGTCCGGGCTTGTCATTGCGAGCGAAGTGCAACGGAGCGCGGCAATCTTTTTTTTAATAATTAGATTGCCACGTCGTGCCTCCTCGCAATGACAGTACCGGGTAGCGTTTTGGAACAGAACAACTATGAATACCCAACCCATAACCTATTTCCCTACTATTGAAGGTGTAAAGCAGGCTGCCGAAAGGCTAAAGCATGTGGTGCACAAAACGCAGTTAACGCAAAACCGAACGGCATCTGAAACGTACGAGGCTAATATTTTGTTTAAGCGGGAAGACCTGCAACAGGTACGATCGTATAAAATAAGAGGGGCTTATAATAAAATGGCTACGCTTAGCAAAGCAGAATTAGCCAGTGGTGTAGTGTGCGCCAGTGCGGGTAACCATGCTCAGGGTGTGGCTTTGGCCTGTTGTAAAATGCAGGTTAAAGGCACTATTTTTATGCCTGTGCCTACGCCCAACCAAAAGCTGGACCAGGTTAAAATGTTTGGTGGCGAATATGCCGATATTGTTTTAGTGGGAGATACGTTTGACGAAGCTAAAGAAGCTGCGTTGCTGTATTGTAAAGCGCAGGGCGCGGTGTTTATTCACCCGTTCGACGATCCGTATATTATTGAAGGGCAGGCTACCATAGCACTCGAAATATTGGAGCAAGCACAACAACCTATTGACTATGTTTTTGTGCCTGTAGGTGGTGGCGGACTTGCAGCGGGTCTTAGCAGTGTGTTTAGTTTATTATCGCCGCACACTAAAATTATTGGGGTAGAACCTACCGGTGCTCCCAGTATGAAACGTGCCCTCGAGAAAGGCGAAACCGTGCATTTAGACCGCATTAATAAGTTTGTAGATGGTGCCGCGGTGCAAAAAGTGGGTAGCTATACCTTTGATATTTGCAGGCAAACCCTGCACGATATGCTACTGGTAGATGAAGGCCTTATTTGTCAGGTTATACTTTCGCTTTATAATAAAGACGCCATTGTTATTGAACCCGCTGGGGCATTATCTATAGCGGCACTGGCACAGTATAAAGACCAGATTAAGGGTAAAAATGTGGTGTGTGTTATAAGCGGCAGTAATAACGATATTACCCGTATGGAAGAAATTAAAGAGGGTGCTTTATTGTATGCCGGACTTAAACATTATTTTCTGGTTAAGTTTCCGCAGCGGCCGGGTGCCTTACGTGAGTTTGTTATGAACGTGTTAGGACCAACCGATGATATCTCTCACTTTGAGTATACCAAGAAAAACAGTAAAGAAAAGGGTAATGCCGTGGTGGGTATTGAGTTAAGGGAAGCATCTGATTATGATGTGCTTTTAGCCAATATGAAAACCTTGGGCTTTTATGTTGATTATCTTAATGATAAACCGCACCTGCTTAACCTGCTGGTATGATAAATTTTTTTAAGCCACGAATTACACGAATAAACACGAATCAGTTTGTGTAGATTTGTGTAATTCGTGGCTTTTTTATTTAAAAGTAACGTTCTGTTTTATGAACAAGTAATTCGATAAGTTCCTTTTGATAATAGGTGTATTTATCTTCTATAGATAGTACAATTGTTTTACTGCCGTGCTTATTTGGAGAGAACTCTTTAATGAGTTTAGAATGTTTATTTTCCATAACAAAAATCACATCGGCCCAAGCCAAAAAATCTTCGGTTAACGGATTGGTTCCTTCTTTTTCGCACAGCTTTATGTTTGTACCGCAAGAATTAAATTGTACATCAGGGTACTGAATGCTAAAGTAATCTTCGGCGGTTTTAGACCGTTCTTTATTAGCCGAACACACAAACAAAACATTTTTACCCATATTTATTTTACCGAAAGATAAATAGCGACTTCGGCATTTTGCCAGTCGGCGCTTAACTCGTTGTATACTTCAAAATCATAGCCGTAAGCACGGTTAATGTCAGATTGCCAAATGTCGTTCCACGCGTTTGCCACACAGTCTGGCATTTTGCCTTTGGCTGTTACAGTAGTATATTGCTGCGTAGGTATGGTTATGGTATCTAAACCTTCAGGCAGTTCGGCATCGGTTGCAACCGGGCACCCAATAAAAAAAGAATAGGGTTGTGTGCGGTCGCCATCATAATCAAAGTAAACGGCATATATGTCGTTAGATGATTTGTTGGTAATTTTATCAGCTATTCCTTCGCCTATAAAACGCTGCCATAAAGCACCGCAATCTGTAGCGGCCTGACCGTTAGCATTTGTTGTTTTTGTGTTGAGCTTGAGTCCGATGAGTGTAACGGTTTCTTTTTGCATAATTGGGTAGGATGGTTTTGATTGGTTTTTGATTGCCAAATATACAATCATTAGTAAAATTAGTATCCAATGAATTACTGTGAAAATTAAAAAATAGAACCACCAAACTAGTCCCATGCCACCTTGTGACCAATTAAATAATGCGTATAAAAAGTAAGCACTGTAGCTTAAATTTATTATCGCGTTTGAAAACAACGTGACTTTTTTATACCGACTTAAATGTGTAAGATATAATAGGGTTGCCCAAAAAATGATGGAACTTAGTAAAAGGAGGCCACTATCTGAATCCATAGTTAATTTGCTAATTATCCAAAGGTATCATTTTACATCCTCACAACAATACGTTTACCGGACTGTTCAGTTTTTGCCCAGGAGGTTTCAATATCTTTTAAGTCGGTTACCTCAATATCCATTGTAAGCTTACCATCAACAACTAATTCAAATATTGCAGGCAATTCGGTTTTAAGGTATTTCGCAATATCCTGCATTGACAAGCTTCCAATACCCGAGCCTAACAATTCTATCTGTGTACTGCGTAAAATACTTGATGGTAAATTGATAGTACTGCCTGCCATTTCGCCAACAGTAACAATTTTTACAGGATGGGGCGGGAGCGACTTTATAGCTGTAAGTATCAATTCTACCGGGTGTCCCCATAAATAATCAATAACAACATCAATAGGGCTTTCGGTATGAAGTTGCTGAATCTGTTTAATAATAGCTTCGTCATTTTGCGTAAGCAGTATAGTTTCATCGGCACCTAAGGTTTTTAATTCCTTTAAAATATCTTGATTACGGCCTGTGGCAATTACTTTTTTAGCGCTACGGTTTTTAGCCATTTGCACGGCAATTTTTCCGGTAGCGCCTGTTGATCCGTTTATTAAAACAGTCTGGCCTGGTTGCAGTTTTCCTTTGTACAACAATGCCATGTCAGATCCTACCAACGCATTCGGCAATGCGGCTGCGGTTTCGAAGTCGATTCCATTAGGTAATACAACCCAGTTATTTTCTTTAACCAACGCTTTTTCGGCCATCATTCCTGTAATGCCTAGTGCGTAAATAGGCATGCCATCGGGTAATGTGCCGGTGCCATCTACGCCTGGAACTACTGGTAATTGCGGATACGAAGTGTAATGCTTACCCGAAGCCTTGCTTTTATCTACCTGTTTAATGGCTGCTGCCTTAACAGTTATAAGTACCTGGCCGGGTTGTGGTTGTGGTGTTTCAAAATCCTGATATATTGGGTTGGTGCCGTAGCTGTGCAAAACTCCTGCTTTCATAATTATTTAATTTTAAGGCAAAGTTAGGTGGCGGGGCGGGGGCTAAACGATAACAATTGTTAAGTAATGCAGCACGCCTATAAAATTTAAATACAGATGCTTACTTAATTTATTTACTTTTGCAGCATGAAGAGACATTTAGACAACCTGTATGTAGCGCAGGAAGGGAACAAGGTTATTGTTTATGGCACCAACCTGAAAGATTTTATAATATCGTTAGGCAGTGTGGTACCCAACCTTAAACCATATATGTTTTACTACCGTGCGTTTAAAGCTACCGAATATATGGAGCATGTGCACACTAATGGCAAAACCATTTACCTGCAAAAAGTACTTTAGGGCTACACTTTTCTGTTTCGGATACGGCTTAACGATACGGGCGTAATACCCAGATATGACGCTATATACTGCTGCGGCACCCGCTGCAGTATTTCCGGATGGTTGTTGAGTAAGTCATTATAACGCTCCTGAGGTTTATTTTTTAAATACGACAGCACGTGTTTAGAGTAATAAAAAAAGCGGTCGAGAATTACACCATCATACCATTCTTTAAAGTCGGTATCGGATTGTTTTAATTCGAAAAACTGCTGCTTTGGCATTATATAAAGTGTGCAGGCTTCAAGGGTTTCTAAAGTGAAATCGCTTGGGTTGCCTGTTAGCAAACTTTCAGAACTGGCAATAGCGCTTCCCTCAAAAAAGAATTGTGTGGTAATATCGTTACCGTTATTGTTAAACCACATTCGTAAACAACCTTTCTCAATAAAATAAATATTTTGCGCGGTGTCGCCTTCGTGTAGTAATACACTGCGGGCGGGCACTTCTATTTTATTGAGTTGTAACGGAGCTATAAGTTGTAGGTGAGACATTATTTCTTCTCTAAATGTTTTTCGCTATCAACACATATATTTATGTCGTTAACTTCTAATACATTGTAATATTCCCTTATGTGTTCTGCCATAAAGCCTGGAGTTATTTTCTCGGGCAAAGTAGGCTTGTAACCTGTCGTGTCACAAATAATACATTGGTTAAGCCATTTGTTTACCGCTGGATATTGTTTGCGATAAAGTTCTTTATCTTTATTTCTGAATGCCATTTTGTAATTCTCGTTTTCTCGATTGGTTAAATCAAATATACTCAATTTGCAACATCCATAAAACAAAAAACCGCCAACAGGCGGTCTTCATTAATATCTTCTCATTTGGGTAACAGGCCCTTTTTTCAAATTGGCTTTCATCATGGTAACCTGTTCTTTCAGCATGTTTTGCTTATCCAGCTTTTTAACTTCGGTTAAAAGTTTTTCAGCTTCCATCTTTCTGCCTTTGCTTATGGCAATACCGGCAAGGTTAAGTTTAGCCATTGCCATATCCTGATCCAGGTTTAGGCCAAGCTCAACCGCTTTTTTCAGGAATTTTTCTGCCTGGGTAAGGTTGGTTTGCGATAACATCAGCCCTTTAAGGTAATTGTAGTAGCCTTCCTGTTTGCGCACAAGGGCAGTATGTGGGTCTTTTATTTTATCTAAAAGTTTGTTGGCACCATCAAAATCCTGTTTTCTAAGTTTAAGGAATGCCAGCAATATAATTTCGTTTTTAAAGTATAGTAGTACGAATATCAGCGATAATAGTATCAAGAATATGCCGTTACCAATATTGCTTTCGGTAAACTGCCATACGGCTGTTATAACAATCAGGGCGGTAAGTACCAGTTTAAGATTTTTATTAAACATAATAAGGTTATATAATTAGCGCTGCAAAGGTAGTAAATTATGATAAAAAAATATTTTTTTAAAAACTACTTGTGTAAAAAAAAAACCTTTGTATATTTGCACTCGGTTTTGGGATAGCTATATGCCTAAATCGCAAGATAAGATATTTCAACAAGATTTAAAGATACAAAGCAATGAGTAAGAGAACGTTTCAACCATCGAAGAGAAAAAGAAGAAATAAGCACGGTTTTATGGACAGGATGGCTTCTGCCAACGGAAGAAAAGTGCTTGCTCGCAGAAGGGCTAAAGGAAGGCATAAACTAACAGTTTCTAGCGAACCTCGCCACAAAAAATAATGTTTATATTAAACATATATAAAGGTGTTACTTATTTTTAGTAACGCCTTTTTTTATACCCTCCTCACCCCTAACCCCTCTCCGAAGGAGAGGGGACGAACCGTAAAACGTTATATGTAAATAGCAAATAGTTGTTTTCTAACATGATAACGTACGTAGAGTAGCTACTCCCTCTTCTTTGGAGAGGGCTGGGGTGAGGAAAAAATGCCTTGATATAAGGCAAAAAAAGAGTAAATTTGCACACCCGCCAATAACGGGAATACTAAACACAACTACAACACAAACACATGCCTAAAGACACTTCCATCAAATCTGTTTTAATTATCGGTTCGGGTCCTATTGTAATTGGCCAGGCCTGCGAATTTGATTATGCCGGCTCCCAAGCAGCACGATCTATAAGGGAAGAGGGGATAGAGGTTATCCTTATCAACTCGAACCCGGCAACCATTATGACCGACCCTAGTATGGCCGACCATGTGTACCTAAAGCCGCTAACTACAAAATCGATCATCGAAATACTTAAAGCACACCCAAATATAGATGCTGTTTTGCCAACTATGGGTGGGCAAACCGCGCTTAACCTTTGCCTTGAAGCCGAGGAAAAAGGTATTTGGGCCGATTTTGACGTACGCCTTATTGGGGTAGATGTTAACGCTATTAATATTACCGAAGACAGGGAGCAATTTAAACAACTACTGGAGCGCATAGGCATACCTGCCGCGCCGGCTAAAACGGCTAACTCTTTCCTTAAAGGTAAAGAAATTGCGCAGGAGTTTGGTTTCCCGCTGGTAATTCGCCCATCATTTACGCTGGGAGGTACAGGGGCAGCTTTTGTACACCGTAAAGAAGATTTTGATGACCTGCTTACATACGGCCTCGAAATGTCGCCTATACACGAGGTGCTTATTGATAAGGCGCTTTTAGGCTGGAAAGAATATGAATTAGAGTTACTACGCGACCAGAATGATAACGTAGTAATCATTTGTTCGATAGAAAACATGGACCCAATGGGTATTCATACCGGAGATAGTATTACCGTAGCGCCTGCAATGACGCTTAGCGACACTACCTTCCAGAAAATGAGGGATATGGCAATACTAATGATGCGCAGCATAGGTAACTTTGCCGGCGGTTGTAATGTACAGTTTGCGGTAAGCCCCGATGAGAAAGAAGATATCGTTGCTATCGAGATTAACCCTCGTGTGTCGCGTTCATCGGCTTTAGCATCAAAAGCTACAGGTTATCCAATTGCTAAAATAGCTTCTAAGCTGGCACTGGGTTATAACCTTGACGAATTACAAAACCAGATCACTAAATCTACTTCGGCTTTATTCGAGCCTACTTTAGATTATGTTATTGTAAAAATACCACGCTGGAACTTTGATAAGTTTGAGGGTGCCGACCGTACGCTTGGCCTGCAAATGAAATCGGTAGGCGAGGTTATGGGTATTGGCCGCTCGTTTCAGGAGGCGCTGCACAAAGCAACACAGTCGTTAGAAATTAAACGTAATGGGCTTGGCGCCGATGGTAAAGGGTATACAAACTACGAACAAATTATAGACAAGCTTACTCATGCAAGCTGGGACCGTGTGTTTGTGATTTATGATGCGATACAAATGGGCATACCATTAAGCCGTATTCACGAAATTACAAAAATAGATATGTGGTTCCTTAAGCAATATGAGGAGCTTTATAGCCTTGAGCGTGAAATATCTAACTATAAAATAGATAATCTTCCGAAAGAAATTTTATTGGAAGCCAAACAAAAAGGTTTCGCCGACAGGCAGATAGCTTATATTATAGGCTGTTTAGAAAGCGATGTTTACAATAAGCGTGAAGAGCTTGGCGTAAAACGTGTATACAAACTGGTAGATACCTGCGCTGCAGAGTTTGAAGCTAAAACACCGTACTACTACTCAACTTTTGAAGCTGAGATTGAAAGGGCAGACGGTACTAAATACGTACATAACGAAAGTATAGTATCAGACAAGAAAAAAGTAATTGTACTGGGTTCTGGCCCTAACCGAATTGGGCAGGGTATTGAATTCGACTACTCTTGCGTACACGGTGTACTGGCTGCTGCCGAATGCGGTTACGAAACTATTATGATTAACTGTAACCCGGAAACAGTTTCTACCGATTTTGATACCGCAGATAAACTGTACTTCGAGCCGGTATTCTGGGAACATATATACGATATTATCCGTCACGAAAAACCGGAAGGTGTTATCGTGCAGCTTGGTGGGCAAACTGCCCTTAAGCTTGCTGAAAAACTGGATCGTTACGGCATAAAAATTATAGGCACCAGCTTTGATGCTCTGGATCTTGCTGAAGACAGGGGTCGTTTCTCTGACCTGCTTACCGAACTTGGCATCCCGTTCCCACAATTTGGTATTGCAGAAAGCGCTGAAGAAGCGACCAAGCTTGCCGAAACGTTAGACTTCCCATTACTGGTAAGGCCAAGTTACGTACTGGGCGGACAGGGAATGAAAATTGTAATTAACAAACAGGAGCTTGAAGACCACGTTATCGACTTACTAAAAAGCATACCAGGCAACAAACTACTGTTAGACCATTACCTTGATGGCGCCATTGAAGCAGAGGCAGACGCAATTTGCGATGGCGAAGATGTGTACATTATAGGTATTATGGAGCATATAGAGCCTTGTGGTGTACACAGTGGCGATAGTAATGCTACATTGCCACCATTTAATCTTGGTGAGTTCGTAATGCAGCAAATTAAAGACCATACTAAACGTATAGCGCTGGCGCTAAAAACAGTAGGGCTTATAAACATACAGTTTGCCATTAAAGATGATATTGTTTACATTATCGAGGCTAACCCAAGAGCATCGCGTACGGTTCCGTTTATTGCTAAAGCATATGGCGAACCTTATGTAAACTATGCTACTAAAGTAATGCTGGGTGCTAAAAAAGTAAAAGACTTTACGTTTAACCCGCAGCTTAAAGGCTTCGCGATTAAGCAGCCGGTATTTTCTTTTAGCAAATTCCCTGGTGTAAACAAACAGTTAGGCCCGGAGATGAAATCGACAGGTGAGAGCATCTTGTTTATTGATGACCTTAAAGACGACCAGTTTTACGAACTGTACTCACGCCGCAAAATGTACCTGAGTAAATAATTGTAGAGACGTTGCATTGCAACGTCTTATATATAAATGCAGAAAGCCCCAATAATACTATTGGGGCTTTGTTGTTTTTTGAATTTTTGTGTGAGACGTATCCAATGCGTCTCTACGGGAATTGCGTTATAAAAAGACGTTGCATGCAACGTCTCTAAAGTAATTATATTATTTCAAATGTTCGGCAAAAAAGCCAATCATGCATTTGTACAGTTCAATCTGATTTTCTTCGTGGCCAAAACCGTGACCCTCATTATACTTAACCATATAAGGTGTATCAACACCTTTTTTACGCAGGTTTTCTACAATCTGGTCGCTTTCATTAATGTTAACCCTTGGGTCGTTAGCTCCCTGGGCAACAAACAAAGGCTTTTTAATTTTATCTATGTTTAGCGCAGGCGAAACCTCGGTCATAATTTTTTGGTCGGCGGCACTGGTTTCGTCATACCATTGCTCGTACACCTGTGGTAAAAACGGTTTCCAGTAGGCCGGGAACGATTTAAAAAACGTAAATAGGTTAGATACCCCTACATAATCAATACCGCACGTATATAAATCGGGAGTTTTTACAAGGCTGCCTAGTGTTGCAAGTCCGCCATAGCTACCGCCATAAATAGCAATTTTATCTTCTTTAATAAAACCAAGCGTTTTAGCATAAGCAACACCATCTTCAAGATCTTCAAGCATTTTTCGGCCTATTTGCTTATTACCCGCCTGGAAGAATTTCTTGCCATATCCGCCAGATCCTCTGTAATCAATTTGCAAAGTGGCGTAACCACGACTGGCAAACAGTTGCGTTTCCGGGTTAAAGCCCCAATCGTCCCTAACACCATAAGGCCCACCATGCGGGTTTACTACCAATGGCACTTTGTTCGACTTAGAAGCTTCTTTAGGTATGGTTAAGTAACCATAAATAGTTAAACCATCACGTGATTTAAATTGTACAGGTCGCATCTCGGCCATATCAGCTTCTTTAAGCTGAGGTGCCAGGTTCATAATTTCTTTAAACGTGTTTTTGTTTACATCATACAAAAAGTAAGTACCATACAATTTATCGCTGGTAACATAAACAAGGCATTTATCTTCATTATCAGTAATACCGCTTACATATACATCTTTATCGCCAAACTGCTTAACAAACTGCTCCTGAATTTTTTTATAGGTTGTACTAACCGGAATAATTTTGAATTTCTCACCAGTGTAGCTGTATGCATCAATTTCGTAACCGCGTTTTCTAGATGTGCTAAGGCTGTTAACATCATACGTAGGGTTACTGTACATTTTTTTAATGATTTGTTTCTTATCAAGGTCGTACAGTACAATTTCGGTAGTGTTGCTTTCTAAATTAGTAGCCACATACGCATCGTGCGGGTTAGAAGTAGTATAATCAAAATCGATAATACTAAAGGTATCCTTCCAGCTGGTTTGAATCACTTTTTCAAAAGGTTTATTCGGGCCGGCAGTGTAGTATAGCACGCTTTCGGTACCATTTTGCTGTTTGGTATAGGCTTTAAGGTTACCATCTTTATCAAAATCAAAACCACTGATAGGGTTGGCTGCATCTTTGTTTTCGAATAACTTAACTAATGTACCCGTTTTAATGTTGAGTTTGTATGGTTCAAAAATTTCTTTGTTATCCTTATTCATCTCTACAATAACAAACTCAGGCTGGTCTTTCAAAATTTTGGTAATACTGGCCCGAACGCCATCAAAAGGGGTAAGGTCTTTTAGGTTTTTGCCATCAAGATCTACACCAAAAACATGGTAATTTTCGTCGCCACCTTTATCTTGTGAGTATAAAATACGGTTGTTGCCCACCCAATAGTAACCACGAATAAGCTGGTCTTTTTCTTCAATAACCTTTTTAACCTCGTTAGTGGTAGTGTTTTTTACGTATAAATGATTTTTTCCGTTAGCATCCCTTTCTTTATAAGACAGGTATTGCCCATTAGGCGAAAACTGAAAAGAAAATTGTGCGGGTTTTTTAAAATAATCTTCTACAGAATATTTGTAAGTGCCTTTTTCGGCATTTGCGAGTTTACTCAATTGCTCTTTGGTAGATGCCAGTGCAGGATTACCGGGTAGTGCCTTTTTTTCCTGCGCACTTGCTGCACCAATACTGGAGCAGGCAATAATGGTTAACAGTACATTTTTCATTTGCTTGATGATGATTGATTAAGTGATTAATTTGATTATCTCAAATATAGTGATTTTTAACAATTGTTAGCGTTGTGTTAATTACAGTAAATGAGTTTAATTTTTATATATGCTATTTATTTATTGAATAAAACTTAGGTTATTAGTATTGGTTTTATCAAATTGTTACGGTAATGTTAATAAAAAAGTTGCACGATTAGTATTTAATGTTACATTTGCGAAATCACTAAACTAAAATACAATGCATTTAAAACTACTTATTAGCGGTAAAAGGGTATCTCTCAAATATCTTTTTGCTGTTTTTTTATTTGTGCAGGCCACGGCATATTGCCAGGTAAATTTTACCGATAGTAACCTGCCTATTGTTATTATTAATACAGATATAGATCCGGCCACCGGTAAACCATTGGCCATACCCGATGACCCAAAAGTATCGGCAAGCATGAAAATTATTTATCATACCGATGGTAGCCGAAACTTTATGACTGATGCGGATACTAAAGATTTTTTAAACTATTCTGGCCGTATAAAAATTGAATTACGCGGCTCTACCTCACAGGATGTACCTAAAAAGCAATACGGCTGGACAACGTATGCTGATAATGACAGTGATAAAAAGAAGGTAAGCATTATGGGTATGCCTAAGCAAAACGACTGGATACTTAATGGCCTGGCTTATGATCCGTCACTGATAAGAGATTATTTGTCGTACAACCTATCTCGTACTATAGGATATTACACCGTGCGTACACAGTTTTGCGAAATGGTACTTAATGGTGTGTATAAAGGACTTTATATTTTACAGGAAAAGATTAAAGATGATGCCGATAGGGTTAATATTGAAGCTATTGATGATACTGCTGCCGATGGTACCGCAATTACAGGTGGCTATATTACAAAGGCAGATAAAACTACCGGTGGCGACCCTATTGCATGGCTAATGGACTCGTATGCTAACGATCCGGTAGAACCTGTTCAATACATACATGAGTTGCCAAAACCGGAAGATGTTACACCTGCTCAAAATGATTACATCCATAAGCAGTTTACAGATCTTGAAACAGCTGCAAGCGCCAAAAATGCCGATTTAGCTACCGGGTTTCCATCTATTATAGATGTACCCACCTTTGTTGATTTTGTTATTATGAGCGAGTATGCTTCTAATGTAGATTCTTACCAAAAAAGTACTTACTTTCATAAAGATAAAGGTGGTAAACTAAGGGCAGGGCCTATTTGGGATTTTAACCTTACCTATGGCCACGACCAGTTTGGTACGCGCAGCAAGACTGATGTATGGCAATTTGACAATAATGATAATGATGGCTCTAAATTTTGGAAGGATCTTTTTGACCAGGATAATTTTAAATGCTATTTAGCTAAAAGGTGGAACGAGGTTTCATCACCAGGGCAGCCACTGAGTTTTGATTATGTAGATACTTATATTGATGAAATTGTTGCAACAATAAGCGAGGCTGCGGTGCGCGAACAACAAACCTGGAAAACCGTAGGCAATCATGCGCAGCAAATAACTAAAGTTAAAGATTTTATTAAGCAGCGAATTACCTGGATTAACAATAACATTGGCAGCTTTACAGGTTGTTATAACGTAGCTGTACCATCGCTGGTTATTAGTAAAATAAATTACCACCCTGGCGAAACGACTGATTTTGCTGTAAGCGACGACCAGGAATTTATAGGGATAAGCAATACAGGTACAACTACGGTAAATCTTACCGGGGTATATCTTAAAGAACTGGGAGTATCGTACCAGTTTCCTGCAGGATCATCTATAGCGGCTGGCGAATTACTATACATTGCCAGTAATCCCAATGTTTTTAAGGCAAGGTATGATATGGATGCTTTTGGCCAGTTTCAGCGTAATTTATCTAACAGTAGCCAAAATTTAGTATTGGCAGATGGTTTTGGTAATGTTATAGATCAGGTTAAATATGCAGATACCGCGCCATGGCCGGATGCCGATGGTAATGGTAATTATTTACAGCTTACAGATGTTAAGCTCGATAACAGCCTGGCAACAAGTTGGGAAGCGACACCGGTAGATGCTGCTTTATCAGCAAATGTTGCGATACTAAACAGTATTGTTGTATATCCTAATCCGGTTAGTACCATACTTACCATTAAAGGTAAAAACAGTATAAATACTATATGGGTATATGATATTTATGGTAAACAAATTCAGGTTGTTAGTGCAAAAGCTTCAACAACCCAGCTTGATTTTAGTGGTTATGCGCAAGGTGTTTACTTTGTAAAAATAGCTGGAGATAACGGTACCCTTACTCAAAAAGTGGTTAAGCAGTAATTTATTATAAAATAATTTAAACGGGATGTATTGTTGTAACAGTGCATCCCGTATTTTTTTGCATTGTAGTTAAAACTAACCTGTTTATAACTAAATTTGACCATATATTTTAATCGTAATGGAACTTCTCAAAAAGATAAATACACAGGCTAAAGCAAGCGAAACTACCGGTTTTGGTACCAGTGCCTCAAGCTATGGTGGTCGTTTTATAAATAAAGATGGATCGGCTAATATCGAGAAAAAAGGGCTAACCTATTTTAGCCGTATAAGCTGGTTTCATACCATGATTAATCTTTCCGGCTGGAAATTTTTGGGTATATTACTTACCTTTTATATTGCGGTTAACTTTGTTTTTGCGGTACTGTATTATGTAATTGGTGTCGAGTATTTAGATGGTATAGACCATAATAGCAGCCAGTTGCTACAGTTTGGTAAGGCTTACTTTTTTAGTGCACAAACATTTACCACGGTAGGGTATGGGCATATTAGCCCAAGCGGATTTTTAACCAGTGCCCTTGCTGCTGCCGAGGCGCTTGTGGGTTTACTTAGTTTTGCAATAGCTACAGGCCTCTTTTATGGTAGGTTTAGCCAGCCAAAAGCATTTATAAAGTTTTCACACAATGCGCTAATTGCGCCTTACAAAGGTGGAACTGCTTTAATGGTGCGTATGGCACCTTTTAAAAATACTAACCTTATTGATGCCGAAGCCCGCATGACGGTGGCATTAATTATTAATGAAAATGGTGCACCACTTAATAAGTTTTATACGCTTCCGCTGGAAATGGAAAAGATTGGTCTGCTATCTTTAAGCTGGACGTTGGTGCACGCCATTACTCCCGAAAGCCCTTTTTATGGTTTTAGTAAAAATGATTTTGCAAACTTAAAGGGCGAGGTAATAGTATATATTAAAGCCTTTGATGATTTGTTTAGTGCCACCGTTGCTACAAGTACATCCTACACTTTTGATGAAATTGTATATGGCGCCAAGTTTGAAATGATGTATACCGAAAATGAAGATAAAACTAAAACTGTATTGCAACTAGATAAATTAAACACCTACAATAAGGTTGCATTATAGTACGTTTATTTATATTGAATTTTTGTAGCTTAATATTTATTAAAAAAGTTAAAAATTAAAGTAGGGTTAATTGTGTAGAAGCTGTTATAGTGTTGAATATTAAATAACTATTCGCGAATTTAACAAACAACATTAAAACAAAAATCTTATGAAATTAAAATTACTTTTTGCAATGTGTATTGCTTCTGCGGGTATGTATGCCCAAACTACCCACATGATAGACTGGAAAATGGGAGTGGCTGCTGCCGATGCCAGTAAAACTATTGCAACTGGCGATACCGTTATGTGGATGTGGGCAGATGGCTCTACACATACAGTAACAAGCGATACCGGTGCTACCGAAGCTTTTGATAGTGGTACATTATCTGGCGCAAACCAAACGTATTCGCACACATTTACCAAAGCCGGGGTATCGTCTTACGCGTGTTCATTTCACTCAACAATGAAAGGTACAATTACTGTTACCGCCACTGCGGGTGTTAAAGATATAAACAAACTGCAATTACGCGTTTACCCAAACCCGGCGACTGATGTTATTACGATAGATGGTGTGAAAACTATTGATAATGTAGCAGTGTATGATATTTCTGGCCGCCAGATATTTAGTGCTGCGGCATCTACACCTGTAGTAAAAGTGTATTTAGATAACTACGCAGCCGGAACGTACATTGTTAAAGTTACTGCCGAAGGCAAAACACAAAGTATGAGCATTGTTAAAAAATAACAACTGCAATTATCTTAAAATAAAAATGCTGCTATAATTTATATAGCAGCATTTTTTTATATTCAGAAAGTGAATTATTTAGTTATCGTCTGAGTCCTGTCCGGCCCTACAGATATTACTTTAATTGGCACTTCTAGTTGTTCTTCAATAAAAGCAATATAGTCTTTAAATTCTGTTGGTAGCTGGTCAAATTCGGTCATACCGGTAAGATCTGCCGCCCATCCTTTTTTCTCAACAAATATAGGCTCTACATTTTCAGGTTCAATATTGTACGGGAAATAGCTTGTTTCAACACCTTTATATTTGTAAGCAGTACAAATTTTAAGGGTATCGAAGCCAGAAAGTACGTCGCCTTTCATCATGTATAACTGTGTAACACCGTTAACCTGAACCGCGTATTTAAGCGCCACAAGGTCTAACCAGCCACAACGCCTTGCACGGCCAGTAACCGATCCGAACTCATTACCTACGCGTGCCATAGTAGCACCATCTTCATCAAAAAGTTCCGTAGGAAAAGGGCCGCTACCCACACGGGTTGTGTAAGCTTTAAATATACCAAACACATCTTTAACCTTGTTTGGGGCAATACCAAGGCCAGTACAAGCACCTGCCGCAGTAGTGTTAGATGATGTTACGAAAGGATAAGTTCCGAAATCAATATCAAGTAACGATCCCTGCGCGCCTTCAGCCAATATGGTTTTGCCTGATTTCATTGCCTGGTTTAGGTACTCTTCGCTATCAATAAAAGTAAGCGATTTAAGCACTTCAACAGCCGCGAAAAATTCGGTTTCAAGCTCTTCTAAGTCATATTCTAAAGCAACGTCGTAAAATGCTATCATTGCCTGGTGCTTATCAGCAAGGGCACGATACAGGTCTTTAAAGTTATCAAGTTCAAGATCGCCAACACGTAAACCGTTTCTGCCGGTTTTGTCCATATACGTTGGGCCAATACCTTTAAGTGTACTACCTATCTTAGCTTTACCTTTAGATGCTTCACTGGCTGCATCAAGCAGGCGGTGCGTAGGTAAAATAAGGTGCGCTTTACGCGAAATAAGCAGGCGTGATTTAATATCGATATTGAATTTCTCCAGGCCTTCCAGTTCTTTCTGAAAAACAACCGGGTCCATAACAACACCATTACCTATAATGTTAACCGAATTTTTGTGGAATATACCGGAAGGTATGGTTCTCAAAACGTGTTTTATACCATCAAATTCAAGAGTATGCCCTGCATTTGGGCCTCCCTGAAAGCGGGCAATAATATCATATTTAGAGGTAAGTACGTCAACAATTTTTCCTTTGCCTTCGTCGCCCCATTGTAATCCTAGCAATAAATCTACGGTCATTCCTTTTTTAGTTTGTTGTTTATGTTTGCAGTAATTGTTCGTTTGTTATTATCATAAAAAAACAAAAAACCAATCCTTACTCAGGGTTGGTTTGCCGTTGCTGATTTTTCAGCTTCTTTTAACTTTCGGCGCTTTCAACAGCAGGTGCTACAGTTGCGGTAGCATCGGCTTTTTTATTGCCGTAAAGGTATAAAGAATGATTATGAATTTCAATACCAAAAATCTCTTCAATCGTTTTTTTGATACTCTGTATCCTTGGGTCGCAAAACTCTATTACTTCGCCGGTATCGGTCATAATAATATGGTCGTGTTGCTTATCAAAGTATGATTTTTCGTAGTGTGCCTGGTTCTGGCCAAACTGGTGGCGTCTAACCAATCCGCTTTCCAGCAGTAACTCTATCGTGTTGTAAAGCGTCGCACGGCTTACACGGTAGTTTTTATTTTTCATTTTAATATACAGCGACTCTATATCAAAATGTTCCAGGCTGTTGTAAATTTCCTGGAGTATAGCATAACGCTCAGGTGTTTTCCTGTGGCCTTTGTCTTCCAGGAATTTTGTAAACACATTTTTTACAATATCCTGATTTTTATTATTTTCCATAGTTTTATGAATCAATGTACAAAGATAAGGCTAATTTTTTTTAAGTGAAAGTTTTAAGAACAATTCAAAGTCATAAAGTTTTAAAGTCGAAAGTCGTTACAACTAAATCTTAACCCTTTATTTTATATTAGTGTATTTGTGACATCAAAATTAATTATTATAAATCCTCGTAACCTTCTCAATACCGTCAATTTTTTTAATGGCCTCAATAAGTTTTTTAAGCAGGGCATTATTTTGTACAACAACGGTAAGCTGACCATTAAAAATACCGGCGTTACCGCTAAGCGAAATACTTTGTATGTTAACATGCATGTTGTTAGAAACCACCTTGGTAAGCTCGTTAGTAAGCCCAAGCGAATCCATACCGGTAATTTTAAGGGTAGCCTTAAACTCTTCCTGGCTAGAATCAATCCACTTGGCAGGCATAATGCGGTAGGCATAATTGCTTTGCAGCCTTATAGCATTAGGACAATCGCGTTTATGAATTTTAATACCCTCGTTTATGGTTACAAACCCAAACACATCATCGCCGGGGATAGGGTTACAGCAACTTGCCAGTTTATAATCAAGCTTATCTTCGTTCTTACCAAAAACAAGCAGGTCATAATTCCTGCTAATCTCTTCTTTCTGAACCTGTTCCTGCGGAACACTTGGCGCACGCTTAATTTTACCTTTAAAAAAGTTCATAAAGGTATTACTCTTCAGCGCGGCATAATCTTTAAGCTGCTGATTATCTATCGTGCCCACACCCACACGGTAAAACAGGTCGAGGCTGGTTTTTAATTTTAAGTAACTAACCAGTTCGTTTATAGTAGTTTCGTTTAGGGTTATTTTAAGGTGGCGCAGTTTGCGGGTAAGCAGCTCGCGGCCATCTTCGGCAATTTTTTTAGTATCCTCGTTAAGTACATTCTTAATTTTATTTTTAGCACGGGCAGTGGTAACATAATCAAGCCAGTGCGAATTAGGCTTCTGGTTTTGAGAGGTAATAACCTCTACCTGGTCACCGCTGTTAAGCACATGGTTTAGCGGAACCAGCTTGCCATTCACACGGGTACCACGGGTACGAATACCAATTTCTGAGTGGATACTAAATGCAAAATCCAGTGATGTAGCACCCTTGGGTAACGATTTTATTTCACCCTTTGGGGTAAACACATAAATTTCTTTAGCATACAGGTTCAGCTTAAAATCCTCCACAAAATCTACGGCATTTGCCGATGAGTTTTCCAGAGCTTCTTTAAGCAAATTGAGCCAGGTTTCAAGCCCGTGCTCTTCTGTATTAGCACCTTGTTTGTATTTATAGTGGGCAGCGTAACCTTTTTCGGCCACCTCGTCCATACGTTCGCTGCGCACCTGCACTTCAACCCAACGACCCTTAGGTCCCATTACTGTAATGTGCAGCGCCTCATAACCCGTACTTTTAGGCGATGATATCCAGTCCCTTAACCTGCTTGGGCTTGGGCGGTAATGATCGGTTACTATCGAGTATATTTTCCAGGCAATGAATTTTTCATCGTGTGAGTTCGATTTATAAATAATACGAAGGGCAAATTTATCATACACTTCATCAAAACTTACACCTTGCGCCAGCATTTTACGGCGAATGGAGTAGATTGATTTTGGCCTGCCTTTAATGCTATATTCAATACCCTCGCTATCTAACGATGTTTTAAGAACATCGCTTATCGCTTTTATGTAAGCATCCTGTTCCTGCTTGGTTTCCTTCATTTTACCTACAATGTCATGATACACTGCAGGTTCGGTATATTTAAGGCCAAGGTCTTCCAGCTCATTTTTTATGTTGTATAACCCCAAACGGTGCGCAAGCGGAGCGTATATGTACAACGTTTCGCTTGCTATTTTGGCCTGCTTATAATCAACCATGCTTTCCATGGTTTGCATGTTGTGCAGGCGGTCGGCAATTTTAATCAGTATTACACGCACATCATCGTTAAGGGTAAGCAGCATTTTGCGGAAATTCTCTGCCTGCATCGATATTTCCTGATCGGTCTTAACCTGTGCAATTTTAGTAAGCCCTTCAACAATCTGGGCCACTTTAGGATTGAACATGCGTGAAATGTCCTCAACAGTAATGTCGGTATCCTCAACCACATCGTGCAGCAGGGCAGAGGCAATAGAAGTTGCCCCAAGTCCAATTTCCGACGCTACAATCTTGGCCACGGCAATAGGGTGAAAAATATAAGCTTCGCCCGATTTGCGGCGCTGATCTTTATGGGCATCAACGGCCACGTCAAATGCCTTGCGTATCAGCTTCTTGTCGTCTTCGCTAAGTGTTTGGTAGCTTATGCGCAGCAATTCCTTATATTCTTTGGCAATTGCTTTGTTTTCCTGTTCTATATCAATCTCTATCATATGTGTAACATCTGCTTTAAAAGTAAGCAAATAAAATATAGTATACAATATAGATAATCACATTATTTGATGGTTGAATAGGGTTAAACTATCGGTAAAAATTATGCTTTGTAGGTTTATTTAAGGCAGTAATCTAAGCGCATTTTTATAAACGCCGGTCCCGCCATTCGCTATATCTGCCTTCCTGCGGTCGGCAGGATGCCGCTGCTGTCGGGGCTAAGGGGAGAGGCGTAGTTTTTATATTGGAGTAAAGTTTCACATCAGTTATTGCGAGGCACGAAGCAATCTGTAATGTATTTAGATTGCTGCGCTACGTTGCACTTCGCTCGCAATGACAGGCCTAATTAAATAATTATTTACAATACCTATCCAGCAAATCCTTCTCAATACCCAACTTTACCGCCCGTTTGTAGAACATGGTAACCAGTGGAGCAAACATCCTGAAAAACAGATTTGTTAAATGCGTATCGCCCCATACAAACATAGCGGCTATATGGTAAATGTTTTTCGGGATCTGGTTTTTGGTAATGGTTTGGCCATCGTTCACAAGGCCAAACATTGCCTTTAAAAAATTCTCAAAATTGGGCTGGCCTTTGGTAAGCTTAACCCTGAAAGTTATAGGAGCATGGGTATCATTAAAAAAGCGGTGGTAAAAACCAACAGGCACTAAGGCACTTTCGCCAGGTTGCAGGTAAATTACTTGTTTCCCTTTTTGCAAACCAAGTGTGCCACTTACGGCAAAAAACTCTTCGGTAAAACTTTTGTGGTAATGTAACGGGTTGCCACCACCGGCATTAAGCGTAACTTCAAAAAAAGTGTAAGCGCCATTTGTTTGCGCCGAACTTTCTAAAATAGTAGTCGTTTCACCGTTAATAGGATTGTGGTAGGTTTTAGCTTCGGGCATTACTCGCACGGAAATACACATTCTATCGAATGCAGTTTACCCTCATCAAAAAAGAAACGCCATTCGTACTTCTCGTCGGTTTTATCGGGTAATATGGTAATCATTTCCATTGTTTCGCCATCTTCATTTTCGTAATCTTCAATGTAGGCAGCAGCTTCGGGATAGGTTTTTTTAAAGCTTTTCAACGTTGTAGTATGGTCGAACCAATCGCCTTTAATAGAAAAATACATGCCCCTGCGCTTGGCAAAGTTTACACTACGAAAATTAAGGATACCATTATCTAATTCAAATTTCACACCCTTATAAAACACCATTTTTACGTTAGCTTCATCTTCGGTACCGCAGGTTTCATTAACGCGGGGTGCCATAATACTATCGGCTTTTTTGTAGCGTTTGTCAAAATCAGCTTTAGATATTGTGAGTTCTATCCTGTCGCTAATTTTGGCTTCATCCCACGATATGGTTTTTACTTCCTGGGCCAATGTGGGTAATGAGAATAGTATAAGTAAGTACGTGAAAAATTTCATTGTAGTAAATTTATAATTCGAACCCTCTTTGGCGTTTCGCTTCAAATAATAATATGGCAGCAGCGACCGATACATTCATCGAGTCGATTTCGCCCTGCATAGGTATAATAATGTTTTGGGTAGATGCCTCACGCCACGGCTCTGTTAACCCGGTAGCCTCTGTACCCACCACAAGCGCAGTAGGCAAGTTATAATCCTGCTCATGGTAATAGGTAGAATCCTGCAAGGTAGCGCAGTAAATATTTATGTTTTTAGCTTTTAGGTAAGCAATAACGTCTTCAGTACTTCCCGTTGCTATCTGATTGGTAAACAAGCAACCTACGCTAGAACGTACTATATTAGGGTTATAAAGGTCGCCTTTAGGGTTGGCAATTATAACAGCATCTAAATTTGCGGCATCGGCAGTGCGAAGCATAGCACCTATGTTACCAGGTTTCTCGGTTGCTTCGGCCACTAATATTAGCGGATTGTTACCTAATTGCAAATCATCGAGGCTCAGGCTTTTGCTTATAGCTACGGCAATAACACCTTCGGTAGTATCGCGGTAGGCCAGTTTTTGATATACTTCGGTACTAATTTCAATTAATTCGGTTTGCCTGCCGGCAAGGGCTTTTACTTCAGTTTCGGTTATAAGCGACGGTACAAAAAATGCGGTTTCAATTTCGTAACCACCCTTGCGTGCCAGTTGCAACTCCCGCTGACCTTCGATTAAAAATGTACCGGTTTGCCTGCGTGCTTTTGCCTTATCCTGCAATTGCGCGAGTTGTTTTATAAAAGGGTTTTGAGGGCTTGTAATTTGTTTCATTATAACCGGGGATTGTAAATAACCAGGCCGCAAAGTTACATTATGTTGCGCAATTTATACCTATTGGTAATCAGGAGTTGCATCAGCTTCAATTTTATCAATAAGCTGCCTTTGCCTATTTTCAACAAAACTATACAATTCAACTTTAGTGCCTTTAAAAGCCAATGCAGCATTTATTAATTCAACCGTTTTACTATTGGGGTTTTTTGCAATAAATTGCTTAAACTCGGTTACATTTTCGGGGTAAAAAGTGTTTGTTTCAAACGCAATGGTTGGTGTGTTATCCATACCCAATAAATAGTCGTACTGGTAACCCCTGTAATTTTCTAAAGCTCTCGAAAATAGTTTACTGTAAGGATTTTTAGTTATGAAATTTTCCCAGGCGATAACCCTTTTGCCCAAATCATTAAACGAAATCCCTAACCCGGCATCTGCCGAATACAACACTTCGTCTTCCTTAGCGGTAATTTCCAAAAACAGCTTGTAATCGTCAGAAACATAGCTTTTAAATAGGGAATAGTAATAATCTGGCGCAAGACGAATATCTACATAACCTTCGCCTATAGGCCAAAGTTCGAGCTGTGCGGTGGCTAACAGTTTTATTTTTTTAGATATAGAGTCGGGCATTGCCATAGGTTTATCATCTTCCGATGAAAAATAGGTGTAGTAATTTTCTGCAATCTGACTCTCGGTTCCCTGAATTTTACTCAATAAGGTATCATTGTCCTGTTTAAATTTTTCGTAAAGTGCATTGGCTTCGTCATGGCTTAATGAAGGCAGTTTTGCCTGTACCTGTTTTTTACTATCGATTAATTTTTTAATTATTGATGCGGTTGTATAAGTTGAAACTGGTGTAGCAACCGAATCTGCTTTTACAGGTTTATCCTCCGTAACTACTTTCTCCTTTTTGCAGGAAGAGAAAATAAATAGTAGCACTATTATTTTTATAAAATATGTTGCCTTCATAATCGCGATGTTGAAAATTTAGAAACAAGCTGTTGTTTTATTTGTATAATACTAATGTGGTTAAGCGGAAACTCTAAAACCACATGGCCAAAACTTAATAAATATAACCATATTAACCCGGTTTTATAATCGTAAATATATAGTGCTACAGATGCGATCCATACACTAAAGATGGCAATAAGGTTTATTTTTTTTGTATTATGCCACTGAATTATTGATGTTTTAGAAAACCAATTAAGGTAATGATATGTATATGCAAAAGCAATAAAACGCATTATTTTTATACCGGTACCCGAAAAATAAATAGGTATTTCGTGCTGTAAATATCCGGAAGGAGCTTTTGTATTAGTAGTTACATCTGGTGACTGAAAGGTATTAAATAGTGCCAGCAGCACCCGGTTTAACCTCTGGAAATGGCTGTGGCTATTGTGTGTGTAGTCAGATATTGTTGCTACATTAAGTTGTGTACCTGCAAAAAGTGTAATTGCCGCGCAGGCAATAAATACACACAATGAAGCAAGCCCTGATTTATTGTTCGATTTTAAAGCACCTAGCAATATAAACAGCCCTGTAAAAATAAAAACATGTATAAGTGTAGGCATTAAGGTAGAGAACAGTAGTGCGAATTTTTTTCTAAAAATTAAAAATAATAATAAACCTATACCGGCAAATAAAACTGTTAACGCTATTTTTTTACCTGCATTTTTAAAAAGCACCATGCCTAACGATGCCCCAAAAATAATAAATGTAAGCAGCGGTATATACTGGCGGTAAGCCGATTTAAATATAATAAGTGCACTTATAAAAACAGTAAAGCCAGCAATAAGCAGGTAATCGTTTTTATGGGTTGTAAAATACTGTTTTTTGTGCAGCCAGTTAATTTCGGTTAAATAATGCAACGGGCCTAAAATGGCATATACCAACAAAAAAAGTTCGAACGGAAATAAAAAAGCAGGTATAAGCGACAGGATCATGAGCCCTATGTTTACCTTATCTATATCGGGCGTTGTTAGCTTTTTCATTACACAATTATAACGTGATTTAGTTATTGTAAGGCACGAAGCAATTTTTATAAGTTGCAATAAACTACAATATACCTCTTGCTTTAACTTCAAGGTATTTATTAATGCTATCTATTGTAAGGTTTTCCGGTTTTGTAAGCACCGAATAAATACCGTATTTTAATAGTTCGTTTACAATAAGCCTTTTTTCGAATGCAAACTTCTCTGCAATAACCTGGTCGTAAATTTCCTGAATGTTACCGGCTTTTTTATCTATTAATTGTTCCAATTCTACATTTTCAAAAAAAACTACTACCAGTAAATGGTTCTTAGCAATACCTTTAAGGTAAGGCAACTGGCGTTTAAGCCCGTCGAGTGTTTCAAAGTTAGTATATAAAAGTATAAGGCTGCGTTGGGTAACATTCTTTTTTATATCCGCATACAGGCGACCAAAATCACTCTCAAAAAAATCGGTTTTAATGTTATAAAGTGTTTCAAGTATTTTTTGCATTTGCCCGGCACGCCTTTCGGCAAAAACACGGTTCTCTACTTTTTTAGAAAAGCTGAACATACCGGCTTTATCTTGCTTTTTAAGTATTACATTGCTTAATACAAGTGTACTGTTTATGGCATAATCCAGCAGGCTAAGGCCGTTAAAAGGCATTTTCATTACACGGCCTTTATCTATAGCCATGTATACGCTTTGCGAGCGCTCATCCTGGAACTGGTTAACCATTAACTGGTTTTTCTTAGCCGTAGCCTTCCAGTTTATGGTACGAATATCATCGCCGGACACGTACTCCTTAATCTGCTCAAACTCCATAGTGTGGCCTATGCGCCTTATTTTCTTCAGGCCATATTCGAACAGACGGTTAGAAAACGCCATCATATCGTACTTGCGCAACTGAATGTACGATGGGTAGGTGGGAACCATTTGGCCATCACCGAATGAAAAACGCCTTGCCACCAAACGAAGTGGCGACGATACATAAACGTTTAATTTACCAAAGTGATATTCGCCACGTTCTGTTGGTCGTAGTAAATATTCGAAAGCATCAATCGCTCCTGGAGCAACAGTACGGTTTACACTAAAATCGCGCACCTGAAATTGAAACGGAATTTCATCGATTACCTTTAAACGGACAGGGAAACCGTAGCCATTTTCTACACGAATAGTTACCGGGTTTTCGTCGCCATTAGATAGCTTTTCGGGTGTTTGGCGTAAGCCGTTAAAGCGCTGGTTGGTTACAAACAGCAAAATAAAATCGATACCTATAAAACCCAGAAAAACATAAAATATAAACCAGGTTGCATTATAAAGTGACGGGAAAATATAAGCCACAACAAAAAGTACCAGTATGCCTAAAAAAACATAAAAGGTAAAGTTGTTAAGGTATATGCTTTTTAGCCACTTCATTAACGCGGAATTTCTACAGTATCAATAATCTGCCTTATGATTTGCTCACTTGTAAGGCCTTCCATTTCACGTTCCGGCGCTACCATTACACGGTGTTGCAGTACCGGCACGGCAGCATCTTTAATATCATCTGGCGTTACAAAATCACGGCCTCTGAGTGCTGCATAACCTTTAGCCGCATTAAGTATGGCTATAGAGGCCCTTGGCGATGCCCCTAAATATAAAAACGCGTTTTCGCGGGTGTTGGCAACCATTTTGGCAATGTATTCTATAAGTTGCGGCTCGATCACTATTTGTTTAACGAGTGACTGGTAGCTCACAATTTGCGCCTGCGATAAGACATTGACAATATTATCGAGTTTACCATGGTTTTGTAATGCATTTTCACGTTGCAGTATGGTAATCTCTTCGGCAAGATCTGGGTAGCCAATTGTTATTTTGAATAAAAAACGATCCAGTTGCGCTTCTGGCAACCTGTAAGTTCCTTCCTGCTCAATAGGGTTTTGGGTTGCTATTACTAAAAATGGCGCTTCCATTTGGTAGGTAGCCCCTTCAACAGTAATTTGGCGCTCTTCCATAACTTCAAAAAGTGCCGCCTGCGTTTTTGCCGGGGCACGATTTATTTCATCTATCAAAACAAAGTTTGAAAAGATGGGCCCTTTTTTAAAGTTGAATTGTGATTTAGACAAGTCGAATACCGATGTGCCCAGTATATCCGATGGCATTAAATCGGGTGTAAACTGTATACGGCTAAAATCCAGCGACAGGGTTTTAGATAGTAGTTTTGCAGTAATGGTTTTTGCCACACCGGGAACACCCTCTAACAGCACATGCCCGTTAGATAATATGGCAACCAGCAGCTGGTCTATCATTTTATGCTGGCCTACAATTACACTGCTCAACTGCTCCTTTACAGCAACAATACTTTGCTGCAAAGCAGTAAGATCTAACCGGCTGCCAAATTTAATATTCTCGCTTTCGGCTTCGGGCGTTAATGTTGGAGTCGCATCTGTAGTATTCTCTAAACTATCGGTTTCCGGAAGTTGGTTTTGTGGTAATTGGTTTTCCGGGTCTGTATTTTCAAATTCTGTCATAAACTTAATTTTTCTATGGCTTTGTTTATTGCTATTACATCAGCTTCGGTGCTTTGAAGCTCGTGGCGGTGTTTTTTTATTAAACGTATTGCTTTTTGAATATCCTCGAATGGCTTGCCTGTTTTTAAGTGCAGCTTTTCTATAAAATCATCGTCGAGCGAATACGTATCTATAAGGTAGTCTGTACGTACTTTTTCTAAAAAGTATATTATTTTCTTTTCTATAATAGTGTGGTGGTTGCCTTCCTGATAATACAGGTTACCTATGGTTTTTGCAAAATCTACGGTAGTGTTTCGCACTGGTGCAATTTCGGGTATAACGCGCTGCTTGCGCCTGGCATTAAAAAATATAAAAAATATAAGTCCAATTAAGCCCAACCGCCACGCTGCACGCAATGCAGGCTGCTGCATAATATAACGCAGTTTAGAGTCTGATTCTCCCGGGCCTACACGCTCACTACCGTTTTGCCAAAATATGTTGCCCGGTTGTATATGTTCGGCCAGCCTTTCGGTATACTGGTAATGGTTATTTTTTAATAAATGATAATTAGTAAACACCGCAGGCTGGGTATGTAGCATAATAGTACCGCGGCCAAATTTTGCAGCTATATAGTTGGGTTGTTTTTTACCAAGAGCTTCCTGACTTCCCAACACTTTAAGAGAATCGTTTGGTACAAGCTTATCAAAATATACCTGGCTAAAACCCTTATCCAGCCAATACTTTTTATTAGGCTTATTTTGCAGGCTTAGCTGAATAGAATCGATACTAAATTCGTTTTCATTAGTTTGTATCTTTAAGGTATCCATTAGTTTGCCCGGGAAATAGTTTGCTGTTATAAATACTGCATTACCATAGCTGGCAAAACTTAATAGCTCTTTAACCGATTCGTCATCAAGCTGGCCACCTTCGCCTATAGATATAAATGTGCCGGTTTTTTTATAATCTTCTTTATCATAATCGTACAGCTCATCAAAAAATTGGTAAGGTGTTTTACTAAATTTTGCTATAGTATCGCCTTTAAATAAGTTTTTAGCCTCATGGTCAAAAACATAAAGCCCAAACGGGATTTTATCTTTAGAGGCATAAGTAGGGTTCCAGTCTATAGGTTCGGGTTTTGTAGCCTCATTATATACAAGCAGGCCAAGTATAATTACCGCTAATGCTATAAAAACTATAAGTGTTTTGTTTTGCTTCATCTTATAGTGTATTAATAGTTTTAAGAAAAGCCTTCTCGGCTTTGGCAAAAGCTTTTTCATCTACAGGGAAATCGCCATACCAGCTATGGTCGTATACATACGACAGGTATTCGAAATCTTTTCGTAGCGCGCTATCCATAATTTCATATAAGTAATCAGTATTGGTTTTATCCCAATGCCAATTAATAATTTCGCGAAACGATAATTTTTTAAGGAGTGATAAATAATAGTAACGAATTGCTAATTTATAATCGGCATTGGTTTTTGTTTGCTGTATAAGCTGTTCAAAATTCATTACATGAATATTTTCCGCTTCGGCATCCTGTACGGCAATACCTTTGCGAGATCGGCCAAAAATCCAGTAGCTTTCTTTATGTAAAATGGCGCGCGCAATAAAGTATACAAAAGCCAGTATAACCAAGACCGCCAATGCTTTTATAACATAGTCTACCCAATTAAGGTTAATAGACGATGTGCTACGAGACCCGCCAAATATACCATCGAGCCATTTGGCCACCCATTCCCAAAATTTATCCCATGCCGATTTTTGTTCTATAGCTTCGGTATAATTAAAAGCATCATCTTTATAACTATTTTTAAAACCTGCTTTAAAATTACGGGTGGTGTACTTGGCGTTGTAGATAACCTTTTTTGATACAGCAGTGGCATTGTGTGTTTGCACAACAGTATCCTGCAACGCTTGGGCTATAATAAGCGCCGGGCTGCATAGTAATAGTATATAGAGTAATAATTGTTTCAAAGTTGGTGGGGTTTGTATCTCTGGTTTTAAAGCGGCAGGTTGGTAGCCAGCTTAAATTTTTTGTGCACTCTAAACGGGTAAATAAGGTAATAATATGAAATAGCGCTAAGTGTAATTAAAATAATAAGAACACTTAATGATGATGGCATATCTATAGAATATCGGGTTAAAAAACCTTCAATCATTCCGGCGGCAAAGGTAAACGGCAGGGTACTGGCCCATATTTTAAGTCCGTTTTTAAAGCCGTTTTTAAGAGATGTTACCCTCGAATAGGTTTTTGGAAAGAGTATGCCTGCGCCAAATATAAACCCGGCGGCAGCCTCTATAACCATAGCAAAAATTTCCATAGTACCGTGCAGCCATATGCCACGCACGCTAACCCAAAAAACTTTATGCTCGTAAAAAATATACTGAAAAGCGCCCAGCATAACAGCATTTTGAAATAAAAAGTAAGCGGTGCCAAAACCACCAAAAAGCCCAATTAAAAAAGATATAGTGCCTACCCTTAGGTTATTTAAAGTTATGCCTATGGCGCTGGCCCAGCCACTACTGCCTTTATAAACGGCTACAGGGTTACCCTTTTCTATATTTTCGAGGGTCATGTTTACGTAATCATCGCCCATAACCAGGCGCACAAAATTAATATCGTGTATGGCCGATAGTACACCTATGGCTGTGAAAACAAAAAACAGTAAAAACGCGTACAGTAAATACCGCCTGTTTTGGTATACAATTAGCGGAACTTCTGTTTTAAAAAAATAAATTATGCGGTTAGACTCCTCTCGTTTTGTTTTATATATTTTTTGATAGGTAAGCGCAGCAAGATTATTTAGGTAGATAACCGACTTGCTTTTAGGGTAATATGTTTGAGCGTAAGACAGGTCGTTTACTAAATGAATGTACAAACTTGCTAATTCATCAGGATTTTTTTTAGCTTTACCAAAAATTGCCTGCTCAAATTCAAGCCATTTTTCTTTATTTTGTTTTATAAACGCTACCTCTCTCATACAAAAGCTAAAATATAAAATATGTCGCAACTATCTATAACGACTACGCAAAATGTGAATATTAATTTTAATACCGCATCGGTAGGGCAGCGTATATTGGCTCATCTTGTTGATTTTGTGATTATTGCCTCTTATGGTATTGTGATTAAGTATATTGTTTTTACTGCATTTGGTGTTACAGATTATTTAAAAGGAGCAGATTACTGGACACGGTACTCTGTATTTGGCCTTGTTTTTCTTCCGGTAGTGTTTTATGCACTTTGGCAGGAGAGCTTATTAGAGGGGCAAACGATAGGTAAACGCGTTTTAAAAATTAAAGTAATTAAAATAGATGGTTACCAGGCAGGTTTTGGCGATTACCTTATAAGGTGGGTTTTTCGTATTGTAGAGGTTACATCAATAATGGGTATAATTGGGTTAATAACATTGCTGGTAAGTAAAAAAACACAACGCTTAGGCGATATGGCAGCAGGCACTGCAGTAATAAGTTTAAAAAACGATATTACAATAAACCATACCATATTGCGTGAAATTGGCAATAATTACATACCGCAGTATCCGCTGGTTATAAAACTTACAGATAATGATGTACGTATTATTAAAGAAACTTATGAAACCAGTTATAACCAGACTGATTTTGAAATGATACAAAAACTACAGCATAAAATTGAGGCAGTTACAGGTATAAAATCAGTTAGCCAAAATGCTACTGCCTTTGTAGATACTGTTTTAAAAGATTACAATTACTATACACAAAGCATGTAATGTTTCACTTTCTCGATATTTTTGGCACCATAGCTTTTGCTATATCCGGCGTTTTAACAGCAATGAGCAAAAAAATGGACCCGTTTGGTGTTTACGTAATTGCCTTTGCAACCGCAGTAGGTGGCGGTACCCTACGCGATGTGTTAGTAGGCCGTACACCGGTAGGGTGGATGCAGGATTTAACCTATGTTTACATGATAACTCTTGGTTTTTTCATAGCCGTTATCTTCAGGAAAAAGTTAGATAAGCTTCGAGTGTCGTTATTTTTATTTGATACCATTGGTTTGGGTGTATTTACTTTAATAGGTTTAGAAAAAGGCATTGCTATAAACCTGCACCCTATAATATGTATTGCTTTAGGAACCATAACGGCCTGTTTTGGCGGAGTTTTGCGTGATATTTTGTGTAATGAGATTCCTGTAATTTTCAGGAAAGAAATTTATGCTACATTGTGTATTGCAGGTGGTGGTGTTTTCTTTTTATTACGAAGCTGGAATGTTTCTGAAGATGTTTTATACCTTACAACATCGGGTATTATTATAACGGCAAGATTACTGGTTGTTTGGAATAAATGGTCGTTACCATCGCTTGGAAAAATTGACTGAATTTATAATAGCAACCAAAATTATAAACATTTAATTGTTAATAATCTAAATTTAAAATTTAACTAATAATATTTAAATAGTAATTAAAACGTCCTTACATTTGTACTTGTTAATTAAAAGTTAAATGTAAAAGATGATGCTGAAGAAATTACTATTTATCGTAATGTTATTATTTGGAGCTGTTGTTGCTTCAAATGCACAAACTAAAGGGCCTAACGCCACAGAGGTGGCTACTCCCGAAACAAATAATGCTATAGAGCATAAAGTTGCAATGGGCGAAACCGTAATGCTTATTGCCCGCAAATACCGTGTTACCCCACGCGATATTTACGATTTAAATCCTAAGGCTGTAAATGGTATTAGTGCTAATATGGTACTAACAATACCTTCGCATAGTTTAAAACCTAAAGAAACGCGCCGCGACTTAGATGAGGTGCGAATATACATGAACACAAACATGGCACCCTTAGTAGCAAAAGAGTAAGAAATTTTTGTTTTAACTTAAAATTAAGCTGCATATTTATATAATAAGCCGTTACAAAAACTAACTTTGTAGCGGCTTAATTTGTTTATAAAGTTTAGATATATGAAATTTCTTGTAATTGTATTTTTTTCGCTGGCACTGTTTACAACATCTGCTTATGCCCAAAATTTAAAAAAGCATAAAGTAGAAAAAGGCGAAACCGTTGCCACCATTGCAAAAAAATATCAAATTACGCCTTATGATATTTACAGGCTTAACCCCGATGCTAAAAACGGCTTAAAGCTGGATAGTGTTTTGCTTATACCTACATCTCCTGTAAAACCTTTACCCGCAAATACACCTGTACAGGAAAAACCAACTAAAGTTGCCAATAGTGTACACACTGTGCTTGCCAAAGAAACATTGTTTAGCATTGCTAAAAAATATGGTGTAACAGTGCCTGATCTTGAAAAAGCCAATGTTGAAGCTTTAAAAGGCGGACTTAAAACAGGCGAGCAACTAGTTATACCTATAAAAGGTAGCGGTGTTGCAGCCCAGGCTAAAACTGCCGAAAAACAGGAAGCGAAGAAAAACGAACCATCGTACTTATTTTATACCGTTGCAGCCGGAGATACTAAATACGGTATTGCTAAAAAATATGGCATGAGCCTGCAATTACTGGAAGAGTTAAACCCCGAAGTTAAAGATACTTTACCAATGGGTTTTAAACTTAAACTGGCTAAAAACGCGGTTATTGCAGAGGCTGCAAAACCTGAAACGGCCAAAGAAGCTGCTGCAACTTCGGCCAGAGTAGCTGTAATGCCTCAGGGTGAGATAAATGATTTGTATACTGTAAAATCTAAAGAGACTATTTATAGTATATCTAAAGATAATAATATTACCGAAGAACAACTAATTGCTTTAAACCCGGAATTAAAAGAGGGTGGGCTTAAAGAGGGTATGCTGCTTCATTTAGGTATACCATCAGGTCCAGGAGCGCCTGGTGCTATATCTCAAATTAGTGATCTGGCCTCAACATTAAAAAAATCAGATGCAAAAAGCTTTGCGCTGCTATTGCCTTTTAATATGTACAGGGTAGAGAGCGATACTATTAAAATGAAGCTGTTACGTACCGATAAATTTTTAAACCTTACGCTCGATTTTTATGCTGGTGCTATGATAGCCATCGACTCGGCTAAAACGCTTGGTTTGCCATTAAAAGTGAGTATTCTTGATGCTAAAGAAACATCAAAATCATCAGATATTGCTTCGCTTAAAAATAACCTGGCGGGGGTTAATGCCATTGTAGGTCCGTTCTTCCAATCGAATGCAGAGAGTGCTGCGGCTATGTTCCCAAACGCGGTGGTGGTTTCGCCTATGGCAAAAGAAAGCGGGCAGGCGTTTGGTAACCTTTATCATTCCATCCCGTCAGACGAGGCTATGCGTAAAGCAATCCTAAGTTATCTTCGTTCAAAAAACGGAAATGTGATTGCAATTGTCGATGCTAAAAAGGCGAGTTCTAAGCAATTTATCAAGGCTAATTATCCTGAAGTTCGTATTCTGGAAGGTGGTATTACCGGCGATGGTATTCATGCATTACTATCTAAAGATAAAATCAATTACGTAATTTTAGATACCGAAACACTTACAACCGTAACAGGTGTTACCAAGATGCTCGAAGAGGCGATGGTTGATAATGATATTCAGTTAGCTGTATTAGATAAAACCGATAAATTAGATAATGATGAGGTTCCGTTGGCAAGGCTTATTAAGCTTAAAATGATGTACCCATCGATAACAAACGATTCAGATACGCCACAATCATTACTGTTTACTAAAATATTCAGGCAAAAATATGGTTACCAGCCTACACAGTATGCAACGCGTGGGTTCGACGTAACGTTTGATATGATATTACGCCTTTTCCAGCAGGACGATCTTAAAACAGTTATGGCAACTAAAGCATCTGACGAGGTAGAAAACAAATTTTCATACACGGCTCAAAACGGGGGCAATTACAATACCGGCGTTTACATAATGCAGTATACCGATGGCCCTGCCGTACAACAAGCACCATAAAACTATGACATCTAAAGTAACTTATTTAGGCGATTTAAGAACATCATCAATACATTTACAATCGGGCAGTGAGATAATATCTGACGCTCCGGTTGATAACAACGGCAAAGGCGAGGCTTTCTCTCCAACCGATACTGTTGCCAATGCTCTTGCAAGCTGTATGCTTACTGTTATGGGTATTAAAGCCCGCGAAATGGGAGTAAATATGGACGGTTCTACCGCTGAGGTAACTAAAAGCATGCAGGCAGCACCACGAAAAATATCGGGTATAAAAGTTACGTTCCATATGAAAAGTGATGCCGATGAAAAGTCGCGTACCATTTTAGAGCGTACCGCTTTAACCTGCCCGGTGCACCAAAGCCTGCATCCGGATATGGAAAAAGATGTTACTTTTAATTGGTAGTTTTCGAATTACCAAATCTTCAAATTATCAAATAAACTTGCCCTTTTGGACGAACAACAGCAATTTCTTATTACACTGGCACATACTAAAATGCCTTTTGGCAAATACGAAGGTAAATACTTAATTGAATTGCCCGAATATTATGTAGTATGGTACAGCAATAAAGGCTTTCCGGCGGGTACGTTGGGTAAACAATTGCAGTTAGTGTATGAGCTAAAGCTTAACGGCCTCGAAAATTTAGTGCGCAATATACAGCGGCAATATCCTAAGCCTAAAAAATAATAATTTAGTTAATAATTTAATGGTTTAATGTAGCAATTTACTTAGCTGCATTAAACCATTTATTTTTTAACAACATCGCAAGTTTTAGTACATGTATGTTTTGTCAGGCTGCAACCCCTTCACTTATAAAATGTTATATTAATAAATTGATACATCGGTAAATCGCTTTACAGGTTAATTAATTTTTGTACTTTTGCCACGTTTTTTACTACAACAACACAACAACAACAGGAGGAATTATAATGAATCAGACAAAGTATATTTTTGTTACCGGAGGTGTTACATCTTCCCTGGGCAAGGGAATTATAGCGGCTTCGCTGGCAAAACTATTGCAGGCAAGGGGTTACAGGACAACAATACAAAAGTTTGACCCGTACATTAATGTCGATCCCGGAACTTTAAACCCGTACGAACATGGCGAATGCTACGTTACCGATGATGGTGCTGAAACCGATCTTGACCTTGGCCACTACGAGCGTTTTTTAAACGTGCCTACATCGCAGGCAAATAATGTTACTACCGGCAGGGTATACCTATCGGTTATAGAAAAAGAAAGAAGAGGCGAATTTCTTGGTAAAACGGTACAGGTTGTACCTCACATTACTAACGAGATTAAAGAGCGCATGCAGCTTTTAGGCCACACCGGCGATTATGATATTGTAATTACCGAGATTGGTGGTACTGTGGGCGATATCGAGTCATTACCTTATATAGAGTCGGTTAGGCAATTGGTTTGGGATTTGGGCGAAAGCAACAGTATTGTTATTCACCTTACCCTTGTACCGTACCTTGCTGCTGCGGGCGAGCTTAAAACCAAGCCTACACAGCACTCTGTTAAAACATTAATGGAAAGCGGTATTAAAGCCGATATCCTTGTATGCCGTACAGAGCATGAATTATCATCTGACCTTAGGCAGAAGCTGGCGCAGTTTTGTAATGTAAAACGTGAGGCTGTTATACAGTCTATCGATGCATCTACAATTTATGATGTGCCTAACTTAATGCTTGAAGAAGGGTTAGACAGGGTTGCGTTAAAACAATTAGAGCTTCCTGAAAAAAATACGCCAAACCTTAAACAGTGGAACGAGTTTTTATTCAGGCTTAAAAATCCTAAGCATACCGTAAACATAGGCCTTGTAGGTAAATATGTAGAGTTGCAGGATTCATACAAATCAATATTAGAGGCATTTATACACGCGGGTTCGGCTAACGAAACCAAGGTTAATGTAATAAGTGTACACTCTGAATATCTTGATAAAGAAAATGCTGCCGAGAAACTATCTGGTTTAGATGGTATACTTGTGGCTCCGGGCTTTGGTGGCCGTGGTATTGAAGGTAAAATAGAAACTGTGCGCTTTGCCAGGGAAAACAACATTCCGTTTTTAGGAATTTGCCTTGGTATGCAAATGGCAGTTATAGAATATTCGCGTAATGTAGTGGGATGGAAGGATGCTAACTCAACAGAAATGAACGAGCACACTGCCTACCCGGTTATTAACATTATGGAAGAGCAAAAAACAGTTACAGATAAAGGTGGAACAATGCGCCTTGGTGCCTGGAAATGTGCTCTTGAAGCAGACTCGTTAGCAAGTAATATTTATGGTGGTCAGGCTGAAATAATGGAGCGTCACCGTCACCGTTATGAGTTTAACAGCGCTTACCTTGAAGATCTTACAAAAGCAGGCCTAAAAACTACAGGTGTAAACCCAGATACCGGCCTTGTTGAAATTATAGAGCTGGCTGCCGATAAGCACCCGTTCTTTATAGGGGTACAGTACCACCCGGAATATAAAAGTACAGTACAAAGTCCGCACCCGTTGTTTGTTAGCTTTGTAAAAGCAGCGGTGCTTAAAAAAAGTGAATAATGCCTCGGCATAAAGTATAGTTTCGGTACGTTCCGGAACGCTTAAAGAGAATCAATTTTTTACAACTAAATGGAAGAGAAAAAGTTAGACTTGAAAACCATTATTGGCTTTGGCTTAATAATAGTGTTGCTGTTATGGATGTTCTATAACAATAGTGCCCAGGCAGAAGCGGAAAGTAAAGCGAAAGAAAAGCAGGAGCAGATAGATAAAGCTCTTAAAAAACAGATACCGGAACAAAAAACGGCAGCTGTAGTTAAAGATTCAACCGTAAGCGATTCGGCTCGTGTGGCTACATTGCAAAGTTCGCTTGGTGCCTTTGCTTATAGCGCTACGTTGCCATCGGCTAAAGAGGGTGCTGTTACCGAAGTTAAAAATGCGCTGCTTACGCTTCGTATTTCAAACAAAGGTGGTTATATTACAGAGGCTAATCTTAATAACTTCGAGCAGTTTGAAAAAGGTTCTAACAAAAGGGTAGAGCTTATAAAAGGCAATAATGCCGATTTTAACCTTCAGTTTAAAACTAAAGACAACCGTATACTTAATACAAGAGATATGTATTTTGAACCGGTTGTTACTAAAGAAGGAGCAAACCAGGTTGTAACTTTAAGGCTGAAAGCGGGTGCAAACCAGTTTTTAGAGTACCGTTATGTACTTAAGCAGGAAGATTATATGCTTGATTTCTCTATCCGTAGCCAAGGACTTTCTCAGGTAGTAGATGCTTCTAAACCAATGGATTTAGAGTGGAGCCTTAAAGCATACAGAAACGAGAAAAGTGTATCGTATGAAGATAAGTATACTAATCTTGTTTATGAGTACGAAGATGGTAAGGATAATAATTTAAGCCCGGGTAAAAACGATTCGAGCAACGGCGTTAAAGATGTGACTTATGTAGCCTTTAAACAGCACTTGTTTACATCGGTACTATTAACAGATACGGCTTTTAAAACCGCTGATGTATCATCTGAAGATTTAGTAAAAGCACAAACAGATACGGTTGTATTTACTAAAAAATTTACAGCTAAAATGCCATTAGCATATAAAGGCGGTGAACTTAACTATAACATGAACTGGTATTTTGGCCCATCTGACTATAAAATATTAAACGCTTACGACCGTAACCTTGACGAAATTTTACCATTAGGCTGGGGTATATTCGGCTGGATAAACCGTTATATTTTTATCAAGTTATTTACATTCCTTGCAGGCTTTATGCCTTATGGTATTGCAATTATCATCTTTACTCTTATAGTTAAGCTGGTAATGTCGCCTATTACCTATAAGTCGTTCCTATCATCGGCAAAAATGAAAGTACTCCGCCCTGAAATTCAGGAAATAAACGAAAAGTACAAAAAAGACCCGATGAAAAAGCAGCAGGAAACCATGAAGCTGTATACCAAGGCCGGTGTAAACCCAATGGCGGGTTGTGCCCCTGCGGTAATGCAAATTCCGGTATTCTATGCGTTATTCCAATTCTTCCCGTCGTTCTTTGATTTAAGGCAAAAAAGTTTCCTTTGGGCGACTGACCTTTCATCGTATGATGTTGTATACCGTTTCCCTAAAGGATTCAAAATTCCGTTTTACGGCGACCATATTAGTGTATTCCCAATACTTGCAGCGATAGCTATTTTCTTTTACATGAAAATGACAACCGGCGACCAGGCAATGGCTGCACCACCACAAGAGGGTATGCCAGATATGGGCAAGATCATGAAAGTAATGATTTATCTTTCGCCTGTAATGATGCTTATTTTCTTTAATGAAAATGCATCGGGCTTAAGTTTATACTACTTTATATCTAACCTTATTACAATAGGTATTATGTATGTAATTAAAAACCATATTGTAAAAGAAGACAAGATACACGCCTTAATTCAGGAAAATAAAACCAAGCCTAAAAAGCAAGGCCGTTTTCAGCAAAAAATGCAGGAAATGATGGAGCAGGCACAAGAGCAGCAAAAAAACAAAACAAACAAATAAATTGACTAAAGCACTCTTCGGGGTGCTTTTTTTTAAACCTCACCCCAACCCTCTCCAAAGGAGAGGGAGCCGGTATCGGGTATAGTATAATTATATTTATACAATTATAGTTGATAAATGTTTGACGGAAGCTGCCCCTCTCCTTTGGAGAGGGGTTGGAGTGAGGTTCCGGTACATCAATACACATTGGCGTACTTTTTGAAACAATAAAAAAAGTAATTTCGGGTTTAAAAGTAAAAGACCAATAATGATAAAAAAGATTTTAGTTATAGCACTACTATTATTTGCAAATGCACTCGTATTTGCACAGGATGTAAACAAAAACGATGCTACCGGCAAGCGCCACGGACTTTGGAAAGGCACCTACGAAAAATCGAAAAAACCACGTTACGAAGGTACCTTTGATCATGGCAAAGAAACCGGAACCTTTATGTTTTTTGCCGATGACGATAAGTCGACCCTTATGGCTACCCGTGTTTTTGATAAAGATGGTTCGTGCTATACAACGTTTATAGACCCGAAAGGTAATAAAGTAAGTGAGGGCAGGGAGGTAAACCACTTACAGGAAGGCGAATGGAAATATTACCAATACAATTCTAAGTCAATAATGTCTACAGAGCGATATATTAATGGTAAGCTTAACGGTATTCGTAAAGTTTATTTTGATAAGGGTGCTATAGCCGAAGAAGCTAATTATGTAAATGGGCTTAAAGAAGGACCATATAAAAAATATACCGAAAAAGGTACTGTGCTTGAAGAGGCCATTTATAAAAATGATAATTACCACGGCACAGCGACTTATAGAGATGCTAATAACAATATAGTATCGCAGGGGCAGTACAAAAACGGATTAAAAGTGGGCGTTTGGAAGTTTTACGAAAAAGGAAAACTGGTTAAAGAAACCAATATGGATGTTAGCGCACGTAAAGCTGCGGGCAGTAAAAAGACGGCGAATTAAATTTTATCGTACTTTTGCATAAATATTTAAGGATTATAATATAATGAAACGCGTTGTAGTAGGACTTTCAGGTGGTGTAGATAGCAGCGTAGCAGCGTACCTGCTTAAAGAGCAGGGGTATGATGTTATAGGCCTGTTTATGAAGAACTGGCATGATGATACTGTAACCATATCTAACGAATGCCCGTGGCTTGAAGATAGCAATGATGCTTTGCTTGTTGCCGAAAAACTGGGTATACCGTTCCAGACAGTTGATTTAAGTGAAGAATATAGAGAGCGTATTGTAGACTATATGTTTAGCGAATACGAAAAAGGCCGCACGCCTAATCCGGATGTATTGTGCAACCGCGAGATAAAGTTTGATGTTTTTATGAAAATCGCCCTTAGCCTTGGCGCTGATTATGTAGCTACCGGCCATTATTGCCGTAAAGATACTATTGAGGTTGATGGCAAAGAGGTACACCAGCTGCTTGCCGGTGCCGATGGTAATAAAGACCAATCGTACTTTTTATGCCAGTTATCGCAAGAGCAACTGGCAAAGGCACTATTCCCGATAGGGGAGTTGCTTAAACCGCAAGTCCGCGAAATTGCCGCAAAAATGGAATTGGTTACTGCCGAGAAAAAAGACTCACAAGGGCTTTGCTTTATTGGTAAAGTGCGCCTTCCGGAATTTTTACAGCAACAATTACAGCCTAAAGAAGGGTTAATTTTTGAAGTTGGTGCCGATCAGGATTCGTATAATGGCAACACGCCACAATTTACATCGGTTAAAGAACAATTGGCCTATCAGGCTAAAAATATAAACTACCAGCCGGAAATGGGTAAAGTAGTGGGCAAACATCAGGGCGCGCATTATTATACTATTGGCCAGCGTAAGGGGCTTAATGTAGGCGGTACTAAAGAGCCGTTGTTTATTATTGCTACTAATGTGGAGACGAATAGTATATACACCGGGCAGGGGCAAAACCACCCGGGGCTTTTCCGTAAGGCATTGTTTATTCAGGAAAGCGAAATACACTGGGTACGTGAAGACCTGCAAATTAAAGATGGCGAAACGATGGATGTTATGGTGCGTATACGTTACCGCCAGCCATTACAAAAAGCCACATTGCATAAGTTTGATACCGGTATGTACATATCGTTTGAAGAAGCACAAAGTGCCATTACCGAAGGTCAGTTCGCAGCATGGTACATAGGCGATGAACTTATTGGCAGCGGTGTGATATCGTAAAATAAGATAAAAATATATAATGCCCAATGCAGTAATGTGTTGGGCATTTTATTACAGAAAATTCATATATATTTGCATCAAAATAAAAGGATAGATGATTGGTATATGGTATTTTATCGTGCTTATTATAGTGCTATTAGGATTTTGGGCAATAGAGAAGACTAGAGATGTTTTTAAGATTATTTTTCCAGAGATTATATTTTTCATATCGTCATTTTTCTTCTTAATGGCAGATATCAAATCATCTTCCGAAGAAAAATTTATCGGAACTTATTCTTGGAAAGATTTAAATATATTTTTTATAATTTCAGGTTCATTCATCTTTTTATTCGGTTGCTATTTATCTTATTTAAAAAATATAGAGTTTAAAGATTTTAAAATAAACAAACAAAATCTTCAATCTGAAAAATCTAAGCATAGTAGAATTAAAGAAGAATATTATTCCCTATGTAGTGACATTATCAAGGACTATTTTTCAGATTTTTTCCATTCTTCTACTGGAAATGCCCGCGTTAGTCTTTATAAACATCAGGGTACCCATTTTACATTGCTAGCAAGGTACTCTGATGCTCCAGTTTACAATAAAAGAGGAAGAGAAGTTTACGATGATAATCAAGGTTTTATTTCATTAGGGTGGCAAAGTGGCACTTGTGAAATTCATGGAGCACCAGCTTGGAAATCTTCAGGGATAAGTTATAAAAGCTTTATGAAAAACAAATGCAATATTACTGATACTATTCTTCAGACGCTCAAGATGAAAAGTAGATCATTTTATATTTATAGATTTGACAGTAGTAATTCTCAAAACCCCTATGGAATAATCGTGTTTGAAAGGCTTCAAGATACACAAATACCAACGACTATAATAAATAATATATTTACTACAAGAGGAAATGAAATTATAAGATTGTTTAAATCTATGAATTCATTAGATAGTTAATATGCTCTATAACCTCCATACACATACTTCATCCGGAAATCCAGATGCTTTCGAAATCGTAAACCGCTATCCTTATGAAGGTATTGATGTCCCGTATTTTTCTACGGGCATCCATCCGTGGCATATAGATGTTGATAAGGTTGAAGAGCATCTTACAATAATTGAAGAACGATTACAACAGTCCAATTGCCTTGCCCTTGGTGAGTGCGGACTCGATAAACGCATTGAAATTCCGTTAAATATTCAGGTAGATGTTTTCGAAAAGCAGCTGTTGCTTGCAAAACAATATCAAAAACCCGTAATTTTGCACCTTGTTGCTGCTTTTCAGGAGTTAATCGAAATTAAAAACAGACTTAAACCGAATGTGCCTATGATTGTGCATGGCTTTAGCAAAAATGCACAAGTAACTAAGCAATTGCTGGATAATGGTTTTTACCTTTCGTTTGGTAAATACCTGTTGCGTAACCCTGAACTGAGTAAGGTGTTTGCCGGTGTGCCTGATGATAGGTTTTTTTTAGAGACTGATATGATTGAAGAAACTATAGTTGATGTATACACAAAGGCAGCATTGGCACGAAATATGGATATAGAGGAGTTGAAAAATAATGTAAGCAAAAATTTTAAAAACATTTTTAAGAATGGCTGAGTGGACAGAGCGTGCCGAACTTTTATTTAAAAAAGAGGGGCTGGAAAAATTGAAACAATCACATGTTATGGTAGTGGGCCTTGGTGGCGTTGGCTCGTTCGCAGCCGAATTTATAGCCAGGGCAGGTGTAGGCACTATGACTATTGTAGATGGTGATGTGGTTGATATTACTAACATTAACCGTCAACTACCAGCATTGCACAGTACAGTAGGCCAGCCTAAGGTAAAAATTGTAGGCGACAGGCTTATGGACATTAACCCTGAGCTGAACCTTATTCGTATAGAAGAGTTTTTATCGCCAGAACGTGCTTACGAATTGGTGACTAATGAATATGATTATGTGCTCGACTGTATAGATAGTGTTACGCCTAAGCTAAACCTTATAATGTCGGCAAGGCGTAAAAAGGTTAAGATAATAAGTAATATGGGCGCAGGGGGCAAATATGAAGCCGCTAAGGTGCGTGTAAGCGATATTAGCAGAACAGAATACTGCCCGCTTGCTAAAACCGTGCGTAAGCGTTTACGAAAAGAAGGAATATCTAAAGGGGTTAAAGTAGTTTATTCTATAGAAGAACCAGACCAGGAAAGTTTAAAGCTTACCGATGGTAAAAACTTTAAAAAGTCGTTTTTTGGGACTAACAGCTGGATGCCTGCTTTGTTTGGGTTACATTCTGCCGAAACAGTTATTAAACATCTTTTAAAGAAAGAGTAATACTAGAGTTATAGAAACAGAAAACCTGCACATTGAGCAGGTTTTTTTATTTTTTGGCCCTTGGTGGGTCCATCGATTCTTCTTCAGTAGTGGCCGGTTTTGGTTTCGGCTTTGCTGCTGGTTTCACCGGTGTGGTCGTCGGCTTAGTTGTAGTTGTAGCTGGTTTAGTTGTCGTCGTTGCAGGCTTAGTTGTTGAAGCCGCTGGCTTCTTAACGGTCGTTGTTTTAGTAGTTGTTGTACTCGCAGCTGGTTTAGTTGCGGTTGACGATGTACCAGTTGTTGCCGGCTTGGTAGTCGAAGCCGCAGGTTTAGTTGTACTTGACGAAGTACTTATTGTTGCTGGCTTAGCAGTAGTAGTTGTACCCGAAGGCTTAACCGTAGCTGAAGTATTTGTTGCAGCGGGTTTATTTGTTGTCGCAGGCTTAACAGTTATAGTTTTAGTACTAGTTGTTGCTGCAGGTTTAGTTGTTGAAGATGTACCTGTAGTTGCAGGCTTGCTTCCAGATGTGGCAGGTTTTGGCGTTGCAGCTGGTTTAGAAGCATCCGCGGCTCTATTTACCGTAGCCGAAACCACTGCTGTTATCGCAGCATTAGGATCTGTATCTGTAGGGATAACCACTTGTGACGCTCCCGTAGGTATATACAAATCGGTAACAAAGGCAGATGGCCTGCGTGTTTGTACCGGTGTTTTAGTATATATTTCTATATATAGGCCTGTAGTATTTTCAGTAAGGCCTTTTTCGCTTATGTTTTTACGGGCTTCTTCCCATACCTTTGGTAAATGCGAATAATCACCCGTTAAAGTAGTTTTAAAAGCATTAAATGCCTCAAGCTTACCGCCTTCAAACTCACTACCTGCGGCAGTAAACATTTCGTCGCGAATAGGCAGGGCGTACGTATAGATTGCCGTTTGTTTTTGCTTATCAATATTTTTATAAATAATGAAAGGGGCACCGGTAAGCACAATTTTATTTTCTGCTGTAAAACTAGTTAGCCTGTTAAATATAGCAAATGCATTTTTGTTAGCATTTTCAAACGGGCCTGTAACAGTATGGCCTAAGTAAAATACACCAGTTTTACTTACAATACCTTTAGGTTCTATATTATAAACCCTAAGTTCTTTTACTAAAAAATCGTTCAGGTTAGTAAGGCCTTTTTCAAGTGAGCCTTCTACTTTATTATCAACACCACCTTTAAGCAGGGCATAGGCTTTTTCTTTAAAAGTTAGTTTGCCTTTTAACCTAACCGTTACTTTTGTACTGTTTAAAGTATCTTTAAAAGCCCACAAAATATCCGAATCTAAGTCCTCAACATTTGCCTTTTGACTTATAGAATCGCTGGCAACGCTATTTATAGTAGTAATTTTGCCGCTTATACCATTTTTAATCCATGATATAAAGGCACCTTTACCGGTAGTATTTTCAGAAAAGCTATAAGCGGCAGTAGTATCGGCACTGGTAAAAATACCAAGGTTTTCCCAGTTTTTATAATCGTTTAAATAGCTGTAAAGGGCTGGTTTAGATATATTTATTATTTTTTCTTTCTTAATGTCATATTTTCCGTCCTGGGTAGCAATAAAAACTGTAGTGGCTATAGAAGCCAGTACCAGGAGCAGAAATATATATTTAATGATTTTCATTTAAAGAAAACTTTTTGTGGCGTAAAAATATAAATATTTATGGGATATAACTAATCAACTTTTGGTATTCGGAAATATCTTACTAAAATTATTTGGTATCCATAATTATTGGATTGTAGCAATTTAATTTTATCTCAAAAAAACTCATTTAGTAACATAAAACGTGTAGTAAAAGTAAACAAATGTTTTGCTGTATTACTATGCCTTTCATAAACAGTTTAAAATTGATTTAATTTATAAATGGGTAAAAACAAAAAATACCCCGAAGGGTATTTTTCTTTGTCCTAAACCAACTACAAAAAATAACTAAAATTGAATTTCAGTTTACTTACCCCTAAGGCTAAGCTTTTGTCTTGCAAATGTGGGTAATTATATAAAGCGAAAAAATACCCATTAATGGGTATTTTTCAATTATTTTCAAATAAAATTAAGTTTTAAAAGTCATACTTTTTTTCCATAGAATAGCGTAGTAATTCGCTTTTACCCTGTAAATTAAGTTTTTTAAGTATGTTTTTACGGTGTGTGTCTACCGTAGTTTTGCCAATAAACAAAGCATCGGCAATATCCTGCGATGTTTTACCTTCACCAATAAGCTTTACAATTTGTAGCTCCCTTTTACTAAGTGATACCTCGGCATCATTGCCATGAGCATTTGCTTTAAGCGATTCGTCAAAAAAAGTTTCGCCATTCATAACCGCCTTTATAGCTGCCAGCATTACTTTTAATGATGAATTTTTAAGTATATAGCCCGATGCTCCCGCGGCCTGCATTTGCAGCATGGCCTCATCTTGCTCGAACATACTAAATGCAATTATTTTACAATCTGGGAACTCGCGTTTAATAAGCCGCGCAGCGGTAATGCCATCCATTTTGGGCATACGGATATCTGTCAATACAACGTGTGGCCTGGTTTTACGAACAACATCAATTAACACTTCGCCATTATTAGCTTCACCCACAACGGTAATATCATCTTCATATTCTAAAAAAACCTTTATGCCATCTATAAGTGATTGATGATCTTCGGCAATAACTATATTTATCATATTGGTAAATCTATTATAATGGTTGTGCCCCTGCCTTTGGTAGAATCTATAGTAAAGGTACCATTAAGTTGTTCAATTTTTTTGCGTATGGCATTAAGGCCCATACCATCGGCAAATGCGGCGTTGCCGGTATCCATACCCACACCATTATCTTCTATAATAATATTAATATTATCTACGTGATTGGTTAAATGTATGGTAGCCTCTGTTGCTTTGCTGTGTTTTATAATATTGGTAGACAGCTCCTGTATACTCCTGAATATTGTAAACTCGAGGGTGTTTTCAAGCCTGTCTGTAAAGCCAAAAGGCACTACTTCTATTTGTAATTTACCGGGTATAGATATTTTATTTGCCAGTTTTTTTATGGCAGGTATAAGGCTCTCGTTAGCAAATACCCCGGCATTTTTAGCATGCGCCAGGCGACGTACTTTGTGGTAAGCTTCATCAATAAGCTCATCGGTTTTATCGTAAAGCTTGTTGTCTTCAATGGCAGTTTCGCCTTTACGAAGTTTTAGGTTTTCAAAATTTAGTTTTAGTGTAGCAAGCATGCTGCCCAGGTTATCGTGCAAATCGTTAGCAATGCGCTGGCGTTCTTTTTCCTGGCCTTCAAGCATTTTATCTATACTGCTAAGTTCGTAATCTTTAAGGGTTTTTTCAAACTTTTGCTGCTCTATAAATTTTTCCTGTTGTGTTATTTTATCCTTGCGGTTAGAGTTTTTAATAATTAAAAAAACAATTAGTAAACTGGCAAACAATAAGCCTATGGTAGTGTATAAAAACATACGGTTGGTTTTTATGTCGCCCTTTAAAACCTGGTTTTCAAGTTCTTTTTCGCGGGTTTTATATTTAGTTTGTACATCGTTTATTGCTATATTTTGCTCTTTAAAATTAATGCTGTCTAAAAATTTTTTATCGAGTAGTAAATACTCATATGCTTTTTTATAATCGCTGTCGCTTTTATAATAATGATGTACTACGCTGTACAGCATTTCTTTATATTTTATAGAATTTTCTTTTATGTCGAGCTTATCGGCCAGCTTAATAATTTCTATGGCCTTTTTATAATTTTTTAAGTGGTAGTAGGATGATGCCTGGTTAACGTAATTAAAGTATAAATCGTTAGGGCTATTACCCATTTGTTTAATTAGGTTTAAATCTTTTTGCAGGTAATATAAACCGGAGTCTGGCTTGTTTAGCTCTTCATTATATAAAGTTGCCAGGTTATTATAAAGTGCCGACTCTACATTTTTATTGTCTATTTTAGTTAAAAGTGCTAAGCTTTTTTTATAGTTTTTAAGGCTTTCATAATAATGTTTTTGTTGTTGATTGATTGTTCCGAGAGATGCATAACCCCTAGCCATTTTTTCAGGATCTTTAGTAGTAATACTGTAGCTAAGATACTCATCGATATATTGTGAAAAATCGGTGGTATTTTTTTCATGACTACTAATTAAATAAGCTATGTCAATATTAATATCCATAGCCCTATCCAGGCTATCAGTTTCTTTAAATAATTTTTTTGCATTTAAAAAGCAAGAAAAAGCACGATGCTCTTTACCGGCTCCTTCATAATTTCGGCCTGTAAGATATGTGTATAGTGCTTTATTAGCTTTGGTAAGCTTAGTACTGTCTACTTGTTTTAAAGTTTTAGACGCTGCCTTATAGTCTTCATTATCAAATTGTTTTTCGGCGGCAAGCAACTGTGGCTTAAATTGAGAATAAGCCATGCTCATTGCTATAAGGCAAACAAACAGGCTTATTCTTTTAATTGTTATGTGCATTATATTTTTTTAAGAGCCCCAAACCCATGTTTAGATGGTCCGGATCCAGTAGCGTATGAGGCTGTTACACTGGCTACCGACATTGCAGCAATGCTTGAAAGGTTGTTAAACAAATTTAAATTACTTTCGTTATAAATTGTTGTGTTAGCATCATGAAATACAATAACAACAAAGTTTTTATTAAAATTAAATCCATCGGCAACATTAGTTCCATCATTATAAGGTGTAACATTAGCAAGAGGGATACTTAAAGTTTGATAGTTTAATAATGTGTTAGGTAATGTAGCACCATTATCTACAACTTTTTTCATGTTGATAACCAGGCCGTTAATGCCATTGTTGGTAATATTGCAATAGGTATATTGGTAAGCATCATCTGTGCCGGTAGGTAATGGTAACGAAATTTGAAAGGTAGCTACCTTACCTGCAAATGTAAAAGTTCCGAATCCTGAATAAGTGTTCATAACAATAAATGTTTTATAGGGTTGAACTACAAATTTGAGAAACTATATTGAAAAAAAAATACCCATTAATGGGTATTTTACTATTAAAAAAAACTTAAATTTTATGCGGCGTCTTTAGTAAAGTGCTTAATTATAAACAGTATAGCTATAAAAGCTAAAAAAGCGATAAGTATACGGTAACTGCCTTTGTAATATTTTTTGTGCAAGGCAAGATCCTGGCGGTACATAAAAATTAATACCACTACAAATACTATTACAAAAAGCGTGGCAAAAACAAGCTGGCCTGTACTAAACATGTTAATTATTTTTTGCAAAGCTACAATATTGCAGCCTTATTTTTGGCTATTTTTAACCCATAAATTTTATTATTATGAAAAATCAGTTAGAGGCTGTGCACGCCTTTCATACATCGTTTAAATTAGGTATAAGTAATACACCTAAAGCAAGCTTGGGCGAGGCTGTTAACCTGCTGCGTTATAACCTTATGAAGGAAGAAAATGAAGAGTATTTAGAGGCTGTGCAAAACAATGACCTTGTAGAAATTGCCGATGCCTTGGGCGATATGCTGTACATACTTTGCGGTACTATTTTAGAGCATGGCCTGCAGTATAAAATAGAAGAAGTTTTTAACGAAATACAGCGTAGCAATATGAGTAAGCTGGGCGAAAACGGCCTGCCGGTATACCGTGAAGATGGTAAAGTGCTAAAAGGGCCTAATTACTCTAAACCTAATTTTACGGAGATACTTAAGTAGTAATCAGTGGTCAGTATTCAGTGATATCAGATTGAAAGAAATAAAAAATGTTCAGTAATCAGATTGAAGAGCTTAAGCTAAACAAAGATTACTGAACATATATTTTTACTGATCAGTGAATACTAATCACTGCTTACTTAAATTTTAACCGTCCACCCAAAAGTGTCATCGGCAAGTTTGTGCTGTATATTAGTAAGCTTATCTTTAATTTGTAATGCTATAGGGTTTTCCTGTTTAGCAAGTTCATAATAAACATCTTTATAACTAAAGCCAATAATAGGGTTAATTACAGCTGCTGTACCTGCACCAAAAATTTCTTTAAGCGAGCCATCTTTAGCAGCGTTTATAAGCTCTTCAACTAATACAGATCGTACTTCTACTTTAATATTATCACGCTCGGCAAGTTCCAGTATACTCTTACGGGTTACACCATCAAGTATTCTTTCGCTGGTAGGCGCTGTATAGAGTGTATCGTTTATTTTAAAGAAAACGTTCATAGTACCTGCTTCTTCAAGCTTGGTGTGAGTAGCGTCATCCGTCCAGATTACCTGCTGAAAGCCTTGCTCATTAGCAAGTTTTGTAGGGTAAAATTGTGCCGAATAGTTACCAGCCGCTTTAGCAGCGCCAATACCGCCATTTGCAGCACGGCTAAAATGCTCTGCAATAAGTACTTTAACTTCGCCAGAATAGTATGATTTTGCCGGCGAAAGTATGATCATAAAACGATATTGAGATGATGGTGCCGCAATAACACCATGCCCTGTAGCTATCATAAAAGGACGAAGGTATAAAGAGTTACCCTTACCTTTTTTAACCCATTCTTTATCTATAGTAATAAGGTGTTTTAAACCTTCCATAAAAACGTCTTCCGGAACCTCTGGCATGGCCAGCCTGGCTGCTGATTTGTTGAAACGGATAAAGTTTTGTTCCGGCCTAAAAAGCCAGATATCGTCTTGCTCATCTTTGTAAGCTTTCATGCCCTCAAAAATTGCCTGGCCGTAATGAAAAACCCTCGATGAAGGATCCATAGGTATAGGAGCATACGGTGTAATAACCGGTGTGCCCCAAGCGCCATCTTTATAATCGCAATACAGCATATGGTCTGTAAAAATATTTCCAAAAGGCAGGTTTTCAAAATCAACCTCTCCTATCTTCGATACTTCAGCCTTGTTTACTGTAATTGCATAAGTTGGGTTTTCGCTCATCTGGATGTAATGGTATTAAAGTGAATAGTCGTGTAATTGCAAATTTACTAAAAAATCATCTTAAAGGGCTTTTTAGCGGTTAAAAATGAAAATTAAAAAATTAAAAGGCTGAAACAAAGAGATATAATTAAAGGTTTACTTTGTGTGGTTATAAGTTTTCTGTATATTTTTGTAACATACAAATTAACTATCGTTATAATATGAAAAAATATATAACTATTGCAATTGCTGTGCTGTTAATTACCGCCTGCAACAAAAAAGAAACCCAGGTAAAAAATGAAGATACCGTAATCGAAGGCCGCCGGGATACTGTTATGGTAAATACCGATACTATTGCGGATGCTACTGAGCCTGCTAAAAAATAGGCCTACAATATCCTTAAAAAATTATACATTAAGTAAATTGAAAAGAGAATTTATTACTACAGAAGACGGGTCGGTTACTATATTTTTACCCGAAATGCAGGAAACCTACCATTCTAAATTTGGCGCCATACAAGAGGCACGCCATGTATTTATACAAAACGGACTCGATTTAGTTAAAGATAAACCCATTGCCATTTTAGAAATTGGCTTTGGCACTGGCCTTAATGCCTTTATTACTTTTTTAGAATCGGTTAAAAGTGAGCAGCAGATAGATTATACAGGTGTAGAGGCGTATCCGGTAGGGCAGGAGGAAAGCCTTCAGCTTAATTATGTAAAAGAGCTTGATGCTAATGATTATACTAATGTGTTTAAAACAATGCATAATGGCGATTGGGAAACTACATTACAGCTTAGTGATAATTTTACTTTAACAAAGCGCAAGCAGTTTTTTGAAGAGATAGATGATGTAAATAAGTACGACCTCATTTATTTTGATGCTTTTGGCTACCCGTCGCAGCCGCATTTATGGAGTGAGGATATTTTTAAACGGATGTATGCGGCCTTAAAGCCCGGTGGCATTTTAGTAACCTATGCGTGCCGATCAATTATTAAAAACAACATGAAATCAGTGGGTTTCACAACTAGTAAGCTTCCCGGGCCACCCGGCAAACGCGAAATGCTGAGAGGTGTAAAATGGTAATAATTTCTTAAAATACTAAAGTATTGAAAATTTAACAATCATTTTATGATTTTATTTTGAATTTCATATCACTATTTCGATTACTTTTACCATATATAATAATCACCACTATAACTAATATAAAAATAAATCATGCCTGCATCTATGTTTAGCTATACAAAAACTGTGTTGGAGAATATGAGTTTCGATCCCACACTTTTTTGTAAAGAAGTAGAAAAAGCCATAAAAACATTGTTGCCTTACGAATTGGAACAGTTAATAGACTGGCTTTACAATTTTACAACTGCCCGCCCTGAGCTTCAGGTTTGTTTGGCACATGTAGAAAAATAATATAACGCTAATCCTCATAATTAGCAATAACAAAAAAGGTTACCGCGAGGTAACCTTTTTTGTTTATACACAAATCTTAAAATGTTAAGGCAGCATTTTAACTAACCCTAATGATCCTTCGGGCATATCTTCTCTGTACATTTCTGTACCAAAACGGCGCATGTTTTTAGAGTCTTTAAAAAGTTTGTGGCTTACTGCAGGCTCTTTTAAAGCCGCCCTGCCTGCACTTGTTATGTTTGCAATTGCCGCAGCAAATAAGGGTTCGGCAGGGTCGCCAAGTATTCCCAGGTTACCGTAATCCTCATTAAGTTTAATAGTAGGATCTATACCGCCACTGTAATCGCCAAAACCATCTTTATTAATAACTTTAAGTACAAGCGGCTGCATAGCATACCTGTGGCTGCCACTACGATTTTTGCTCGAAAAGGTAGGCGAGTCATACAGCGTAACCGATCCTACGTTTTTACCCACAGTAGTTGTACCTATTTGTACAACATCTACATATGGTTTAAGGCAGTTAATAACCAACTCGCTTGCCGATGCTGTAGACCCGGTTGCTATAATATATACCTTGCTAAGGTTAAGGCTGTTTATGGCAGCCCCGCTAGAAAGTTTATCTGTAAATAAATCTTGTAAAGAGCCGGGATCGTTATCCTGGTAGTATTTTTCTAATTTGGCATTCCATTGTTCTTTAGCAAAAAGCTGCCCGTTAAATTGCCCGGTAATCATGCTGCCAAGGTAAGTAGCTGTGCGCACGCTTCCACCACCGTTGTAACGTAAATCTAAAACAAGATCTGTAACCCCGTCCGATTTTAATTTGGCAAACGCCGCATTAAGGTCGTTATCATAATTGCTGTAAAAACCATTATACATAAGATATCCTATTTTATGGCTTCCCGATGTATAAGTGTTTGTAACCAGTACCGGATTTTCGGCATATTCTGTTTTGGTTAAGGTTACTTCACGGCCATTTGGCGTTAGCACACCATCGTTATAATCGGCTAAATTTAAAGTGTAGCTTTCATTTTTTAAAAGATTGCTGTAATTATCTACAGTTAGGGCAGTGCCATTAATAGCATAAAAAATATCGCCACGCTTAATATCTTTATTAGCAGCATCGCTGTTAGGCATTATATACCGCACGTAACCAAATACTCCCGTTTGAGACGAGTCTGTATACAAAAGGCCAAACTCTACACCATTACTGGTAGATACGCCTTGCAAGGCATTCTCTAAAACGCGGTAGTCAGAAAATATAACACTAAACCTGTCTACAACACCTCGTTGGTACAACAAATCTTCAAATAAAGCGGTAGGTGTAGGGTACGATTCTAAAAAGCGGTTAAGTTGCTCCTGGTTGCTAAACTTATCATCGGCCAGGTTAGGTACATCGGCCTGCCACAAGTAGTACAAGTTAAGGCCTTTCCAAATAAAGTCGTTTACCGGTACGGCATTGTCATCCAGGTCTTCGCAGCTTTGCAGAGTTATTGCCCCTATTACAAGTGTGAATACCAATAGTGTTATTTTTTTCATGCAGCAGTTTTGTTTTAAAACGTAAATTTAAATTATTTTTAATATACGTGTAACAAAAATAGTTACTATTCGTCTTCCTTAAACAAACCAATACTAAACAACCAATAAAAATGAACCAGGCGGAGTTTATAAAAACCATCTCCCCGTTTAAAGACCGCATCTTTCGGCTCGCCCGCAGGTTGCTGGTAAGTACGGAAGAAGCAGAAGATGCCACGCAGGAGGTACTGGTAAAACTGTGGAACAGCCGGGAAAAGCTTGCTGCCTATTCGAGTGTTGAAGCGCTGGCTATGACCATGACAAAAAATTACAGCCTGGATCGCCTTAAAAGCAAACAGGCAAGCGAAATGCGCATTGTACACTCTAATTATACCGATAGGCAGGCAGGATTACAACAGCAAACCGAAGATAAGGATAGTTGGGAGTGGGCCGAAAAAATTATGGCAGGCCTGCCGGAACAGCAAAAACTTATAATGCAAATGCGGGATATTGAACAATATGAATTTGAGGAAATTGCCAAGGTAATGGATATGAATGAAACTGCCGTTAGGGTGGCGTTATCACGGGCAAGAAAGACATTGAGGGAACAATTGACAAAAACACACAGCTATGGAATTAAAAATAATTGAACAACTACTGGAAAAATATTTTGATGCAGAAACCAGTGTTGCAGAAGAGAAAGAGCTTAAGGCTTACTTCGCTTCGCCAGATGTGGCGCCACATTTAGAGCAATATAGGTCTATGTTTGGGTATTTTGCCAGCGAAGCAACACAGCAGTTTGATAAAACGGTACCGTTAAAAAGCAAAAGGCCTTACGGGAAATGGATGTCTATAGCGGCAAGTGTTGTGCTCATGGCGGGTATGTTTACCTACCTTAATAACCAGCCTGCAGAACAGGACCTGGGTACCTATGAAACCCCTGAACAGGCTTTTTTAGAAACACAAAAAGCACTTAACATGATATCTAAAAACGTAAACGTAGGGGTAAAGAGCATTAACTATATAGGCGAATACGAAAAAACCCGCCAAACAATTTTTAAAGAATAATAACAAATCAATCATCAATCGATTATTTATCATGAAAAAAGTTATCATTATTGTACTGTTAGCAGTATTGCCATCAGTAAGTTTTGCTCAAAATGCCTTTAGCAAGCTACAGAATAAAGAAGGCATCGCTGCTTTTACAATTAATAAAGAAATGTTCGACATTATTTATGGTAAAGAGGTTCAGGCTGTGGGCAGTAAAACTACCGAATATCTAAACAAGGCGAACAAACTAGTTAACCTTAACGTGTTTATATCATCTGAAAAATCAGATAGTAAAACGCTTAGAAAAACGATGTTAGAATACCTTAAAGATAATCCAATGGAGCAGTTAATAGCCTTAACAGAAAATGGTGCTAAAATAAGTATTTATGCTGTGCCGGGTAACAACCCATCTGAAGTTAAAGAAATGCTGTTTTTTGCCCAGAAAGCAAATAGTAATAGTGCGGTTTTAGTATCCTTTACCGGTAATTTAGATATAAAAGGGACAAATTAAGATTACAAAATCATCAATCATCAATCAAAAATTATTTATCATGAAAAAAATCATCATCATCGCGTTATTGGCCATTTTGCCATCAGTATCATTTGCTCAAAATGCCTTTGCAAAATTTGAAGGTAAAGAAGGTATAGATGTTGTAACCATTAACAAAAAAATGTTTGAACTGCTGGGTAATGTAGAAACTAAAGGGGGCGGCGAAAAGGCCGACAAATACCTTAAACAGGTTAAAAACCTTGACAACCTTAAAATTTTCTCCACCAAGCAAATTAGTTATATTAAAGATATGGAAAGCACTGTGGCTACATACTTAAGCCAAAATTCGCTGGAAGAGCTTATGACATTTAATGATGGCGACGCTAAAACCAAATTATATGTAAAATCTGGTAAAACAGTAACCGACCTTAAAGAATTCCTGCTATTTTCGCAGGGCGGTAAAGATAACGAGGCGGTACTGGTGTCGTTTAGCGGCAACATCAACTTAAAAGAACTCAAGTAAAAACACACATCCCGCCGTTGCTAATGGCAGCGGCGGGTAACTAAAAACAAAATTTTAAACTCTGTACAATGAAAAATTTATTTATAGCCTTTTTATTTACGTTACTGCCTTCGGTATTTTTTGCCCAGACTACGGCATTTGATAAGTATGAAGATAACCCGGCTATTAACACTGTAATTGTGAACAAAAAGATGTTTCAGCTAATGGGCGAGATGAAAATGGATCCCAAAGATAAAAATGCGCAGCAGTATATTAACCTGGTTAAAAAACTGGAAAGCCTTAAAGTGTTTACTACAGAAAGTAGCAAAATTAGCAAGGATATGAAATCTACTGTTGATAATTATCTTAAAGGGCACCCACTTGACGAACTTATGCGTATTACCGAAGATGGTAAGGCGATTAAGATATTTGTAAAATCGGGCGCAACGGCATCGCAAATTAAAGAAATGCTTATGTTTATAGAAGGTGGCGGCCCTAAAGACAGTACTGTGGTAATGTCTCTTACCGGTAGTTTCGACCTGAGCGAACTTTCTGTACTGACCGATAAAATGAGCCTGCCGGGCGGTAATGCTATTAAAAAAGCAGCTAAAAAATAATTGTCATGAAAAAGTACACAGTATTACTCCTTGCAATTGTTGCATTGTTTTTAACATCGTGTAATGGCGAGCCTACTTTGCAAAAGTATTTTGTAGAAAAATCTGAAGCTAAAGATTTTATGGCCGTTGATATTGCCCCGTCGATAATTAACACTAGTAAGTTAACGCTTTCTGCCGATGAGAAAACTGCGCTTGCATCGTTACATAATATTAATGTATTAGCCTATAAATTAAACGGTAAAAATAATGCCGAATACGAAAAGGAAAAAATAAATGTAAAAACGCTGCTTAAAACAGATCATTATGATGAGCTGATTAAGTTTAACAATGGCAGTATGGGCGCATCAGTCAACACTAAAGGTGAAGGCCAGCATATTGAAGAGTTCGTTATTTTTGTAAACGAAGCCGATAATGGTTTTGGCGTTGTGCGTGTGGTAGGTAAAGATATGACACCTACTAACGTTATGACTATTGTAAGCCTGCTTCAAAAATCTGATTTGCACATTGAGCAGCTAAAACCGCTCCAGCAAATGATGATGAAAAACAGAACGTAATTTACAATTGCCTTAAAGTATAATCCCCTGTGATATAAGTTGCAGGGGATTTTTTATTTCTTTCGCGTAATTTTTACAGGATTTTGGCGGGTATCGAAAACGTCTGCAATTTTTATATGTTTTTCATCATCATCAACAGAATATATAATCTTATAGCTTTTGTAAACTAAATATCTATAAATTTCTTTTCGGTCAGGTAAAGATGGTTCAATTTGTCCTGTCAATGGATTTTTTATAAGAGTATCCGGCTCTTTAAGTAGATTGTTAATTAAATTACCGGCAACTTTATAACTCGCATTTTCTAAATAATAGTCATAAATTTCATCTAACTGCTTTTCAGCAAAATAAGACCAGATAATTTCAAACTTCATTTATATTTTTCTAAAAGCTGAGAAGTTGTTTTAAATCTCCCGTTCCTAAAATCATCTTCAGACTGATCTATCCTGCTATTAAGTTCCTCAATAGTCAAAGGTTTTAGGTCGCGATCATTTTTTTTCGTTTCTTTTTTAAGTAATTTTTCCAGTTGGCTAATTACTTCTTCGCTTTGTAGTTTTAAAAACTCCTGCACAAACTCTATTTTTCTTGATTGTAAATCCATCGCCATTGCTTTTTTCAAAAGTACTAAATTTAAAAATACAGTATCGAAATCTAAACTTTAAGTTCAGAATATTTTCATAACTTATATATCGCAAAATATATTTTTAAGCTTTTCAATCAGAATATCAGTCTCTAAGACTTGGCTGTAATGTGTGCGTAGCGACTCTGTCACTAAAGGATATTCATCAATAAAATTTAAATCATCAACTTGAAAAATTGAATGTTTGGTCATTATTTTTAAAAATTCAGTTTTATCTGTTCCCCAAAATTGAATGTATTTGGTCTTTTTTACATATATCTCTTTTAGTTTGCTTTCATCTTGATAAATTACACCGAATTCTAAAAATCCATCTTGAGTTAATTCTAACTTAAATGGTTCCAATTCATTAAGGATTTTTAGTTTGTCTACATATATTCCATAATTTGTATCAAAATCAATATGCCCAAATAGTAAGCTTACCTCTTCGGAATAAGATAAAAGTAAAGATTTAAAAACTTCCCAAAGGTTTGAATTATCGACATTAATTTCACAGAAGAAACTGTAGATTGAATCTCTTCCTACATTGTCGTTAAAAGTGAATCCTTCAATCAAATTAGCTGATTTGCTTAGTTCAATTTGCTGTAAAATGGCATCTGTGATAGCAATTTCATCTTCTCTTACAGTTCGTATTGTAGGGGGTAATTCAAGCATATATTATAATTATTGTGCTAATATAATGCAATAGTGTAAAATATTCAGAATGCAGGAACTATACTACTTCTTAAAATACTTTAACGGAAACAGCAGCATACCAAAGCATTCACCATCGCCTTTACCTAAATGTTTGTGATGCATTTTGTGGGCGCGGCGTACTGCTTTACCGTAGCGGCTGGTAGCACTGCGAAATATTTTAAAGCGCTGGTGTATAAAAATATCATGTACTAAAAAGTAGGTAAGTCCGTAAGCGAAAATACCCAGGCCAATGGCAAGGCCTATATCTAAAATACCGTTTTGCCACAGCAGGAAAAACCCAATGCTTATAACGGCGTAGAATATAAAAAAGGTATCGTTACGCTCAAACCAGGAGTCATGGTCTTTACGATGATGGTCGGCATGCAGGTGCCATAAAAAGCCGTGCATTACGTACTTATGCGTAAACCAGGCCATAAATTCCATCATGCCAAACGTTAGGAAGAAAACTAATATATATAGCCACATAGCAGTAGTTTAAATAAATTTTAAATGGTAATTAAAATAGCATTTAGCCAACAGGCCAATTTTTTGATAATCAGGTACACGTATGCGGGTGTTTTTAATTTCCAGCGGTGGGGTGTTTTTCAACTTGGTAAGCAGTTTTTTGTAATAAACATACGCTGTGTATACGCCAAATTTAGCCTCTGCAGGTAATTGCTTAATACCGTTGTAACCTTCATGCAGGTCGGCTTCAATTTCTTCTACAATAGCCCTTTTTGTCGCATCGTCCATCTCGGTCAGGTTAAGGGTAGGAAAGTAGTTACGTTCCAATCCTTCGGTGTCAGCCTTAAGGTCGCGTAAAAAATTAATTTTCTGAAAAGCCGATCCCAATCGCATCGCCGGATCTTTTAATTTATCATAGCGTGCATCATCATTAGCAACAAAAACCTTAAGGCACATAAGGCCCACAACATCGGCACTGCCGTAAATGTACTCGTTATATTCGGCAAACGTTTTGTAGTCTTTAACGTAAAGATCTTGTTTCATGCTTTTCATAAAAGCATCGATCATGCTACGAGGAATATTATATTGTTTAACTGTATGCTGAAAGGCGTTTAGCACTGGGTTAAGGCTTATGCCATGAAGTAGTGCATTTTCTAAATCCCGTTCAAAAAGTGTAAAAAGTTGTTCTTTGTCGTAATCATGAAAGGTGTCTACAATTTCATCTGCAAGGCGAACAAAACCGTAAATATTGTAAATATCCTGCCGTATGCGTGGCGACAGCATTTTTACTGCCAGCGAAAATGAGGTGCTGTAAGCCCTGGTTACACTACGGCTGCAAGCGAAAGAAATATCGTCAAAAATAGATTTCATACGGTAGGGGTTACGGTTTGATTTGCTGCTTTATAGGTTTGTTTTTCTATTAATCCCGCAACTAGTTTACCAGAGATTAATGCTGGCGGCACACCCGGTCCCGGCACGGTAAGCTGACCGGTAAAGTATAGGTTTTTTACCTTACTGCTTTTAAGCTTTGGCCGTAAAAAAGCGGTTTGCATTAGTGTATTGGCAAGCCCATAGGCGTTTCCTTTATACGAGTTGTAATCTTTAATAAAGTCGTTAAGGCAGTACGATTCTTTAAATAAAATATCCTGCCTAACATCCTGTCCGGTAAGTTTTTCTAGGCGGGTTAATATCTTATCAAAATACTTTTCCCTAAGTTCGGGCGTATCTTCAATTCCGGGTGCCAGCGGAATAAGGAATATCCCTGCCTCTTTGCCTTCCGGCGAAGCATCTTCATCTGTAATCGATGGGAAGCTGGCATAAAACAAAGGTTCGTCTGGCCAGCGTGGGTTATCATAAATATCGCGGGCATGCACATCAAAATCAGTATCGAAAAACAAGGTGTGATGCTCTACATTTTTTATGCGCTTATTAAAGCCTACATAAAATAATAATGATGATGGGGCAAAGGTTTTCTTCTCCCAATATTTTTCAGAATAAGCACGGTGTTCTTTGTCAAGCAGCGTTTCACCATGATGGTAATCTGCTCCGCACACAATAGTGTCGGCAGTTATTTTTTTGCCATCTATTTCAAGGTAATCGACAGTGCCTTTATCAACGCCTATTTTAGTAACGTTAGCATTGGTAACTATTGTAACACCAAGTTCAGTTGCCAGTTTTGCCATTCCCTGTACCACGCTGTACATTCCATTTTTAGGATGCCAGGTGCCAAGGCCAAAATCGGCATAGTTCATAAAGCTGTAAAACGACGGCGTATCGCTGGGCTTAGCGCCGAGGAACAACACCGGGAATTCTAATATCTGAACCAGTTTTTTATTTTTAAACCGCTTGCGGATGTCTTTAGATATATTGCCTAGAAACTGACTCACCCTTGTAATGGTTTGCGGGGTAACCAGTTCTAAGGCCGATTCTCCCGGGCGATAAACCAGGTTTTTAATGGCAATGTCATAATTGCTTCGGGCTTCATCCATAAAGTCCATAAGTACGGCACCGCTGCCCGGTTCAATTGCTTCAAAAGTTTTGGCAATAGCTTCAGGATTATCGGCAATGTTGGTATAGTCGTTCTCGCCAAAATATACACGGTACGCGGGCGATAATTTTATCAGGGAATAATAGTCTTGTGGAGTTTTATTGAAATCAGCGAAAAAACGTTCGAATACATCGGGCATCCAGTACCATGTAGGGCCCATATCAAAAGTAAAGCCGTCTTTAATAAACTGCCTTGCACGGCCACCTATGGTAGCATTTTTTTCGTAAATTGTAACAGTATTGCCTTCTTTTGCAATATAGCATGCGGCTGCAAGAGATGAAAACCCCGAACCGATTATTGCAATATTTCTTTTGTTTTGACTATTTCTTTCCATGTTTATCAAATGTAAGAAAAAGTTAAACAAAACAATTTTAAATTTTTGTTAATTACAGCTTTTCTGTAAAATCTTTGGTGTTTATAAAAGCCTTTACAGAATTACTTTGATGTGACTCGCTAACGCTTGCAGCCAAACGGCCAAAAATGTATAGCTGAGTATGATCATCAGTAATTATCTCTTTGCTTAATTTATCAACATAACGGTTTACGTCGCCAATTGCTGGTTCTACAGTGATATAGCTAATGAAAGTAATGTTGTCAAAATAAGTTTTAATGTCTTTAATATCATTCATGGGTACGCTTTCGCCCAGGTAAATGGTTTGGCATCCGTTAAGTAATAGCTCGTAATTAAGTAGCATCAAGCCTATTTCATGAATTTCACCTTCAGGTAAATACAATACATAAACACGATCTGTCTTTACGGGTGGGTGCAGTTGCAATTTCTCTGTATTAGCGATTATTTTTTGTTTAATCAGGTTGCTTATAAAGTGTTCATGCGCAGGGGTTATGGTGTCGGTTTGCCATAGCATTCCTATCTCTTCAAGCAGCGGAATAAAGCATTCGTAAAATATCTCCCTAAACGGTTTTTCGTTTAACAGGCTATTATAAGTATTGAGGAAAAGCGGCTGATCAAAATTCATCATGGCCAGTTTAAAGTTGCTCAATACGTGACTGTTAATAGTTTTGCTCGATAATATTTCGCGCACCATAACCGGGAGTTTCTCATCGGTTATCTTGGCAATGGTGGATATTTTATAACCAAAAGAGTGTAATGTGCAAATGTTTAAAAGCTTCTGGAGGTTGTGCGTGTTGTATACCCTAATGTTGGTATCGGTACGCATAGGTTCCAGAATGTTATAGCGCTTTTCCCATATACGTATGGTGTGCGCTTTAATCCCTGAAAGGTTTTCGAGGTCTTTTATGGTAAAAACATTCTTTTGATTGTTCATTGTTTTTGTTATAACGTTAAACAAATGTACTTAAAAATGTCCCCCTTTTGTTTAACTGTCTAAAACTTATCATTTATTTATGATAGAGCGGGGCGCAGCGCCGTATTATTAAAAGATTTTTCACGGTATTAGATATACGCAATTATAAGTATTTAGGGTTTAATGATTATAATGTATTTGTTTTCAGATTGTTATTTGGTACTCATGCTTTGTTGTCCATGAAATGTAGATTTCATTTTAAATGAAAGTTTTTTAGAGTTTGTTTAATGTTTAGGTGTGACGATTTAGAGAATCTTAATTTGTAGTTTTTACTTTACAACTGTGTTGCATTATTATAAAATGGTATCTTAGCAGGTGTGTATTTACCTGGTTTAGTTAAAAGTTATTTAGAGTAGTTGCTAAGTTTAGTTTTATTCAATAATTTTAAGAACAATGATACATGCAATATAAAATATAAGATGCAGATGCCAAAAATATTAGTTATAGAAGACGAAGCTGCTATACGCCGCGTACTGGGTAAAATACTTAGGGAAGAAAACGATACTTATACTGTAGATGAAGCCGAAGACGGGCAGCAGGGACTCGACAAAATAAAAAATGACGATTACGACCTGGTGTTGTGCGATATAAAAATGCCAAAAATGGATGGCGTTGAGGTGCTGGAAGCCGTTAAAAAGTTTAAGCCTGAAATTCCGTTTGTAATGATATCCGGTCATGGCGACCTGGAAACCGCTATTAACACCATGCGCCTGGGTGCTTTTGATTACATATCTAAACCGCCCGATCTAAACCGCCTGCTTAATACGGTGCGCAATGCGCTCGACCGTAAAGTGCTGGTAGTAGAAAATAAAATGCTTAAAAAGAAAGTAAGCAAAAGCTACGAAATGGTAGGCGACAGCGAACCCATAAACCATATTAAGCAAATTATAGAAAAGGTAGCACCGACTGATGCACGTGTGCTTATTACCGGCCCCAACGGAACGGGGAAAGAGCTTGTAGCGCACTGGCTGCACGAAAAAAGTGAACGTGCCGGAGCACCTTTTATAGAAGTTAACTGTGCAGCTATCCCGTCAGAATTAATTGAAAGCGAATTATTTGGCCACGTTAAAGGAGCATTTACTAGTGCCGTTAAAGACCGTGCCGGTAAGTTTGAAGCTGCTGATAAAGGAACTATTTTCTTAGATGAAATAGGCGATATGAGTATGCCTGCGCAGGCTAAAGTATTACGTGCTCTTCAGGAAAACATGATTCAGCGCGTGGGGGCCGAGAAAGATATTAAGGTAGATGTGCGCGTGATTGCCGCTACTAATAAAGACCTTAAAAAAGAAATTGCCGAAGGCCGTTTCCGTGAAGATTTATACCACCGCCTTGCCGTAATATTAGTAAAGGTGCCCGCACTTAATGAGCGCAGGGATGATATTCCATTACTTATAGAATATTTTGCAGAGAAAATTGCAAGTGAGCAGGGCAACGCGCAAAAACGTTTCTCGCTTGAGGCGGTTAGGCTGTTACAGGAATACGACTGGACGGGGAACATTCGCGAACTGCGTAATGTAGTAGAACGCCTTATTATACTTGGAAGCAGCGAAATATCTGAAACCGATGTAAGGTTGTTCGCCAGCAAATAGTAATGAATTTCGAAGTATGAAGAAATTTTTAATTGTTGCTTTATTTTTGACGCTTATTTCCTGTGAAGAAAAAGAGCGTTTTATTCATTATACCTATAAGGGTGTCACATTAACTCGTGTAGATAAAGGAAACAAAATTGCCTTATATTACGGTGACTTTTATGATGTAAATTTGTTACCTAAAAAATGTATTGCCATAACCTACAATGGTTTTGATGGTCTTGTAGAAGGATATTTGGTTTTTAAGAAAAACAAAATTGTTAAGGTTATTCATATAAACGGTCGTTTTAATACCATTATTAATAGTGATTCTTTAAAAATGGAAGAGTTTGACCGCAATATCGACTTTATCAAATGGGATGATGGAATAAAAGGGAATTTCGAAAATGTTTATTTTCTATCAGATTTACAAAAAAGGGAAGTTAAAATAAATCGTGAAAATAATTCAGCAGTAAAGGCTGTATACAATTAATGGGTTAATTAGCTTGGTATAAATGGAAATAGTATCTTTGCCACGAATTGCAAAAAATGATCTCGATTTAAAGTCTTATGGCTAATATAAATCCGGGCTAATTTGTGCAATTCGTGGCATTAAAATAAAAATATGTTTTTAAAAAAAATAAACCCAGATCTTTCCCAGGCGCTTGAAGATGCCGGGCTTACTCAACCTACCGCCCTGCAAAAAGCAACTTTCGGAATCATTAAAAGTGGTGCCGATTGTGTAATTTCTGCACCTAAAGAAGAAGGTAAGACCAATACTATAGTTATAAATGTAATTCAGCGTCTTGAAAAAGAGTTTGAAGAATCGCCCCGTGCGTTAATAATAGTGCAGACCAAAGAAAAGGTTCAGGAAGTTCAGGATCTGTTTAAAAAATACGGCAGGTTTACAGATCTTAGGGTGTATGGCGTGCACGAAAAAGGCGACCTTGATTACGATAAAAACCAAATATCGTTGGGTATAGATGTTTTAGTAGGTACACCAAACAGGCTGAGCGATATGTTCTCTTCGGCGGGGTTTGATGTTAACCAGCTAAAAATGTTTATATTGGATGACGCTTACGAAATATTAAAACTTCGTCATGATACCCGTATTGCCCGTATGAGCGAAGGAGTTTTAAAAATGCAGCGTTTGTTTTTCACCACGCAGATATCTGACAGGGTGGAGGCTTTGGCCGACCGAATGATGATTGAGCCTAACTTTTTCGAATTTGAAGAGGAAGAAGATGAGGGCGACGAGGAAGAAGAAGAAGATGCAGATGCAGAAACTGAGACTGAAGATACTAACGAAACGGAATAACTAAAAAATACAACATGGGATTAAAAAAAATATTTTCTGGCAGCGAAATTTTAGCAATGGCTTTACAATCACGTATTGAGGCTGCCGGAATAGGTGTTGTAGTTAAAAATAACATACAGGCAGCCCGCACAACAGGTTTTGGACAAGCCGGCCAGGCTGTTGAAGTTTTTGTTGAAGAATATAACATGGCAAAAGCCGAACCTATTATCGAGGCTTTTAAAATGGGGGAGTAATTGAGTTTATGTCTGAAAAAATATTTAGCACAAAAACGGGCTACTGCCATATTTCTCCTGACAGGATAGTACTTACCAGAAATGGTATTACAGGTGATGTTGTAAATAGTAGCACTGGCAGTACAATTAAAAAAGCACTTATAATCTATTTGGTTATTAGTGCTTATTTTTTTTATAAAGGCTTTACATTATTTGCTCAGGGCGCTATTATAGAGGCTGTATTATATAGTTTTATGGCTGTATTTTTACTTATAGTTACTATAAATAGCCGTAATAATTCGGCGGTGGCAACAATACAAAGAGATAGTATTGTACGGGTTAGTTTTAAAAAGGCAATCCCGCTAATAACCCGCTCCTACTTTGAGGTTTTTTTTAAGGATGAAACTGGTGCGGTAAAAAAGCGGCTCATCATGCTTGCCGGGTCATTGTCTGATGGAAAATCTGAAGCTGAGAATGCATTAAAGATAATTAAGGAAGAAGGATTGATAAAATAATTTTGGTATTTGTATGAAGGGCTATAAAAAAATTGTAACACGTATATTTACTACCCTTATAGTGCTTTATGGTATTGTTTTACTGTTTGTTTATTTTTATCAGGAAAAGTTGCTATTTCATCCCACAGTTTTACCTCAGGATTATTTAACAGCATCGTTACCACTACAAATAGAGGAAAAATTTATACCTGTTGATAAGGATGTTAATTTGCATGGCTTGTTATTTAAAACAAACCAACCTAAAGGGCTTGTGTTTTATTTACACGGTAATGGCGGTAACGCCTACGATTGGGGAGCAACTACGGCAGCACAATTTAACGATTTAAATTACGATATATTTATTCTGGATTATAGAGGTTATGGAAAAAGTGGTGGTTTTATTAAAAATGAAGAACAACTCTTTAATGATGTAGAAAAAGCCTATAAAAAAGTAGCGAAATTATATACAGGTAAAAATATAGTTATAGCCGGATATTCCATAGGTACAGGGTTAGCTACCCATTTAGCCAGCGGTAAAAAAATTAAGGCACTTATTCTCGAAGCGCCTTACTATTCTTTAGCTAAATTATCAGATGAAAAAATACCACTAATTCCTGATTTTGTAAAAAAATATCCTATAAATACTTATAAATGGATTGGTAATGTAAATTTTCCTATTTATATTTTCCACGGTACAAATGATGAGTTAATACCTTTTAATAATAGTGAAATATTAAAAGCCAAAAGCAAGTTTGTTCAGTTAACGCCTTTGCCTGGAGTAGGCCACAATGGTATTAATGAAAGTTATATTTTTGCCGATAAGCTTAAAGATATTTTAAACTAATTACGGTTTAAGCGTTTTTTGTGGTGCTTTTTCTTTTCAAAAAGGTAGCCTATTATTAATCCTACTAAAGCCCATACAGGTAAGCCTAATAATAATTTTTCAAGGTCAAAACGTTCATGGTCTATCATCGGGAAAATTCCCATGGTAATTACATATAATATGCCGGCCCACACAAGGCCAGACCTAACCCATTTTTTCATGATGAGATATTTTTGTTATATTAAATATACAAAATATCGTATTCTAAAACAAGAATATCGCATTTATAATTAGCACTTATTTGCAATGTAATTATATTTAATGATTGTGTATCTCCTTATACAAATAGTATATTTGCGTTTCTAAAAATAATATAGATATGATTAAAGTGCTTAAAAAAATTGGCTTTGTATTAATTGTACTTTTAGGTATTAATTGTAACGCGCAAATACCTGCTGGCACCCCTGTGGGAGGTTATACATCTGCTGCCGAATTTAAAGCTAACACACCTAAATATCCTGCCGGACTTACAGTAACAAAAAGGAGTAGGACAACTATTATAATGTGGGGCGGCAATGATTATGAAGTTCAAAGCACAGATAAAAGCATTAAATCGTCTACAATCAAAAAAGACATTTGGGGCGTTTACGCGCAAGATACCTTATATATAAATGCAAAACCGTTAACAGGTTATGCTGGGTATACCAAGGTAGAGGTTTATGGTAAATATTTGTTTGCAAGGCCGGCTTTTCCTAACTATTTTACACAGCAAAAAATGGGTATAACTTCAAATTCATCTTCTACAGCTGCATTTGGAGCCGCTGGTGGGGCCATTAGTGGTGCTCAAAAAGCACTGGCCCGCCTGCCGTTAATATACAACACGCAAACCGATGAAAAAATGGTGTTGTCTAAAAAAGAAATTTTAAAGCTACTGGAAAGCCATAGCGAGTTAAAAATGCAATACGAAGCTGAGCCAGATATGGAGGCAGAAGTTACATTGGTTAGTTATCTGATAAAGATAAATGAACTTGAAAAATAATTCAATTTAAAAAACGGTTATCTATTTAGGTAGCCGTTTTTAATTACCTAATTATTCTATCTTTGCGGCTTCAAAAAATTACCTCATGATTACAGTAGATGCAGTTTCGGTACAGTTTGGCGGTACCACACTTTTTAGTGATGTTTCTTTTTCTATAAACGATACCGATAAAATAGCCCTTATGGGTAAAAATGGTGCCGGAAAATCGACCCTGTTAAAAATTATAGCGGGCGTTAGCAAACCATCTACAGGTAATATATCATCGCCTAAAGGTACGGTAATAGCTTACCTGCCACAGCACCTACTTACGAAAGATACCGCCACCGTGTTTGAAGAAACATCTAAAGCGTTTGAAAGCATCTTTAAAATGAAGGCCGAAATTGATGCCTTAAACGAAGAGCTTACGGTACGTACCGATTATGAATCGGATGCATATTACAAGATTATCGAAAAAGTATCGGAGCTTAGCGAGAAATTTTATTCAATTGAAGAAGTAAATTATGAGGCTGAGGTAGAGAAAGTACTGGTAGGTATTGGTTTTACCCGCGAAGATTTTACAAGGCCAACATCTGAATTTAGTGGAGGATGGCGTATGCGTATCGAGCTGGCTAAAATACTGCTTCAAAAACCAGATTTGATTTTACTCGATGAGCCTACCAACCACATGGATATTGAAAGTATACAGTGGCTCGAAGACTTTTTAATAAACAGTGCAAAAGCCGTTATGGTAATTAGCCACGACAAGGCATTTGTAGATAATATTACTACCCGTACTATAGAGGTTACAATGGGGCGTATTTACGACTATAAAGCGAAATACTCACACTACCTTGAGCTTAGAAAAGACCGCCGTGCCCACCAGCAAAAGGCGTATGAAGAACAACAAAAATTAATTGCCGAAAATCAGGCATTTATTGAACGTTTTAGGGGTACTTTTTCTAAAACCGAACAAGTACAGTCTCGCGTGCGAATGCTCGAAAAGATGGAACTTATAGAAGTCGATGAGGTAGATACATCGGCACTGCGCCTTAAATTTCCAACATCTCCACGATCGGGTCAATATCCTGTTGTGGTAGATGAGCTTACTAAAAAATACGGCGACCATACTGTGTTTAACAACGCCGGTATGGTAATAGAACGCGGGCAAAAAATTGCTTTTGTAGGCCGTAATGGCGAAGGCAAATCGACCATGGTTAAAGCCATTATGGGCGAGATTGATGTTGAAGGTAAAATGGAACTGGGCCACAATGTAAAAATTGGCTACTTTGCCCAAAACCAGGCATCGATGCTGGATGAAGATATTACCGTTTTTGAAACGATAGACCGTATTGCCGAAGGCGATATTAGAACCCAGATAAAAAATATATTGGGTGCCTTTATGTTTAGTGGCGATGACACTACCAAGAAAGTAAAAGTACTTTCGGGTGGCGAGAAAACCCGCCTTGCCATGATAAAACTATTGCTTGAGCCGGTTAACCTGCTTATTCTGGATGAGCCTACCAACCACCTTGATATGAAAACAAAAGATATTATTAAAGATGCCCTTAATGCGTTTGATGGTACATTGGTGTTGGTATCGCACGACAGGGACTTTTTAGATGGTTTGGTTACCAAGGTATTCGAGTTTGGCAACAAACGTGTAAAAGAACATTTTGAAGGCATTAAAGGTTTCCTTGAACTTAAAAAAATGGAGAACCTGAGGGAGATTGAGAAGAAGTAATTTCTTTTACTTATAAAACTACAAAAGGCATAAGTGGTAAACTTATGCCTTTTGCTATTTAACACTATTAATAGTGTTATAATGTTGTAGTAGTGTGCTTAGATAAATTTTACTTCAAGCACATCTATTTCGCCTTCGTTAACTTCGTTGTTGTCATCGGCAATAATGTTAATGCCAGATATGCAAAGCGATTTTACTTTTTTCCTGCCTTTAGTAACTAACTTATCAAAGTTAGACGGGTGTAGCATAAGCATCACGTTTTCTGATAAGGCATTGGTAAGGATAAAACTTTTAATTGTTGCTAAGTCGATGTTTTTCATGGCAAAATGTTTTGGAGGTTTTGTTTTACAAAGATGCTGTTTAAATTTCTAAAATTTTGACAATGAAATGCCAATAATATATTAAATTTTAAAACTATATTTTTAATATACCCCAGTACTGTAACGATTGAGGGGTAATTTTATGTATATCGCAGTATACTTAATAAGTGTGCAATTTAAAGGTTATATATCTGCCTTAAAAGCCAGTTAAGAATACTTTGTGAAACGTTTTTAATGTTAACATTTCTACAACATTGTGGTGTACTAAATTTCTTAACTTCGTTAGCACTTTCTAAATACCGTATTTATGAAAATGATTCCGCTGGTTGCTGCAATTTGTTTACTTGCCTTTACATCGTGCAAGCAGGACACCGAAAAACCTATAGATTCTGAGCCTGTTAGTCAGCAAGAAGATGCTCCCGCACAGTTAGAATATGATCATGACCCTTTATGCGATGAGGTAAAAGATATCGCGGCCGCACTCCCTAAATTGGCTAATTATCGTGGTTATAAGTGGCACGAAACCATTTGCCTTGCCAATCGCGCTTACGGATTTAACTACAGGGCTAAAGATGACTCACCACAAAAATTTACCATTATTATTTACGATACCCAAACCGATTATAAGCCTTATTACGATCATGTATTAGAGGGCTATAAGGAAGCGCAGCAATCTAAAGCGCCAAATATTATGCGTACCAGCAAGCTACCTGGCGATAAAGGTTATGTTGTAGCTTTTAATGATGCTCAAACAGTTGGCGGATCGTTCGAATGCCTCATAAAAGACAGATATTACCTGTACGTGCTTATTAACCAGGATAAAACCGCAGCTTCGCCCGATGGTATTGAAGCGTTTATAGGCGACTATATTTCTAAAATAAATACAGCCAAACTAAAATAACCAAACCATTATTCAACCAATGAAAAAACTAACTCTTTGTGCTTTACTGGCTTTCAGTATAATTGCCTGCAAAAAGGATCAGACTACAGAAAATACAACTAACGTTACAGTTACCGATAGTACGACCGCAGCTCCTAAACCGGAAACTACCACTGCTGCCACCGGAACCTTCGATATAAATTCCATACCGGTTAGCGATAAAGATTTAGGAACTTTCCCGTACCTAAGCGCGCCAGATACCTACAAATACAATATGGGCGATGGCGGCATCAGCAAAAAAGACATCTCTGATTTTGATAAGGAATATTTTGCCGTAAACGGAAAGTTAATTCCGCAGGAAGGAAAAACAGTTAAGGTTACCATCGAGAAAGATAAGAGTAAAGATGACAGCCCATTTAACAGCCTTATTGTAGATAAAAGTTATGATAAAGCTATTTTGGCACTTGGTGGTGTAAAACTCCCAACAGTTACCATTCCGCAATCTGAAATTGACCGGGTGGGGGTTAAAGATTTATATGAAAAGCATTATGGCAATTCATTAGATGCTAATCAATTAGATGCAATAAACACGTATGTTATAAGGACTAAAGATAAAGAAGTATGGATACAGTACTCGTTATTAAATAACGGAAGTGGGCATATTACCATTCTTGAAAAAGGAAACCTTGCAACACTTGACGTGAAAAAAATTACTGCCGATGTAATTAAGAAAGACCTTGATGCTGCCGGTAAAGCAATACTAAACATCAATTTTGATACTGATAAAGCCACCTTAAAGCCGGACGGACAGGAAGTGGTTAACGAAATTGCAAGCGTGCTAAAAGCAAACCCATCTTTAAAATTATCTATCGAAGGGCATACCGATAATACCGGTACTGCGGCTAAAAACAAACAACTGTCTATAGATAGGGCTACAACGGTTATGAATTATCTTGTTGCCATTGGCATACCAAAAGCCAACCTTAAAGCTACAGGCTTTGGTGCCGAAAAGCCTTTGGCGCCTAATACATCAAACGAAAATAAAGCAAAAAACAGGAGGGTAGAGTTGGTAAAATTCTGACCCTAAAATTCTAAATTTCAATTTAATTATTTACACAATGAGCACAAATATAAAAAAGACATTCACAATTGGCGGCGACCTAACCATTAATCGATTGGGCTATGGCGCCATGCGTATTACAGGTAAAGGTATTTGGGGTGAACCCGAAGACAGGGATGAAGCTATACGTGTATTGAAAAGCGCGGTAGCGCATGGTGTTAACTTTATTGATACAGCCGATAGCTACGGCCCAAACGTATCTGAAGAGCTTATTGCCGAAGCGCTGTATCCTTACCCGGACGGCTTGGTTATTGGTACTAAAGGTGGTTTGTTAAGAACGGGCCCGGACCAGTGGCCGGTAGATTCGAGTCCGGAGCATTTAAAAGAAGCGCTGGAAGGCAGCCTTAAGCGCCTTAAACTTGATCAGATTGACCTTTATCAGCTGCACCGTATTGACCCTAAAGTTCCGGCGGAGAAAACTTTTGAGTTTTTAAAGCAGGCACAACAGGATGGTAAAATTAAACACATTGGGCTATCTGAAGTTAGTGTAGATGATATTAAAAAAGCGCAGGAGTATTTTGAAGTGGTATCGGTACAAAACATGTACAGTGTAGATAACCGCAAGTGGGAAGATGTATTGGAGTATTGTAAGGATAATAATATTGCCTTCATTCCATGGTTTCCGCTAAGTGGTGGTAACGACCAAGGTACGGAAGTGCTTAAAAAGATTGCAGACAAACACAATGCTACCATTCAGCAGGTAGCGCTAAGCTGGTTATTGCACCACGCCGATAACATTTTGCTTATACCGGGTACATCTAAAGTAGCGCACTTAGAGCAAAACATGAAAACTGCCGATATTCAACTGTCGCAGGAAGATATGGACGCCCTGAATAATTTATAAGCTAAACTGCTTAAAAGCAAAAAGCCTGTTCGTTATGAACAGGCTTTTTTTATATTAAAGAATTTTGGTTATTGCTTTATCATTTTTAATGAAGCATTTTTACCACTTTCAGATGTTACCTGTAGTAAATACGTACCGGCAGCTAACCTTTCAACATTCATGTCAACTACATTTCCTGTAGTTTTTTGCTCAAGTACTTTTTGTCCTAATAAGTTATAGACCAGAACATTCGCAATTCCTTCATCAGCAGAAATGGTAATCATTGAAATTGCTGGGTTAGGATATATTTTAAGGCTTTTTGCGCTAAAATATGCAGTACCTAACGTTCTTTTTGCAGTTACAGCAAAATAATCACTTTCACATCCGTTTAATGTTTGAGTGGCATAATAGGTTTCACCATCAACTAATACTGTAGTTGTAGGAGTAACAACAGGACTGTTGTTAACCATAACATACCATACTAAATTAGTTGCATTAGACACAATTAGAGAAGCAACAGTTTGACCTTCGGTAAATTGTTGTGTAGCATTTCCTGTTGGTGCTGCAGTAACAGGGTTAACCGTAACAGCTACCATTACAGAAGTGCTTGCGCATGATCCTGCAGTTTGGGTAACATAATAATTTCCTGAAACTAATGGCGTATTAGTACTTAGTGATGCACCTCCATTTGTTAATGACCAGTTTATTGTTGCGCCTGTAGTTGCAGTAGCTGCTAAGTCTGCAACTGTAGCACCTGCACAATTTGTTTGTGTAGTAGCAGTTGTAGGCGTTGCAGGGATTGGATTAACCGTTACAGTAACCGTTACAGCAGCGCTTCTGCATGATCCTGCAGTTTGAGTAGCGTAATAAATTCCTGTAGCTAATGGGGTAGTAGTGCTTAATATTGTACCGAAAGGTGTTAGTGACCAGTTTACTGTAGCACCTGTAGCGCCAGTAGCTGTTAAGTCTGCAACTGTTGCACCTTCACAACGTGTTTGTGTAGGAGTAGTTATAGGCGTTGCAGGTATTGGATTAACCGTTACAGCAACCATTACCGAAGCGCTTGCGCATGTTCCTACAGTTTGAGTAGCAAAGTAATTTCCTGAAACTAATGGTGTATTAGTGTTTAATGTAGCACCGCCATTTGTTAGTGACCAGTTTATTGTTGCGCCTGTTGTAGCTGTAGCTGCTAAATTTGCTACTGTATCTCCTATACAACGTGTTTGGGCTGTAGTTACTGTAGGTATTGCAGGGGTAGGTGTTATAGTAACTGTTACACCAACTCTTATACTCTCGCAAGTATTAACCGTTTGTGACACATAATAGGTGCCATTAGTTAGTACTATACCACCCGTTAGTGCTGTACCGCCGGTTTCTGCAGTATACCAATTAAATATTGCTCCTGTTGCTCCAGTGGCCTGTAATTGAGCCACCGTTCCTGATTGACAAAAATTTTGAATAGTTACGGTTGGTGCAGCAGGTGCAGTACATGGAGGAACCACTGTGCCACAGCCCGGTGTCATGGCAGCATTGATAGACATTGTAGTTAAAGAGCCATTTATAGTAAGTGCTCTTCCTTCAAGTACAGTACCAGTGTTAAGTATTAAAGCACCAGTATTTACAAGTGTACCTTTAAATTCGCTGTAATCATTAATGTTTACAGCTCCAGTTACTTTCCAGTAAACATTTTCTGCCTTTGCCCCATTTATTAAAACAATTTTGGCATAAGTACTGGTTGTAAGTGCTCCGCTAATTTTAATTACAAATACAGCGTTTGTTATATTCTGCGCATCCAGTATTAGGTTATTGGTTAGTACTGTTTCTGCATTAAGCAAATAGGTATGCGGCGTTAAAACCAAATCGTTACCTAACTGTGCAGGATATAATAATTCGATATCATGTGCCAGCGTGTTAAGCGAAGTATAAAGCGTTCCTAAATCTGCAGCAGCCTGCGCTGTACTTGTATCAGCAATTCCATGAATAGTTCCTGTTACATTAAGGTTGTCATAGCCTGTAGTGAGTCCGCCATTAGTACCTATATCGCCTACAACTCGTGTTACTCCTGTATTTGATACCTGACCTGTAGAAGAATACAATGTATAGCACGCTACAGATGCTAATGCTGGTGCTGCAGGGCCTGTAAGTACAGGGCTTCCGCAACCAATAGGTGTGTAAACTAATACGCCATTAACTGTAATGGCACCTGTTGTAGATAATGCCCTACCTTCAAGTTCAACACCAGAGCCAAGTACTATTGCTGCATTATTAGCTACAATGGTACCTTTCATTGTTGTACCTGTAGCCAGGCTTACTAGTCCTTCTACTTTCCAGTAAACGTTGCATGCCTGTGCATTGTTTGTTAAAACAACATGAGATGCTGCCGTGCTTGAAAAAGATCCTTCAATTTGAATTACAAATACAGCATTAGCATTGCCTTGCCCATTTAGGGTAAGGGTTCCATCTAAAGTAGCGCTACCAGAAATAGAATAAATTCCGGCATTAAGTACTTGCCCATTACCTAGAAGTGGTGCCGGGAAAAAAGCCGGTATCGCAGCATCTAATTGATTGTAGGCTGTTAGCAAATCTGTTGCAGAAGCAACACTTGCACCATCATTGTCATGCATAACGCCGTTCACGTTGCCAAAGGCAGTGCTCGATCCGTTATTCGTTCCCACATTACCCGTTAAATGGGATAATCCGGTATTGCTTACTGCTCCGTTCGAGGAGAAAAGTGCAAAGTTGGCTGTAGTACCCAAAGTAGGGGCCTGTGAAAAACCAACACTTGGCACTGCTAGTAATGCAATACCTGCCAGGATAACTTTTAAAGTTCTTTTCATATAGGTGAATTATAATGCAACAGATTGTTACACTGCGTAAAGGTGTACTACAACGATACACATAAAATGTTAATTAACATTATTTCAGTAAATGATTGTGAATATAGTTAATTATTGAATAATTTAAATTTGATATTGGGTTATTTTGAGAAAAATACAATAATTTTTGAACTCCGAACCATTACAAGGATTATGTAATTTGATAGACAAGACAATTAGAAAAAGTAATGAACAAGTAATGGAAATGATTAAAATAGCCGATACAATAATAATAAAAGCAAAAAGCCTGTTCGTTTTGAACAGGCTTTATAATAATCATCATAAAATAAGATATTATAGTTTGCTAATGTAGCTACCATAAATATCTTTAAACTCGTAGCCTTCAGTAAAGCGGTCTTTGCTTAGTTTTTTAAACTCAGTTAAACCCCAAAGTATAAATTCCTTCATAAAATACTGGTCTTCTGCCGGAACATCTGGCTGGTATTGCAGCATTAATTGCTTTAACGGAATAATAGCATCCAGTTGTTTTCTGTACTCTTCATCAGTTGCATCATCAAGTAATTCAAACCCGCTTTCGTTAAAAAACCAATCGTATAGTTCCTGGTACGGACTTTTCTCGTTATGCTTTTCAAGCTTCTCTATTTTCGGGAAAAAGTCTGGGAAAAAGGTTTTAATCGCGTTGCCTATTAAATGTTCGGCAACTACGGCAGCACCTTCCTGCTCGCCTTCATAAACCAACTCTACTTTACCAGTAATGGCTGGGATAATACCCATAAAATCGGTAAGTCGTACTGTAGTTTTTTCGGCACCACTGCGCAAAGCCCTGCGTTCGGCAGTACTTAACAGGTTTTCGAAAGCGGTAATACTCATACGGGCACTCACCCCACTTTTATAATCGATAAACTCGCTTTCGCGTGCTTCAAAACCAATTTGCTCCAGTAAATCTTTAGCTAAAGACGGCACGTGGATAACTTCGCTTTGGCGGCCATCAAGGTTGGCTTCCTGCTCTGTAATAGTACGGGCAATTTTAACCGTTTCAGGATAGTGGGTAAGTATTTGCGAGCCAATCCTGTCTTTAAGCGGCGTTACAATACTGCCACGGTTAGTATAATCTTCCGGGTTAGCGGTAAATATAAACTGAAGGTCTAAATGCATGCGAACTTTAAACCCACGGATTTGGATATCACCTTCCTGTAAAATATTAAATAGCGCTACCTGTATACGTGCCTGTAAATCGGGCAGCTCATTAATAACGAAAATACAACGGTTAGCACGTGGAATCATACCAAAGTGAATCACGCGGTCATCTGCATACGATAGTTTAAGGTTAGCAGCCTTAATAGGGTCGATATCGCCAATAAGGTCGGCCACGGTAACATCGGGCGTAGCCAGTTTTTCGTAAAAGCGCTCACTGCGGTGCAGCCAGGTAATAGGGGTTTCATCGCCTTTTTCGGCAATCAGGTCTTTTGCGAAACGCGATATTGGTTTGAAAGGATCATCGTTAATTTCAGATCCCTCTACAAACGGAATGTACTCATCTAGCAAATTTACCATAAGTCGCGCCAGCCTTGTTTTAGCCTGCCCACGTAGTCCAAGTAAATTAATATTGTGGCGTGATAATATAGCACGCTCCAATTCCGGAATAACGGTATTCTCAAAACCCCAAACGCCTTCAAAAACCGTTTCGCCTTTGCTTATTTTAGCACGAAGATTAGTACGCAATTCATCTTTAATGCCCTTACTTTCGTATCCTGCCTTTTTTAAGGCACCTAATGTTTTTATATTCTGTATGTCCATTCTTTAAATCTCTATGTGTATTGTTTATTTTTCAATATATTATCTAATGTTCATCATCTAATATCTTCTTTCGAATTATTAAATTACCAAATCTTCAAATCCCTCTTACTTTACTCTTTTCTTCCTGTTCGTTTCGTAATCCTCAAAAATCATTTCGCCCAGGCCTTTAAGTCCGGTGTAAAACGCCTTGCCTTGGTTGGCCTCTGTAAATGCGTTTACAAAACGTTGCAGGTAAGGGTCGTTAGCAATCATAAAAGTAGTAATAGGTATGTGCAGCTTGCGCGCCTGTGCCGCCATGGTATAGCACTTATCTGTAATATACTCGTCGAGGCCATTACTGTTCATGTAATACGAACCATCTTTCTCTTTAACACAGCTTGGCTTGCCATCGGTTATCATAAAAATTTGCTTATTGGTGTTACGCTTGCGACGCAGTAAATCCATAGCGAGCTGAAGCCCGGCAACCGTATTAGTATGATAAGGGCCTACTTGTAAGTAAGGCAAATCTTTAATGGCAATAGGCCACGCATCGTTACCAAAAACAAGGATGTCGATAGTGTCTTTAGGGTAGCGGGTAGTAATAAGTTCGGCAAGCGCCATAGCTACCTTTTTAGCCGGAGTAATACGGTCTTCGCCATACAAAATCATACTGTGGCTAATATCTATCATTAACACGGTACTCATCTGGGCTTTATAGCGCGAATCTTCTACCACCAAATCGTTCTCGGTAAGCATAAAAGCGTCGACACCATTGTTAATCTGGGCGTTTTTTAAACTTTCGGTAAGCGAAATACGGTCTAAGCCATCGCCAAAATTGTATTCCCTAAATTCGCCGGTATGCTCGTCGCCACTGCCCGAATGTTTAGTACGGTGGTTGCCCGCGCCGCTTTTTTTAAGATTGCCAAAAATTTGGTCTAATGCCTGCTGGCGAATCGATCGTTCGGTTTTAGCAGTAATAGCCAGCCCGCCCGTGCCGTCGTCTTTCACTTCATCTTTTATATAACCTTTCTTTTTAAGGTCTTCAATAAAATCATCAATAGTATAATTTTTATCGGTAAGTGTATATTCCTTATCTAATTCACGCAGCCAGTCGAGCGCTTCATCGAGGTCGCCGGAGGTATGGGTAATTAATTCGGTAAAAATTTCGAAGAGTTTGTCAAACGGAGACACGTTAGGAGCCTCATATTGCTTAAATATAAAACCTTTTTTTCTGTTTGTTTCCATAGGCTTAAAATTACTCTAAAAACTTTAATTATAGTGTTAAAGTAATGCCTGTAAAAACAAATTTAACGTGCTGATGAGCAACACTAAGCGCATTTTATAAACGCAGTTCCTGCCGCTTTTCCAAATCTCCCGCAAAAAAGCGGGAGGATTTTCCCTTGCGTCAGGGCTAGGGGAGAATCCAGGAGAGAGATAAAGACGATAGATATAAGATAAAGACAGTACAGCAATTAACGGGTCAACAATCAAATTACCAAATTATTAAATCCACGAATTATTAAATCTTCTACCAAACAAGTAGTTTCATAAAATAATCAGTATCGTCAGAATATTTCATTTCGGACGTGTTGATGCCAATAATAGTGTACGCTGCATCGTGATCGCCTTCAATTTCAAAGCTACCGCTTGCAGTATATTTCTCTAAAAAGGCTTCCAGGTTAAGGTTAGTCACATCATCTTTAGGGAGCAGTACAAAATAATCGATAATTGTTTTTTCACCTTTAAAATCGGCTTTGCCTTCAAAGTTTTTCAGTTCTTCAAAAACATCTTTAGCGTTGTTGTAAGTCATTTCTTTTAGATTTTTAGATGGTTGGATAATTGGATAATTAGATTTTTGGATGATTGGATTTTGCTAGTTACCAATTGCCTATTCTTAAAACTGTTGCCTATTTCTTGGATAGCCATTTAAACAACCTTTCGGCATTATCTTTAGTAAACAATCCGGTACCGGTGCTCATTGTCGCAGCGCTACCGCAGGCAACACCCATGCGTGCCATATCGAGCTGACTGCCACCATTTGCCATTATGGCAACCATGCCTGCAACCATACTATCGCCTGCGCCCACGGTACTTAGTTTTTTAACCGATGGTGCCGGTACATGTACCGATTCCTCTTTACTAACCAGGTACGCACCTTGCGGCCCCAGAGACACTACTACAATTTCGGCTTTGCCTTCATCTATAAGTTGTTTTGCAGCTTCATCGGCACTTTCGTTATCCAGTTCTTCGCGGCCTGTAAGTAAGCTAAGTTCGCCCAAGTTGGGTTTAAGAAGGTATACACCTTCTTTAAGTACTTCGGTAAGGGCATCGCCAGATGTATCTGCAATAACCTTCGCCCCTTTAGCTTTAAGATCTCTAACAAGCGTGCGCATAAAAGCAGGCTCGATGCCCGGTGGCAGGCTGCCGCTTATTATCACGATCTCCGGAGTGGGAAAGATGTTGTTTATTATTTGGGTAAGATTGGTAACTTCAGTTGGTGTAATATCTTCGCCAGGCATACCAAAACGGTATTGCTCGTTGTGGGAGGTATCTACAACAATAAAATTTTCTCGGGTTTCTGCCGCTACCTTAACTGGTTTAATGGTTACATTTTCCTCTTCAAGCAATTGCTCCAGCAGTTCGCCAGTACGCCCGCCCGATATAAAAAGCGCAACAGAATTTACATTAAGCCTTGCAAGCCCACGCGAAACATTAATACCGCCACCACCCGGCTCGAACTTGGGTTGGGTACAGCGCAGTTTTTTTTCGGGTTTAATGTTTTCTACGGTAGTGCTTTTATCAACCGTAGGGTTTAAGGTAATGGTAAGTATATTTTTTATCATTGCAGCATTGCTATTTGTATGCTAATGTATTAAATATAATACGTGGCAATGCCTAACATAGTGTTAAGAATGCTGCAATGATAAATTAAATTGGGTTTTAACTTACAAAACGTTCCAGTATGCTAAACTCATTACTTAACTCTACATAGTAGCATCCTTCCGGAATTTCTACATCAAGTTCTGCAATTTGTTTATCTGTAAAGCCACGCTGTTTTAGCTCTTCTGTAGTGTGTAATAATACAGGTTCATCACCTACATAATACAAGTTATCATCACTGTGAGAAATTTCGCCTAATGGGCCAGAAATTCCATAATCCATAGAGTTGTACAAAAGTTCTTTTTCAAGCTCCTCGTCGGAGAGTTTGTCAAGCCAGGTTTTTAGGTCTCTTAATTTCATGGGGGAAATAATGGTAAAATTAATATTTATTGAAGGGTCGGTATTTGCTGGGGAGCAATAAAATCAGGGTATAAATCTAATCAAAAATACGTAACAATAAACAAATGCCTGCCAATTTATATATTATTTTTAAATTTTAACAGTACTGAACATCAGGGTACTGCGAAAATTATGATTATGTAAACCCTATAATTATGAGGGTGTTTACAGAGTGTGGTTTTTTGAATATTTAAATTGTAATTACCAGTATTTTTATTACAAAAATGGTAATACGTTATAATACCTTTAACAAACTAATAAAGTGCTTTAGTGTTATTTGTAAGATAAATATGTAATCTAAATTTTAAATATGTCTTAAAGGCTTTAAAACGGCATTGTTTTAGTGGCAAAATGCTATGTTGTAAAAACGCAATTATTTAAATAAATTTACCAAAAATGCGTTATAAGAGCAGCCTTAATTATTAGAAATGAAAAATTACGACGTTAAACATATTGCATATCATGCCCTTGTAGGGCTTTATTTTATATGGCTGCCTATATTTTGTGTTTTGTTATGGGTATCTGGCAGCGCGGCATATGCGGCAACTAATTTGCAATTTAACCGTGTTTTTTTATTGTGGATACTACTTAACTATATAATGGGATCGGCATTGTTTTTTGTAATCAGGTTGTTTGGTTACAAAAACACAATAAATAAAATAGTGCTTTATAGCTACATAACTATGGCAATTGCTGGCATTGCTACAATTTTATTTATGGTTTGTAAACTATAAAAAAGCCGCCGAACATCGCTACGGCGGCTTACCTAAAACAAAAAATTATAACCTAAACCTATACTTTATAGATGTGCTTTTTAGTATAAGGTTGCTTACAACTACCTGTTTTTTTTTATAAATTGAGCAAAAACAAAAGCCCTGGCTGTTTTTTAATAAAGTTAGCGGCGGATAATGTATATTTGCTTTTATTTTAATGACGAATGGATAAGAAAACTGAAGAATTTTATGCCCGCCTAAAAGAAGAACTGGCTGGCTCAACTACATGGCCATCAGAATATTTGTTTAAATTTATTGTGCCATCTGAAGCTAATAAAGTGCTTGAGATAGAAAATGCTTTTAATAGCATGGGCGCGGTTATTGAAACTACACAGTCTAAAACCGGCAAATATACCAGCGTTTCAATAAACGTAAGGATGGCCGATGCGCAATCTATCATCGATAAATATGTGCAGCTTTCAGCAATTGAAGGTATCATATCACTATAAACCTAATTACAACACAAATGTACAATTCGGAAGAAGCTGTAAATTTTCTTGAATATAATGCCGAGCGCGAACACCTTATTATTCCAGAATATGGCCGCCACCTGCAAAAATTAATTGAGCAGGCAGTAGCACTGGAAGATAAGGGCGAACGTAATAAGGCAGCACGATACATTATAACAGTAATGGGCAGCCTTAACCCGCACCTGCGCGACGTGCCTGATTTTCAGCACAAACTTTGGGACCAGATATTTATAATGTCAGACTTTAAACTTGATGTTGATTCGCCCTACCCAATACCTTCGCGCGAAATACTGGCTTTAAAACCTGGGCCGCTTAAATACCCTCAAAATTTTCCGAAGTACCGTTTTTATGGCAACAACATTAAGTATATGATTGATGTTGCAAACAGCTGGGAAGATGGCGACATGAAAAGCGCACTTATAATTGTGATAGCCAACCATATGAAAAAATCATTTTTAAGCTGGAATAAAGATACCGTTAAAGATGATGTGATTTTTGGCCACCTGTTCGAACTTTCGAACGGAACCATAAACCTTATGGCTACAGATGAAGAACTATCTACATCTATCGATTTAATGAAGGTTAATAAAAAACTGAGCAATAAAACACAGTTTGCTATTAACCCCAAACAAAAAATGCAAAGACAGGGTAGTAACCCACGAAATAATAATCAAAATAACAACCGAAAACCCTAAATTTTTAAACGCTGCATGGGAACATTTAAAATTGAAGGCGGGGCGCCGCTAAAAGGCGAAATTAAGCCACAAGGAGCCAAAAACGAAGCATTACAAGTACTTTGTACTGTATTACTTACTGCCGAAAAAGTAATCATTAATAATATACCCGATATTATTGATGTAAACAAACTTATTAGCCTATTGCGTAACCTTGGGGTTAAAGTAGAAAAGCTGGCTCATGGCTCATACTCATTTCAGGCAGATGAGGTTAACCTTGCTTACCTGGAATCTGAAGCGTTTAAAACCGAAGGTGCATCGCTAAGAGGGTCTATCATGATTGTTGGCCCATTGTTAGCACGTTTTGGTAAAGGATATATACCTAAACCGGGGGGCGATAAAATAGGCCGCCGAAGGTTAGACACCCACTTTGAAGGTTTTATTAACCTTGGAGCTAAATTTAGATATAACGAAGAAGATCATTTTTATGGTGTAGAGGCCGACAGGCTTAAAGGTGCTTACATGCTGCTTGATGAAGCAAGTGTAACCGGTACTGCAAACATTGTTATGGCTGCCGTACTTGCCGAAGGTAAAACTACAATATACAATGCTGCCTGCGAGCCTTACCTGCAACAGCTTTGCAAAATGCTTAACAGCATGGGCGCGAAAATTACAGGTGTAGGATCTAACCTTATAGAAATTGAAGGTGTAGATACTATGAATGGTTGCGAGCACCGCATATTGCCAGATATGATAGAGATTGGTAGCTGGATAGGCCTTGCTGCCATGACACAAAGTGAAATTACTATTAAAGATGTTAGCTGGGATAACCTTGGCGTAATACCATCTACCTTCCGTAAGCTGGGTATTACTTTAGAGCGTAGGGGAGATGATATTTATATACCTGCTCATACCGATGGTTATGAAATTCAGAATTATATTGACGGATCGATATTAACAGTTGCCGATGCACCGTGGCCGGGCTTTACTCCGGATTTACTAAGTATTGTTTTAACCGTGGCTACACAGGCCAGGGGAGAAGTGCTTATACATCAAAAAATGTTTGAAAGCCGCCTTTTCTTTGTTGATAGGCTTATAGATATGGGAGCTAAAATTATACTTTGCGACCCGCACCGTGCTACAGTAATAGGTTTAGATTTTAAATCGAAACTAAAAGGTATATTAATGTCATCGCCAGATATCAGGGCGGGTATATCGCTGCTTATTGCTGCGCTTAGCGCAAAAGGAGTAAGTACTATACAAAACAGCGACCAGATAGACCGTGGATACGAACGTATTGACGAAAGACTAATTGCACTGGGAGCAAAAATTACAAGGATAGACTAATTATTGCGATTTAATTTATAGTGAAGAGCCGGACATTGTTCGGCTCTTTTGTTTTGTAATGATTACAATTTTTCAAATTCTTTTAAATAAAAAACCCTCTCCTTTTTTGCAAAAGAAGAGGGAAGCCATTAAACCACACCTTACTTTAATTTAAATGGCTTTTTGCTTTAATAAAAGTATTTCCCATTGTTTTTTCCTGATTATATATACGTAACAAAGTTTTTCTTGGTTTTCTTTTTTAGAAAGAATAATAACTTTTTTCGTGGAGATATGACAATGTTGTATTTTAATGTTTTGATTATTAATTAAATAGTGTTATTTGATGCTAATAATTAAAATTTAGGCATAAAAAAATCCCTGCCACAAATGTGGGCAGGGATTTCAAAATAGAGGGGTTTGAATTTAGAAGATTATTTTTTTACTCGCTTTACCTTTTAATGTAGTAACCTCTACAATTAAAACCTGGTGTTGCGCTTGTAATCCTGTAATTGATGTTTGTGTAGTATTAACATTATTGTTGCTATATAACATTCTTCCGCGTATATCATAAACAGCTACACCAGTCATATCAATAGTACCAGAGTTTATGTTTATAACATTTTCCTGTTGGTAAACAACTACATTGTTAGCGTTAAATACTGGGTTATCTGTACCAAGAGTAGTGTTTGTATATATTACTTCCAGCCTGTTGGTAAATTCACCACCTTGAGTTGTAAATGTATACTCACCATCGGTTAAGTTATGTACAACTCCCAGTTCATTATCTCTTATAAAAATGGTTTGTCCATTTGCAAAAACACCATCTTTGTTATCTATACTTAAAGTATATTTTCCGGCATTTTTTACAGTATACCCAAGTGGCACAACATCTGTATCATTAAATGTTGGCCTTGCCTGTATAGCAAGTTTTATGTTTGCAGCTGTAGAGTAAAGCGATACTGAATTGTTGCTAAACGCCCTACCATCATAACCTGCATCAATACCTAATGTACCTTCGCTTATATAACCAATAGCTATTTGGCTCATATCATCAGTACCATTTAAGTTAAGCCATATACGTGACAGGTCATTTGGCTGTGCTTGTTTAAAAAATTGGGTATTATGAGTACCTCTTCTCATTGCATTATTAAAGGTAACCACAGGACTTGCTCCGGCACTTGCTTTAGTTTTCATGAAAAAGCCTTGCCCAGGGTTAATAATCCAGGTATTAGGAGCTGTAGTGCTAAATAAATTAGCCCATATCTGGCCACCATACTGAGTAGTGGTAGAGTTACCATTAATATCTTTAGCACTATTAGCAACAAAAGCTAATTTAGTAAGTGTAGCATAAGATGTTGTGTTGATATTATCCTTTTTTCGCCAGAAATATAACGCTGATGTATCATCTAATACTGATGCATTTGTTGCAAAAAAGTCGTACACGTTAATAGGAGAAGGGAAAGGGTTACCTACAGCGGTAAAGCGATCGCCTTGTGTTGAAAGACTTTTTGTAATAATACCATTATGAGGTACACCTGTAAACTGACCCGTAAATACTATAGGTGTTGTGCCTTCATTGTAACCTGCAGTTGCATTTACGTTAGGCATTCTGATAAGGTAACTTGTAGCAGGAGAAAAGCTTGTACTTGCTGCATTTACCGAATAATAACCTTCTGTACCCGTATTAACGTCATATTTATATTCGTAAAAACGGCTTGGTGCAGTAACGGGTGAAAACGCTTGTAATATTTGTGATGCTACAGGAGATGACCACATGGTATAATCAAGCCTGAAAAGATTAGAACTGTTACGTTTAATAATAACATTACCGGTGTTAACAGCGCTATCTCTATTTTGTATTAAGTGTGCATTGTTTTCAAAAGTTACACTACTGCCGCTGGCAACGTTAATATATTTTTCAAGCGTTGTAACTGTTTCTGCAGGGAAACTAACCACTGCATTATTAGATACATCAAGGCTGCAAGCTGTTACATTACCAGTTGGGCTATAATTACCTGTTATAAAGGCTGCTGTACTAATATCTGGCGCGCCGTTGCTCCATGCAGTTCCATTCCATGTAGTTGTTTTTACAGTTAAGGCTACAGGTGTAGAAGTCACAACCGGATAGCCCGTAACTTGTACCACAGCTCTAACATAAGTTGTAGCAGTTATTTGGCCAATTTCAGAACCTGCTAACGTTGTACTTGTGTTTGCAATTGTTGTTACACCTGTTGCAAATGTAGCATCGGTTGATTTTTCCCAGCGTACTATTGTAGCTGTTAAAGAAGATCCGGCAGATATTCCATTTATAGTAAGGGCTGCCGGTGCATCTCCACTACAAATTGTTTGTGCTGCACTTATTGTACCAGGGTTAATAACAACTATAGTAGTTGTAGTTGTTTGTTTAATGCCAAAGTCGTTTACTACCGTTACACTATAGGTATATGAACCTGGTGTGCTTGTATTTACGGTTGTTGTTGGCGAAGATGAAGTTGTAGTACCACTCGGGGTAGTCCATGTATAAGTAGCAGCTGTAGCTGCACCTATACTACAGCCGGTTAGTGCTGCACTTAACGATGCTGTTTGGCCTACAGTAAATGCTGTTCCGCCTGTAATACTAACTGCAAAGCTGCCTTTAGTGACTTCATAAATTTGTAGGGCTTGGTTAACAGCATTAACATTTACAGCGCCATTAAGCCTAATGGCAATCCTGTCTATTGCAACTGTAGGTGCAATTTGAACCGAAAAAGGTTGGCTGGCACCTACTGCTGTACCAATATTTAAGGATAAAAACTGACTATCATTTAAAGATGCTGTATATACAGGAGTAGCATTTGTGCCCGAATAACCTAATATTTGCACCCCTGTATTTAATACATCTAACGCAAGTAATGCAGATGACATACCAAGCCTAATATTGTATTTATCTGTAGCCGATGAAGTACCACTAAAATATACAACCTCTTCAACATAAGTATTAGCTACGTTTACTGTTCCTAAAGATATACTTGCTGATGTTGTTAAATTACCATCTATAGCATTTTTTACTGCAGGTACAGCCTGTAAGTTAGCTGTAGCAATTCCGGTAGTTTGACCATCGTAGCGAGCGTAATTGCCAGATACACAATTTACACCGCTACCAGATTCATAATACGCATCATAAACATCAAGTGTTACGGTACCAATAGCTAGTGCACCGTTTATAGTATTAGTTACTCTAATAAACTTATAATCAGAGCCGGGTTTAACAGCAATGTAATAATTGCCTGGTCCATCCTGAACAATTCTTGCCGTTTCCTGATTAAATGTACTTGTAGTAGCAAGTGCGTCAGAACCATCTGCTTTTTTTGCCTGCACACTTAGTCCCTGCGCTCCAAGTAAGCCACCTACTAACCCATTAACTAAACTTCCTACTCCACCACCTACTAAATTTCCTAATAAAGGACCAGATGGTACACTAATTTTAATGTAAGTAGTAGTATTAGCAGTAACAACGTCTGTGAATTGAAATTCAACAAAACCATTAGTTACTGATAAAGCTGTAAATGAACGTGAACTAATTGTTGCAGCTGTACCTAAATTACTATCTGTTAAATTAGTGATTTGCGTAGCGTTAAGTGCGCCTGCGCTTGAATTCGAACCGCTAATGCTTGTAGCGTAAACCTTAGTTACCTGCGCAACAGTATGGTTGCCGGTAAGCATAAATCCTGTAATTATAAGTGTTGTTAAGGCACTTAAGAGTCGTTTTGTCATCATAATTTCCCATTATTTTAGATAACAAAGTAACTTCAGGATTAGGTAGTTGTATTTTGAATAAAAAAATTCATCGGTCAAAACGCTATTTTTATCGACGAAACACGTTTCTTTAACAATCAAAAAAATCCCCTAAAAACCTGAGTCTTTAGGGGATTTTATATAAAATTTGATGTATAACTATATCATTATAGTAAAAGTGGGTTTAGAAAATTATTTTCTTGCTCACTTTGCCTTTAATGGTAGTAACTTCTACAATAATTACTTGCTCCTGAATAGCTAAACCATTAACTACAGTTTGAATATTGTTTATGTTATCCTGACTGTATAGTTTGCGGCCACGCACATCATAAACTGCAACACCGGTAATTTGGGCTGTACTACTATTTACGTTTATTACAGTACCTTGTTTAAATACAATTACATTATCGGCAGTAAGTTGTGGGTTAGTAGCGCCAAGCGTTGTTTTGTTATAAACCACTTCAAACCTGTTCGTAAAGGTACCTGCATTTGTATTAAAAGTGTAATCGCCTTCTTTAATATTTTTAATAAAGCCTAACATATTATCTTTAAGGTAAATATCCTGGCTGGTGCTAAATACACCATCTGTATGATCTAAATGTATTGTATAACTACCGGCAGTATTTGCAACAAAGCCCATTGGTACAACATCTGTAGCATCAAAAGCCGGCCTTGCCTGTATTACAAGATTATTATTTGCAGCAACAGAGTAAAATGCTACAGCACTGCCATCTGTAATTTGTTTTACATCATAACCATAATCAAGGCCAGTTGTAGCGCCATCTATATAAGCAACTGCTGTTTGGCTAAAAGCATTGTTGTCGCCGGTTAGGTTAAGCCATAAGCGCGAAACTTCTGTTTGCTTTTCTTCACGTAAAAAACCTATGCTGCCACTTGCAGGCCTTCTCATACTATTTGTAAATGTTAGTACAGGGCTACTAGCTGCACTTGTAGCTTTAACAAAAAAGCCTTGCCCTGTAGCTAATAACCACGTATTGCTATTACCTGTAGTAAATAAATTTGCCTGATCTGCACCACCGCCTGTTGCGCTGTTGGCTACAAAGCCTGCAAGACTTAATATAGCATAACTTTTAGCGGTTATATCATTCTTTTTTCTCCACATATAAATACCAGATCCTGTATCGATAACACCCGAATTTGTTGTGAAAAATTCTGCAAGATTTATTGGCGATGCGTAAGGGTTACCTACAGCTGTAAAGTTTTTACCTGTAGTAGAAAGAGGAATAGTAACGGTACCATTATTAGCAGTGCCACTAAATATACCATTAAATGGTATTGTTGCATCGCCAGTATTATAACCGTCTGTCAAACTTGTATTAGGCATGCGTATTAAGTATGATTTTGCAGGTGTAAATGGTGTGGTTGCGTTTATTTGTGTATACGTTTCCTCACCTGTGTTTGTGTCATATTTGTATTCATAAAAGCGGGTAGGGGCAGTTTCTGGTGAAAACCCTGCTAATGTTTGACCTGTTACTGGTGCCGACCATAGTGTGTAATCTAACCTGTATAACGGGTTAGTGCTTTTATTTACAGTAATGCCACTGCCTGTATTTAAGTTTTCATTTGTTTGTACAAGTGCCCCATTGTTTTGAATAACAAAACTACCAGTAGTTGCATTATTGGCAATATTATCTGTAACTGCTACAGTAGTGCCTGTTGCAACATTTAATGTAGCGTCAGAATTTACATATAATGATTTAGAAGTAATATTTCCGTTAGCCTGAGTATCGTAAGCATATGCTATAACAGCATCGCTGGTAGCAGTTGGTGCTCCGTTAGACCATCCTGTGCTTGTCCATGTGGTAGGGGTAAATGTTGATACATAACCTCCAAAAGCTAAACCAAGATCGCCGCTATCTTTAGAATATAGCCCAAAAGTACCTGTTGCACTCTGTCCGGTTGCGTAAAATCTAAAAGTTACTGTAGTACCGGCAATAATATTTTGTAAATCAGCAATATTACTTGTAACTATTTGTGTCATTGAAGATGGCACCGCAGTTACAGTAACGGGGCTGTTAATAAGTTTAAAGTTAATACCATCTAAACTATATGCAAACTGAACTAATGCACCAGTACCGGCAACGAAACCAGTTCCTCCATTAAATGTGGCATCAATTGTAGATAATGAAATCTTATATCCTGTTTTAGGAGTAAATTTAGTTTGGTAATAGTCCTGATTAGCGGTAGAAATACCATCATTACTAAAGCCGGCTGTTCTAAACGAGTTGGTTCCTGTAGACCAGGCTGCATTAGGACCGCGTGTTAGTACAGCAGTACTGGTCAAATTTGTGTTTGTTGTAGTAGCATTTCGGGTATCTACTTGCGTGCCATTTGTTATACTATAAAAATCCCAGCTTGCTAAAACTACAGTTGCAGGTGAAACAATTAATTGTTGCAGAACAGCAGTAGCGGGTAAATAATTAGCATTACCAGCCTGAGAAGCTGTAATAGTTGTAGTGCCGGCACCAGCTATTAAAGCCCTGCTTGCGCCACTTGTTGCAATAGTTGCAACACTTGTATTAGAGCTTGTATATGTAACTGTTAAACCAGACGATGCCGTTGCAGTAAGCGTAACAGATGCTGATGCTGTAGTTGTTGTAGTTAGCGCAGCAAAAGTTATAGTTTGGGCTGCTTTATTAATGTTTCCAGTAATACCCGGTTGTGTTAGTGTATAGTTAAGTGCTTTGGTACCAGTTAAAACTATGGTTACCGGTAAATTTGTACCGGCATTTGCGTTAGAGAAAGTACCTGTAGTAGCCGCAACATTTGCAGTATCTGCGCTAAAAACGCCTGTTAAAGTTCCGTTAGTAATAGTAGCGGCAGTAGTAGTATCATAATCCTTATCAACAGCTGTTGCTCCCATGATTGTAACAGGAGCTTTGCTTATTGATGCAGTTAGGCCTGTAGGCTGTACTAAAGTATAGTTACCTGCTGCACTACCCGATAAAGTGTAACCACTTACCGTTACAGCTATAGCTGAAGCTGAATAATTTACAGACGAAAATACTGCCGATGGCGTACCGCTTAGTGTTACATTACCCGAATCTGCAGGTAAAACTCCCGTAAGGGCTGGAGTACCTGTAATTATTGCAGCGTTTGTACTGTCGTATGTTTTCCCGGCAATAGTTACGCCTGTTATAGTTAGGCTTTTTGGAGTTACCGTAAGAGTTTGATCTACACTGGTTGCTGCATTATAATTAGCAGTACCTGCTTGAGAAGCCGTAATAGTTGTAGTACCAATACCCACAACCGTAACTGTGCTACCACTAATTGTAGCAACACTTGTGTTTGAACTTACATAAGTTACTGCTAACGATGATGATGCCGTAGCTGTTAGCGCAAAGTTTGCATCGCCATATTGTTTGTTACCAAGTGTGCCAAATGTAATAGTTTGGTTTCCTTTTGCAACAACAAAAGAAATTGTTGCAGCACTACTTGTGCCAATACCATTTGTAGCAGTTACATCTATAGAAAAACTACCTGCAGTTGTTGGGTTGCCCGATATTAAACCTGTAGTTGTGCTAAATGATAATCCCGTAGGCAGTGTTCCTGTATAGGCATAACTTGTTGGAGAATTTGTTGCACTTACCTGGTATGAAAACGCAGTACCCACTGTAGGTGTTTGAGCAGATGCAGTTACCACTGGAGCAGCTGTTGCGGTTGGTACAGCTAGCTTATATAATGTAAGATTAGCTTGAGTGCCTGTATAACAAGCAAATCTTGTTGCTCCAGAATTATATTCGAGTAAACGTGTATTTGAAGCTACATTAGTTAATGTAAATAAAGTTGAACTAAGCCCAACTGTCCAACGCTCACTATTTACTGTAGTGCTAAGGGTTGTTACTGCTTGTGCTGCGTTAGCAGTTCCCGTATAAGAAACATAAGTTCCGCTCGCTTCATTATAAATTGTTTTACCGCTTGCAGTAGTTTCAATTTTCCATACAATAGCAGCATTTGGGTTTGTAAGGGTACCACTACTGCCTGCAATTGTTGTTTGACCAAAGTAACCAGAATTAGTATTATTCATGGCAATAGTTGATCCTGAGCCAATAACATAGTATCCGTCAGTTACATCAGCAACAGTACTAATTTTGTTGAAAGTTCCAGTACCACTGTACTGCGCAGACATCGTATTTACACCCAGCAGCATCACTGCAAGCATAAATAGTTTCGATAAATTAAATAGTAATAGTTTTCTCATAAATTAAGGGGCTTTAATTAAATTGAGGTTATTTTTGGGAAAAACCAGACGCAAATATAATTTTTTATTGTTACAAAAATCACGTTTTCAATAAGGTAAGGTTATAAATATGTAATTTTGAACTTATTGCATAATAATCTAATATATGATTAAAAATAAATATGTTTTTAAAGCTAAATCTTTATAATTCTCAATTATTTACACTCTAAGTGTTTAATAACTTTTTGCCATACTGTTTGTTGTAGGGTATTTAGCTTGTTTTGATAACAATTAATTTACATTAAATTTTATTTTTAATTATAAAACATAATATTTGAGTTTTAATTAAACAAAAAAGCCTCCTGCAATGCAGGAGGCTTTTGTTAGGGAGACTTTTTAAAATGTATGATTTTAGAAAATGATTTTTTTACTCACTTTACCTTTTATCGTTGTAACCTCTATAATTAATACTTGTTGCTGTGCTGTTATACCATTTATTGTTATTTGGGCAGCAGCAACGTTATTTTGGTTGTATAATTTCTGTCCGAGTATATCATAAACTATAACACCCGTAATTGTTGTATTAGCACAATTTACATTTATACTATTGCCTTGTTTGTAAACAATAACCGTGTTAGGGTTAAGCTCAGGGTTATTACTATCAAGAGTTGATTTTGCGTATACAACTTCAAATCTGTTAGTAAATGTACCTTTTTCGGTTGTAAATGTATAAGCACCTTCAGTAATATTGTTTACTACTCCCAGCAGGTTATCTTTAATATAAATGTCCTGGTTCGAAATAAATAAACCATCTGCACGGTCTAATGTTAAGGTATAAGTGCCTGCATTGTTAGCAACAAATCCTAAAGGTACAGTATCTGTAGCATCAAAAGCCGGCCTCGCCTGTATAGCAAGTTTGTTATCATTAACTAATGAAAATATTGAAACATATTCATCACTTACAAATCGTGTGGCATCATAACCATAGTCTAAATTTTTAGTTGCGCCATCAATATAAGCAATAGCAGTCTGGCTAAAGTTTTTATTGGTATTAGTAATGTTTAACCAAAGGTGAGATGCTGGCATTGCGCCCGGTTTTAATACAGGCTGGTTGCCACTTTCTGGTGCAGACCTTCTCATACTATTAGTAAAAGTTGCTACAGGGTTAGCATTGTCTTTTGCAGATTTTACAAAAAAGCCCTGCCCGGTACCTAGTATCCATGAATCGCTATTGCCGGTAAAGAAATCTTTTTGATCGTCGCCACCACCGGCTGCATTATTAGCAACATATGCAGTAAGGTTAAGTGTAGCATAAGAACTGGTATTACTATCATTCTTTTTTCTCCACATATAAATACCCGATGCTGTATCGATATTACCGGCATTTGTGGCAAAAAAATCTGCAATGCTAATAGGTGATGCATACGGGTTACCTATGGCAGTAAAATTATTGCCAACAGTAGAAAGTGGAATGGTAATAGTACCATTGTTAGCGGCACCTGTAAACTTCCCGTTAAATGCCACAGCTGTATCACCAGTGTTATAACCATCTACCAAGCTGGTGTTAGGCATACGTACTAAATAACTTTTTGCAGGAGTAAATATTGTAGAAGCATTTACAGCAAAATAGCTCTCTGTATTAGTACCTGTTGTGGTGTCAAGGTCATATTTATATTCGTAAAAACGTGTTGGAGCAGTTTCTGGAGAAAAAGCACCCAATGTTAAACCAGATACCGGTGCGGCCCACATAGTATAATCAAGCCTGTAAAGTGGGTTAGTATTTTTGGCTACCGTTATAGCTCCGGTGTTAGCAGTGCTACCATTTTGTAATAAAGCGGCATTATTTTCTACCACAAAGTTAGCTGCGCCGGTGTTGTTTGTAATAGTACCCTGAACGGTTAACGTAGTACCTGTAGCTACAGTAAATATGCCGCTTTGCATAGTAATGTTTTTTGCTACGAAAGTACCATTAGTTTTGGTGTTATAATTAGCCGCAATTATAGCATCTATAGTGGTATCAATTGCTATAGATGTTCCGTCAGGATATTGCGAAGGCACCCATAATGCTACGGTTGAACCTGAAGGGACAGCCCATGTAACAGCTGCAACCTTAGTAATAAGTGATGTTACATTACTATTTGCCGATGTACTATTAGCGCTATATGCCCTTACCCTGTAATAATAAGTAGTGTAAGCAGTAAGGCCGGTAACATTGTACAATGTTACATTATTTACATTAAGGTTGTTGTAGCCTGCAACATACAAAGGAGTTGTTGTGGGCGCAGCTGTATAAGCAAGGTTATCTATAGCTACCCTTACTTCAGCATCATTAGTGATTTTTATTTTGTAGCTACCAGTAATCCCGGTAATATTTCCACTATTATAGGTGCTTGCAATTGCAGAAATTGTTATTGTACCAATAACAGTTTCTGTACTAAAATCGGTACCGGTTAATACACTAACTTTTAATGTGCCACCGTTGCCGGTAAATACCTGTTTATGATCGAATTTAATATTGGTAAGGCCGCCTGTTATTTCATCAGAAACTATATAAGCTCCTACTTTATCCTGTAATGCTATTGCATCATCATCACTCACAACCTGGTCTGTCCTGGTTAAATAAGATGTCCATCCAATAGAATTGCTATCCGTCCATGTAACCGTATTGTATCCGGAAGAAGCACCAGAAGTAGTTACGTTTTTAAAACTATCGGTTACGGTTTTACCAGCTATAACAGATGAGAAATCGGGGCTGGTACTAACATCAAGCCTGTAGCCTGTAGCCCCAGTTACAGCAGTCCAGTTAGCTGTAAAACCTGTTTGTGCTACATTTGCAGCAACAGTAGTTACCGGTATACTGATGGTTAATGTAGTAAACGATTGTTGCAAACCATAAACAGTACCACCGCCATTAGTAACAAATGCTTTATAATAATAAGTAGCACCCGGCGATAAATTAGTTAGCGCCGCCGTAAATGCAGTACTTGTTAAATTATTTGAAATTACCTGCGTTCCAGATCCGGTAGTAAAATTATTAGTAAGGCTATATTCAAATCCATAAGCAGTTATAGCAGTACATCCATTAGCTGTTATTGTTGCTGCAAGTGTTGCAGATATCCCTGTAATATCAGTTGCTGATCCTGTAGCGGCCGTAGCAGGTGTATTTATACCCTGGCCATTAACTGGTACTATAAGATTTGCTCCGCCCGGCGCAGCAAGAGATATAGACCCGCTGTAAGATTGTACAGCAACAGGGGCAAACTTTACCCAAACGGTTACATCGCCACCATTATAATTTGTAATAGTTAGTGTAGTTGTAAACGTGCCATTTTGTGTGGTAGAATAAGTGTAGCCATCAAGCGGAAAAACAACAACACTTGTATTGGCTTCTAAATTAGTACCATTAAAAACAAACGATCCTGTAATGGTATTGTTTGTACAAACAGTATCAAAAACCAAATCAGCACTTTTTAAAGCAAGTACAGGAGCGGTAGATGTTAGCGTAGTACCTTGTGCAGATGTGCTGTATGTAGTGCTTACATTTACACTATTAATAGCCTTAACTTCAAAAGTGTAAGTAGTATTACCGGCTAAACCTTTAACAGTTACAGGAACTCCGGATACGGGGGCGCCTAATACGGTTTCTGTGCTTGTAAGATTACCATTTGTATCTACATAACTAGTGCCATTAACACGTATTACATATTTTGTATCAGTATTATTTGCGTTTTCGCCTATAGTTACATCAATTGTATTTGTTGTAATGTTAGATAGTGTAGGTACAGATGGTACATAAGCAAGTGTATAAAAATTACCAACAGTACCATAAGATGTGCCTGCGCTATTAGTTGCATATGCCCTGAAATAGTAACGGGTATTTACAGCTAAACCAGAAATGTTTGCAGTGTAAGCGCCTGTAGCTGTACCATTATTCACTGTGGTACCAGTAGTAGTTGTAGGTGTGATAGCCGTGGCACTATAAATAATACCTCTGGCTGTTAAGGTTTCTCCACCATTGTTAATTACATTACCACCTAATGTAACAGAGTTTGTTGCAACTGCCGTAGCTGCGGCAGTAGTTACTGTTGGTGCAACAACTGTTGGTGCAGGAGTAGCACTTACCTGAAAATTATCTACCCGCAATGTACCTGTACCCGAAGCTCCACTGGCATACAACCTAAAGTATAAATTTGCGCTTTTATCTATTGTTGAAATACTGCTTAAATCAAACGTAATTTCGCTAAATGATCCATTACCAGGCGACCCTGTTGTAGGGAAATCAGTATAAGTAGATCCGTTTGTACTGTATGATAATTTAAGAGTTGTAGCTCCTGTACCAGATCTTTGTGCCTGGTAATAAATTTTATAGTCACTATAAGTAGACAAAGCACTACCTCCTAACTGAAACTGAAAATACCTTGTATTTGTGCCATTTGAATTTACCATTGCTATGGTGTTTCCAGATGTAGTGTTTTGGGTAAAAGCACTACTGCCCGTTGCTGTTCCAGCATAAGAAGTATAGGTTTCACTAGATGTTACAACACTTGTTATATTTGTGGCCCTTGTCGCTGTTAACGCAGCGTAGCTAGAACCAGAGTTAAAATCGTAATTAACAATTGTGGTTTGTGCCCGTGCACCTATGGTAAAAAACAGAAGAGGAAATAAAAAAACCAATAGGGTTTTTTGGAGTAAATTTTTGTGCATAATACTAATGGTGTTAGTTATTTTTTAGTTGGTTACAAGATGTCGTGTATTGAAATTCAAATACATACAAATGTAGAACTTGAATATTTATTCAACTTTTGCTTACCGTAAAAAATGAGTTACCATTTTGTTAACTACAGAAAAATCGTTTTAGGTATTAAATTTTAATATAATGGGAAGTAGTGCATATCCTGCTAAGTTTTAAGCATTAGAATTGTGATTGTCGCTTTTTATTAAGAAATTTTCAAGTAAATTTAAAAGAGATGTTAACGTTAAGTTTAATCATCCCTTTTAAATTAAATGATATTTACTTATTACGAAGCCTTAAAACAGCTTCAATGTCTTCTAACTTAATATTTTTTGCCCTAAGTAGTATTAGGTAATGATACAATAAATCAGCAGCTTCGTTTTTAAACAAGTCATCGTCATTATCTTTTGCTTCAATAATTAGTTCTACAGCTTCTTCGCCTACTTTTTGCGCTACCTTATTAATGCCACGTTTATAAAGCTGGTTGGTATACGATTCTGGATCATCATTCGTAATTTTCGAATCGATAATCGCTTCTAGTTTATATAGAAACCCTTTATCTGAATTCGTCCCAAAACACGACTCACTACCGGTATGGCACGTTGGCCCATCCGGAGTTACTTTTATAAGGAGTGTATCATTATCGCAATCTTCTAAAATTTCATTAACATGCAGGTAGTTACCAGATGTTGCACCTTTAGTCCAAAGTCCGTTTCGGCTGCGACTGTAAAAAGTAACTAAGCCTTCAACTTTGGTCTTTAGGTAGGCTTCTTCATTCATATAACCCAGCATTAATACTTTTAAGCTAACGTTATCCTGAATTACCACTGGTAGCAATCCGTTACCTTTATCAAAATCTAATTTCATCGTATTGCAATTTTTTCGTTCTTTAAATACTCTTTTAATTGTTGAATGCCTATTTCTCCATAATGAAAAACACTGGCTGCCAAGGCTGCCGTGGCAGTAGTTTCTGTAAACACATCTTTAAAATGGCTCATGGCACCTGCACCACCCGATGCTATAACCGGAATACCCACAGCATTACAAACCTGACGGGTAATATCTATAGCAAAGCCATTTTTTGTACCGTCATTATTCATTGATGTTAATAGTAACTCGCCCGCACCTAAAGCCTCAGCCTGTTGTGCCCAGGCAATTGTATTTAATCCTGTGGCGACAGATCCTCCATTACTAAAAACCTGCCAGGTGCCATTTACATATTTAGTGTCAATTGCAACAACTACAGCTTGCGTACCTAGTGTATTGGCAATATCACTTATTAACTGCGGATTTTTTATAGCTGAAGAATTCAGGCTAATTTTATCGGCACCACTGCGAATCAATCGCTCCGCATCTGCTACCGAATTAATTCCGCCACCTACTGTAAAAGGTATATTTATTTGTGATGCTATTTTTTCTACCAGATCAACCAGCGTTTTCCTGTTTTCCAGAGTTGCGGTAATGTCTAAAAATACCAGTTCATCGGCACCTGCTTTGGCATACGCCGAAGCCATTTCTACCGCATCGCCCGCATCCCGAAGTTCTAAAAAGTTAATGCCTTTTACAACCCGGCCATCTTTAATATCAAAACAGGGTATTATTCTTTTTTTTAGCATAGCTCTCGTAATTGGTTTAAGGTAATATTACCTTCGTAAATTGCTTTGCCTATAATTACACCTTCACAACCTATTTGATGCATTTGTAACACATCATTAATAGTGGTTATACCACCGCTGGCAATAAGGCTGATGTTTACGTTAGCCAAAATTTCCGTATACAATTCGTTAGCGGCTCCTTGCAACATACCATCTTTAGATATATCAGTACAAATCACGTTACTGATACCTTTGGCTTTGTAGCTTTTTATAAAGTCGATAACATCCAGGTTGGTACTGTCCTGCCAACCCTGAACAGCAATTTTACGGTTAAGGCAATCGGCACCCAGAATAATTTTTTCAGGGCCATACTTAGCGACCCACCCGTAAACTTGTTCCGGATTTTTAACGGCAATACTGCCTGCCGTTATTTGGTTGGCGCCATTATCAAAGGCAATTTTTAAATCGGCATCGCTTTTTACACCACCACCAAAGTCTATAATAAGGTTGGTTTGTGTAGCAATATCGTTCAGCACTTTATGATTAACTATTGATCCAGATCGCGCCCCATCTAAATCGACCAAGTGCAAATACTGTATTCCGGCGGCCTCAAATTCTTTAGCAGCTTCGACCGGATTTTGATTGTATATTTTTTGGGTGCTGTAATCGCCCTTGGTAAGGCGCACGCACTTTCCGTCAATAATATCTATAGCAGGAATAATTCTCATAAGGCTAAAAAGTTTTTAAATATCTGTTCGCCCACAGTACCTGATTTTTCGGTGTGAAATTGCACCGCGTAAAAATTGTCTTTTTGCAAAGCGGCACTAAATGGCAGTATGTAATTGCATTGTGCAATAGTATTTACCGAAAGTTCGGCATAATAGCTGTGTACAAAATATACATTATCTTTAGTTGTAACGCCATCAAATAATGGACTATCGAATTCGTTGAAGTTATTCCAACCCATGTGCGGCACAATATCCTGCGGAGGGAATTTTTTTACTTCAACATCAAATAAGCCCAGTCCTTGAGTATTACCTTCTTCAGATGATTTGCATAGCAACTGAAGCCCCAAACAAATACCCAATACCGGTTGTTTTAAGTTTCTAATCACATCATCGAGGGCTTTTTCTTTAAGATATTCCATAGCCGAAGCTGCTTCGCCCACACCGGGAAAAATTACTTTATCGGCCTGTTGCAATTGCTGCACATCATCGGTCACCACGCAATCATAACCCAAACGCCTAATCGCATTTTCAACCGATTTGGTATTACCTGCATTGTATTTTACTATTGCTATCATAAACTTCCTTTTGTGCTGGGTATGTTGTAGTTATCGGTTTGCGTTACCGCCATTTTAATCGCTTTTGCGAAAGCTTTAAAAATCGCCTCTATTTTGTGGTGCTCGTTAGCGCCCTCGGCTTTTATGTTGAGGTTGCACTTGGCATTATCACTAAACGATTTAAAAAAGTGCAGGAACATTTCGGTTGGCATTTCACCCACTTTTTCGCGCTTAAATTCGGCATCCCAAACCAGCCACGGCCTGCCACCAAAATCAATGCCTACTTGTGCAAGGCAATCATCCATAGGGAGTAGAAAGCCATAACGTTCAATCCCTTTTTTGCTACCTAATGCTTTTAAAAACGCATCGCCAAGGGCAAGGGCAGTATCCTCAATAGTATGGTGTTCGTCAATTTCGAGGTCGCCTTGTACTTTAATGTCCAGGTCTATATTACCGTGGCGGCTTATTTGCTCCAGCATATGATCGAAAAATCCTAAACCTGTATCAATGTTACTTTTACCGCTGCCGTTAAGGTTTACCATAACTGCAATATTAGTCTCGTTTGTTTTTCTTATAACCGAACCCGTTCTCGGCACCGACTTTAAGAATCTGTAAATTTCTTCCCAGTTTTGAGTAATCAAATTTGCTTCGATAGCATCGCTTCCCATATAAATGGCTTTGCAATTTAGGTTTGTAGCCAACTGAACATCGGTAAGGCGGTCGCCAATAACATACGAGTTCGCCAAATCATAATTACCTTTAATATAATGCGTAAGCAGGGCAGTACCGGGTTTGCGCGATAGCAGGTTTTCATGCGGAAAACTCTTATCGATAATAATTTCAGAAAAAGTAATGCTCTCATTTTTAAATGCCTGTAGTATTTTATTTTGAGCAGGCCAAAAGGTATCCTCCGGGAACGAGTCGGTGCCCAAACCATCCTGATTAGTAACCATAACCAATTCGTAATCCATCTCTTTAACAATACGGCTCAGGTACTGAAATACGCCTGGATAAAATTCCAGTTTCTCCAGGCTATCCAGCTGATAATCTAACGGCGGTTCTATAACCAGTGTGCCATCGCGGTCTATAAAAAGTACTTTTTTCATAACATTATATTTTTTAAAGCAGTAAGCAAAGCCTCGTTTTCATCTGGCGTGCCAATGGTTATGCGAAGGCAGTTTTTTACTATCTTATTTCTGTTTCTAATTATAATTTTATTGCCGATGAGCGTATCGTAAATGCCATTGGCATCGCTAACTTCTACTAAAAAAAAGTTAGTATCCGACGGGTATACTTTACTAACATAACTTAGGTTGTTAAGTTCCTGTAACATCTTTTCTTTTTCCTTAAGTATGATATTTTTTTGTAATTCGAACTTCGCGATATCCTGCAAAGCGTACAAAGCAGCACTTTGATTTGGGGTGCTAATGTTGTATGGTGGTTTCACTTTATTCAGAAAACTAATAACATCTACACTTGCATAAGCGATGCCGACACGAGCTGCTGCCAGTCCCCATGCTTTGCTTAGTGTTTGCAAAACAATAAGATTTGGGTAATCATTTATTTTTTTTGAAAGCGATACATTATCCGAAAAATCAATATAAGCCTCATCAACCACTACAATTCCATTAAAGTTCTGAATAATATATTCTGCAGCTTCAATACTATTGCCTGTCGGGTTATTAGGCGAACAAATGAAAATAATTTTCAGTGCCGGATCATCCAGCAGGGGAGTAGCTGCGGCAATATCGATCTGGAAGTTTTCGTCTAATTGAACCTTTACCAACTCTACATTATTAATCGCCGCCGAAACTTCATACATACCATAGGTTGGGGTAAAGGTTAAGGCTTTATCTTTTCCGGGTTCGCAAAAAACACGAAAACACAGGTCGATAATCTCGTCGCTGCCATTGCCTAAAAATATATTTTGGGCAGGTACACCTTTAACTTCGCTTACAGTTTGCTTAACCGCTTTCTGAAAAGGGTCAGGATAACGGTTAAGGTTGCCAAAAGGATTTTCGTTCGCATCCAGAAAAATGCCCTCGCTACCGCTAAACTCATCGCGGGCAGAAGAATATGCTTCAAGCGAAAGTATGTTAGGGCGTACTATTTTATTAAGATTGAACATTGGCAATAGTTTTTAAACGGATGGTAACTGCATTTTTGTGGGCTTCGAGCTGTTCGGCGGCAGCCATAATTTCTATAGCCGGGCCTATGTTTTGTAAACCCTGCTGGCTAATTTTCTGGAAGGTAATTTTCTTTACAAAACTATCTAACGATACGCCGCTATAGTTTTTAGCAAAGCCGTTGGTAGGCAGCGTATGGTTGGTGCCGCTGGCATAATCGCCCGCACTCTCACAACTGTAATTTCCTAAAAATACCGATCCGGCCGATGTAATCCCCTCAACATAATCATCCGCATTGTCAGATGCAATAATAAGGTGCTCAGGTGCATACAGGTTACTAAAGGTAACACAATCATTTATAGAGGGCAGCACAATTGCTTTACTGTGATTAAGGCAATGTTGCACAATATCTTTTCGGGGCAAAACTTCTGCCTGTTGTGCAATGGCTACAATGGTAGCATCAATAAAAGCTTCGTTATCAGATAATAATATAACCTGGCTATCGGCTCCGTGCTCTGCCTGCGATAGTAAATCGGCAGCTACAAATTCGTGGTTAGCGCTACTGTCGGCAATTACTAAAACTTCGCTTGGGCCGGCAGGTAAATCAATCGCTACACCATATTTTTGAGCTTCCTGTTTGGCTGCAGCTACATACTGGTTACCGGGACCGAATATCTTATTTACTTTAGGTATGGTTTCGGTACCAACGGTAAGTGCGGCAATAGCCTGTATACCACCAACTTTATAAATTGATGTTACGCCTACAATGCTTGCAGCGTACAATATAGCAGGATTAATAATACCATCTTTATCTGGTGGGGTACACATAATAACTTCTTTACAGCCTGCAATTTGCGCCGGTATACCCAGCATTAAAACTGTTGAAAATAATGGCGCCGAACCTCCAGGAATGTAAATGCCTATTTTTTCGATAGGGCGGGGTTCTCTCCAGCATTTGACTCCGGGAGTGGTTTCTATTATATTTTTTTGCTCTTTTTGTGAGGCGTGAAATTTCTCAATATTGCCCTTTGCCAGTTGTATCGCCTGCTTTAATTCGTCAGAAATTAATTGTGAACTCGTGTCAATTTCGGCCTCGGTAACTTTAAGTGTATCTATTGCAGCACCATCAAATAACGACGTGTATTTTTTTACGGCACTGTCGCCATTTCTTTTTACATCGGTAAATATTTGCTGCACCAGTTCCTGTAAATCAAGGGTTGGGAGTTCCGGGCGTTGGCACAGGTTTTCCCATTGGTCACGTTGAGGATTTATTATTTTTTGTATCATGGCTTTAACTTTAAAGAATCATTTTTTCTACATTGATAACTAAAATTCCCTCGGCACCCAACACTTTCAGCTGGTCGATGATATCCCAAAACTGGTCTTCCTTAACAACCGAGTGTATGCTGCTCCAGCCTTTTTCTTTTAGCGGAAGTACCGTAGGGCTTTTCATGCCGGGCAGTATCTGCGCTATTTTTTCAACCGACTCGTTAGGGGCATTCAGTAAAATGTATTTATTCTCGGCTGCATTTTTAACAGATTGTATCCTGAACAATAGCCTATCCAATATCGCCTGTTTCTCAGCATCCAGCGATTTGGTGCTTATCATAACTGCTTCACTTTTGGTAACTACTTCAACCTCTTTAAGTCCGTTTATTTGTAGCGTGCTACCGGTACTCACAATATCGAAAATCGCATCTGCGAGGCCTATTCCCGGTGCAATTTCTACGCTGCCACCAATGGTTTCTATCTCTACATTGAGTTGTTGTTCTTTAAGAAAGTCATTTAAAATTACAGGGTAACTGGTGGCTACTTTTTTATTGTTGAAGTACGAAACATCAGTGTAAATAACCTCTTTAGGCACAGCCAGTGACAAGCGGCAGTTGGCAAAACCTAGTTTTTTTACTACAGTTACGTCTTTATTTTTTTCCCAAACTTCGTTTTCGCCAAGGATGCCAATATCGGCAACGCCCTGCTCTACGTATTGGGGAATATCATCATCTCTTAAAAATAAGATCTCAATAGGGAAGTTAGAAGATACGGTTTTTAATTTGCGCTCTCCGTTAGAAAGTTTGATACCGCATTCGCTAAGTAGCTGAAGTGATTTTTCGCTAAGGCGGCCATTTTTCTGGATCGCAATTTTTAATGTACTCATGTTTTTAGTTTAAAGCCTGAGTAAAAAAAGAGGGGAGCGATAGTAAACAAAAAACCCGTCTGATTTTACTCAAACGGGTTTCGAAAATATTGTTAGGTTACTACAAAATCATTTCCTTCTCGCGTAAGAGCCAGTTTGAAAATGATGATGATGTAGTTGATTAAATACCATATGTTTTTTAAATAACCGGGATATTTTGCCTGATTGTATGAGGCAAATGTATGAAATAGAATTCATAACAAAATCATAAATAAAGATAAAATTAATTACCAGCCTTTTATAGCGCCGCCCTGAAACGCTTTTTCAGCAGCCTGCTCCACTTCTGCCGACTGGTATGCTTTTACAAATTGCTTTACGTTTTCGGCATTTTTATTGTCTTCGCGGGTCACTACAAGATTTACGTATGGCGAATCTTTATCCTCAACAAATAACGCATCGCGCGATGGCACTAACCCCGCCTGAGATGCAAATGTATTGTTGATAATGGCAATGCTCACATTAGCATCATCCAATGCTCGTGGTAATTGTGGAGCTTCAAGCTCTAAGATTTTTAAGTTTTTTGGGTTCGAAACAATATCGGTCACTTTAGGCAGCAAACCAACACCATCTTTAAGTTTCAACAACCCGTTTTTTTGAAGTAGTAATAACGATCGGCCACCATTGGTAGGGTCGTTAGGGATAATGATCGTGCTTTCCGGCTTTAATTCAGCCAATGATTTTATTTTTTTAGAATAGGCAGCAATTGGGAAAATAAACGTTTTACCTACTATAGCCAACTTATAACCCCTTTGTTTCGATTGCTCGTCTAAATACGGCTTGTGCTGAAATGCATTAGCATCTATATCGCCCTGGCTTAGAGCCTCGTTAGGTATTACATAATCGTTAAAAGAAACAAGCTCCACCTTAAGTCCGTATTTTTCTTTAGCGACTTTTTTTGCAGCTTCGGCAACGGTAAGTTCCGGGCCACTGGCAACACCCACTTTAATAAAGTGTGGGTCGTTTGCTTTTTTATCGCCGCAATTGGCAAGGGTTAGCGTTAAAACAATAACACCGGTAAGGTTTAAAAATTTAGCTACTGTATTCATTATTTTTTTGAATTTGTAAGTTTAAAATTATCTGTGATCGAAACGTTTAGAAAGTGCATCACCGGCAAACTGAATAATAAAAACCAGTAAAACAAGCAGTATAAGCACGGCATTCATGGTCACGGCATCATACCCAATATAGCCATACTGATAGCCTACCTGACCCAAACCGCCTGCGCCGACTGCACCACCCATTGCAGAATATCCTACAAGGGTAATTAATGTAATAGATGCCGCATTAATTAGTGATGGTAATGCCTCCGGTAATAATACTTTGTAAACAATTTGTAGTGGAGTAGCACCTAGTGCACGAGCAGCTTCGATTAAACCCGACGGTAAACTAAGTAAACTGTTTTCTACAAGGCGGGCAATAAACGGCGCTGCGCCAATGCTTAATGGTACTAATGCCGCACTAACGCCAATAGATGTACCGACGATGGCACGTGTAAAAGGAATCATCCAGACGATTAAAATGATAAACGGTATCGACCTGAAAATATTTACGATAATTGATAGAATCCGGTTAAAGGTAGTGTGCTGTAGTATTTGACCTTTGCGGGTTAAAAATAGTAAAACACCTGTAGGCAAGCCTAATGCAAAACCAAAAAAGCCCGAGACAAATGTCATGACTATAGTTTCCCAGGTGCCTTTTAATAATAGTGCGATAATAGATTCAGACATAGCCCAGTGTTTCAGTTTTTATATGGTTATCATGAAACAGTTTAATTGTTTCGTCCTGTTTTTGTTTTTCGCCCGATAGTTCGATGATTAAAATACCGAAGTTTGTATTACCGGCGTATGATGTTTGCGCGCTAATTATTTTAGCATTAATACCAAATTGTTGTGCTGCAATAGTTATAATGGGCATATCTGCCGATTGCCCATCGAGTTCTAATTTTAAAAGCGTGCTGGAACCTTCAGCATAAATAGGTTTCAGTTTTTGTTTGTAAACATCGGGCACTTCAATATGTAGCGATGATGCTATAAATTCACGCGTAAGTGTTTCTTTAGGATTAGCGAAAATTTCGCTTATGTTTCCCTGCTCAATCAACTTACCATTACTAATTACTGCAACCTCATCGCAAATAGATTTTACAACTTCCATTTGGTGTGTAATCAGCAATATGGTTATGTTTAAGCGTTTGTTGATGTCTTTTAATAAACTGAGTATTGACTGCGTAGTGGCAGGGTCCAGCGCGCTGGTAGCTTCGTCACACAATAAAACTTTAGGGTTGTTGGCTAACGTTCTGGCAATAGCCACACGCTGCTTTTGCCCACCCGAAAGGCTTGCCGGGTAATCATTTGCTTTTTCGGCAAGGCCTACCAAGTTTAATAATTCTAAAACCCTTTCTTTAATTATTCCTTTTGGGGTACCTGCCAACTCCAACGGAAAAGCAACATTATCATAAACAGTTCGCGACGATAGCAAATTAAAATGCTGAAATATCATGCCTATTTGTCTGCGCTCTTTAGCGAGTTGTGCGGGACTAAGCGCGATGAGGTTTTTCCCATCTACAATTACCTGTCCCGACGTTGGTTTTTCCAGCAGGTTTACGCAACGTATCAGGGTACTTTTACCGGCACCCGAAGTGCCTATTACCCCGTAAATTTTACCGGGAGGCACCATTAAAGAAACATCAGAAAGGGCCGTGATCTCACGGTTCTTCTGATAAAATTTCTTAGTTATATTTTTTAGTTCAATCATTTAGGGGAATTTGATGTAAAAACAAAAGCCCTTTTACTGGTGTTGTAAAAGGGCTAAGCTGTATAGTTTATATTATAAAGCACAAGCACTGTTGCAACACCACTGTATTTGCATACAGCAATAATGGTTTAATGCTTTGTGGTTTTTAAAATTCATGTTTAATGTAATAATACTGCAAAGGTAATTCAAAAATTAATAAACACAAACCCTATTAGATTAGTAGAGTATTATTTTTTCACTTCTTTTTCTAAAACCTGAATTTCAGTCTTCTCTTTTTTAATGGATTGACGCAGCAGTGCCATTAAACTCATGTAAATATTAGCTACAAAAACAAGTGCGAATCCGGCAATTACATAACCACGCCAGTCGGATAATAACAACTTATAGTCAGTAAAAAGTATAAATCCAAGTGTTACATAATGGCTAAAACAGTACTCGCAGGTAAACAGGTAGAAAAACTTGCGTTGGTATAATTTCCTGCAATTTTTACTGCGGTCGACACAATATTCCCGTAATTCCCTAAAAACCTCTTCGTGCGTAACTGTCCAGGCAATACAAGCAATGGGTATTGCAAGGGTAAACAGCCAAATAAGTTGATTGGTAATATCCATAATACAATTGTTTAGGCTTTAGCCATTTCGCGCTTGTGCATAACCTTTTTTATAAGGGTTTGCAGTCGTGCTTTATAATCTTCGGTAAGCCAGGTTTTATAACTTTTAGTAGCATTGCCTAAGCATTTCGCGTATTGTTTTACACGCCAGTCTATCTCACTGTCAAGTGCTTCGGCAAGGTGTAGCGCCTCACTTATAGTTTCGCTGTTTTCCATACACATAAGCGCATGCTGGCGTATCGACTCAATAATTACAGTTTTGGGTTTCTCATCGTTATCTATGGCTTTGCGATGCTCTGCCTCCACATCAAAAGCGATCTCTAAACTGTTTGGGAATTTAGACCGTAGTTCCGATGGCATACTGTGTGCCAGTTCTGATGCCGTTCGTGCACTAAGGCCTTCATAATACGCTTGTGGATTTTCGAAAACATGCTTCCAGTCAACCGGTTCATGCCAGTGGCCAAAACGATCGGTATTGTTACCAAGGTCGATGATGTTGAATGTTTTTTTGCTGGGCAGCCTGCGCGATCCACGGCCTATCATTTGGTGGTATAAGGTTACCGATGTTGTAGCCCTGTTTAATATTACGGTTTGCACCGATGGTTCATCGAAACCTGTAGTTAAGATAGATACCGAACTTAATATAGCACCTTTAGTTTTTTTGAACCAGGTTAAAATTTCTTTACGTTCGGCAGCAGGGGTTTTATTATCAAGATGCTTTGCAGGGTAGCCGGCATCGTTAAACATATGGCAGACTTTATGCGATGTAAAAATACCATTGTTAAATATCAACGCCTTTTTGTTTTTAGAATTAGCCTCGTAAGCTTCTAACAACAAATTAAGCATGGCAGGCGAGGAGTACAATTCATCTGATGTACTTACAGTAAAATCGCCATGAATACCGGTTTTAAGAGTGTTTAGCTCTACATCATAGGTAAATGTTTTTGGCTTGGCCAGGAAACCTTTTTCTATAAGGGTGCTAATGTTTTCGCCCACTATAAGTTCGTTATAGTTTTTGTGCATTGGCAGGTTAATATCTGAACTGAAAGGCGTAGCCGTTACCCCAATTACAAAGGCATTTTTAAATTTGCCCAGTAGTTTCTGGAACGAATTATTATGGGCTTCGTCTATAATAACAAGGCCTACATCATCTGTATTAATGTTACCTGTTTTAAGGCGGTTTTTTAAGGTTTCAACCATGGCCACGTAGCACTTACTATCATCTTTACGCGATAACCTTTTAATTGCACTGTTGATAATCTTATTTTTAACCCCATTGTTTTTTAGAGTGGTCGATGTTTGTTTGCATAATTCGGTACGGTGGGTAAGTACCGTAACTTTTTTGCCAAATCGCTCAATATACCTGCGGGTAAGTTCAGAGAATATTACGGTTTTACCACCGCCTGTAGGCAATTGGTATAGCAAGCGGTAGTTTTCAGGGTTTTGTTCAAGTGTATCAAACACTTTATTAATATCGCTTTCCTGATAGTAATAAAGCTTAGTAGGTTTAACAGTTGGGGTTAAAGTATCAATGGTTTCCATAGTGCATATTTGTTATCTCTAAATTAAAACAAGTATGCATGGTGAAATCATAAAGTATAGGTAAATTTTATAGTGATAAATGCCCTATTTTAAGAAGCTTATTAACAGAAAATGCCTCCGGCGTTAGTAACCGAAGGCATTTGTATATATATAAGAAGAAAGCTATTTTTTAACCGATACCTGCCAAATGGTTTTAGCGGCATCATCGGTAACCAGTAATGATCCGTCGGGCATCACTGCAACATCTACAGGGCGGCCATATACCTGGCTTTTCGCTGCGTTTGCAATAAATCCGGTTAAGAAATCTTCGGGTTTACCAGATGGCTTACCATTTTTAAACGGAATGAATACCACTTTATAACCCGATAATTCTGCCCTGTTCCACGAACCATGCTGACCTACGAATAAACCGTTTCGGTACTTTTCCGGGAATGATTTTGCATCATAAAAGGTTAACCCTAACGATGCTGTGTGTGAGCCCAAAGCAACATCCGGAACTATAGCTTTGGCAACCAGGTCTGGGCGTTCGCCTTTATGGCGAGGATCTACATTGCTGCCAAAATAGCTGTAAGGCCAGCCGTAAAAACCACCATCTTTAACGCTGGTGGTGTAATCAGGCACTAAATCGTTACCTAATTCGTCACGCTCATTAACAGCTGTCCACAACGTTTTTGTACCGGGAGCCCAGTCCATACCATTAGGGTTTCTTAATCCACTGGCATAAATGCGTTCGCCGCTGCCGTCAGGATTTATTTCCAGAATATTGGCACGTTTAAATTCCGATTCAATACCATGTTCTGCCACGTTACTTTCAGAACCTACCGTTACATATATTTTAGTTTTTTCGGGGTTGGTAATAATATTCCTTGTCCAGTGATTGTTATATCCGCCGGAAGGCAAATCAAGTATTTTTTCGAATTTAGATGTGTTTTCCGTTTCCTTTTCATTGTATGGAAAACGCAAAATCTCATCGGTATTGGCTACATAAAAGTAATTGTTTAAAATAAGCATGCCAAAAGGCTGGTTTAAACCCGATAAGTAGGAGTGTTTACTTTCGTAAACACCATCTTTACTTACATCTCTAAACAAAGTAATGCGGTTTGCACTGCCAAAGTTTTGCGCTTTCGATTTAAAAAAGGCGTCCTTCTCGTCTTCCCTTTTAGTTTTGGGTATGCGGGTACCGCTTTCGGCAATAAAAATATCGCCGTTATCGGCTATGTATATCCAGCGCGGATTTTCCAGGCCGCCGGCAAATTTAGTAACGGTAAAACCTGCGGGAGCGGTGGGTTTCTGGCCATCTTTCCAGCCTATTACACTGCTAGAATTTACAACCGACTTTGTTGCATACGGTTTTGGCAGCGTTACATTGTCTTTATAATCCTGCGCGTTGGCCTGCGACACTGCACAAAGGGCTAATACCGCTAATGAAGTTTTGAAGTAATTGGAAAATGTCATTTATTGATGTGTTAGTTGCGTGTCAGACTCTTATTGTAAAGATATGGTAACTAATTGATTTATTTGTGTTTCAGATATTAATGCATTACAACAGCATCGCCACTGGTTTCGGTAAGTTCTTTAATATTTTTTCGTCCGAATAAAAGTATTAATAACGCTATAACGGTGCTGCTTGCCATAATGGCTACCATAGGTATCATAGAATCTTTAACTAAAACACCCACTGCCATTGATGCTACTGCACCTAAACCTAATTGCAGCGCGCCCAGTAATGCCGAAGCACTACCCGCATTTTTAGTAAATGGTGCAAGCGATAAACCTGCTGTATTTGGGTTGGTTAAGCCAAGGCAGCCCAAATAAAGAAACAGCATAGCAATGGTTCCGTATAAATCAAGCAGGTTGTTTATAGCTGCTGCTAAAAATATAAGGCTTATCATGCATTGCAATAACAATCCGAAATATACCAATTGTTCGCTTTTATATTTTTTTAATAGTACCGAATTTAACTGGCTGGAGCCGATAAAACTTACCGACATAAACGCGAATATCCACCCATAAGCTTCGCCCGATACTTTAAAAATATCCATAAATACTAACGGCGAACCCGCCACATAAGTGAATAATCCTGAAAAGGCTACAGCTCCAGATAATGCGTAGGTATAAAATTGTGGTGTTTTTAAAACATTAGCAAAGCCAGTAATAATTGGCTTTGGTTTAAGCGATATGGTAACATCGGGCTTATGGGTATTGGGTAACCCAAATCGCGATGCTATTAATACCGCAGCACCCATTATGGCCAATATTACAAATATAATGTGCCAGCCAAAACCCGCAATTACATAACCACCAATAGTAGGGGCAAGCATAGGCGATAATCCCACTACAAGCATTAATAACGAGAATACTTTAGGGCTGTCCTCAACCGGAAAAAGGTCGCGCACCATTGCCATTGCTGCCACTGTTGCCGCGCAACTGCCTATTGCCTGTATAAAACGCAGGCCAATAAATACATCTACATTGGTAGATAATGCACATCCTAACGAGGCCAGCACGTACACAGCTAACCCTATGTATAGGGGCTTTTTACGTCCGAACCTGTCAAGTAATGGCCCGTATAATAATTGTCCTGCAGATATACCTATAAAGTAGCTTGACAGCGAAAGTGATACCTGGTTAACGGTGGTTTTTAAATCAATAGCGATTTCTTTAAAGCCCGGCAAATACATATCTATAGAAAAAGGCCCCAATGCCGTTAACGATCCTAAAATAAGTATTAGCGTAATGTATTTTTGTTTAGTCACCTGTATATTTAATTTTTTGCAAAGGTAACTCTTGATTTAGTATTTTAAATGCAACGCAATTTTTATTATTAATTACTTAACAGGCTGTGCCCACAAAGCCCCGGCATCAATCGTCTGCTGGTTTACAACACAGGTTGACGCGTGCGCTCCCGGAAGGTAGCCAATGCTCATAAAAAACTCGTTTACAATTTCGCCACCGGTAAACTTAAATGTTTTTTTAAACAGCTTTACCCATTCTTCTTTAGTTTTTGGGTGATGCAGTTCGAGCCAGTTTTCGAATGATCCATGCTCTTTTTGCAATTGCTGAATAGCCTTTGCATTTTCAATAGCAGCATTTACTTTTAGTTTATTCCTGATGATTCCGGGGTCTGCTAAAAGGCGTTCCCTGTCAGTTTCCGTATAAGCGGCAACTTTATCAATATCAAAATTATCAAAAGCCAGCCTAAAGCTTTTTTCTTTTTTTAAGATGATTTCCCAGCTTAGCCCCGCCTGGTTAATTTCCATTACCAGTCGGCAAAATAATTCATTATCGTTGTGTATCGGGAAACCGTAATGATGGTCGTGGTACGCTTTGTGTAATGCCTTTCTTTCGGCCGGCATGGTTTCTATAACACTGCAGTAGGACATAGTTGTATATTTTAATTAAATGATTGCCTGAATTCTACAGGTGATGTATTTGTTTTTTGTTTGAATACTTTGTTGAACGATTGCGGATGCTCAAAGCCTAATTGGTAGGCAACTTCGGCGATAGACATATCAGTAGTACTCAACAGCCCTTTAGCTTTTTCTATAAGCTTGCTGTGTATGTGCTGCTGCGTGTTTTGCCCGGTATGTAACCGTAGCATATCGCTTAAATAACGGGTAGATACATTTAGCGAATCGGTAAGGTACTTAACCTTAGGAACACCGGTTACTAAAGTTTTTTGCGTATCGAAGTAATCTGCAAGCAGCGTTTCCATTTTGGCAATAAGGTCATTATTAGGTGTTTTACGGGTAATAAACTGGCGGTTATAAAACCGATTGCTGTAATTAAGCAATTGCTCCAGTTGCGACAGCATAATATCCTGACTAAAAGTATCTATAGATCCGGATAGTTCATGCTGTATGGTATTAAAAATGCTAATAATAATATCTTTTTCCTTATCGGATAGATACAATGCCTCCGAAACAGAATAACTAAAGAAACCGTAATTTTTAATATTCTTCGCTAGGGGGTAATTCCGAATAAAATCAGGATGAAAGAGTAGGGTATACCCGCCATAATCGGCTTCTTCGGCACTTGCCGAAATTACCTGCCCTGGTGCTATGAATGATAATCCGCCCTCATCAAAATCGTAAAAGCTTTGCCCATACTTAATTTTGCCTGCCAAGTTTTTTTTGTACGATATTTTATAAAAGTTAAGCACCATACCCTTAGCAATATCCTGTACATTGGCAGTAACATCGCTATAATTTACAAGGCTAAGGAGCGGGTGCAACGGCTTGGGCAGCCCCAGCGCGTTGTGTAAATCAGATATCGAATTAAAAATGTAGGGCTGTTTGGTTTCCGGTTTCATAACGTTACAAAATTGCAGCATAAAAATTCGTTACCAAATTTTTATGCTAAGTTACTTTATATTTTTAATACTACTACGGTTGCATGCTTTTTGCCATGGCTATCCTAAAACCTTCGGCACCTTGCTGTAGCCTTTGCGCAACCAGTTTTTCGGCATCTTGCCCGGCCACATAGGTAAGTATATCTTTACCATCGGTAGCGGCATTGTAAACGCTTTGGGCAATTACTTCCGGCTCTGTAAAGGTTAGTAACCCTTTAGAGAATACCTCTGTCATTTTTCGCATCAGCATATCATAATCGGCGTGGCCTGCAACCTGCATAACATTCATGTAATTACTTTTTATACCACCCGGTGCTACTGTTTTTACCTTGATGTTAAACTGAGCAAGCTCATAAGATATACTCTCACTCCAGCCTTCCAATGCAAATTTTGTAGCATTATAAACACTGGATAACGGGTTAGTAACCAAACCAAAGACTGATGTTGTGGTAATAAACGTTCCGCTTTTTTTTTCTTTAAAGTGAGGTATGAAAGCTTGTGTAACCCGTATCACTCCGGTTAGGTTAGTGTCAATCTGGTTCGTTATCTGCTCATCGGTACACGCCTCGAGCGCACCTACAAGTCCGTAGCCTGCGTTGTTAAAAACTACATCTACAGGTCCTTGTGCAATAGCCAGGTTTACGGTGTCTTTAATTTCTTGAGGGTTAGTAACATCAAGCGGTAACAGCGTTACATTTTCAAGCTGGTTCAATTCGGTTTCTTTTTTAGGGTTGCGCATGGTAGCAATTACATTCCAGCCATTAGTATGAAATAATTGTGCGGTAGCTTTACCCAGTCCGGCAGATGCGCCGGTAATAAAAATTGTTTTCATTTTGTTGTATTTTAATTACACTACAAAGGTGCGGCAACACAAAAGCTGTAATGTAGCCAATACGGTATATGATGTAGCCGGAATGGCAAGGGCTGCAACAAGCAATGGCGGTTAAAATTTTTCAATCAGATTTTTTAAGCTATTTTTGCCCTGCTTACCTTTTTAGGGTTTGTTTGATGTAAATAAATGTAACTGCTGGTATGAGTGTAGCCCAAGGCCCAAAAATAAATGTAGTTTTTAGATCATGCGATGTTGTGCTGGCCGTGCACCATGCGCCGCGACCTTTCGATCTTGATAAAAAAACGCTTATAAAAGTTTGTTTTAAAAGCCTGCATAATGCTTTGCAAGGATACAATTATCATATTGTGGTGCTTGGAGATAATCTTTCGCCCGAAATGAAAGCCTTTTTTTTAGAGTTTGATGTAGAGCTTATAGAGGGTGTTTTTGGTAACGATAATTCAATTAGGGAAACGGTTAAAATAGCGCAACGATTTAATGATGATGAGTGGGTGTATTTTTGCGAAGATGACTACCTGCACACACCCGATGCCATTGAAAAAATTACCACATTAATAAGCGAGAAAGAAAGCATACTACCGGCAACCATTAAATTTAAGCGCCGTTTACGCAAGCGCGAAATAACACTTTTAAGCATACCCAGATTTTTTAAAACACCAGGCATTGTAATTTCTCCTACTGATTACCCTGACAGGTATTCGTTGCAATACGCTGCCCGTGATTTTATATTTCATACCAGCAATAGCCACTGGAGGCAAATTTATAATACCACTTTTACCTTTTTAATGCAGGCTAAAGATGTGAAGCGTAAAAAAACAACATTACTAAATGCTGCAAATAGGGCTAACGATATGTATTTGAGTAAAAAACTGTACGGTAAATCGTTTTTTGCAGATAAATTGTTGTGTGTTTCGCCTTTACCCGGGCTTGCCACGCACATGCACATACAAACCATGACGCCTTTAATTAACTGGGAGCGGTTAGTTAACGACCTGAAAACTCAACTATCCTAATGATAAAAAAAATACTTGCCAATAACGAGTCATTACGATACATATTATCTAAGGGAGGCATGTCTTTTGTTCTCAGGATGTTTGGTATGGCACTTAGTTTTATAGCTATGTGGGTAATGACTAATTTTTATGGCGAAGCTGTTTACGGTATGTTTTCGCTGGCACTTACAATACTTCAAATTATTGGTGCATTTTTTGGATTAGGATTGCCCAATGCTTTTATAGGTTTTACGGGTGCTTTTAGCGATCAAAGCCAAACCAAAGGGCTGTTTTTAAAATCGGCAAAACTGGCATTATTATCTTCTATAGTACCCATTACCGTTTTTGCAGTAGGATCTGGATTTATAGCACATTATGTTTTCGAAAAAGATGATTTATACAGCTACCTGTTTATAATAGCCATGGGTGCGCCTTGCATAATAGTACACGAAATACTGTGCTACTATTTTATGTCGATTAAAAAAATAATTACTTACGGTTTGTTTATTTTTATAATGCCAAACGTATTTTTTATAACATCGGTACTTGTGCTACATTATAATAACGCAGCCGGACATTTTACTTTTTTGGCGTATGTACTTTCGTGGCTATTTACTATATTTATTGGACTGTTTATTATTTTTAAAGATGGGGCTAAAGTTATTTACCCCCAACTAAAAGGCCGCGATATTTTAAAACAATCATTTCCAATGATGATGAGTGGTATTTTTTTGCTGCTTTTAAACTGGACCGATATGCTAATGCTGGGGCGCTATGCCGATGAAAGCAGTATAGGTATTTACAACGCGGCTTTTAGAATAGGCTATTTGGTTTTATTTTTTGTAGTATCAATGAATGTGGTTATCATGCCAAAGATTTCAGAATTATACCATCAAAAAAACACGGTTGAACTTCGTAAAGTAGTTAACAGGTCTACACAGGTTGTTATTGCTTTAACATTGCCACTAGCATTAGTGCTTATTGTTTTTAGCAAATTTATTTTAGGTTTAAACGGCGATGGTTTTGAAGCCGGAAGCACCACCCTGATATTAATAACACTTGGTGGCTTATTTAATGCCATGACTGGTAATGTAGACCAGATACTTAATATGACCAGTAATCAGAAATCAGTTAGTGTAATATTTTTTATTGGGTTTGTTCTAAACGTAATTTTAAATCTGTTCCTTATTCCTGCTTATGGTATAGAAGGTGCCGCTGCATCCAGCCTAATATCTAACGTATTTGTAAATACTATCTTTGTAGTGTATATAAAAAGAAAGCTGGGCTTTTATACTTTTATATAACATAGTTTAATATGCCCTTTTAAAAGTAAGCGTAAAAATACTGCCCTCACCGGGAGTACTAAACGCAGCTATAGTAGCATGCTGGGCTTCCATAAACTCTTTACTAATAGCAAGGCCCAGGCCGGTACCTTCTTTTTGCGTTCCCGGAACCCTAAAATATTTATCAAAAACCTTTGGTAAATAATTTTCAGGGATACCTGCACCGGTATCCTGAACGCTTAATACAATAGTATCTTTATTTTCTTTTGCCGAGATATGTATTATCGAATTTTCATATGAATATCGAATAGCATTTGAGATAAGATTAGAAATAATCCAGGTTGTTTTTTGCGCATCGGCTAAAATATCCGGCAAACCCGGTAGTATCGATTCCTGAATAGTAATCTCCTTTGCTAACGCCTGTTGTTTGTTCGCATCAATAGCTTCATTAGTGAGCATATTTAAATCGCAGGATGTTATGCTAAGGCTGGTTTTACCGGTTTCTACCTGGGTAATATTTAAAAGCTCGCCGGTGGTGCGCAGTAGCCTTTCGGTATCGTCATTAATGCTGTTTAATAAGTTTTGCTGTTCCTCATTAAGTGTCCCGGTGCGTTCGTTCTTTAAAAGTTGCAAACTCATTTTCATGGCAGCAATAGGTGTTTTAAACTCGTGCGAAACCGTTGCTATAAAGTTAGTTTTCGCAAAATCCAGTTCCTTATAAGGTGTTATGTTTTTTAAAATGATAAACGACCCTATTTGCTTAGGCTCAGTTTCCCCGGTAGGAATAATATCTATCGAAACTAGCTGTTTTTCAAAGTAGCTCTCTTTATTATTGGCGTAAATTTTAAGGGTTTCCTGTTTCTGTATATCATTGGTAGTTAGATGCTGGAGCAACGATCGCATTAAATCGTTATGCAGCGCCACTTGCTGTGATTGCCTGCCAATTGCCAACTCCCTTTTTAACCCTGATATTTTTAAAGCTTCTTCGTTAATAAAAAGTATATTATTGTTTTCATCAAGGCCAATAACTGGATCGTGAAGGTTGTTAATAAGTGTTTCGGTACGTTCTTTAGCTATCATTAATTTGGCGAGGTTGGTATCGGCATATTCCTGTAGCTTGTGTGCCATGCTGTTAAACGATCGTGCCAGGGCAGAAAACTCATCATTACCATTAATTTTTACCCGCTGCGAATAATTCTTTTCGGCAATTTGCCTAATGCTTTCGGTAAGGTCGCGAATAGGGTTTGCAATATATCCCGGTAAATTTACAATTAATGTAAAACCAATTATTAAACAGAATGAACTGGTTAACGATATCCAGAGAATCGAATCTTTTGCTGTATTCTCGGCAGTATTGGCTTTGCGTTTAATAGCATCCATGTTCAATTTCATGATACTGTTAAGGTCATTCCGAACCTTGTTTATCTGTTTATTATCAATAGGATTGCTTAATAAAATGGTAAAATCTTCCTGAAGGTCATCGGTTAATTCCTGTTCGCCTACTTCGGTAACGTTATTGCGTTGCTTATCTAAATCCAGTTGAAATTTCTCTAAAGCATTAGGCTCTTCGCTGCTATTATCCAGCAGCTTATACATATTACGCGAATAGTTTAATGACTGGTAATTAGCTGCCAGGATATTATTGGTATCCTGTGCCAGCACATTTACCTGACGGACGGCCAGTGCCGATAGCGTAATGATAAGCATGAAAAGTAATCCTGTAGCAACTATTAATTTCGTTTTTATTTTCATGGTTTATGATAGGATGATGAGGTCTATATCACTCGAAGATAGCTTATTTAAAAGCTCATTAAAAATGTTGGTCGACAAAATTACTTTAAATAACGACAGCCGGGGTTTGCCAATGCATATAGTAGTTATCTTATTCAAATCTGCCTGCAAAGTTATAGTTTTTGCAATGGTTGTACTCTTAACTTTAATAATTTCGGCACCTAATTCTGTCGCCAGTTTAAAATTATTAATAAGATGGCGTTGCTTGTCGAGTGCAATAGTATCGGCGCTTTCTTTGGGCAGTTCCACATACAGCACATACCATTTACTGTGGTAATAATTAGCAAGGCGGGCAGTTTTGCGTATCACTTTTTTTGCAGTGGTGTGGTTGCTGCTAATGCATGCCATAAATCGTTCATGCTTAAAAATAGTATTGCCGGCAACTTCCATTTCTACTTTACGCTCTACCTGGCTGGCGACTTCTTTAAGGGCAAGCTCGCGCAATTGCAGAATATGGTCGCTCTTAAAAAAGTTTTTAAGCGCCTGTGGTATTTTATCCTCGGTATAAATTTTGCCCTCTTTTAATCGGGTAATCAGTTCATCGGCAGTTAAGTCGATATTTACCACTTCATCAGCCGCTTTTAAAACACTATCGGGTATGCGCTCCTTAACCTCCACACCTGTAATTTCACGAACATCATCATTAAGGCTCTCAATATGCTGAATGTTAAGGGCGCTAATTACGTTAATCCCGGCATCAAGAATCTCCATTACATCCTGCCAGCGTTTTTCGTTTTTGCTACCTTCAATATTCGTGTGGGCAAGTTCATCTACAATAACCACCTCAGGGCGCAGGTTAATAATGGCCTGCAAATCCATCTCTTCAAGATACTTGCCTTTATAAAATAATGACCGACGAGGCACAATAGGCAAACCCTCCAGCAAATCGTGGGTTTCCTTACGGTTATGGGTTTCAGCAAAGCCTATTTTTACATCTATACCATTGCGAAGCAGAGTATGTGCTTCCTGTAGCATTCTAAAAGTTTTGCCTACACCGGCACTCATGCCAATGTAGACTTTAAACTTCCCTTTTCTTGATTTCTGAATTAAGTCAAGAAAGTGTTGTGCGTTATTATCCCTGTCGCTCATTAAAAAGATATTGCAAGTGCCGTGGTTACAAATGTATTACTGGCAGTAGTACTACTATTTTTAATAAAAATTTCGTCCTTACTGTTTAGGCTTCGTGCTTCAATACGCCAAACTACATTACTGTAAATATTGTAATCAAAATTTAGCGAATAGCCAAAGGTTTTAAATCCGTTGGGTGTTTCGGTAGCAATAATAACGCCTTTTTCATCGGCATAATATTCGCCTCTGGCACTTAAAGATGCTTTACCTGTAACAGCATATTTAGCAATTACTACCGGAGAATACCAGCAGTTATAACCCTTGCTGTCTTTAGCTTTTTGTTCGGCGCCAATATCAAAACCGGCGGTAAGGCCAAATTTATCAGTTACCTGAAACTGCCCATACAAGTTATGAAAGTAGCGCATACGCTTATCGATATTAGGTTTATCGTTACCAATAAACGAGCTGCTGTTTAGGGTTACTTTTGTATTTGGTTTATAGGTAAGCTGATGCCCAAAGGCAATGGTTTTGTTACCATCCGGTCGTTGAATGCGTTGCCAGCCATTAAGTACCAGCCCGCTTAAAAACCATTCGCCATTTGGCGATGTATACGATATTTTTGCACCGCTTTCATAATACGGTGAATTATCGGCAAGAATGCTTCGTGTAAGTGTCCAGCAATCTTTACCTATGGCGCTTTCAAAACCAATATGGGAAGCAAAAATACCGGCATCGATCCACAAATTATGTTTTTGAGAAAGTTTTATCCCAACGTTGGCCTCATAAATATTTTTTAGTGTACCCGGTTCGGCGGCAAGGTTGGTATTAGCATACGAACCCGCCATTAGTGCCAGGTTTGCCCTAACCGAACCATTATCGTAATTCGCTTTTATAAAACCCAGGTTTAAAGCCACCTCATTATGGCGGTTGTGCGAATAAATAAACGATGGGCGTGTATTACTTTCCGGCTGGTTAAAATCGTAGGTGTAATACGTTTCAACATAACCACTAAACTTTAAATAATTAATTTCATATGGAGGTAACACCTTCAAAGTATCTACTTGTGCATTAGCCGCTATTGCTGAAAATAAGATTGCCGCTATTGCTATAATTTTGATTTTCATTTTGTTATGTATATGTTTATTATTCAAACTATACCCGTTCCCGTCTCCCCTCTCCTTTGGAGAGGGGCTGGGGGTGAGGATATTAACTATGCCCTAATTATTATCGGGCTGGGGGTAAGGCCTACAGTTTGTCCAATGCAATATTAAGTTCCAGTACGTTGATTTTTTCCGGGCCAAATAACCCTAATAAAGCTTTATCGATATGGTTTTCAATCAGTGTTTCAAGCTGACTTACTTTTAAATTTCTCTCTTTGGCAATACGCTTCATTTGGAATTTTGCCGATAGTACCGATATGTGCGGATCCAACCCGCTGCCACTTGCTGTAACCAGGTCGGCAGGAACATCGCTGTGTTTCATATCGGGATTAACGATTAGCAGGGTATCAATACGTTTTTGCACTTCGGCTAAATATTCAGGGTTCGATGGCCCTTTGTTACTACCACCAGAACCCGCCGCGTTATACGCTACCGCCGATGGCCTGGAGTTGAAGTATTTATTAGCAGTGAACGACTGGCCAATATTACTGTAATACGTTTTGCCGTTAGCGGTAAGTTTTTCTCCTTTGCCTTGGTTTGGTGCAGCCTGAGCTACAGCAAATATTAACAATGTGTACACTCCGGAAAATAAAACCAGGCAGGCGGCTGTCATTTTGATAGCCTGTATAAATGAATTTTTCATGTTATTTTAATTTAAATAAATAATGCAACAACAACATCGATAAGTTTGATGCCAATAAAAGGGACAATAATACCACCCAAGCCATAGATAAGCAGGTTACGCCTAAGCAGTGCCGATGCCCCAATAGGTTTATAAGCTACCCCTCTTAACGCCAGCGGAATAAGGAATGGAATAATGATAGCATTAAAAATTACCGCTGATAATATGGCACTTTCCGGGCTGTGCAGATTCATAATGTTAAGCCCCTGCAAGGCTGGTATAGCTGTAATAAATAGCGCGGGGATAATGGCAAAATACTTGGCAACATCATTAGCAATGCTAAAAGTGGTTAGCGTACCGCGGGTCATTAGCAATTGTTTACCAATTTCTACAATTTCAATAAGTTTAGTAGGGTCATTATCAAGGTCAACCATATTACCGGCCTCCTTAGCAGCCTGAGTACCGCTGTTCATGGCAACGCCCACATCGGCCTGGGCTAAGGCAGGAGCATCATTAGTACCGTCGCCCATCATGGCTACCAGCTTACCACGCATTTGCTCTTCCTTAATGTAGTTCATTTTATCTTCGGGCTTGGCCTCGGCAATAAAATCATCTACACCGGCTTTTTCGGCAATAAAGCGTGCCGTTAGCGGATTATCGCCCGTAACCATTACCGTTTTAACGCCCATTTTGCGCAGCCTTTCAAAACGTTCCTGTATACCGGTTTTAATAATATCCTGAAGTTCTATAACTCCCAATACTTTTTCATTTTCGCTTACTACTAATGGCGTACCCCCGTTTCCTGCAATTTCCTGTACTTTATCCAGCACCGATTTAGGGAAGGGATTATTATTTTTTTCTACTAGATTTTTAATAGAATCTGATGCGCCTTTACGAATCCTTCGGTCGCCAATATCAGCACCAGAGCTTCTTGTCTCCGCAGTAAATTTTATAAAAACCGAATCTTTCGCCCTGAATTTTGGGTCAACACCCGCCAATTCTATAATCGATTTGCCTTCAGGTGTTTCATCTAATAAAGAGCTTAACACAGCAGCTTCAACAAAGTGCTTTTCGTCTACGCCTTCAGCCGGGTAAAAATGGGTTGCTTTACGGTTACCTATAGTTATCGTTCCGGTTTTATCGAGTAGTAGTACATCAATATCGCCTGCCGTTTCTACCGCTTTACCTGATTTTGTAATCACGTTGGCACGCAATGCCCTGTCCATTCCCGCAATACCAATGGCCGATAACAATCCGCCAATAGTAGTAGGTATAAGGCATACAAATAATGCAATAAAAGCGGCAATGGTTATGGGCGCATTAGCAAAATCAGCAAATGGTTTTAGCGTTACACATACTATTATAAAGATGAGCGTAAAGCCGGCCAATAAAATGGTTAGCGCAATTTCGTTTGGTGTTTTTTGACGTGAAGCTCCTTCAACCAACGCTATCATTTTATCTAAAAAACTTTCGCCAGGCTCGGTAGTTACGCGGACAATTATTCTGTCGGATAATACTTTTGTACCACCTGTTACCGAACTTTTATCACCACCTGACTCCCGGATAACCGGGGCACTTTCGCCTGTAATGGCGCTTTCATCTATGGTAGCAATACCTTCAATAATTTCACCATCGGTAGGGATAATGTCGCCCTCTTCGCAAACAAATACATCGCCTTTAATTAGGGTGGCAGAACTTACCATGGTAATTTCATCTAGGTAAATTTCGCCCACCGGCTCAATTTTTTTAGCAGGTGTTTCTTCACGGGTTTTACGCAGGCTGTCGGCTTGTGCTTTACCACGTGCTTCGGCAATGGCCTCGGCAAAATTGGCAAACAAAAGGGTAAATAACAGCACTAGGAATATTACAAAGTTGTAGGCAAAACTACCCTGACTTTGTTCGCCCGTAAGTATCCAGATACAAACCGCCAGCATTACAGCGGTGCCTATTTCTACCGTAAACATTATGGGGTTACGAATGAGGCTTTTTGGGTTAAGTTTTATAACAGACTGTTTCAGCGCTTCGAGTACCAGCTCTTTTTGAAACAGTGATTTATTTTCGGTTTTCATTTTCTATGATTGATTAAGCAAGTGAAAAATATTCGGCAATTGGGCCAAGTGCCAAGGCAGGGAAGAACGATAATGCAGCAATAATAAAAATCACGGCAAAAACCATTAAACCAAAAGTTGAGGTATCTGTTTTAAGCGTACCCGAACTTTCCGGAACGTGCTTTTTAGAAGCTAGTATACCTGCTATTGCTATAGGGCCAATGATTGGTAAAAAGCGTGATAGCAGTAACACTATTCCGGTTGTAATATTCCACCACGGGTTGTTATCGCCCAGGCCTTCCATACCACTACCGTTATTGGCAGAAGAGGAGGTAAACTCATACAATATCTCACTAAAGCCATGAAAGCCCGGATTGTTAAGTGTGCTGGCACCATATTCGGCAAAGGCGGTAGAGAGCGCCGTACCTGTAAGTATAAGCAATGTGTGGAAGAGCGCTATTATCATGGCGATTTTCATCTCCCGAGCTTCAATCTTCTTACCTAAAAATTCCGGTGTTCGGCCCACCATTAACCCACTTATAAATACAGCCAGGATAATGAAAATATAAAAGTTTAGCAAGCCTACACCGCAGCCACCATAAAAGCAGTTAACCATCATAGCAAGCAGTTGCATAAGCCCCGATACAGGCATGGCACTATCGTGCATGGAGTTTACCGAACCCGTAGATATTACTGTAGTGGCAATACTCCAAAACCCGGAGGCTGCCGCACCAAACCGAACTTCTTTACCTTCGGTGGCGCCCATTGTGGTATCGATTCCCATTTTGGTAAGGGCAGGGTTACCATTCATTTCGGCTGCTACAGTTGGTATAACTAACACCAGGAAACCAATGGTCATTACCCCGAAAATCATCAGAGCCAGTTTTTTACGGTTGAGGTAAAAACCAAGAGCGAAAATCATGGCGAAAGGAACAATAAGCTGGGCGAATAGCTCTACCATATTAGTAAAGTAATTCGGGTTTTCCAGCGGGTGTGCCGAGTTTGCCCCAAAAAAACCACCACCGTTTGTACCTATATGTTTAATAGCGGTAAAAGCAGCTACCGGCCCGGTTGAAACATCAACCGTATCGCCTTGCAAGGTGACCATTTTTTGTTTGCCTTCAAACGTCATTGGGGTGCCATTAAAGGCTAATAATGTGGCTACTATAATACATAATGGCAATAGTATGCGGGTAAGTGATTTTATAAAATACACATAAAAGTTACCTAACTTCTCAGTAGTGCGTTCTTTAAGTGCGTTAAATAATATAGCGCCGGTTGCAAGCCCTGTTGCTGCCGATACAAATTGTAAGAACATTAAAAACAACTGACTTAAATAACTCACGCCACTCTCGCCGCTGTAATGCTGCAGGTTGCAGTTTACTACAAATGATATGGTGGTGTTAAAGGCCAGATCGGGGCTCATGCCGGGGTTATTATCCGGGTTAAGGGGTAATATTCCCTGGCACATTAGCACTGCCATGCCCAGTAAAAACCATACAAAATTTATGGTTAGCAGTACTTTTAAATGTTGTTTCCAACCCATTTCTTCAGTTGGGTTAATGCCGCAAAAACGGTACAGCAGTTTTTCGATTGGGTTAAAAATCCCATCGGTAACTGTTTTGTCGCCGTTGTAAACACGGGCTATATATTTGCCCAGCGGAATAGCGAGGGCAATCGTGACGATAAAAACAATTACAATTCCTAAAATTTCGGTGTTCATAATTAAGTGTTAGAGGTTGTGCGCAAAGGCGGCTAAAATTTTTCGGGTTTAATGAGTACGTAACATATGTACCCAAAAACAAAAAGTGCGATTATAAAAAGTGCTGCCATAATTATATTTTGTCAAAATATTCGATTGCTTTGTAGCAAATAGCAAACAGGAGTATCCCGGCTGCAATTAAAATTATTGTAAGTATCATAGTGTGATTTAAGTTTAAACTCCCGTAGCATTTATTTGTTTAATGTATTCTGATCGAAGCGTATCCGGGAAAAGTTTGGCAATGGTGCAGTGGTGCATTTCCATAAAGGTTGAAACCGAGTGTACGTAAATTGTACCTATCGCATTTTTAGTTTCCTTGCTGCCGGTAGTAAAAAGCAGTTCGGCAATATCAAGGCATTTTTTAGCCCTGCGGATATTACCTTTCATAATGAAGGTAATGGTCATGTCAGCAAATTTTTCGGCTTTGGCATACACCGTTAAAACTGTATTTTTCATTGTTGATATATTTTGTGTTCGTACACCTAATGCCAATTAATATGCCTCTATTACTATGTTGTGTTTAATGTGTTGTTATGTAGTGTTTTATGTTGAATTTGGCTTTATGCCAAATAAAAAACCCTATCGAAACGATAGGGTTAGGGCTTTTAAAACGATGGAATTTAAATGTTTATGCTCAACCTGCAAGGTCTTGATGACTTGTAGGTTTATAGTGTTGCAAAGATTTAGACCTACAAGGTTTTGGAAACCTTGCAGGACTTTAGACTTGATGACTTCTAAAACTTATTGCACAACCTGCAAGGTATTGATGACCTTATAGGTTGAATTTATAGCAATTTAGATTTAGACCTACAAGGTTTTGGAAACCTTGCAGGACTTTAAGACTTTATAACTTTCGACTTGATGACTTCTAAAGCTTACTGAATTTTGTATTCGTCTAACTTTCTATAAAGTGTTGTAAGGGCAATGTTAAGCAGTCGGGCTGTCTCGGTTTTATTGCCGTTAGTATGGTTCATTACTTTTTGAACGTGAATTTTCTCGGCGGAAGCCAATGAAAATGCGGATAGTACTTTAGGCTCGTTACTGGAAGTTTCATCGGTAGCTATTTGCTGCATTTCAAAAGGAAGGCTGGCAGGGGTGAGGGCAGCAGTACTTTCTAAAATTACACTGCGCTCTATAATATTTTTAAGTTCGCGTATGTTGCCCGGCCAGTTATGGTGTTTTAATATTTGTATAAAATCTGCCGATAGGCCGGTGATTTTTTTATTGGTTTTAAGGCTGAATATTTTGAGGAAGTATTTTGCTAATGGTTCAATATCGGGTATGCGTTGCCTTAGCGATGGCAACTCTATTTGAAAGATAGACAGCCTGTAAAACAAATCCTGCCTAAAGTGGGCAGCTTCAATTTCGCGGGCAAGGTTACGGTTGGTAGCGGCAATAATACGCACATCGACTTTAGTTATTTTGCTTTCGCCCACTTTAATGTATTCGCCATTTTCCAAAACCCTTAAAAGTTTAGCTTGCAGGTCGAGTGGCATTTCGCCTACTTCGTCTAAAAAAATGGTACCGTTATTAGCTTCTTCAAACAAGCCTTTTTTATCCTTCATAGCTCCGGTAAAGGCACCGGCAATGTGGCCAAACATTTCGCTCTCTAATAAATCATGGCTAAACGCCGAACAGTTTATCGCGACAAAACTTTTATTTTTACGGTTTCCTGACTGATGAATGGCATTGGCGAAAACCTCTTTACCTGTGCCTGTTTCGCCCGTTAGTAAAACAGTGGTATCTATAGGAGCAACTTTTTTAGCCAGATCTATCGCTTGCAGTATACTTTTAGAAGTGCCGATAATTCCGTCGAACGAAAATTTGGTTTCTAGCTGCGCTTCGAGCTGGGCAACACGTTGTGTAAGTCCGCTTTTTTCAATAGCCCGGTGAAGTAGGGGAATAATTTTATTATTATCGTCACCTTTTACAATATAATCGAACGCGCCATTTTTAATGGCCTGCACACCATCAGGAATATTGCCGTATGCGGTAAGCAGTATTATTTCTACGTGCGGTGCTTTTTGTTTAATAATGGTAGTAAGGTCTACGCCGTTACCGTCGGGTAGTTTAACATCGCACAAAACAACATCAATACTGTTTTGCTCCAGTTTTTTTAATCCTGATTTGCAGTCGCCGGCTTCAATAACCTCAAAACCTTCTAAGCTAATAATGCGGGCCATAAGGCTGCGCAGCTTTTCTTCATCGTCAATAATCAGGATTTTTTTCACACCAATAATTTTTTGTAAAGTTATGCAACACGCAATTCAGTTTGCAATATTTTATTTAAAGATTTAAAGATGGTACCATTTAAAAACAAAAGCCTCCAAAGTAAAATACTTTGAAGGCTTTTAATAATCAGGGCAATATATTTTAAATAGCGTTTAGCTTATTATTTCCATCCACCACCCAGGGCACGGTAAATGCTTACGTTAGCACTCATTTGCTGTAGTTTAGTTTCAACAAGGTCAAAACGAGACTCTAATGCATCGCGTTGTGTTAGCAATACCTCCATATAATCGGCACGGGTAGATCTAAAAAGGTCGTTAGAAATATCGATAGACATTGTAAGTGCCTGTACTTCTTTCTCTTTATACTCGTAGCTTTTTTGTAGGTTACCCACTTTTGCCATTTGGTTAGCTACCTCTATATAAGCGTTTAAAATAATACGCTGATAATCATATAATGCTTGTATTTGTTTAGCATTAGCTGTAAAGTAAGCAGCCTTAATAGCATTCCTGTTAATTAACGGAGCCGTTAAATCGCCTGCTATGTTATACAACAACGACTTTGGTGTGTTTAACAAATACTTAGGATCGAAAGCCTGGTAACCAATACCGGCAGAGATACCCAGTGAAGGATAAAACCTTGCCTTTGCCGCTTTAACGTCTAGTTTGGCAGCCGCCAAATTTAATTCAGCCTGTTTAATATCAGGACGGTTAGCTAATAATTGCGACGGTAAACCTGCAACAACAGTGTTAGGCACTAACGTATTAAATGTAGTATGGTCTCTCGCTACAGTTTGCGGATACCTACCGGCTAAAAAGTTAATCCTGTTTTCTGCCTCAACAATTTTTTGCTGAATATCGTACTGTAAACTTTGTGTGTTTAGTACTTGTGCTTCAAATCGTTTAACAGCAAGCTCAGTTACACGGGCTGCAATTTTTTGATACTTAACAATTTCTAACGCGTTAGTTTGAATTGTAATGTTTTGTTTTACAATTTCTAACTGATTGTCTAATGCAAGCAGTTCATAATAAGAACTTGCTATTTCTGCAACCAGGTTTGTAATAACAAAATTTCGTCCTTCAACTGTAGCAAGGTAGCGGCTTACTGCTGCTTTTTTAGCATTGTGCAGTTTACCCCAAATATCTATTTCCCAACTTGCGTTAAGGCCTAACATATAATTAGGCAGTGGGTCTGGCATTGCTTTGCCACCTTTAATTGGCAGGTTATCTTCCAGCGCGCCTATATTAGTATACCTGCCCACTTTATCGAGGCCGGCATTGGCTCCTGCGCCCAAAAACGGAAGGTATTCACCTTTTCTGGCGCGTACCTCATTTCTGGCTATTTCAATTTCCTGTAACGTAATATTCAGGTCCTGGTTGTTTACCATTGCCGAATCTATGATAGCATTTAGGTAAGGATCTGTAAAATACTTTTTCCTTGCCAGTTGTGCCATGTTTACAGTATCCTTAGCGGCATCGCTGTAATTTGCAGGTGGTGCAATATTGTTTGTTTTAGATGCTACCTCAGGAAGCTTACAGGCTGTAAAAGTTAATGCTATACAGCCTATTGCTAAATATTTATATACCCTAGTGTTTGTCATCGTGTTCTTCGTCATTATGTGAGAAATTATCTATTGAGTGAACGAATTCTTCCGATAAAGAACTGTCATCTTCAAACTGTATTAGTTTTCTGCCGTTTGCAAGCGATGCAAATATATAGTACAAGCCCGGTATAACAATTACACCGAATACTGTACCAAATAGCATACCGCCAAGTGCTGTAGAACCAAGGGTTTTATTACCAATAGCTCCTGCACCCGATGCCAATAATAACGGAATCATACCTGCAATAAATGCAAATGAGGTCATTAAGATAGGACGGAAACGTACTTTTGCACCTTCTATGGCCGACTCGAGTATTGTGGAACCTTCGTGGTGCTTCTGGACGGCAAACTCTACAATAAGTACCGCATTTTTACCGAGCAGACCCACAAGCATTATGAGCCCGATTTGAGCATAAATGTTGTTTTGAAGACCCATGATTTCAAGCATTAAGAATGAACCAAAGATACCTACGGGTATTGATAAAATTACTGCAAAAGGAATAATAAAGCTTTCATACTGCGCTGCAAGTACAAAGTAAACGAACATTAATACAATTGCAAAAATGTAAATAGACTCGTTACCTCTTTGAGACTCATCGTAAGAAAGACCTTCCCACGCAATATCATACCCTTTAGGTAATGTTGCTTTAGCTACTTCTTTAACAGCTTCAATAGCATCTGCAGATGTATAACCTTCGGCAGGTAAACCTTGTATAGCCGCAGAGTTGTACATGTTGTAACGTGTAATCTCGTTAGGCCCTTGTGTTTTTACAAGTTTCATAAATGCAGAATACGGTACCATTTGCCCCTGATCGTTTTTAATAAACAGGTTCAGTACGTCTGAAGGTAACCTTCTGTATTTAGGATCTGACTGAACGTATACTTTAAAGAAACGGTTAAATTTAATGAAACCCTGCTCATAAGTACTACCTATTAATATATCAAGGTTATCCATTGCTTTACCAATAGTTACACCTTTTTGCATTGCAAGGTTATTGTCTATCACTAATTCATACTGAGGGTAGTTAGCGGCAAAGAAGGTAAATAAACCTGTTAACTCTTTACGCTTGGCCAACTCGGCCATGAAATGTTTATTAATTTTATCAAAATCTTGATAATCAGTAGTGGTGTTTTTATCTAACAAACGCATAGAGAAACCACCTGACGAACCAAAACCTGGAATGGCTGGTGGTTCAAAATACTCAATTTTTGCACCAAGCCCTTTAGATAAACCTTCAAGCTCTTCCATGATTTCGGTAACTTTATGTTTCCTTTCATGCCAAGGTTTAAGGTTAATAAGACAGGTACCCGCGTTAGATCCCCTACCTTCGGTCATGATCTCATAACCCGCAAGAGACGATACAGATTCTACACCCTCTACTTTTTCGCATATTGCAGAAAGTTTTAAGGATACAGCATTTGTAGTTTCCAGCGTAGATCCCGGAGGTGTCTGGATAATCGCATAAATTGTACCCTGATCCTCACTTGGTATAAATCCTGCAGGAAGCACTTTGTTTACAAAATAAGTACCTGCGCAAAAGCCTATAAGTACTGCAAATGTAACAACTCTTCTGTTTACAATAAGTTTTAGCAGTTTTTCATACCTTCCGGTAAGTTTATCAAAACTACGGTTAAAACGGTCTAACCCTTTAGTTACAATACTTTTTTTCTTCTCTTTACCGTGGTTGTTCTTTAGCAACATGGCACAAAGTACCGGTGTAAGTGTAAGTGCGATAAGTGCCGAAATTACAATAGAACTTGCCATAGTAATAGAAAACTGGCGGTAGAAGGTACCTACAGGCCCCGTCATGAACGATATAGGTACGAATACCGATACCATTACCGCTGTAATAGCTATAATTGCACCACTAATTTCGCCTAATACTCTTTTAACTGCCAGGTAGGGCGATATGTGCGGAAATTCTTCAAACTTGGCGTGCACGGCCTCGACGACGACAATCGCGTCATCTACCACAATACCAATTGCAAGTACAAGTGCAAACAGCGTTACCATGTTTATGGTAATACCAAAAAACTGAATAACAAAGAATGCACCTACCAGCGATACCGGTACAGCAAGAATTGGGATTAATGTAGACCTGAAATCGCCCAGGAAGATAAATACCACAAGTGCCACAAGTATAAATGCATCACGAAGTGTATCGATTACCTGCTCTATAGAAGCATCAAGGAATTTAGAAACGTCGTAACCAATTTTATAATCCAATCCTGGAGGGAAATTTTGCCTCATTTCCTCAAGCTTGGTTTTAACCCTTTCAATAACATCGCTCGCGTTACTACCATAGTTTTGTTTTAACACGATAGATGCAGATGCGTGGCCATCAAGGTTAGAGTAAATATCGAAGAATTCACTACCAAGTTCTGCACGGCCAATATCTTTTAAGCGTATGGCTTCACCATTTGCGTTAGCACGAATAATAATGTTGCCATATTCTGCCGGCTCACTAAACCTACCTTTATAGGTAAGTACATATTCTAACGACTGGGCGTTCATACCAGAGCTTTGCCCAATACGGCCCGGGCGGCCTACAATACTTTGTTCGCCTAAGGCTTTCATAACCTCTTCGGTAGAAACGTTATAAGCCCTCATACGGTCTGGGTTTAACCAAATACGCATAGCATACGTTCTACTACCTAATATTTGCGATCTTGCAATACCTTTAATCCTATTAATTTCGGGTAACATCTTAACGCTTGCGTAGTTATACAGAAATTTTTCATCCATGTTTTTACCTTTAGCGTAAAGGTTAACATACATAAGCATACTAGGCTGAATAGGTGTAATAACAACCCCTTCACGTTGTACCAGTTCTGGCAACAGTGGCATAACCTGGTCAACCCTGGTTTTTACCCTGATTACCGCCTGGTTAGGGTCGGTTCCCGGTTCAAAAATAATCCTTAATGTAGCTTCACCCGCACTGGTTGCATCAGTAGCCATATACCTCATATCCTGAACACCATTAATAGAGTTCTCTAGTGTTATAAGGGTAGATTTTACTAATACATCTGCACTGGCTCCAGGATAGTTAATAAAGATATCTACAGTTGTAGGCGCAATATCCGGAAATTGCGAGGTAGGCAATTTAATAATTGCCAGGATACCCATAAACACAATCATAATCGAAATTACGATGGCAAATACAGGCCTTTGTATAAATTTAGTAAACATTTTTTTTCTCTTTTAAGTTATTTCGATTACTCTGCATAAAGCTCTAAATGCGATATAACATATTTAGGATCTTCTTTTTTGTACTCAATTTTTTGATTTTCCTGTACAAGACGTAAGCCTTCAAGAAGAATTTTATCACCGGTAGTTAAACCTTTGCTTACAATAAACAGGTGAGGTAACTCGGCAGCAATTGTAATTTCTCTCGATTTTAATTTATCATCTTTATCAAGCACATAAACATATTTTTTATCAAGTACTTCAAAAGTTGCTTTTTGAGGAATAATCATGGCATTTTTATAAGGTATTTTCATTTGAATGTTACCTGTTTCACCATGTCTTAAAAGCCCTTTTGGGTTAGGAAATGTAGCCCTGAATGATATGTTACCGGTTTCGTTATCAAAATCTGCTTCGATGGTAGATACAACACCAGGGTAATCAAATATGGCGTTATTAGCCATTAAAAGGTTTACATCTATATTAGTTGCACCTTTAAGTTTTGTTTTATAATCAAGGTACTCTGCCTCCGGTACATTGTAGTATACCCACATTTTACTGTTATCAGATAGTTCTGTTAGCAAATCGCCCTCATCAACAAGGCTACCAAGCCTTACGTGAAAACGGTCGATAATACCATCAAACGGAGCCTTGATTTGTGTAAAATTTAAGTGAACTTGTGTAAGCGAAAGTTCTGCCTGTGCTTTAGCAAGTTTTGCTTTAGCCATAGCCAGCTCATTAGGAGCTACTACGTTTTTATCGGCAAGCGATTTTGTATTTTGTAATTCAATTTTAGCAAAATTTACTTCTGCCTGTGCTTTTTGTAAATCAGCTTCATATAATTTAGGCATGATCTGGAATAAAAGTTGTCCTTTTTTTACAGCCTGGCCTTCATCAACATAAATTTTATCTAAGTAACCTCTTTCCTGAGCTCTAAGTTCTATATGCTGTATAGAACGTATTTGCGATACATAGTCTTTAGTAATGGTAGTATCCATTACAATAGGGTTAGTAACAGCATACTTTGTTTCTGCTTCCTTTTCTTTTTTTTCTGACTGACAACTTGTATTGCACAAAACGGCACACAAGCCCATTAGCATGAGCATTTTCTTCATAATAATTCGCTTTTTAAAGCCCTACGGATTTGTTGATAATTCTTTGAAAATTGGTGTATAAGGGAATACACTTGCACATCCTTTTTTAGTTTACACTAATATAAGGATATTTTGCAATAAAAATAATGTAGATTGTTTAGGTAGTGTTGTGAGTTACCTAAAATGTAGATATTTAATCAAATTCTGATTACGCGGAATAAAATATACCACTTTTGAGAAATGAAATTAGTAAAAAGCTTGCAGGATGGCATGCTTTTTTTAAGATCATGGTGTGAAAAACCCGATGCCTGACCGCCATAGGCAGTAATAAAGTATTTATTTACATCAAGAAGTTTTTTAAGGCCAGCTAATTCATCGTCATCCTCTTCATTATCAGAGGTGTCAATTTTATCGTTTACCTTATCTTTAGATAGCGTAGTTTTATAGTTTAAGCACTCAATATTTTGTAAAGAATTGGTTAAACCGTTATGAATTGTACCGTCAAGATTGTAGATTTTTGAGCTGCATAAGCAATTCCTGTACATGCTTGCAGCATGTAGTTGACCGTGCCCGCTCAACAGGAATATATATAATGCTATAAAAAATCTTACTAACAATTTCATCTGGGCTTCAAAATTATATAAAGTTGCTTATACTGACAAGTAATAAGTCGTTAAAATTTGTACAGACAACTAATAAATATTATGATACTCTTAACTAAACGTGTAAACCCTTGGTTTATGCGCACTACACATAACTTTAATAATTTAAGTTAAATGCTTTTGGTTTTTTGTAACCAAAGATAATGCCAAAGTTTTCGTAATTATTAATTATTGATTTTGAGAGGATAATTTTTACAAACTATTTAAGTCAAATATGTTTTTACAATAATTTAAAGCGATTATTTTTATTAAGTGTGTAAAAAACACTTGTTTTATTTGATTATGTAAGTATATTTACCATAAATTTTTTTGAACTTATTTTTGAATATCAAATCACTACCAATGAAACACAAAACAACGGTAAAAATCATTTTTCTTTTCATCCTAATTTTAACCTGTTCACAGGGATTTAGCCAGATATCCTTTGGCGATGCAAAAAAAATAAACGACGGCTGGAAATTCAATCTTGAAGACACTAAAAATGCCCAGGAACCAAAATTTGATGATAAAGACTGGCAGGGTGTAGATTTACCGCACGACTGGAGCATAAAAGGGCAGCTAAGCCCAACACTGGCAAGTGCAACGGGTTACCTGCCGGGAGGCATAGGCTGGTACCGAAAAAACCTTACAGTACCCTCTTCTCAAAAAGGGCAAAAAATATATTTATATTTTGAAGGGGTATACAACAGGAGTGAAGTTTTTATAAATGGGCACTCATTGGGTAAACGCCCTAACGGATATATCTCTTTTGCATATGATGCTACACAATACATCAATTTTGGTGGTGATAATATTATTGCCGTACGTGTAGACCACAGCAAAAGTGCTGATTCTCGCTGGTATACCGGCTCTGGTATTTACCGTAATGTATGGGTAGTGTATGCCAACCCGGTGCATATTGCGCAATGGGGTGTGTATGCCTACCCGGAAGTTACTAAGGGTAATGGCGTTCTAAATGTTGAGGTTGAAGTAGAAAACGGCTCATCATCAAAAGAAAGCCTTACGGTTGTAAACGAACTTATAGGCCCTGACGGGAAATCGGTTGCTAAAAGTTCGCAGAAAATATCGGCGGCAGCCAATAAAAACCAGAAAGTTACAACGCAGTTAAAAGTCAATAACCCTAAATTATGGGATTTAAATAACCCTAACCTGTATAGCTTAAAAACCACAGTACTAAAAGGCGGTAAACAAACCGATGTTACCACCATTGCAACAGGTTTCCGCAACTTTACATTCGACCCTAATAAAGGTTTTGCCCTAAACGGTAACTGGATGAAGGTAAAAGGGGTGTGCTTGCACCATGATGCAGGCGTGTTAGGATCGGCAGTGCCAAGGGATGTTTGGAAAACCCGACTTAAAACCCTTAAAGAAATAGGCGTTAATGCCATACGTACCAGCCATAACCCGGAATCGCCCGACTTTTATGAGCTGTGCGACGAACTTGGCCTACTGGTTTTAAACGAAGCGTATGACGAGTGGGAATACCCAAAACGTAAATGGCTGGAAGGCTGGAACTATGGTACACCGGGCTACGAAGGAAATCAGGATATTTTTGCCGATTGGGGCGAAAAAGACCTTGAAGATTTTGTACGCCGCGACCGAAATCATTTATCAGTATTTGCATGGAGTATTGGTAATGAGGTAGATTATCCTAACGACCCGTACTCGCACCCTATATTAGATGGTACAAAAGCCATGGGCTTTACCCAGGCAGCTTACGGTGGTTACAAAAAAGATGCACCCGATGCGATGAGGCTTGGTGGCATTGCCAAACGCCTGGTTGCAGCCGTAAAAAAATACGACAAATCACGCCCTACTACAGCCGGCCTTGCCGGTGTTGCCATGAGTAACGAAACCGAATATCCGGGCGCATTAGATATTACAGGATACAATTATACCGAAAGCCGCTATAAATCGGATCATGAAAAATATCCTAACAGGGTTATTTTTGGTAGTGAGAACGTACATGATATAGAGCCCTGGCTTGCCGTGGTAAACAACGACCATATTTTCGGGCAGTTTTTATGGACGGGTATTGATTACCTGGGCGAATCGGGTAGGTGGCCATCACGTGGCTTTTATTCGGGCTTAGTTGATTTTGCAGGCCGTATTAAGCCAAGGGGTTATTTCCGCCAGTCACTATGGTCAGACAAGCCAATGGCGTTTATGGGTACTTACCTTCCGCGTAAAAACGAAAAGTCGCCAAGCAAAGATGCATGGCCTTTATGGAATTACGAAAACGGGCAAACAGTGCGCGTAGTTGCCTATACCAATGCTGCAAAAGCGCGCCTCGAACTAAACGGCAAAGCAGTAGGCGACGTTAAAAACTACGATAAAAATGTGGGTATCATCTCTTGGGATGTACCGTATGCGGCAGGTAAGCTTGAAGTTATAGGCTTAAATGCCGATAATAAAGAGGTAAGCCGTTACGCGATAACATCATCATCACAACCATACGCGCTACAGGTAAAAGACAAGAATATTACTATAGATAAGCAAAAAGGCGTGGCTCAAATAATGATAAATGTAGTAGATAAAGATGGCCTGCCGGTTATGCTAAGTGATAATGAAGTTACGTGTACTATAAACGGCCCTGCAAAACTACTTGGCCTGGAAGCCGGTAACAACAGCGACATGACCGATTATACCGATAATGTACAACGTGCCTTTAAGGGGCACATTTTGGCCTATCTGCAAAGCACTGGCGATGGTGGCAAGATTATCGCAACATTTACCAGCCCATGGTTACAACCCGTTACGGTTACTATTGATGTGAAGTAGTTTTTTACTATAATGATATACTTAAGTGAGCCGGCATTAGTGCCGGTTCTTTAGTTTTAGGGCAATGGCAATTAATAATTTTCATTATTTTTTATTGATGCCCAAAAAATATGGTTACGTTTGTTTTTTTTATTTGTAAGCAATGAAATTTTTCCTTAATTATTTAAAATATTATACACTTACTGCAGCAATGCTTGCATTATTTATTTGCTGCCAAAATGATAGTGAGGTAAATAAAGATAAAGAGCGGGCAAGTACCGCCTATTTCGATTCTATAATAAGTATTAATACAACCAAGGCGCAAAGTATTACAGATGATACCTTTAAACTCGCGCAGCTACAGCAAAACGACACATTATTTTTAAAAGCCTATTATTACAAAACAACGCTTGATGCAAACTTTGGTATTCCGGAAAGGGTTATTCAGGATAGCGAAAAAGGTTTAGAATATGCTAATAGGCTTAATGATAATTATTTTAAGCATAAAATATATTTAGTACTTGCTAAATTTTATGTGTTGCATAACGATTATTCAAAAGGGCTTGACTATTATTTAAAAACCAAAGATTATTTTGAAAAGCTTAATGATTTAGAAAATTTATCTACAGTTTATAATGGACTTGGTATTTTATACTTTGAACTTCAGGATTACGAAAATTGTAAATTAAATTTTAATAAAGCATTTACAATTTATAATAAACTAGGAGATACCCGCGGCAAGGCAATTTTTTACGTAAATATGGGTAATATTTACATGATTAAAGAAGATTTTGTAAAGGCTAAAGAATATCAGGAGAAATCGCTGGAAACATTTGCGGCTTTAAATGACACTGTAAGTATAATTAGTATTATGATTAATATTAGTAATATCGAGGCTAATTTAAAGCAGTACAACTCATCTATAAACAGGTTGCAAAAAGCTTTACTATTATCTAAAAAAACAACCAACAAAAGGTTAAGGGAGCGCATACTGTTAAACTTTGGTATTATATATTCTAACCAAAACAATTTTACGGCAGCCACTAAATATTTAAAGGAAAGTATGGTATTGTCTGATAGTATTAATTTTCCAAGAGGAAAGTTAGATGCGTTAGAACAATTATCTGAAAATGCAGAGCAAGTGCACGATTACAGGCAGTATGCTGTATACACTAAAAAATATTACCGTATTAAAGATAGTATTTCGGGTAGTGAGGTAAAGCAAAAAATAGAAGAGCTAAAATGGAGTAACGAATTTGAAAAATCGAAACTTGAAAAAAATCTTTTAAGCAGCAAATACAATTTAGAAAAGGAAAGAAATAATTATCTTACGTTTTCAATTATTTTGGCGGTAGTAATTTCGATATTAATTATAGGCTTTGCCTGGCTATTTTACCGCAATAATAAAAAATCACTGCAAATTAGCGAGTTTGAAAACGATAAGCTGCAGGAGCGGATTAATATTGACATGATTACTATTGAAAAAGAAAAGGCCGAGAAAGAGCTTTTTCAAATAAAATCAGAACAGCAGGGGCTGGAACTCGATTCTAAAAACCGCGAAATAACATCTATAAGCCTTCAGTTAATAACTAAAAATAAACTGATGACCGAAATTTCTGATGTTCTCGAAAACAACAAAAAATCGAAGTCGAATATAGAAAACGACCTTAAGTCTATTTTATTTCAAAATCAGAATCAGGAGAAAGATTGGGAACAATTTAAAGATGTTTTTGAAAAAGTACACCCTGGATTTTTTGGGACAATTAAACATTTGTATCCACAACTATCGCCCACAGATATCAGGATATGCTCCTACATAAAAATTAGGATGTCTTTAAACGAAATAGCTAGTTTGTTAAATATTTCGCTGCAAAGTATTCATACTTCTAGATATCGAATCAGGAAAAAGTTAAATTTAGATACAAATCAAAATTTAGATGATTTTATTTATGAAATAGACAGTTAAAATAGCTTTGTCTATCTGTGTATTTGTGTTAAATTTTTTATCTATTTGATTTTCAGTATTTAATATTTTTTGTTTTTTATACTTGTACAGTATTTGTCTAGGAGTAAAAAAACTGTTTTAGTTATTATTGATATATTTTTGATTTTATAGAACATGTAAAATTAACGATAAATTAATATTATGAAAAAAACTACTTTATGGTTGTTTCTAGCGCTGGTTTTTTCAGTAGGTTTTTCATACGGACAGGGTTTTACTGAAAACTTTGAAAGTGGAATTCCGGCCGACTGGGCAAAGTTTACACTACTAAATAACGCTCCCGGCACTGTACCGGTATGGGAAAATACAACCGGAGCAACTTGCGAAGGTGCTAAAGGTGCCTATGTATCTAATGCTTTAATAGGTATTAATAACACATCTGCCGCATGGCTTGTAACATCGCAAAAACTAATTCCTGCAAATGCAGATATAACGTTTTTAGGTGTGCAAACTTATCCTGCGCAAAATGGTAGTATATATGAGTTATGGGTATCGGCAACATCGCAAACAGATGTATCTACATTTACAAAAATAAAATCGTGGACAGAGAATGAAATGAATCCCGGCAACCAGCTTACATGTTATAAACAAACGGTAAGCCTTACGGCATATGCTAACCAAAATGTTTATATAGCTTTTGTAAAAAGAGATACGCAATATGGTAATGCACTGCAAGGTGAGCGTTTTACGCTTGATGATGTAAGGTTAATAGGCAATTGTTTACCTCCCACATCGGCGTCGATAGCGGCAACAGCAATAACAGCAACTTATGCAGATGTTGCCATTGTAGGTACAACCCCGGGTAATTGGGATATTAATGTTATACCGGGTACAAGTGCTGCAAATACTAATGTAGTAACACATACAGGTACAACATCGCCGGTAAGGCTTACCGGCTTAACGCCTTCTACACCTTACACTTATTATGTAAGGGCAAACTGTGGTGGTACACAAAGCACCTGGATAGGCCCATATAATTTTACAACATTACAGTCGGCAACAAATATGCCGTTTACAGATAATTTCGAATCGAATACCGTAGGGTGGACGTTTACTAACGGAACCCAGATAAACAAATGGTTTGTAGGCAATGCTACAAATAATGGTGGGCAAAAAGCAATGTATATTAGTGATAGTAGTGATGGTGCAACTAACAACTATACAATAACACAAACGGCAGTTGTACAAGCTTATAGAGATATTAATGTATCTGCCACGGCAACAAACGTAGGTATTTCTTTCGATTGGAAAGGAATAGGAGAGCTTAACGATTATGTTAATGTATGGGTAGTGCCTACATCTACCGTTATCACTGCCGGTACCAATATTGCTGCTGCAACCGGAAGGGTAAGGGTTGGCCCTTCTTTTTATAACTCGGCAAACTTTCAAAACTATAGCTTTATGTTCGATGCTACCGCGTTTAGGGGGCAAACAATGCGCTTGGTTTTTGAGTGGAGAAATAACTCTGTAACAGGTACGCAGCCACCTGCGGCAATAGATAATGTAGAGGTTAAAGAGGTTACGTGCCCTGTGCCTACTACAATAGCATTTAGTGCTATAACTACAAATAGTGCTACAATTACCTGGACAGAAGCTGGTACGGCAACATCCTGGGATGTTTTAGTATTGCCTACAGCCAGTCCTTTCCCAGCACCTGGTGCTACGGGTTTTACTACAAATACAACACGTACTTATAATGCTACGGGCTTAGCGGCTAGTGCTGGGTATGATGTGTATGTACGTTCTATATGTTCTTCAAGCAATAAAAGTTTCTGGGTAAAAGCGGCAACAACCTTAATAACGGGTTGTGGTACTGTACTGCCTCCATTTACAGAAACATTTAACTCTACATCTACAACAAAACAATGTTGGACGGTGGTTGATGCTGTTGCTGGTACTACATGGAATCTTAGTGGTACATATCCTCCTTACGAGGGTGATCAGCTTGCATCATTATATAAAAATTACAGCACAAGTGTTACGTCTAATAATGATTACCTAATTAGCCCAAGAATACAGCTAAACGGTAATCAGAGGCTGCGTTTTCAATACAGGGCAGGATCTGCGACGTATCCTACTTCTATGGAAATTTTGTTATCTACTACCGGTACAGCTGCTGCAAACTTTATTACCGTATTAAGCCCGGTAGAAACCGTTAATAACGCAGTTTATCAGGAAAAAATAGTATACTTAACAGGGTACACAGGGGTTGTAAACCTTGCTATACATGTGCCTAATAATGCTACAAATGCGTGGTATTTATATGTAGACCAGTTTATTGTAGAAGATATACCAGCATGCGCGGCACCTACAGCACTTACAGCATCTAATTTAGACAATACAAGCGCAACCCTTTCCTGGACAAAAGGTTATCAGGAAACACAATGGGAAGTTGCCGTGCAACCACAAAACAGTGGTGTGCCTACTGGTAATGGTACATTAGTATCATCTAACACTTACAATGCTACAGGCTTGAACCCGGCAACACTTTACGAATATTATGTAAGAGCATATTGCTCATCTACAAGTAAAAGCGAGTGGGTAGGGCCATTTGTATTTAATACTGTAGTTTGTCCTGCCGCAACAAGATGTAATTACAAAATTACAGTAACAGCAACTAGTGGTAACGGAACTTTCGGCAGTTTGCTTGTATATCAAAATGGTATTTTAGTAGGTACAGTAAGTGCACAATCAGGCCTTGTTAATTCAGGTACGGTGGCAATGTGCCCGGGTATACCATTTACAGTAAACTGGAACTACGCCAGCTGGAACCTTTACACTCAGGAAGTCATTATTCAGGATTCGTATGATGAAGTTATATACAGATACACTAAAGATGTAACACCACCTGTGTTACCTATTACAGTACCTATTTTTTCCAGTACAGGTACATGTACACCGCTTGCGTGTCCTAAACCACTTAATGTAGTTTCTACAGCAACAACATCTACATCTATCACAATCGACTGGACTGCTACAGTCAGTGCCACATCGTGGGAATTATTTGCTGTGCCAACTGGCCAGGCAGCACCAACAGATACCAGTGTGGGTACAATTGTAACATCACACCCATATACATTATCTAACCTTACACCGGGTACAAAGTATTCTTTTTATGTACGATCTGTATGTAGCACTACAACAAAAAGTACCTGGACACTTGAGAAAATATACCAAACTAATATTACAAACGATAATTGCGAAACAGCCTATGTACTTCCGGTTAGTAGTTTAGGATATTGCACAACGCCTTATCACGCTACATTAAATGGTGCAACAGCATCGGCTCAGGCAAATGTATGTGGCACGGCTGCATGGGCTAATGATGATGTTTGGTTTGAGTTTACTGCTACAGCAACATCGCACATAATGTTTATAAATAACATTAAAGGTACTGGTGCTACTTATCTTAATCTTAGTAAAGTACTTTATAGTGGTACTTGTAGTACATTGCAACAGGTAACTTGTCTGGCTGGCGCAAACATGACATATACTACAAATTATTATATGACTGGCACTAATAATAATAACGACTTTTTAATGACTGGCCTTACTGTAGGCACTACTTATAAAGTTAGGATTTTTTCTGCAAGGGCTACAGTAAGTGATTATACTTTTGATATATGTATTGGTACACCAGATAAAGCTTTGGCAATAGATCAAACTACCTATACGCCAGAACAGTTAATATCTAATGTGCTTATTAACCAAAACTGCGCGCAGGTATCTAACATTAATTACACTACAGGTACAAATTATGGTGCGGCTCATAACGGTATTGGCTATTTTACTAAAAACGGTTCTTCTTTTCCTTTTAACGATGGTATAGTATTGTCTACAGGTAAGGCAGCTAATGCATCGGGGCCCAGAACAGCAACACGATCTGATGCTTATATACAAACAGTATCTCCTTATGCAGAGCTTTGGCTAGGCGATCCGCAATTAGCAAATTATCTTGTATCTGCAGGGCTTAACCCTACAGGCAAAAAATTATACGATTCATCGTCAATCGAATTTGATTTTATGGCTTATGGTAGCCAGATGTCGTTCAACTTTTTATTCGCGTCTGAAGAATATGGTTTAAATCAATGCTTATTTAACGATGCCTTCGCTTTCTTTTTAACAGATGCAAATGGTAATACTACAAATTTAGCAGTAGTACCGGGTACCACGACACCGGTAACGGTAGGTACTATCAGGGATCAGAAATACAACCCTGGAGGAACATGTGCATCAAGTAATACCCAGCTTTTTGATAAACTTTACGATGGCTATTTTGGAGTATCACGATATGCAACCCCAGCAGGATTCCCAGGAAATACAGTAACATTAAAAGCACAATCTCCGGTAGTACCGGGTGCTTTATACCATATAAAAATGGTAGTGGGTGAACTTGCAGATGGTAACTTCGATTCGGCTGTTTTCCTTGACGGTAAAAGCTTCGATGTTGGTAAAATTAATTTTGGTGCCGATTTATTAGTGAGTACTAATACTGCAGTATGTTTTGGAACTAATAAGGTTTTAGATACCAAGTTAAATACAACCTACTTTAATTTCGTTTGGACTAAAAATGGTGGTGTAATAGCTGGTGCAACTTCGCCAACATATACCGTTACAGAACCAGGTGATTATGCGGTTACCGCAACAGTTAAAACTACGGGCTGTACAACATCATCTACTATTAAAATTGAATTTTATGGAGATTTAAGTACTGTTGTAAATAATGCCGCCGATTTAAGTTTATGTTCTACAGGTACAGATGCTTCTTTCGACCTTACTCAAAACACAGCTACTATTTTAAATAATGTAACAGGTGCTGCAAACTACAGTGTTTCGTATTTCGAAACCGAAGCACTTGCAACTGCCGGCGATGCTACAACAGCTATTCAAACGCCTGCAGCTTACACATCGGTTAACGATAAAGTTATTTTTGTAAGGGTTGCAAATACGGTTACAGGATGTTTTGTAATACAATCGTTTAAAACAATTGTAACACTTAGCACAAAAGCAGTTGTTGAGTTTTCATACCCAACAGATGTTTGTTTACTAAGTACTACAAACCCAACACCAACTGAGGTTACTGATTTTACATCTGGCGGTACATTTAGCGCTGCAGATGCCAACATAATGTTAGACGCAACTACAGGAGAAATTGATCTTTCTAAAACTCTTGCTGGCACTTACGATGTTGTTTATACTGTAGCTACGGCGGGCTGTATGGCAGGAGATGCTTACACGGCTAAAGTGACTGTTAAGGCAGGTACAGATGCAGTTGTAACATTTAGCTATGCAGATGTTTGCTTAAACGCAGCTAACCCTACACCGATAATACCTACAGGTTTCACAACTGGTGGAACATTTAGTTCGACTGATGTAACGGTAGATCCGGTAACAGGCGAGGTTGATTTAACTACAGCAACAGTAGGTACGCATGAAATTACCTATACGTTTGCCGAAGACACTGCAAATTGTATAAAAGCAGGAAGCTTTAAAGCGAATATTGTTATAAATAATGCAAGCTCTACTGCGGTTATAGCATTTAGTTATGCAAATGATATTTGCTTACTTTCTGCACAAAATCCGTTACCTGTTAAAGCTACCGGTTTTGTAGATGGAGGAACATTTACTGCTGCAGATACTAATGTTGTTATAGATGCGACTACAGGAGCAATAGACGTTTCTAAAACACCGGCAGGCAGCTACGAAATTGTGTACACATTGGCAACAGCTAATTGTGTTCAGGGTGGAGCATATCCGTTCACGGTTGTTATTAATCCAGCAACAGCGGCAGCAGTAACATTTAGTTATACAGATACTTGTATTAACGCAACTGCTAATCCGTTACCTATTGGTACAATTACAACAGGCGGAACATTTAGTTCATCAACTGTTACGGTTAATCCGCAAACGGGTGAGGTTAATTTAAGTACTGCAACAGTAGGTACACACCAAATAACCTATACAGTAGCCGATAATGCTACTACGTGTATAAAAGGTGATAGCTTTACTGCTAACCTTGTAATTGTAAATAGTGTTGCAGCTGTAACAGGCTTTACTTATGAACTTAATTACTGTGCAGGCGCAGGTACTGTACTTCCAGATTTAGCAACGAGCTTTACCCTTGGCGGAGATTTTACATCTACTACAGGTTTAGATATCGATGTTGCATCGGGTGCGGTAAATGTTTCAAACAGCCAGCCGGGTACGTATGTAATTACATATACCTATGCAGCTACAGATGATTGCGACCAGGATGGTACAAGTAGTTTTACTATAATTATTGCCGATGAATTTGCTATTGATATAGCAGGTGGTTGCGATAACAATGCTTATGTATTGGTAGCGTCTCCGGTAAATAATTCTTACAATGCTGCATCGGTAATTTATACATGGAAAAATGCTCAGGGTGCAGTGGTTGGTACTAATAGTGCTAGCTTTAATGTAACTGAGTACTATAAGAATGAAACCAATATCGATTTGCCGGAAACTTTTACAGTTACTGTTGAGACCGATGACTGTTCTGCAACTAAACCATACGAAGTACTAAACATACTTTGTAATGTTCAGAGAGGTATATCTCCTAACGGCGATGGTGCTAACGATGATTTCGATTTAAGAGGTATGAATGTTTCTAAGATCAGCATTTTTAACCGTTATGGTAAAGAGGTGTATAGCAAAAACAATTACACCAATGAATGGCATGGTCAGGGTAGCAACGGTGACACACTTGATACCGGAGTTTATTTTTACAGCTTAGAAATAAGAGGAGGAAGCTCTAAAACAGGATGGGTTTATATTAACAGGCAAAACTAGTACTTAATAATCGGTATGCCGAAAGGCATACCGATTTTATAAATTGAATTTAAGATGAAAAAAATATACTTTATAATAGTACTAGCCTTAGTAAGTTTTGTTGATGCCAACGCGCAGCAGGACCCACATTACACACAGTACATGTACAATATGAACGTAATCAACCCGGCGTATGCGGGGAGTAAAGAAAACCTTTCGATAGGTTTACTGTACCGTAAGCAGTGGGTAGACATTGATGGCTCACCAAGTACAGGTACGTTCTCGGGGCACAGCCCTGTAGGTAAAAACGTAGGATTGGGATTATCAGCGATTACCGACCAGATCGGCCCGGTAAAAGAAACCAACGTGTATGCTGACTTTAGCTACACACTACGACTGGGCGGCGAACACCGTTTGGCACTGGGCTTAAAAGCCGGGGCAACCTTCCATAACGTGGGGCTGTATAATCAGATCGGTAACGGCTATGTGCCGGATGCGAATGACCCTGCGTTCCAGCAGAACATCAACAATACCTTTTTTAACATTGGTACGGGTATCTTCTATTATACCAATAATTACTATGTAGCCTTTTCGGTACCGAACATGCTAAAAAGCAAACACCTTGATTACACCCCACCAAGTGGAAATGGCACAGCCCATTTCGGTTCAGAAGTATCGCATTACTTCTTAA